>Ga0207704_10000920_pt1 | contig 13013 bp, 7 predicted proteins | sample KBSMisM12_FD_184308 | JGI IMG/M metagenome (GOLD analysis project Ga0207704, IMG submission 184308) | Miscanthus rhizosphere microbial communities from Kellogg Biological Station, Michigan, USA - KBS Miscanthus M1-2 (SPAdes) (version 2) | ecosystem: Host-associated > Plants > Roots > Rhizosphere...
GCGGGTTGCATTCCGGCGCTGTGTTTCGTTGTGGCGTTGTGGTTAATCTGGCTTCAAGTGGTTCACACTAACGGAGTGGTGTCACTCATCGCTCTCGCCCTCTTCGTTCGCCAAGATTCGCCTGAGATGCTGCTCAAACGGATGCAGGATGCGGTGAAAGCCAACGCGCCGGATAAGGTGGGGGCGCTTTTCAATAACGCGAAGGACGCAGATTATTTGTTTCGCATGGCGGGCCGTGACGGTGGGCTTAAGAATCTTAAGGTTGCGGTATTCGAATCGCCAAAGGGCTGGGAGAGCACGGGAAAGTATTGGGCGACGTTTCACGCATGGCAGGAGTTGGAGCAAGACCACGACCCGATCTATCGCGTGATCGACACACCGCAGGGGATGATGTTGGGCGCGGAGATTCCTGAATGGGATTGTAACGGGAAGCTCCTGTCCGCGAATACAGTGGTCGATCTTTCCGCAAAGACGGGAGATGTGTACGTAAAGACTTCGTTGAAATATCAGAAGAATGAAGATCACAAGGCGCTTCTGTTTCGATTAGAAGACACTTATAAAGATATTAGAGTTTGGCTCGGAGATCAGGGGGCGAATCCGATACCCGTCGTTGACGAAACACAAGTCGGTCGTCCAAAGAACGGTTTCCTACGTGTCGGTGGGCTCTTGGCAATTGAGCCAGGCGCCGGCTCGATAGATTTGAGTTACGTGGGCCACTTTGGCGCGGGTGCAATGTATTCCGACGATCGCGATCAAGTTTTGCCGGATCGTGCTTACATCACCTCTTTTTGGGTGCCTAGTTTGGGTCGGTTGCCGTTCAAGAGTTCGGTGACGGTCACGGCGCCCAAAGACTGGAAGGTCTTCTCCGAAGGCGTAGCGGGCAAGACGATGGTACAGGGTGAGACGGCGACGACGCCCTTTACCTGCACGATTCCAATTACGTATCCCAAAGTTGTCGCAGGGAAGTACCTGATGGCGAGCGAGGGGACGCAGAACGGGCACACGCTTCGCACTTACCATTTCGCACCTGTCGACAAGAAGCGCGCTACAGAAGATTTGGATTGGATGAAGAAAGCGATCGTGTTCTATGAAGAGAATCTCGGTCCTTTCCCATTCAAGGAATACGATTGCGTCGATGGCAAGGCGTATTACGGCGTGGAGAGTTATTCGTACACAATCCTCGATCCGTCGATCACAACTTGGGCCGTTTCACACGAGATGGGGCACACGTATTTCGGCGGACTTGTTCCGTGCGCGTACGTCAAAGATTCGTGGAATGAGGGCTTGACGCAATACGTGGACGACGTCCTGCTGCACCAAAGCACGACGGAAATGGAACAGGCATTTGCGGGCATTGGCGTTCGCGTTCCCCTCACTGAGATGCCGGTCGCGTGGGAGTATGACGGCCTTACTTACATGCGCGGAGCGTATGTGATGCAAATGCTCGATGCGGAGATCGGACACGACAAAGTGTTGGAAGGTTTGCGAACGTTGATCAAAGATCGCGTGGGGAAGGAAACGACGTGGCTTGACCTGCGCCAGTATTTCGAGAAGTCGAGTGGTCAGGATTTGAAGTGGTTCTGGGATCAGTGGGTTTCCAACGGAGTTTTTCCAAAGGTGACGGTGGCATCCGCCACGACTAAGCAAGATGGCGACAAGTGGGTGACGCAAGTGGCGCTCCACCAAGAGGGAACGCCATCGCCTTTCAGATTGCGATTGGGAATCGTGACGAACGGCATTCCTTCTCCCGAGATCATGACGACGGCCGATCAGACTTTTACGATCTACTCGAACAATCAGCCGAAGAAGGTTTCGGTGGAGCCACACCTTACGTCGATGGTCGTTGTGGATCCGCCGGTTGATGTAGTTGGTGGTTGACCGTTGAGATGGTGAACGTTTCGGAGGGGACGTAATCGCAGCACCCCCTCCCAATTCATCCTCAGTCGCAAGCTCCTTCGGTTTCATTGACCTCCCCCGCAGTCCTCGCCATGCCGCACAAACATCGGCCGCTGCGGGCTGCAGGGGAGGTGTTCCTTAACGTAAACATCTATCTGTGCGCTTCAGTGGAGGAGTCCGGGCTCGTGCCACCATAATAAATCGATGCCGGATGCGTTTGAAGATCAGGGGTGGGTGCGGTTAGGAGTCGCGAGCGCGCTCGACAAAGCGTATGCCGCGGACCAGCGCCAGTTCATCACCCTACTGGCGGATGCCCTGGACAAAGCACTTCCCGGCGAAACAGAGATTAAGAGAGCGGGACTCTTCAACAACAAGCACATCGTCGCCCTGAAAGTGCACTTGGCAAACGATCAATTTGTGATCGAAGATCTCGGGAAGGGACCGCTTCGCGCTTCGAAGGGACATGTGGTGCGCGGGATCACGGTCAAGACGGAAGAGATTCCGATGCAGCAGGCGCTTGCGGAAATCGGAGACGCTCTCGACCATCGCGCAAAGACGAGCGAGGCGGCGAGAAACGCCTTGGCTGCGATGCTTGGACTGAGTTAAGCCTCCGATTCGGTTAATCTAATCACGCCAGTGGTTTCCCTCAGCGACTAGGAAAGGAAAGATATGCCATACGAACAAGGATCTACCAAAGGTTTGCCGGATGCCGCAGTCAAGCGACTGCAAGAAATGCGCGGCACCGGACCCAAGCCGAAACTATTTACGAGTGACCTTTCTGTTAACGAACATCTGCTCGTTCGTAACGCGGGTTTCGAGCCATTGGGTTTGGTGATGGGCTCGTCCATTTATCACATCGGAATTCAGATTCCCGGACTGTTTCAGAACCAGGAACTTGATGTGATCACCCAAGCGATGTACCACGCGCGCGAACTGGCGATGGATCGCATGGAAGAAGAGGCCGACGTTCTCGGTGCCGATGGAATTGTTGGCGTCCGCTTGATTGTCAATCGTCAGGAGTGGGGCGAGAACCTCGCCGAGTTCATGGCGGTGGGCACCGCGATCCGTCACATCGGGGGAGGAAGCTACCGAACTTCGGACAACCGCCCCTTCACATCTGATTTGAGCGGCCAAGAATTCTGGACGCTATTGAAGACCGGCTATCGACCGCTGTCTCTGGTGATGGGGACATGCGTGTATCACGTTGCGCACCAGGGGATGATGCAAGCGCTGAAGCGCCTCGGTCGAAACATCGAGATGGAGAACTACACACAGGCTCTGTACGACGCGCGTGAGTTGGCTCTTTCGAGAATGCAGGCGGAAGCGGAGCGCGAGAAGGCAGAAGGAATCGTCGGCGCACGCGTGGAAGAGACTTCACACGGTTGGGGAAGTCATGTGATCGAGTATTTCGCGATTGGCACTTCCGTGGTGTCGACGAGCGAGGACCACAAGGTTCCTGAACCGGGGCTTGTCTTGCCGATGGTCGACTTTGGGATGGCGATGTCGGGCCGCTAGGTGTGTTTGTTGAGGCTTTCTTTCTGCAAGCGAACACGCAGACAGAAAGCCTCAACAAAATCTATTTTTCTTGGGATCTCGGCGACCCTCTTCGCTTCGCTCGAGCATCGCCTCGAACCCTACTTTTTTTCTTTTCCTTTTTCGGAGCAGCAGCGGCGGTCTTGACATCTGGGCGATCCGGCGCTCATTTGCCGCAAGAATGCATCATCCAGCATCTAGGATTTGAGAATCTCAAATCTAAGGTCACCAACTTCCGCCGCCACCTCCACCGAAGCCGCCGCCAGAGAATCCGCCGCCTCCGCTAAAGCCGGAGGAGCCGCCGCTGCTGCCGCTCGAACGGGGCGGAGTCATCGCGCTCGTGGTCAAGTTCTGAGTGACACTATTCATGTCATTCGCAAACCACATCGGACTGTAACCGTAGCCCGGTTGGGTCACATACCAATTGGGTGGAGCGTTGAGGATTCCCGCGAACGCAGCGGCCCATTCGGCAGCGAGGCCGAAGGCGATCGCGTGGGGAAGATAGCTTTCGAAGAGCGCCTCATCCGGATGTTTCTGCGTCATCCAGTCGATCTCTTTACCCTTCGCGCGGCGAATAAATTCTTGGAAGCCCTTCGTTTTCGCCCAAGCTTTTGCGCCGCGACTCGTGCGCCGCGACATGAGCGGTGAGAACGCAAAGACGATGATCGCGGCGATCACGCCACCGACGATCGATGCAACGGGAAGATGCGAGGGCGTGAGCATATAGGTGATGAAACCGAGTCCTGCCGTCGCCACCAACCCAATTGCCACCCAAACTCCGCGGGCCGTTTGGGGAGAGGAGTTGTAGTAGCCCAGATCGACCAACTCTTGGTAAATCGTCTCCTTCATCTGCATGATGTACGGCGCGACGTACGTGCGCAGATCGAGCTCGGTGACCATGGTGCCGCCAAGACTGATCTTGCTGAGCAGCATCTTTTCGAAAAGACCGAGTTCCGGGCCTGGGTTGGATTTGATGATTTCCAAATCCGCGGTCTTGCGCTTAAAGATCATTCCATCTTCTTTCGGGTGGATACGCAAGTAGCCCTTCACGGCGAGGCTGATAATTCCTGCGGTGATATCGCGCGGGTCGACTTTCTCATCGATGAACGCGCCGCATGCGGAGCCGGACATTCCGTCCGGCGGATCAAATTGCACGACCATCGGTCCACTCGCGGGGTCCTTGCCGTACATCGCCCAACCGACAAACGCGAAGAGAAGAATGAAGATCGGAATCATGAAACCGAGATTCGAGCGAAGGATAAAACTAAGTCGTTTGGCGTTGCTCATTGGCGGGATCACGGTTTGAGGAAGGCTGAGGACGATACTGAGATTCTCGTGCGGTTCGAACGGCGCCGAGCGTTGAACGTAGAGACTGTTCGCGGTCATCGCGATCGCCGTCTTCGTCACGTTGTCGTAGTCCTTCGTCGTGACTTTGTCGACGAGGTGAGAATCTCGTGATCCGTACGGACCCGCGAATACGCGGGTGCGAAGTCCCTTTCCGCCGGGGACATCGGGATATTTGACTTGCACGTCCATGCTCCCGGTCGTCGTGTCCCAGTCGGGTCCGTTCACGTTCCAATAGAGCTCGGCGTTTGCGGTCCAGTCTCCGGCCGGGAACCAGTTGATTCCGTTTTCGACCGTGTATTGAAACACGTAGGTTTTTTGGCTGCCCGCGTCCAGATAGGTGTCGGCGTCTCCGACTCGGATGGTGCAGTTGCCGCTCGACCACGTGATCTTGGTGGTGTACGCGTTGCCCTGTTCATCGGCAACCGTGATGTCGGATAGATAGATCTGTCGATTGAATCCGCGGCCGTCGTCGCTCGCAGTGGGAATGATGCGATAGATGCCGTGCCGTGCTTCCTCAAACGTGACCGTCAAGGTCTCGGTAACTTCGTAGGAGGAATCCTTATGAAGGTCGATCAACTCCTTCCAATGATCGATTCGATAACCGCCCTGAGCGAGTGCGCTTGTGAATCCAAGCGTGACGAGGAGCGCGATGAGTGCTAGGCGGACGGCTTTCATTACCATGTATGCGACGGATTAGAGGTCGGGGAGGATGCGTAGAAGCACGGAACTCGGAACGCGGAACTGGGAACACGCCCTACCACGAGCCGCCGCCACCGCCTCCAGCGCCGCCGCCGCTGTAGCCGCCACCGCCGGAACTGCTGCCGCTGGAGAAGCCGCCTCCGCTCCCTCCGCTCGAACTCGAGAAGCCGCCGCCGGAGAAGAAGCCGCCGCTGCTATCATCGCTCCCGAAACTGTTGCCGGTCGAAACCGGACGCGGTGGCACAGAGATGTAGTAGCTCACTGCACTCGAGACCCGGTTGAGGTCATTGATAAACGCGATGGAATCGAAAGTGCCAGCGTTGGTGTCCGCGTACCAATTCGGCATTTCCTGAAGAATTCCTTTGAAGGCGTCGGCCCATTCTTTGGCCAACCCAAACGCAACTGCGTGAGGCAGATATTGTTCGAAAAGCGCTTGGTCCGGATGGCGAGTCGTCATCCAATCGAGCTCGGAAGTTCGTGCGCGCTTCATGAACTCTTGAAATCCGATGACTTTGTCACGGACTTCGTTTCCCTTCTTGGTGCGTCGCGGCATCCCGCCTGAAATCCAATATGCGATTCCGACAGAGATGGGAAGAGTTGCAAAGAGGATGACGATGCTTGCGGGATACAGGACGTAGCAGCAGATGGCGAGAGCGAGGGCGAGAGCAAATCCGAACGCAGTCCATCCGTATCGGACGCCGTTAGGAGATTGCGGATAGTAGCCAAGTTCGACCAGTTCTCCGTATAAGTCGTCGCGCAAGTTTTGAACATACGGTGCGACGTTCGACCGAAGCTCCATGTCGTCGAGCATTTTCCCGCCTGCCGAAATGAGTGAGATAAGCGTGCGTTCAAAGGTCGGGAGATCTTTGTTGTACGATTTGAGGACTTCGATCTTAGCCGTTCGGAAGCCAGAAACTCCAAGTTCGTCTTCGGGATGAATTCGGATGTAACCCTTCACTGCCAGTGAGATGATTCCGGCGGTTAGATCGCGTGAGTCCACTCGCTCATCAATCATCGCGCCGCATTCCGGGCCGCCAAGATTGTCAGGCGGATCGTATTGAACTACCATGGGTCCAGATTTGGGATCTCGCCCGAAAAGAATCCACAGCAAGAACATCGCGACGAACACGGCAACGGGAAGCAGATAACCCGCCAGGGCAGCTTGCGCGGTTAATGGTTGAAAGAGTGGTTGGTTGTATTGCGAAGGGTAATAGGGCGTGAAGTCATAAGACATGCCGCCCGCGAAGTCCGAGCTGTTTCCGATTCTCTCTTCAACGATTTTCCTCTTGGGAATGTATTTGATGGGCACGTTAAGCACGACGGTAAGACCCTGTCCGTTAGGAAGCGTCTTGTTCCGGCTTATGGTTGCGGTGGAGTTGGTAAGGGAAGACGTTGTCGAGGTTTGCTCACCGATTTTGTCCTTAGCGATTCCTTCGATGAGTTGTGACCGTCGCGCGCCCATCGGACCGGTGAAGACTTTGAGGCGCACCTTGGGCGGATTGTCGACTTTCGGAAATGTGATCGTGACGTCGCATGTGCGTATCTCCGCGGGCCAATCGGTTCCCGTCACGTTCCAGTAAAGTTCGGCACTTGGCACCCACGTCGGTTCATTCATCCAATTGATGCCGTTGCTGACGAGATATCGAATCACGTAGGTCTTCTTGGTGCCGGCAGGCAAAGTAATGTTCGCGCTACCGATGCGGAGCTTGACCTGACCGCCAGAATCATCTTCGCGAAACTCGATTGGATTGTTATTCTCGTCGAGAACTTTCAATCCATCGAGAGAGATGTTTCGATTCGTCCCGTGTCCCGTTGGATAGCTGACGGGGATATTGCGGAGAATTCCGTGCTTCGGATCTGTGAAGGTGACGGAGATTCTTTCTTCGACGTGGATGACCGCGTTTTGTTGGAGATCGATTTTCTCGCCCCAGTGGTCGATCCTGAATCCCTGTGCGTTAGCAATTCCAACTAACGACAAGAGAAGAGTGCCAACGATGCAGCGGACGGCCTTCACGACTCTTAGTATAGGGTCGAATCACGAAACTTCGATATGGAATAAACTGCGGCGGTGCTTAAGCTTGGTGTTGTGATTGCGAGTGTGCGTCCCGGACGTGTGGGTTTGCCGGTTGGCGAATGGTTTTTTGAAACCGCGAAGAAACATGGCAAGTTCGATGTGACCTTGATCGATTTGGCGGAAGTGAATTTGCCTTTGTTGGACGAGCCGAGGCATCCGCGATTCAAGGACTATCAGCACGAGCACACGAAGAAGTGGTCGGCGACGGTTTCAGAAATGGACGCATTTGTTTTCGTCACGCCGGAATACGATTACAGTGCGCCAGCAAGTCTGCTCAATGCGCTGCAGTTCATTTATCAAGAATGGAATTATAAGGCTGCATCGTTTGTGAGCTACGGCGGAGTTTCCGCGGGGACAAGAGCGGTGAACGCGTTGCGCATCACCTGCACCGCACTGAAACTGGTGCCGTTGGCGGAGGCAGTTCACATCCCGTTCGTTGGAAAGACGATCGTGGAAGGGAAGTTTGTCGCGCCAGAAGGATTGGAGGCGTCGGCCACGGTTGTGCTAGATGAACTGCTGAAGTGGTCTGAGGCGCTCAAGACGCTACGCTAGATGCTAGATGTGGGATGGGATGTGGGATGGGATGTGGGATGTGGGAATCAACCCTTCATCCCAAATCCCAAATCTTTATTTATCAACCGCGACTTTGACCTTCGTTCGCAGCGCTGCTTGCGCGGCAGCAAGGCGAGCGATGGGGACGCGGAACGGTGAGCAGCTCACGTAATCGAGATTGATCGACTGACAGAAGTCGATGCTTTCCGGATCGCCCCCGTGCTCTCCGCAGATACCGCATTTCAGACCTTCGCGAGCTGCGCGACCTTCTTCAACTGCGATCTTCATCAGTCGACCCACGCCGGGAACGTCGATCGTTTCGAACGGATTTCGAGGCAGGATCTTCTGCTCGACATATTGCTGAAGGAACTTGCCTTCGGCGTCGTCGCGTGAATATCCGAACGTGGTTTGCGTAAGGTCGTTCGTTCCGAAAGAGAAGAACTGCGCGTACTGCGCAATCTCACCAGCGGTGAGGGCAGCGCGGGGAAGTTCGATCATCGTGCCGAACATGTAGGGAATGTCGACGCCCTGTTCCTTCACGATCTTCTTCGCTTCCGCTTCCAGCGCATTCTGGACAACGCGCAACTCGTTCACGGTAGAGACGAGGGGAATCATGATCTCGGGGAACACCTTCATGCCCTTCTTCGCAACCGCAGCGGCACCTTGAAGGATCGCGCGCGTTTGCATGATGACAAGACCGGGAAGGATGATCGATAGGCGGACACCGCGAAGACCAAGCATCGGGTTCTGCTCCTTCATCGACTCGACTTCGCCAAGCATCTTCATCTTGGTTTCGAGATCTTTTTCAAGACCCTTTTGGCCCATGTGGATCCGCGTCTTAATCTCGGTAGTTTCGCGAACGAGTTCTTCGAAACTCGGGAGGAATTCGTGGAGCGGTGGATCGATAAGGCGGACGGTGACTGGCTTGCCGTCCATCGCCTCGAAGATTCCCTCGAAGTCTTGCTGTTGGACGACCTGCAGCTTGTCAAGCATTTGCTGACGAACGCTCTCATCCTTCGTGAGGATCAACTCTTGCACGAGGGGCAGTCGATCTTCTTCGAAGAACATGTGCTCGGTTCGACAGAGGCCGATGCCTTCTGCCCCGAATTCAATGGCTTGTCGTGCGTCGCGAGGGTTGTCAGCATTCGCGCGAACCTTCATCGTGCGATAGTCATCGGCCCACGACATTAGAGTTCCGAACGCGCCGCTCACCTCCGGTTCGATCAACTGAAGTTCTCCGAGATAGATCGCCCCGCTTGCGCCGTCGATGGTAATCACATCGCCTTGTCTGACAACGGTGCCACCCACCGTGAACTTCTCTTCGTGAACTTCCACGTTGAGCGCTTCCGCACCGGCAACGCAGGGAATACCAAATCCACGCGCGACGACAGCCGCATGCGAAGTCTTTCCACCGCGAGCAGTGAGGACTGCTTGCGAAGCGAGCATTCCGTGCACGTCATCAGGATTCGTTTCATCGCGGACGAGGATGACTTTCTTTCCGATGACGACATCGCCCTGTAAGGTGCCCGCCTTTGCCTCGGCGGCAACGTCGGCGTCGAAGACGACTTGTCCGACCGCCGCGCCCGGCGACGCAGGAATTCCTTTCGCGAGCGGCTTCGCCTTGTCCAGGGCTGCGGGATCGATTCTCTTATGGAGCAATTGATCAAGATGCGATCCGGTGACTCGCTGCAGAGCTTCTTCCTTCTTGATCAACCCTTCTTCAACCATGTCGACCGCGATCTTCACCGCCGCAGGTCCGGTGCGCTTTCCGCTTCGGCACTGGAGCATGAACAGCTTATCGTGCTCGATGGTGAATTCGAGGTCCTGCATGTCGCGGTAGTGCTTCTCGAGCTTGTTCGCCGTGTCCATGAACGCATCGAACACTTGCGGATTTTGCTTTTGCAAAGCGCTGATTGGAACGGGGGTGCGGACGCCAGCGACGACGTCTTCACCCTGAGCGTTCATCAGGTATTCACCGTAGATCGCTTTCTCACCGGTGGATGGATCGCGGGTGAAAGCAACGCCGGTTCCGCAATCGTCGCCCGCATTGCCAAAGACCATCGCTTGGATGTTGACGGCGGTTCCAATTTCGTCAGGAATGCGCTCTTGTCGTCGGTAAACGATAGCGCGGTCATTGTTCCAACTCTTGAAGACCGCTTCAATTCCAACTTCCATTTGTTCAAATGGATCAGTCGGGAACTCCCGTCCAGTTTTCTCCCGTACATGTTTGAGAAAGAGCTGGGAAATCTCCTCCATTTGGTCGGCGTCTAAATCCAAATCGGATTCGGCGCCGACCTTTTGTTTGTACTCTTTGAAAATCTTGTCATCGAACTCGTGCTTGCTTAGACCGAAAGCGACGTCGGAGAGCATCATGATCAGGCGGCGATAGGAATCGTAAACAAATCTCTTGTTGCCCGTTTCATCGACCATCGCCTTGACGGTTGTAGGATTGAGACCCAAGTTGAGGACGGTGTCCATCATTCCCGGCATAGAGAATTTGGCGCCGGATCGGACCGAGACGAGCAGCGGCTTAGTCGAACCTCCGAGCGTGCGGCTCATCAGTTTCTCGACGTCCTTGACCGCTTCTCGGACGGAGTCCATGAGTCCCGCCGGCATCTTGCCGCCGTTCGCATAGTATTCGTTGCAGACTTCGGTGGTGATCGTAAATCCGGGAGGGACGGGCAATCCGATATTCGACATCTCGGCGAGGTTCGCACCCTTGCCACCGAGCAGATCCTTCATGGTCGCATTGCCTTCACGGAACAGATAAACGCGCTTCAAATCCATAGTTAATTGCCTTACAAAAGGAGCAGAACCCAGCCCGACTTCCTGTCGTTCACGGGAGTCTGGTGAGTTTACCAGTGGCCCCTTTTGCGGAAAAAGATCGCGTCCTGAATCCAAGACCCAGTAGTAAATCAAGGGCAAATCGAGCCTAAGTTCACCGATATTTCAACTACGAGGAATTCGGTTCGCTGAGCCGTTCTTCGAGGCGAGGAATCCAAGTGGGTCGCGGATTCTGAAGTTGGGACTGGAATGATTGGCGATAAGCCGGCAAACGAAGTAGTCAGTTTTTGTCTGAGCAAAGCTTTAGATGATTTGCCCGCCATGCCGGGAATCATCATCCGGGTTTTGGAAGAGACGGAGAAGTCCGAGCCCTCTGCAGCGACTCTCGAAGCCATCATCAGCGCGGATCAGGCGATCGCCTCAAAGGTCTTGCGCGTGGTGAATTCCGCCTATTACGGTGTCCAAGGCCGCGTATCTGGAATTGGTCAAGCGGTCGTTATTCTTGGAAGCCAGCAAGTCAAGAATTTGGTTTTGAGCGCGGCGGCGATGACTGCGATGCAGTCGACGAACTCGCGACATGCTGAAGCGCTTCGCTCGTTCTGGGTTCACTCGTATGCGACGGCGGCGGCGGCACAGTTGGTCGCAAAACTCAAGAATCTTTCGACCGTCGATTCAGAGACCGTTTTTGTAGGTGGGCTCTTACACGACGTTGGCCGACTGTTCATGATCACGCATTTTCCTGAACTGTTTGATGAGGCGCTAGCAAAGGCGCAAAGCGCTGGTGGAGGGCTTGAGAGATTCGAGCGCGAGATATTCGGAGTCGGACATTGTGAAATCGGTGCCGCTGTAGCGGAGAAGTGGTCGCTCCCGAGCCAATTGATCGAAGTCGTTCGAGATCATGAAGGTCCGCTGAATGAGGATTCATCCGTTTCCGTTATGGTCGTGCATGTTGCGGACGTGATGGCGAAGACGATGTTCGGACAAGACCAGGCGCTGTTGTCATTCGACATCGATCCGCTCGCTCAGGATTGGCTGAACTTTGGAAAGGATGAATATCGCTCGGTGCGGGATGAGGCCGTTGCGAAAGTTGAGCAGGCTAGCAGTGTGTTTGGTTTGTTGTCAGCGGCTTGAGATCAACCTGCGGAGTGCCAAGAGCTCAGTATTGAGTATTCAGTTCCGAGTTCCGAGTTCCGAGTTCCGAGTTCCGAGTTCCGAGTTGACTAAGCCCCTTCCATAGGATCGATGCTTCCGCCGCCGGGCTGATCTGCCGGCGGTAACTCTTGAATCGTGTCCGGCGACGCCTGCGGCATCGCTTCTTCTTCCACGACTGCCTTCGTAGGTTTTGGAATTGGTTTACCGGTGATCCGAGCGATCGTCTTGTCAAGGTAGGCGCTTTCGGGCATCTTCATCCACTTTGTCGTTATCAAATAGACGAGCGCGCCAGGAATGGCCATGAGCAAGATCACAAGCAATCCCAAGAGTCGATGGTTAGCGGTGAGATGTCCAATCGGGGATTGCAGGACCGCCCACGTAATCGCGACCACGGGGGCAGTGGCTACGAGGCTCTTCACCAAAGTGAGGAGAATTCCCGCCACGTCCAAGCCGCCGATTCGTGGTGAAAGAAATGAGATGAGCACGACCGCCAGCACCAAGGCAGATGCGGAACTGGCGAGAGGGAGGGCATAGAGTCCGAGAGCGGTTCCCTTGATGAGATAAACAGAACCGACGAAGAATGCGGTGATGACCGTTCCAATAATAGTCGGGGTCAGACTATTTTGGATTGCGAAGAATCCCCTGGTGATTATTGGCTGCAGGCACCACGCGGTTATGCCGATGCAGAACCAGCGCAAACACATGGAGACGACGACCGCATCTTCTGGTGTGAACTTTCCTCTCTGATAGAGACCCGCGACGATTTGGGGAGCAGCCAGCGCCATGAACGCAGATACAGGGATCGTCAGATAAATGACCGTTCGCATCGTGCTCGCAATTTGCGTTCGATACATGTCCATTCGCTTCTCGGCGAAGAATTGGCTCAGGGCTGGGAAGATCGCGATCGCGAGCGATTGACCTAATACGCCGACCGGCGCCTGCATTAGGAGATTCGAGAAGTAGATGTGGCTCGGCC
>Ga0207704_10000921_pt1 | contig 13008 bp, 23 predicted proteins | sample KBSMisM12_FD_184308 | JGI IMG/M metagenome (GOLD analysis project Ga0207704, IMG submission 184308) | Miscanthus rhizosphere microbial communities from Kellogg Biological Station, Michigan, USA - KBS Miscanthus M1-2 (SPAdes) (version 2) | ecosystem: Host-associated > Plants > Roots >...
GGGCGAAGAACTTTCTTTTCGATAAGGGTTTGGATAGAAACAACTTCACCGTCTTTATAAAAACGGTTAATTAAATCTGAGGTAATGGCCATCGGTTTAGTAACTGAGGCGCTAAAGCCACGGCGTTTGGCGATCTTTCGGAAAACCGGCGTTTGACCACCTTCAAACCATGGTTTAATTTTGCGACCAGAACCAGTTCGAGATTTTTGGCCTTTGGTACCGCGACCAGCGGTTTTACCTAAGTTAGCGGCGATACCGCGACCGGCTCGTTTGGCACTTTTGTGGCGGATGTTGGCAAAGATCTTACTGACGCTCATTTTAGGCCTCGCTTTTTCTCATCAGTTAATTGTTTTAAGGCTAAATAGGTAGCCGTCGCGCTGTTAAGAGCATTACTACTACCAAGGGCCTTACTAACAATGTTTTTAATGCCAGCTAGTTCGACTACCGCTCGAACTGAGCCACCAGCAATAATGGAGTGACCAATTGGAGCGGGTTTAAGGATAACTTTGGTGGTGCCAAATACTTGAACAACCTCGTGGAGAATACTCTCTTTAACTATTGGCACTTCAATTTTAATTTTATTAGCTTTGTTCTTGGCTTTAGCAATAGCGGTCTGCACGTCATTGGCTTTAGCCACACCTAAACCAACGTGACCAGCTCGGTCGCCAACTACGACAATGGCGCGAAAACGGATACGGCGGCCGCCTTTAACGGTTCGAGAAATTCGATCGATCGAGACAACCCGGTCTTCGTTCTCCGGGATAGCTTCAATGATCACTTCTTCGTTGGTAGTACTGGTTTTTTTAGCGGCCATATTTGTTGTCATTAAATTTCTAGTCCCCCTTCACGGGCGGCTTCGGCAGTTAGTTTAACCGCTCCAGCGTAACGAAAACCAGCTCGATCAAAAGTGGCCGTTTTAATTTTTAATTCCTTGGCTTTGCTGGCAATCTCTTCGCCGACAATTTGGGCTTTTTTGGTTAAAGAGCCCTTTTTACCGAGAGAACTACTGCTGGCCAGAGTTTTTTGAGTTGAATCATCAATCAGCTGAACAAAGATATTATTGAGACTGCGATAAATAGCCAAACGCGGACGAGTGGCAGTGCCGATAACGGTTTTTCTGATTTTACGATGATTTTTAATTCGATTAAGCATTTTAACCTGCCGCCTTTGCTGCTTTACCTTGTTTCATTCGAACAATCTCGCCTTGGTAGCGAATACCTTTACCCTTGTATGGATCAGGTTTACGCAACTCACGGATCTCAGCGGCAAACTGACCTAAGCGGTGTTTGTCGCGACCATTTAAAGTAATAACGTTCTTTTCGATTTTGGCGCTAATCCCTTCGGGAGTGGTGACGCGAACAGGGTGAGTAAAGCCCAGCTGTAAGACAATGTCGCTGCCCTCAAGAGCGGCTCGGTAACCGATACCAACCAGCTCTAACTTTCGTTCAAAGCCTTTGGCGACGCCAGTTACGGCGTTTTGTAAAAGTGCTCGAACGGTACCGTGAAGAGCCCGATATTGTTTAGCGTCACTGACTCGGCTAACAGAGAGGAGGTTGTCTTTTTGGGTAACTTTTATGCCGTGAGGGATAGTCACGGACAGCTGTCCCTGGGCACCCTGAATTTGAGCCTCGGTTTCGTTAAGCGAGACCGTCACACCGCTATCAACAATAATGGGTTTAATTCCAATTCGTGACATTACCAAACCTCACAGATTAACTCGCCACCAATTTTTTGTTTGCGAGCCTGGTTACCCGTTAAAATTCCTTTGGGTGTCGATAAAATAATAGTGCCAAAGCCGCTACGAGGACGTGGAATAGCTTTGTAGCCAACGTAACGACGGATACTTGGTCGGCTGAGCCGCTTTAAGTGAGTAACTGGCATCGCCGGACTCAGCTCAACGTGCATTTGATTGCCATCGCGCTTGAAGGAAGTGATAAAGCCTTCATTTTTAAGAGTAGTGGCAATGGCCTCGATAAGTTGGCTATAACGAACGGTTGCTTCGCCTTTGCCGGCCATCGATGAGTTACGCAATCGAGTCAAAAAGTCGCTGACAGAATCGTTAAACATTACCAAGACGCCTTTCTGACACCGGGAATTTCTCCTGTTGAAGCCCGTTCACGAAAACAAATACGGCAGATACCAAATTTGCGCAAATAACCGCGGTTACGACCACAAATAGCACATCGGTTAACGTGCCGGGTAGGAAACTTCTCCTGTTTGTTGATCATAAATCGTTTACTTGCCATTGTTGCTATCCACTATTTTATCTGATTTGAGCTGATTTACCAACAGGTGCTTCTTCGATTTTCATTGGGAAGCCCAGCTTCTTAAGTAAAATTGAGCTTTTTTGTGGATCTGACTGTTTGATGGTGATGGTCATCGACAGACCAAACGGTCGATCAAGTACATCGTGGCCAAGTTCAGCAAAAGGGACTTGGTCTTTAAAGCCGAGGGTTAAATTGCCCTGTTTATCAAACTGTTTAGCGTCAATGCCGCGGAAATCCCGAATGCGAGGTAAGGTAATGTTGATCAAACGGTTTAAGAAGTCGTTCAAGCGTTGATTACGCAAGGTAATTCGCAAACCAACTAAATCGTTCTGACGCAGCTTAAAACCAGCAATGGCTTTGCGAGCGTAGGTGCGAACTGGTTTTTGGCCGGTAATTTGAGTTAAGGTTTTCTCGATATAATCAACCATATCTTTGTTCTGTCGATGCAAACCGAGGCCGACGTTAACGCTAACTTTTGTAATTCTTGGCAAGGCGTGAACGTTACCAATACTAAGTTCGGTTTTAAGAGCAGTCAAGGATTCTGTGTAACGTTTACCGGTATCGATAAGCATTATTTGGTCTCCTTGACTGTTTCGCCAGTGGTTTTGGAGTAGCGGGTCTTTGTTGTTCCGCTCATTTTGTAGCCAATACGGGTTGGTTTATTACCAGCATCGAGCAACATAAGGTTGGATAGGTGGATTGATTGAGGTAGCTCAATGATACCGCCCTGAGGATTTTGAGCTGAACGTTTAACGGTTTTTTTACCGATATTAACGCCAGCGACGATGGCTCGGTTTTTAGAAGTAATAATATGCTCAACAATACCGCTTTTGTGGCGATCTTTGCCGGCAATCACAATAACTTTATCTCCACGTCGAATTTTCATCTTATAAAACCTCTTGGGCTAAAGAAACGATCTTTAAGTAACCTTTATCGCGCAATTCGCGAGCAACCGGACCGAAGATACGTGTTCCGCGAGGTGTACCATCTGGGTTGATAATAACGGCCGCGTTATCATCAAAGCGAATGGTTGAGCCATCTGGACGGCGGTAGGGTTTGGTTTGGCGAACAATCACCGCCTTGACGACTTCTTTGGCTTTAACGTTACCGCGGGGAACAGCGTTTTTAACAGAAGCAACAACAACATCACCAACTTGGGCGGCATCGAATTTGCCTTGTTGAATAACTTTAATAACACCGATGATACGGGCGCCGGAATTATCGGCTACTTTAAGTCGAGATTGTAGCTGGATCATTTATTTGCCTTTAGCTCGACTGGTTTTTTTGGCGGCGGTTTGAACCGCAGCAATATCTTTAGCTAAGCCAATAATCGCCCAGTGCTTATGGCGACTCATCGGTTTAGTTTCACCAATAACGACTTGCTGGCCAGTGGTATAAGTATTGTCGGCGTTGTGAACCAAGTAGCGCTGATGACGTTGGTAGCGTTTCTTAATAATCGGGTGCGTTTTCCAAACGGCAACCTCAACAACAGCAGAGTTCTGCATTTTGTCGCTGACTACTTTACCAATTTGGGTTTTACGCATTTTTACCTTAAATTTTCTCGCTAATTTTTTCGTCAATAATGGTTTTAATTCGGGCAATTTCTTTTTTAATGGCGGTGATTTCCCGAACATTCTTTAACTTGCCCAAGACTTTGTCTTGTTCAAGAGTAATAAGCTTCTTACGGCTATCACTGATTTTACCAGATAACTTGGCTTCTGTTAAGGCGCGAAGCGTGCGCAATTGCTCAGTTTGTTTGCTCATCTTGAATAAACTTAGTTTTGATCGGTAGTTTGTTAGCGGCTAAACGCATCGCTTCTTCGGCAATTTCTCGTTCAACACCCGACATCTCGAAAATAATTGTGCCCGGTTTAACCACCGCCACAAAGTGATCGAGGCCACCTTTACCGCCACCCATTCCGACTTCCGCTGGTTTAGCGGTGACTGGTTTGTGGGGGAAGATACGGGTCCAAATTTTACCGCCACGTTTAACGTAGCGGGTCATTGCTCGGCGTCCTGCCTCAATCTGACGACTACTCAACCAGCCACGCTCTAATGACTTGATGGCGTAGGTGCCAAAGCTAATGGTGTAACCGCGGGTAGCCGGACCAGCGTACGAACCTTTAGCAACTTTGCGGTGCTTTAATTTTTTAGGCAGTAGCATTATTCCTCATCTCCATCGCCAAACTGACCGCGGTTCACCCAGACCTTAACACCGATGGTGCCGTAGGTAGTTTTAGCGTGATACACCGAGTAATCAATGTCGTAGTTATAACGAGATAGTGGGATTGAACCCGTTTGGAACTTCTCATCACGAGCAATTTCGGCGCCGTTTAGGCGACCCGAAATAATAATCTTAATGCCCTGAGCTTTTTTCTCGGCCATGGTTTTGTCGAGGGCTTGCTTACAAGCTCGACGATACGGAATGCGTCGTTCAATTTGGTTGCCGATGTTTTGAGCGACCAAAGAGGCGGAGAGTTCGGGATGGCGATCCTCGACAATCTCTAATCGAACCACCGGCATACCGGCTGGGTAGAAGGTTTTCTGAATATCTTCTTTGAGCTGATTAATACCTTGTCCGCCGCGGCCGATGACTAAACCAGGTTTACTGGTAATAACTTGGATAGTTAGTCGATCGCGCGAGCGAATAATTTCAACTCGTCGAACACCGGCGTTGTTCAATTTCTTTTTAATAAAATCGCGAATTTTAATGTCGTCAACTAAGTATTTACGAAAAGCGCTGTTCTGGGCAAACCACTTACTCTCCCAGTCAGGATTAATACTAAGGCGATTACTAATTGGATTGATCTTTTGACCCATTTATTTCTTCTCCTTAGTTTGACGTTTAGTTTTAGTAGCTTTTGGCTCCTGGACGCTCAGCGACACGGTTAGGTGAGCCAGGTGTTTCTGATAAGCGTTAGAGCGACCACGAGCATTTGGACGCATCCGTTTAATTTTAGGGCCTTCAGTGGCCATAATGGCGCTGACCACTAAATTATCGCCTAATTCCTTATCTTTGGCGCTGGCTTGAGCCATGAGCAGGGCTTTGTGCAGGAACTTTGCGGAGTCTTGAGTCATAAGGGCGGTTGACTGGAGGGCGGTATCTAGGCTTTTACCAACAAAAATACGAGCCATCGGTCGAAGTTTTTTAGCAGAATGACGCAAGTAACGAAGCTTAACACTAACAGCCATTACTTAGCCCCCGCTGCTTGTTCTTTAGCCATTTTACCGCCATGGGTGCGGAATTTACGAGTTGGGGCAAACTCACCGAGCTTGTGACCAACCATTTCCTCTACTACCAGAACCGGGGTGTGAACTTTGCCGTTATGAACGCCAAAGGTAAAACCGACCATCTCTGGAAAGATCGTGGAAGCGCGCGACCATGTTTTAATAACCGTGCGCGAGCCGGCCGGGGCGTTAGTAACTTTCTTTAGTAGTTTCGGGTCGCAATACGGACCCTTTTTAAGTGATCGACTCATTACTTTTTCTTTCTCCGGGTAACGATGAATTTTTGGGTTCGCTTGTTACGGCGAGTTCGGAAACCGAGCGCTGGCTTACCCCATGGTGTCTTTGGGTGCTTCATACCGATAGGACTCAAACCTTCTCCGCCACCATGCGGGTGAGAGTTCGGTGCCATGGCTTTACCACGAACGCTTGGACGAACGCCCATGTGGCGAGTTCGTCCGGCTTTAGCAATTCGAACGCGATTATGCGTTGGGTTAGAGACGCGACCGACTGAACCCATACATTCTAACAGGATTTTACGGATTTCTGAAGAAGGCATCTTAACGTGAGCATATTTACCTTCTTTAGCGGTCAGAATACCCCAGGAACCAGCTGAGCGAGCAATTTGGCCGCCTTTGCCTGGCTGGAGCTCGATATTGTGAATGTCGTAACCAACAGGAATATCAGCTAGTTTCTGGCGCGAACCAATAGAGATTTTTTTAGCGGTACCGGAATAGACTTTATCGCCAACCTTTAAGCCATCCGGCGCAAGGATATAAGCCATTTTGGTACCACCTTCGATTGGCTGTTGGAGTAAGGCAATAAAGGCGGTTCGGTTCGGATCGTATTCGATAGCGATAACTTCGGCCGAGCCGACAAAAGGCAAGAATTTAAAGTCGATGGTTCGATAGAGTCGTTTGGCTCCACCGCCTTGATGGCGAACGGAGATCTGGCCAGAAGCATCACGACCGCCGTGTTTTTTGAGCGGGCTGGTTAAGGTTTTGTGAGGACGCTTTTTGGTCAATGTGCCAAAATCACCAAAACTCATTTGGCGAACCGCGTTATTATTAGGTTTAATTAAACGTGGCATTAGTTTTTCTCCTCGGCTTTCTTGTTCTCTTTGAGTACTTCAAAACCCGGGATTTGGGTCTTTGGTGGCAATTGGACATACGCTTTTCGGCGAGCCGATTGAGTACCTTTATGACGGCGGAACGTGACCGTTTTAGCTGGTAAATTAACGATGCGAACCGAGGTTGATTCGACGCCGTAGGTAGCTTTAAGCTCGCTTTTAACTGTTACTTTGTTAGCCTCGCTCGTAACTAAAAAGACGTACAGACCTTTGTCGATGTCGGCAGCGGATTTTTCGGTTAAGAGTGGAGCGATAATACTTTTAGCCATAATTAACTCTTTGCTACCTTCTTAGCGGTTGGCTTTTTGGTTGTTTTACTTGCAGTCTTAACAATCGGCGCTTTGGTGGCAAAGCCGCGCTGTTCGGCTGAAGTTTGATCCATAATTAAATTTTCGGATTTAGTCAGGTCTAGAATCGACAGATTACGATTTTCGATCACGGCCACACCAGGGATATTGCGAGCCGATAAAACCAATTCTGGCTCGATTTTACCAGTAATAAACAAGACTTTTTTGTCCGTTAGCTGGTGTTTGGCTAATAGTTCGATGACTTTTTTAGTCTTTACCTCAGCTAGTTCAAGATTTGGCTCAACGGTGATTTGTTTCTCATCGTTAAGATAGCTCAGGAGCTGCTCCATGGCAGCTTTGGCCATTTTTTTAGGGAAGCGTTGTTTGTAGTTACGTTCTTTTTGCGGACCAAAGGTAATACCACCACCAACCCAAATTGGGGACCGATTAGAACCAGCACGAGCTCGTCCAGTTCCTTTCTGGCGCCACGGCTTTTTACCGCCACCAGAAACTTCACCACGAGTTTTGGTGTGAGAAGTGGACTGTCGACTGTTAGCTTGAGCGGCTAAAACAGCCTGTTTAATGAGGGCGCGATTTAAAATTGTCTTAGCCATTATTAACTCCTTGAACTACGACTTTACCACGAGCTGGGCCAGGGACAGTGCCGGAAATAATTAAAAGATTTTGTTCGGCATCGATAGCCAAAACTTTACCGCCACGGACGGTGAAGTTCTCATGCCCCATATGACCGGCCATTTTTTGACCTTTAGGCACACGTTGTGGTCGCTGAGCACCGATAGAACCGGGACCACGTTGATTGTCGCCACCGTGGGACTTAGGACCGCCGTGGAAACCGTGACGCTTCATACCACCAGCGAAACCCTTACCTTTAGTAACACCCGCAACTTTTACTTCTTCGCCAACGGTAAAAAGTGAAACATCGAGTTTTTCTTGGTCGGTTTCAAGCGCAGGGACTTGTTTGACCCAGACGCCGCGTTTGCTACCGACGGCTTTGGCGAAATGCTGTTGGGCTTTATTGGTGTGCCCAGCCGTTTTAGTACCAATAAAGGTAGTATTATCAGCTTTAATAACCGAATTTGGCTCAACACTAATAACGGTCGCACCAATAAGGCGACCTTGGTCGTTCCACATCTGTGTCATCCCAATTTTTTGGCCTAATAAAATCTTCATAGCGATGTGATTTGTCGCATTATTATCCACACTTTCGATAAATATGCTTACTAATTATGGTGCTTTTTTACTGATAAGTCAAGAAAATTAGCGAGGCACTTATTGTTCTAGTAGTGTATTAAACTTTTCTTTAGCTTTTTGTAGCTTCGGGTTAATTACTAATTGGCAGTACGGAGTATTTTGGTGAGTGGCAAAATAATTTCGGTGATAATCTTCGGCTAGGTAAAAGCGGTCAAACTTTTTTACTTCCGTTACAACCAGTTCGCCGTTGCTCGATGAATCGTTCAGCTCTTGGATAAACTTTTCGGCTTTTTCTCGTTGGCTATCGGAAGTATATAAGACCATCGACCGGTATTGCGGGCCAACATCCGCCCCTTGTTGATTGGGCGTTGTCGGATCATGAGTCGCAAAAAAGACCGTCAACAGATTTTCGTAACTAATTTTAGTCGGGTCGTACTCAATCTTAATTGTTTCAGCGTGATCACCGGTTTCATCATAGGTTGGGTTGACAGTTGTTCCGCCAGCGTAACCTGGTTCAACTTCATCCACTGCTTTTAACATCTTAAAGATAGCTTCCGTGCACCAGAAACAGCCGCCACCAAAATATGCTGTTTCTATTTCTTTCATATTCTTATTATAAATCACCGATCAACCCCTTGACCTTAACAGTAATTTAAGGTAAACTTTTTCTAGAAGCTCACGTATGATGGGCATTCGAAGAGGTCGGAAGCACCGACGCACTTGCCCATCCCTTCTCCCCCCTGGGATGGGCGTTTTTTCCCCGCACATTTTCACTCAAGTCAGTTTGTTCTAACGAGGACAAAGCCGCCGTCCGTTCCTGGTTTTCATGGTTATCTACCAGGCGGGCGGTTTTTTTTAATTGCCAAATAAACACTAGAGGTGCCATAATAATATGGTCGTCATGCACTGAGCTTCTTGCAAGGTTCGCTCAGCAGAAGGAAGTAACAACACGATGAGGCGTGTAGACATCACTACCCTCGTCGAGGCTTCTGGTCCAGCATGGTTGCACCGCCCCCACATCGGGGGCATTTTATTAACTAGACGGACAACTGTGCTTAGATTAAGCTATAGCCAGTCGTACCTTCACATAGGAGAAAAATGAAAAAGTTCACCTGGCTTAAAAAGCTGGTGCTCTACCGAGAGCACATCGATTTTTCGTTTGGGTGGTTCAGCTTTTTTGTAACCCTCCAAACACTGATTTGGTTCGGCCTGTTGTACTGGCCGTTGAAAGCGCTGCAAACCGGTTTTTGGCCAGCCCAACTCGCCTCTGTTTGGCTGCTGGTCGCTTGCTTTGCAGCTTTTCACCTCGCTAATAGCTTTGTGGAGTTCTTCTTCCATCGCTATCTCCTTCACACCATTTTCTGGCAACGCCTCCAGGGCTTGGCCCTAAAGCATCGAAAGCATCACAAATTAACTCACGTCAAAGTTCTCGACACCCCAACAGACGAACTTGGTCGCTCGCCGGTGCGGTTTTTGTACCCGATTACCGAGGAGCATCAAGTTGAATCGTCGGCCTTTCCGGGCTGGGCGTTGGTCGCTTTTTGGGGCGTTTTTACTCCAGTAATTGCGCTTCTCCAGGTGTCGATGCCTACCCTGCCTTGGGTAACAGCCGGCTACCTGGCCGTTACTTGGTCGTTCTGGCTCTACGAAGTTCGCCACGCGGTCGAGCATCTCGATTACGAGAAGTTCTGGCGACCAAAGATTGAAAGAAGCCGAACCGTTCGTCGGATATATGGCTTCCACTTGATGCACCATTGGAGCGTCAACGTCAACGAAGCTATCGGCGGCTTCTTCGGCCTCCCTCTCCCCGACCTACTCTTTGGTACTTATCACGTGCCAGAGGCTCTACCATTACCGGGTGATTACATCGCCAAAAACGATCTAATTGCTCCGGCTCCGTGCCGCTTCATTAGCTGGCTGGATCAGCTCAGCAGTCAAGCTGAAACGAACATCAAAGAAAAGAAAAAGCGGGACGCTCTCCGAAAGAGCAACCGCACTCCCCTCGCCTAACCGGCGAGGGATTTTTGTAATAATAAACAATGACTTTGAGCTAGTTATTGGTACGTTTTCGGTAACGGAGCTTACTCCACCCCTACGGGGGCTAAGAGTAGACCAGAAAAAACGATGGAAAGAAGATCCGGAACCTAACCGGCTGGGTGTACGCGCAACAGCCGGCCCATTTTGTTTTACTAATACGAAGTGTATATTTTTACTAACGCTCTTTAAGGAGGTAGGCATATGCTTTTGATCGCTTACTTATGTGTCATGCTTGTGTTAGCACTTAGTACCGCCCTGACGATCTATCGTCACACCCGAGTCCAACGTGCCAATGTTACCATTGATCCAGTTAAAGCTGAGCAGGCCAGCCAGGCCAAACTCAACCTCTACTTGATCCTGGCGCTAATCGTTATCGCCATCTTAGTGCCATTGTTCGCTATCTACTACCCAGTTCCTAGCAACCGCCCATAATGGGCGGATTTTTAAAGCGGTTATTGCGCAGTGCCGTCGTGGTCATAGGTTAAAGCTTGACCATCGAACGCCGTAGCTTGAGCTGGCTTTTTACATAAATAAGAGGTAAAAAGTCTAGATAGTTAAAGCAATTTCTAGTAAAATGCCAGTACGTTTGAATCTTACATTGGAGGAGTGAAGTGGTAGTAACCGTTTATGGAGTACCGGTCCATTTGGCCGGCGTAACCGACCAGTTAGAAGCTGGTATTAAAAAGGCTGCTTGTTGCATCCTGGATCTACGGATGTTACCTGGTGACGTTATTGTCTTTATTAGCGCGAGCATAACACCGGAAGCTGGTTTGGGGTCGGGATCGGTGGTGGCATTTGTCGATGACTTCTTCGTACCACCAGAAATGGGTAAGGAGGTCAAAACGACCGTTGGCAACGAAATCGCTGGCACTATTCGCAGTTTTTGCGAAACGTTTAAGGCTGTGCCAAAAAACGGCTACCGAGTAATATTCCGACCCTTCGACTGGAAAGTAGTCGTTGAGTACGGAGTGAAAGAGGAATAGCTCTTGATTGCCCTCGATCGGTATGTAACAATAATCAGGAGCGGAATCTGATCATTCCAATCACCCCAACACCCGCCTAACGAGCAATCGCGAAGCGGGTTTTTCTTTAGTAAAAACGACTTGTAGAAATATTGAGAATCTGTTATTTTAGTTATGAATCAAACACGAATGCCGTTCCTGCCTCGTGTTACGCGCTTTCGGGGGCAGGGCGGCAAAAAAGCACTTTATCCATTCGCCTGCGGGCGAGACCGACCAACAACCGCCAACGTCAAAAAACGTGACAATTGACCCATGACCGCGGCGGTTTTTTTATTACAGAAACAATCTCACTAACCGAATTTCGTCGAAACTGTATTCCCGACCCAGCCGCTCCCGGGTTTGAGAGAGAAACATCTGCCCTTCTTTGGCTTGAACGGCCAATAATGCTGTTTTAATCGGCTGAAAACGATCCGATTTGGGTTTCAGTTTAGCTAGATCCTTAGTCGGGTTAAGAATATTTTCTTCCACCAACTTTTCTAGGTGAGCAATAATAGTACCAACAGTCATCCCCCGCTCTTTGGCGATAGCGGTCAGCGAAAGCTTTTTATCGACCAGTAGTTGGCGAGTGACTTCAGTGGTGGCAATTTTAGGCTTTGGTTGAACAGAACCAATACCGATCTCGCCGCCGCTGTCTTTAATAAACTGCCTTTGTTGGCTAACCAACTCGGCTGGATCGAGGGAGGCAAGCTTTTGAACCGCTCTTTTGGAAGTAGAACGAAACTGATCGTCGGCAGCCGAAACTTCCGGATGAACTTCGAGAGCCCGGTCGTTAAAGCCGAGCAGATATAACCCCGCCAGCGTTCGCAATCGGGACAGAGCGACGTAGCCTTGACCGTATTCAAAGGCTTGACGCAGATCGATGACCGCCGCATCGAGCGACATGCCTTGGCTTTTGTGGACGGTGATGGCCCAGGCTAAGCGGAGCGGAAATTGGCTGATCGCGGCGATCTCTCGGGCATTATCTTGAATGGCCCATTCGGTTGGCTCAACGACAATAGTTTTGCCATGAAATGTTTTAATAATCGGATCGCCGTTGGTCTCAAAACTCATGACAGTGCCAAGGGTACCATTAACATACCGACCTTCGGGATGATTTTTGGTAAACATAACCTTGGCGCCGACCTTTAATTGGAGTAACTCTGGCGATAAGCAGTTCCGTTTGAGGCTCTCAATAATCGGCGGAGCACCGCGGCTGGTCATGGTGTAAACATTGGGGCTATCGGGCAGTTTATTGAGTTCAGTGGCGTTGATGCGGTCAACGTCGGCGTTATGCGGGAAAAGCTTAGTAGCTATTTCGGCCGGTAAACTACTAATAAAGCGGGCGGTGAGAGTGTTTCTGGTTTCTTGGGTAACGTTATTAGCACGAATGGCGTTGAGCGCTTCCAGAAACTCTAAATCTTCTTGGCGGTGCTGTTCAAGCAAGTAGCAAACCGTCGAATCGAGCTCGCGCCAAGCCGGTGAGTTAAAGGCAAACGGCGAAGTTTGATCGAGATCATCCCCAAAGAGGCTTTGGTTGTCCGATACTTCAACCCGGCGGACAATCGGCGGTAATTGAAAAAAATCACCGACTAAAATGACTTGGAGGCCGCCAAACGGTGCTTGGGAGCCACGAATGGTTCGACAGACCTGCTCGACCGTGGTGAAGGTTTCGGCCGAAAGCATCGAAATTTCGTCGATAATTAACGTACTGGTTCTTTTGATGTGGTTAGCAACACGCTTGTTGTCGGCCAGCATATTAAGCTCGGTCTTAGTAAGCTGACTTTAAATGCCGATGCCGCTCCAGGAGTGGATAGTGACGCCGCCGATGTGGGTGGCAGCAATACCAGTGG
>Ga0207704_10000927_pt1 | contig 12964 bp, 16 predicted proteins | sample KBSMisM12_FD_184308 | JGI IMG/M metagenome (GOLD analysis project Ga0207704, IMG submission 184308) | Miscanthus rhizosphere microbial communities from Kellogg Biological Station, Michigan, USA - KBS Miscanthus M1-2 (SPAdes) (version 2) | ecosystem: Host-associated > Plants > Roots >...
CTAGGCATCCGCCCCGTTCCCAACCAACCAGGGAGACATTCACATGGCAGGCAAAGACCAATCCGGGGGAGCCGGCAAAGCGCCGTTCGTCTCTCAGGGCGACCGACCGGAGGTCCGGCTGAAGTCCGGGACCCGGCTCACCGACCTGACCGTCCGCGACCTGGCCACCATCCTCGGCCAGCTCGGCACCGGGAAGGACTTCTGGGACGGCAAGGACTGGCAGAAGGACGACTTCGACGGCTCGAACAAGCCTTGGAAGGAGTTCAAGGACAAGGAAAAGGAGAAGGAGAAGGAAAAGGAAAAAGAGAAGGACTGGAAGGAGAAGCGTGAGGTCAAGGAAGTGAAGCTCGAAAAGCTGGAGAACGACGGCGTGTTCGAATCGCATCCGCTGCAAGATGCGCGCATGGAGCAGGTGATCCGCGCGATCTCCGGACTGTCCGCCAAGGTCGAACAGCTCGCCGACCAGCTGGAGCAGCTCAAGAAGAGCAAGGGCTGAGCGTCGTAGGTCGCCGCCAACCCAGGCCGTCGCTGGACGTGCTATGCGCAGGCGGTGACCGAGTCCGCACCGCCCGACCCTCCGGCGTCAAAACCGCCGCCGAAGCCCCCGAACAACTGGGTCGGGCTGGGCCTCCTGGCCGCATGGCTCGTCTTGGGCGGCGTCATCTGCGCCGGGCCCAGCGGTTGGACCGGGCCCGCGGTCTTCGCCTTCGTCATGCTGGGCTGGATCCTGGCGGTGATGGCCCACGAGTTCAGCCACGCGGTCACGGCCTGGCTGGGCGGCGATCACATGGTGGCCGAGAAGGGCTATCTGTCGTTCGACCCACGCCGCTACGGCGACCTGGGCGTGAGCCTGGTGATCCCGCTGATCGCGCTGGCGCTGGGCGGCATCGGTTTCCCTGGCGGCGCGGTCTATCTGCGCACCGACCTGATGCGCAGCCGTCCCTGGCGCTCGGCCGCCTCGCTGGCGGGGCCGGCCGCGACGCTGGTCGTGCTGATCGTGCTCAGCTTCGGCCTCGCGTTCTGGCGCGGCTGGGGCGTCGGACCCGACGGGGCGGTCGCCCTCTTCGAGGCGCTGACGGTCCTGGCCTTCCTGCAGGCCATGGCGCTGATCCTGAACCTGCTGCCGATCCCGGGCCTCGACGGCTTCAACGCAATCCGGCCCTGGCTTCCCGCCGCCTGGACCCAGGGCCTGCGCAAGGTCGAGGGCTTGTCGATGATCGCCATCCTGCTGATCGTCTTCTACCTGCCGGGCGCAAGTCGGGCGCTGTTCACCGCCGCGGCCGTGCTCGGCGCGACCCTTGGCCTCGACATCGACGCCCTTCGCGGCGGCTGGGCGCTCTTCCATTTCTGGCGAATCTAGTCCTGGCGGCGAAAGCTTCCCCGCCAGCGCGAAGTCTCACATAGCCGTGTTTTGCTTAGACATCACAACCAAAGGCAGTGTCTTCCTCAACTCTAGATGGGAGACAGATGATGGGTACGCACCCCAAAGCGGCCGAGGTCGATCGGCACATCCTCGACACGATCATCAAGACCAAGGTCGTCGACTTCGAAGCCCTCGGTAAGCTGGTCACCGCGGTGGGGCCGTCCGCGGCCGCGCTCGACGACGACGGCTTCATCCGCATCTGCGGCAGCGACATGCGCATCTACCGTTGGCCGCGCGCCAACCTCGACCTCGAGGAGATCGATGCGCTCGCCAACATCGCCCGCAACCTGACGCACAACGGCGCGGGCGTGACCGGCGGCGTCAACGTGGGCGGCGGCGCTGCCCACAGCTGATCGCGGCGCTCTCGACCTTGCGGGGCGCGTCGACCGGGCGCTGGCGATCGCTTCGGCGACGCTTGCGCGCCTGGTCGACGGCCCGCCGGGGCTCGACCTGAAGGACCTCGAGACGGCGCCGGACAAGATCGTCGCCGAGACGGCGATGCTGGTCCGCGCGGCCCACGGTCTGCCAGCCGACGCCGGCATCGATCGCGCGCGCCTGGCCGAGGTGACCGCGGTCGTCGCCCACCATGCCCAGAGCCCGCGCATCGCCATCGGCATGGCGCTGCATCCGGCGCTCGCGCGCGACTACGGGGCGGCCCACATCGTGCTCACCGCCGCGGGCGTCACCGACGCGCGCTGCGCTGAGGCGCTGGCGCGGGCCGACCGCGCCGCCGTCGCCGACGCCCGGGAGCGGCCGCCGCACCGCGAACTGGAGCAGGCTTGGCTGGGCTGGCTGACCGGCGGACCCAGGCCCGCGCCCGCGCTCGTCGCCCGCACCGCGCTCGGCCGTGGCAGCGACGTGCTGCTGGGGACGCGCGACGACCTCTACGCGCTGACCCACGCCCTGATCTACGCGACCGACTTCGGGGCTGTGCTGCCGCGCATGCCGCGCGCCGCCGGCGCCATCGCCGCCGAGTGCGACAGCGCGCTGGCCGGCGTCCTCGACGACGACGACTTCGACCTGGCCGCAGAGCTGTTGCTTGCGGCGCCCTACCTGCGCCGCCGCTGGTCGCCGGCCGCGGCGTTCTGTTTCTCGGTGCTGACCTCGGTGGAGGACCGCGTGGGCGTGCTGCCCTCGCTCTCGCTCGACCGCGCGGGCGTCGAGCGCCAGGCCCCGGCCGAGCGCGAGGCCTATGTCGCCGCGGTCGCCTACCACACCGCCTATGTCATGGGCCTGCTCTGCGCGGCGATCCTGGCCGCCCCTCACCGGCCCCAGCCGCCGCGCCAGGCCGCCGCGGCCTCGCCCCTGGCCGAACGGTTGCTGGCCGAGCTCGCGGCCGGCCCGCGCCGGCTGCAGTGGGTGGCCGTCGCCCAGGCGCTGACGCCCCGGGCCCGCGCGCCGCTGACGAGCCTGTTGCTGGACATGGCGCTGCGCCGCGCCGCCCGCGCTCTGGACCTCGCCAAGGTCCGCGCGCTCCTGATCGACGGCCTCGAGGCCCGTGTGCCGCCCACGCCGCTGCGCCTGCAGGCGGCCGAGCTCCTCGCGAGGCTCGCCGAGGCCGCGCCGGCTCAGCCTCCGGCCGAGCCGCCCGACGAGGACGACGCCCAGACCCTGGCGCGGCCTAGGATCTCCGCGACCACCTCGCCCTTGGCCTCGGCGTAGTCCTGCACGGCGGCCCAGGCCTGTTGCGCCAGCGCCCGCTTGGTCCGCGCATAGAGCGCCAGGTCGTCCGGGCTCGCGCGCAGCCAGTCGCGCATCAGCCGCATGGTCGAGAGCTCCGGGCAGCCTTCCGAGAACACATGCAGGTTCGTCGCCGGGTCGGCGCCCTTGAACATCCGGTGCTCGAACCAGTTGGGCTCGCGCACGATCAGCCGGAAGCCCGCGGCCTCCAGGGCCTGCGCGTAGGCGGCCTCGTCGGCGCTGTCGGCCACGGTCAGGTTGGCGTCGATCACCGGCTTGGCCGCCAGCCCCGGCACCGAGGTCGAGCCCACGTGCTCCACCGCCAGCGCCGCGGGCCCCAGCGCCGCACGCACGCGGCCCGCCACCGCCTCGAACTGCGCCGGCCACGCTGGATCGTAGTCCACGACCTCCACGCGGCCGCCGGCGGACTCAGGGGGCAAGGACTCCTCGCTCATCGAAGCAGCCTCTTTCTAAGTGTCATCCCGGAGCGGGCTTACTATGCTCCGCCGATGCTTCTCCGCCGCACCCTGATCGCGCTCGCCCTCGCCGCGACCGCCGCCGCCGCCGCTCACGCCCAGCCGGCCGCCGCGCCGACGCCTGCCGCCTCGACCAATCCGCGCGTGATCATCACCACCGCGGTCGGCGCGATCACCGTCGAGCTCGCCGCCGACAAGGCGCCGGTCACCACGGCCAACTTCCTGAAGTACGTCGACCGAAAGCTCTTCGACGGGATCACCTTCTACCGGGCGTCGAAGCCGCCGGGGCAGACGACCAACGACTACGGCTCCATCCAGGGCGGCCTGCGCGACGACGTGAAGAAGAAGCTGCCCCCCATCAAGCACGAGAGCACCTTGCAGACGGGCCTCAAGCACGGCGACGGGACCATCTCGATGGGCCGCTATGCGCCGGGCACCGCCCAGGCCGACTGGGTGATCTGCGTCGGCGACATGAGTTATCTCGACGCCACCGCCACCGATCCCGGCTTCGCCGCCTTCGGCCACGTCACCGACGGCATGCCGGTCGTGCAGCAGATCCTGGGCATGCCCACCGATCCCAACAAGGGCGTCGGCGCCATGAAGGGCGAGATCCTGGTGAACCCCGTGAAGATCATCTCGATCCGCCGCGCGCCCGCAGCGCCCGCCGCCTGATGCCGCCAGAGTCCCGCCTCCAGGTCGGCATCGATGTGCCCTGGGTGACCTCTTGGTCGGAGGAGGCCATCAGCGGCGTGGCGGCCTGTCCCAGCGTCGACGGCGAACTCGCCATCCAGCAGGTCGAGCGCCCCGGAGTCGGCCGGCCGCTCTACTCGAAGAACCACCTGTTCCGGCAGCGCCGCTCGGTGCGCGAGATGCTCTGCCCGATGTGCGGCGAGGCCACGCCCGAGGGCGACCGCTGGACCCAGACCGGCCAGTGGACCACCGCCGGTCACTATCGCGCCCACGGCCTCGGCGGCTGGCTGCCCGCGGCGATGACGGACGATCAGACCCTGCTGGGCCTCGGCGCCGTGGCCCCGCTGCACAAGGCCTGCGCGGAGCGTTCGCTGACCCAGTGCCCGCACCTGCGGAGCATGGCCGACAAGGACCTCAAGCCCTTCCCCGCCGCCTGGATCGTGGCCCCGATGCGCGTCGCGCCCAACCCCGGCGCGGTCGGCGCGCGGCCGGCGATCACCTTCCTCTGGCTGATCGGCGTACAGCCCAGCTAGGATTCCACCGTTCGGCGAACTGGGTTGCTATTCTAGGTAGTGCGGCGTTCTCTAGGCGCCCGCGAGGCGGGTTCCCGCCCCCAGTGGAGAATGCCCGATGAACGCCAAGCTGCTGGCCGCCACCGCGCTGTTGAGCCTGACCGCCGCCGGCGCCGCCCACGCCGTGGACACCGTCTTCTACGGCCCGACGCCCTACCTCTCGCAGGCCGACGCGCCGTTCCACCCCGCCGACTTCACCAACTTCTATCTGGAGGACGTGGAGGACAACGCGATCAACACGCTGGGCCTGCACGTCTCCGGGCCAAGCCTCTGCATCGCCGGCTTCGACTGCTTCGTGGGCTCGGGCCTGACCGACTCGGTCGGCAACGGCGGCAACGGCCAGCTGGGCCGCTCGATCTGGACCAATGGCTCGACGACCATCACTTTCGACCAGAACGAGCTCGGGACCTTCCCGACCTATGCCGGCCTCGTCTGGACCGACGGGGTCGACCCGATCAACTTCGAGGCCTTCGACCAGAACGGCGTCTCGCTGGGCGGGATCTTCGACCAGCACCATGCCGACGGCTCGTTCGCCGGCACCCTGGAAGACGACCGCTTCTACGGCCTCACCCACCTGGGCGGCATCTCCAAGCTGGTGATCACCGACAACCCCGGCCAGGAGATCGACCATATCCAATACGGCTTCAGCGTGATCCCGACGGAACACGGCGTGCCGGAGCCTGCCGCCTGGGCCCTGATGCTGACCGGCTTCGCGGGCCTGGGCGCCGTGCTGCGCCGCCGCCGCGCTGCGCAAACATTACAGGGCGTTTAGGTATTACGTCCAAGTAAGTTTGTGAATTCGACGTCATTACGCAGACTTAAGCAGACTTGGAAAGTCGTCGGAAGTATTCCCTCGTCATCGGCGGTCGCCCCCGGGCCGCCCCGGCATTCAAGACGAGGACAGACCGATGACCAACTTCACCGCCCGTATCGCCGGCGTCGCCACCCTGGCCCTCGCCTGCGTCCCCGCCCTGGCGCTGACCACCGCCGCCCGCGCCGCCGGCCACGTCCCGGCCGCGGTCCGCATCTCCGACCTGAACCTCGCCACGCCCGACGGCCGCGTCCAGTTCAGCCAGCGCGCCGACGCCGCCGCCCACCGCTACTGCGCCAACGAGACCGCGCTCGACCAGAAGTCCGCCTGCGAAGCCGGCGTCCGCGCCGAGGTGAACGAAAAGGTCCAGGCCTCTCGCATCTGACCCCGGACTTCCTACGTAAGGAGTCCGAGGGGCCTACCCCCGGCCCCCGCACGGCCCGCCCGTCTCTCCCCAGCCCCGGCGGGCCCAGAGCCGGCCCGCGATCTTCCCCAGATCGCGGGCCGTTTGCTTTTCTGAAGAGGGCCCGCGATCGTTCCCCGGATCGCGGGCCGGCGCCTCCTCAGCCCAGGAAGATCGTCCCCGGCGGCAGGGTGCTCATCTGCACCCCCACCAGGATCATCTGGTTGCCGCCACCCATGTCGATGACCGTGTCGGCGCCCACCTGGCTCACCGTGAAGGTCGTGCCGGGATCCAGCTGGACGCGATCCCCCTCGGCGACGCTGAAGTCCAGCACACGGTCGATCCCGGCGTCCTGCGAGGAGTGGAAATTGTCCGCCCCCGGCCCGCCGGTCATGGTGTCGTCGCCGCGGTCGCCGCTGATGAAGTCGTTCCCCGCCCCGCCCGCCAGGCTGTCGTTGCCCTGGCCGCCGCGCACCACGTCATTGCCCGCCCCGCCATCCAGCGTGTCGTTGCCCAGATTGCCCAGCACGATGTCGTCGCCGTCGTCGCCGAACAGCACGTCCTGATCCTTACCGCCGACCACCCAGTCGTCGCCGGCGTTCCCGTGGGCGGTGTCGTTGCCCATGTTGCCGTTGATGTCGTCGAAGGCCGTCCCGCCCGAGATCGAGTCGTCACCGTCGTCGCCGCGCAGGTAGTCGGGCGTCGTGGTCCCGGTGATGGTGTCGTCGCCGGCCAGGGCATGGATCTCGGTGGCGGCGGGCGTCGCGCTCAGCTGGTCGTTTCCCGCCGTCGGCGTCGTGGAGGGGCCGGTGGGCGCGCCGCCGGTCTGGGTCACGTCGATGCGGTAGCTGCCGGCATAGCCGTCCGCGAAGCCGCCGGCCTCCACGAAATAGGTGCCACTGGTCGTGGCCGTGAACATGATCCGCGAGTCCGGATTGGACCCGTCGACGATGTCGTCGTTCTGCGCCAGCAGGTTCCCCTGGGCGTCGTGCAACCGCAGGAACGGGTCGCCCAGCGTCCCGCCGCCGCCCTTCTGGCCGGTCTCGCCGATCGCGTAGGTCACCCCCGCCTGGAAGGTCACCGCGAACCAGTCGCGGTCGCCTGCCTGCTGCAGCACCCCGCTGGCCGCCGCGCCCACGCCCACGCTGCCGAACGGCGCCGACATGTCGGTGAAGCTGGAGGCGAAGTCGTCGGGCGCCGGGACGAACAGATGGCCCGAGCTGGTCGGCGTCCAGCCGATCACGTCCAGCACCTGCAGGTCGGTGGTCCGCACCGAACCCGGGCTCGACGGCCCGCCCGGCCCGAAGGCGTCGCCTATCGTGCCGTCCCAGTCGCCCAGGTCGAACCCGTCGTTCACCCCCTGGGCGTTGATCGAGCCGTGGTACTGCAGGCCGGTGACGTGATTGCCGTCGATGCCGAAGAAGGTCGGGATCCCGTCCGACCCACCCGTGTAGTCGCGCACGCCGGCGGCGGTGAAGCGGAACAGGTCCAGCGTCTGGAACCGCCCGTTGGTCCCGAACCCCAGGCTGGCCGTGCGGCCGAACACGCCCTCGGTGATCTCGTGCTCCAGCGCGCCCACCGCGTCCTGGCCGAACGTGAACGGCAGGCGGCTGTTCAGCACCACCGAGTCGTTGGTCGCGTTCGTCTGGGGCCTGAGGCCCAGGATCACCGCCTGGGCGATTGGAATCGCGAAGCCCGCGCCGCCGGACGGATCGATCGGCGGGAGGCCGCCCACCGCGATCTGGTCGTCGCCGGTCACGGCGTGGGCGGCGAGCGCGGCGGTCAGCTGGCCATAGCTGACATTCACCGTGCTGAAGTTGTTCTGCGCCGAAAACCCGGCGCCCAGGTCAGCGAACCCGAAGTGCACGTTCACCGTCACCGAATCGGTGAAGTGGCTCTGCAGGAAGTTCTCGGCCGTCAGGATTGCGCTGCGATAGGCGTCGCTGACCGTGGCGTCGTAGTCGTTGATGAAGACCAGTCCGCTGCCGGCAAGCGTCACGCTCTCGGTGGGCAAACTCATGCCTGGTATCCCGGTCGCCGGTCCCTCGAGAACTCAGACGCCGGAAAAGGGGCGGGTTTCAGGCCCCATTGTCAACGCTTGGAAACATGCCCGCCGCGGGCTTAGCTTCACCGCGTCATGATCAAACTCACCTTCTGCCTCGTCCGCCGGCCGCACCTCACCCGCGAGCAGTTCCAGGACTACTGGCGAAACACCCACGCGCCCCTGGTCGCCAGCGTCGCCGAGACGCTGAAGATCCGCCGCTACGTCCAGCTGCACAGCCTGCCCGAGGCGGCCAGCGCCGTAATCCGCCAGAGCCGCGACGCCCCGCCGGAGTTCGACGGCGTCGCCGAGCTCTGGTTCGACAGCCTGGAGACCCTGGCCGAGAACGGCCAGCGCCCCGAGGCCCAGGCCGCCGGCGCTCTCCTCCTCGAAGACGAGCGCAAATTCATCGACCTCGAAAAATCCCCCCTCTGGTGGGGCGAGGAAAAGCCCATCGTCGGCTAGGGACGCCCTCTCAGTGCGTCGCCGCTGGCTTCGACGCCTCCGCCGCCGGACGCGCCACCGCCACCTGGTGCGGATAGGGGAACGACAGGCCCTCCTTGGCGAAGCAGTCGCGCACCGCCTTCAGGAGGTCGAAGCGGGCGTCCCAATAGTCCTGCGGCGAGACCCAGACGCGCAAAGTCACCGTGATGCCGTTGTCCTTGATGGCGGTCATCTTCGCCCAAGGTTCCGGCTTCGACATCACCCGCCGGTCGTCCGCGGCGCAGGCCATCAGGAGCTCCAGCGCGCGGTCGGCGTCGTCGCCGAAGTCGATGGTGAAGTCGAGCTGGATGCGCCGGTTCAGCGGGGCCGTCTGGTTGATGATGATCTCGCCGAAGGCCTTGGCGTTGGGCACGAAGATGTTGAGGTTGTCCGGGTCGGCCAGCCGCGTGGAGAAGAGGTCCAGCCCCTTCACCGTCCCCTGCCGCCCGTTGATCTCCACCCGGTCGCCGACGCGATAGGGTCTGAGGATCAGGATCATCACGCCGGCCGCCACATTCGACAGCGCCCCCTGCAGCGCCAGCCCGATGGCCAGCGACGCCGCGCCCAGGACCGCGATCACCGAGGTCGCCTTGACCCCCAGTTGCTGCAGCACGCCCACCAGCCCGATGATGATCACGAAGTAGCGCACCAGCGAGGCGGCGAAGCTCTGCAGGGTGGTGTCGGTGGCGGGGCCGCGGTGCGCCCGGGCGATCCCGCGCGCGGTCATCCGGGCCATCCAGCCGGAGGCCCACAGCGTCGCCGCCAGGATCAGCGCGGCCAGCACCAGGTTCACCGCCAGCCCGCCGGCGGCGTCGGCGGCATGGCGCAGGAGTTCGCTGTCGCCCCCGACCAGGCGGCGCGCCTGGTCCAGGAGCGGCGGCGCCGCCGCATGGGTCGGGACCGCGAAGTCCAGCGTCGGAACGGTCGGGATCGGACTGGCCAAGGGCGGCTCCCATGCGGGCGCACCCCCGAACCCCAGGCTCATCAACGCCGAACCGGCCGGAAAGTGCCCTACCGCCCGCGCGCCAGGATCTCGACGATCCGCGCCTGTCCGGCCTTCGCCGCCGCCGAGCCGCTGCCGCCGCGCCCGCTCGAGACCTCGGCCAGCCGCGCCGGCGTCGAGCCGTTGCGGGTGCGCCGCCCAGGGTCGGCGCCCAGGCGCAGCAACGCCTCGGTGGCGGCCGCGCATCGCGTGCGGATCGCCCGGTGCAGTGGCGTCGCCCCGCTCTTGTCGCTCGCATTCGGATCGGCGCCGCCGCCCGCCAGCGCCGCGATCGCCTCGGCCTGCGCGGCGGGATCGAAGCGCCGCGCGTCCGGGTCGCCGCTCGCGGCATAGTGCAGGGCGCTCGCGCCCCGCCGGTTGCGGGCCGAAACGTCCGCCCCCGCCGCGATCAGCCGCCGGATCAGATCCGGCCGCCACGCCGCCGCCGCCGCATGCAGGGCCGTGTCGCCTTCGTAGAAATAGCACCCGAGCGCCGGGACGAAGCCGGCGCCCGGCGCCTGCCGCGTCGCGCCGACGCTCAAGGACGCCCGCGCCAGCTCAGGCGCCTCGGCCAGCAGCCGCAGCGCGCCGGCCTGGTCGCCCGTGGCAATGGCGTCCATCAGCGTGCGGACCGTCGGCGAGCTGGTCATGATCCGGCATTGAAACCACGGAAACCCGCCCTAGTCGCCCGTCACCTCCCGCAGCCGCGAGACGTCCACCGGCCGGCCGCCGACCAGCGGCGCTCCGTCGTAGACCAGCCGCTCGCCCCCCTCGGCTCCGCGCACGGCGACCTGCACGCCGGCCGCCCGGTCGCAGCGCGCATGGCGCTTCAGGCTCACCCGCCGCGCCGCCCGCTCGGCCGCGCGGATCGTGCGGCGGAACAGCGGACCCCAGTCGCGCTCGCGCTCGGGCTGGACCAGCTCGTCGCAGGCCATCTCCACCATCGTCCGTTCCAAGCCCGCCTTCATCCGGCGCACCTGCTCCAGGAACTCCGGCCGCCGCTTCATCCAGTTGTAGACCGTGCCCACCGACGGCATCGCCGGATCGCGGCAGATCGCGACCAGGCCCTCGCCCACCACCAGCCGCTCGCAGATCGCGTCGGCGAGCGCCTCCGAATAGCCGCTCGGCCGCCCCGTCCGCCCGCAGGGCCCGCCGAACAGCATCCAGCGCTCGAACTCCCGCTCGTCCCGCGCCGCCAGGCTCCGCGCGCGCGCCGTGGCGAACGCATGGTCCTTCATCGCCTTGAACTCGGGATGCGCGCGCGCCCAGTTCCACACCGTCTTGCCGGTCGGCATGGCCGGGTCCGCGCAGATCGACCGCAGACTCTCTCCCGCCGCCACTCGCCGACAGATCGCCGCCCCCAGTTCCCGGTCATAGGTCGAGGCGTAGATCCCCGGCGGGGCGGGCTGGGGCGCAAGCGTGCGCTTGGAGCGGAACCAGGGCTGGCGGGGCATGAGAGGAGGGTCTCACGGGGTCCGCGAAATCACCTACGAAACAGCGACTGGCGTGAGGCGTTGCCAATTCGGCCGCGGCTGCTCAGTTTGGACGCATGAAATGGCTGAGCTTCCTGGCCACGGTCGCCGCGCTGCTTGTCCTGGTCGATGGTGTCCGCGCGCAACCTTCCCGCGCTGAGCCCAAGCGCGGCGACACCTACGAACTCACTCTCAATCGGGACATGGCGCAACGCAATGACCTCGGAGGTACGGGGAGTTCACACGATCAGGATACTCTGATCGAACGCGTGGTCGGCGCACGCAGCGACGGCTTGGAGCTCGAGTACGACTTTCCGAAGAACACGCCGGAACAGGAACGCGCGAGCGAGTGGCATTTTCCAGCGCGCGTCTTCAAGCCGGCCAAAGGCCCGATCCAGTTGATCAATCGCGCGGAACTGGAGGCGCGGGTCGAGGGCTGGCTCAAGAACGGCGGGATGACTCGCGCCAACTGCGGCCAGTTGATCTTCACATGGAACGCCTTCCGCATCGACTGCGACCCGCAGTCGGTGACGAGGATGATCCAGAGGTTCGATCTCACGTCGTTCGAGGTTCGCGAGGGAGCGTCATATCTGGCTCCCTATGCACAGGGGCCCGCTCGCCTGACGAGAGGGGCATCGAGCCTGACACTCGTCGCCGAGGTGGCTGTCGACCCAGACGCGGTGCGTCAAGCTCGGGCGGAAACCGACGTCGGCGTCGCCCAAATCATGAGGAAGTCGCTGACCCTGGAAGAGGCGCTTCGGGAACGGGCGAGGGAAACCGTCTCCGGAACGATCTCGGTCAAGTTCGAGACGTCCCCCACCGGGGACGTGCTGCGGCGGACGACGGTGACCAAGCTCGAAATTCGGCGTCCAGATGGACATGCGGAGACCCAGACGACTACGGAGACGCTGGAGCGCCGCCCAGTCCCGCCGCGCAACTCCTGAAGCATCGGATATCGCGACCCCTCCGCTCACCCTTCATCAACCCTTCCAGCGCTTCCCTTCGTCAGCCACACTGGAACAGACGATGAACGCGATTCGCCCCCTTGCCCCCGGCGCCGTCCGCATCCTGGGTCTCGACCCCGGCCTGCGTAAGACCGGCTGGGGCGTGGTGGAGGCGCATGGCGCGCGGCTGTCGCACATCGCCCATGGCGTGATCGCGCCCAAGGACACGCTGCCCTTCGCCGAACGCCTGCTGATCCTCTTCGACGCCATCGCCGAGGTCATCGCCCTGCACGCCCCCGACGAGGCGGCGGTGGAGGAGACCTTCATGAACAACAACGCCCAGTCGGCGCTGAAGCTGGGCCACGCGCGGGCCTGCTGCCTGATCGCGCCGGCCCGCGCCGGCCTGCCGGTGGCCGAATACGCCGCCACCGTGGTCAAGAAGGCCGTGGTCGGCACGGGCGGCGCCGACAAGACCCAGGTGGGCTTCATGATCCGCCGCCTGCTGCCCACCGCCGGCGACACCACCGCCGACGCCGCCGACGCGCTCGCCGTCGCCATCGCCCACGCCCACGCGCGCACCGTTCGGGGTCTGCGCGGCGCGGCGTGACCGGCGGCTGGGGCCATCCCTACTAGGGCGCCGGCGCGATCCGCCCCCGACCGAAGATCACGCCCCAGCTCAGCCCGCGCGTCGCGACCGCCACGGCCGAATAGAGCGCGACCGCCGCCACGCCTAGGCCCGCCTCCACGAACAGCATGCCCGACGAGCCGAAGCGGGTCTCCGCCCAGCCGTCGACCAGGGTCACCAGCAGGATCGGCACGTTGGAGATCGAGGCGACGAGGTTGAACTTGGTCCCCGCCGCGCCCTTGCCGATCGCCTCCAGCGTCACCGCCGAATAGGCCCCGTAGCTGAAGCCGACGACGCCGTTGTAGAGGCAGGCGAAGACCATGAAGCCCAGCGGCGTGCGCGGCCCGAACGCCATGGCCACG
>Ga0207704_10000929_pt1 | contig 12949 bp, 5 predicted proteins | sample KBSMisM12_FD_184308 | JGI IMG/M metagenome (GOLD analysis project Ga0207704, IMG submission 184308) | Miscanthus rhizosphere microbial communities from Kellogg Biological Station, Michigan, USA - KBS Miscanthus M1-2 (SPAdes) (version 2) | ecosystem: Host-associated > Plants > Roots > Rhizosphere...
TATACCTCGCCTGACTACGTTGCGGACAATGCTCAAAACCGGATAAAGACGGCTCGTGTATATGTTGCTTTTCGTCCGCCGCATCTTCATGCAGCCGATGCGGCTTCTCTTTGCGTACGGCATCTTCAAGAAGAACTTAATCGCTTGCACGACAATCCTCATGAATTGATCGCCGCGTTCCAATGCCTCATGTCCACCACTGATGGCGGCATGCATTGGAAAGCGCTCAGCCCCGACCTTGGATATCCGAAGGGCGTCACTCCTCCAGCGCCTGATGCCGCAGGAGCAGGTCGACGCGGCAACGTCGACTTCGACGAAGACCAAGATAAAGAAAAACAGAAGGGCCAGGTCTACGATCCCAACTACGTCCCCGAAGGCGACGAAGATGATATGGAAATCATGCAGGGCGGCGGCGGCACGGGCGGTTCCATCGAATCGTTCTCCGTCTCCGATGCAGCACCCGGCACCATCTGGGTCGGCACCAGCAATGGCCTCGTCAAGGTCACAAAAGACAAAGGAAAGAATTGGGAAGACGTCACCATCCCGAACCTTCCAATGCCGACTCGCGCGGACATGACGAGCGTCGATGCCTCCCACCAAGATCCCGCAACCGCATATGCCGCCGTCGATCTCCACAACACCGGCGACTTCAAACCATATGTCTATCGCACTCACGATTACGGCAAGACGTGGACGCCAATCACAAACGGCCTTCCCACCGATCTCGCAAGCGGCTCATTCGCCCGCGTGATCCGCGCCGACACGAAGAAAGCCGGACTTCTCTTCCTCGGAACGGAAAGCTCCGTCTACGTTTCCTTCAACGACGGCGATTCTTGGCAACCACTGACTCTCAATCTCCCCAACACGTCCTATCGCGATCTCGCGATCAAGGACAACGACCTCGTCGCATGCACTTACGGCCGAGGTTTCTGGGTTCTCGATGATTTCTCGCCGCTGCGACAACTCACCGCTGACATCGCAAGCCAACCCGCGCATCTCTTCAAACCCGGCGATGCGTATCGCGTGAGAAAGAACGTCAACGGCGATACTCCGTATCCACCCGAAGTTCCGCACGCGCCAAACCCACCGGAAGGCGCGATCATTTATTACTGGCTCGGCCAAAAACCCACGTCCGACATCTCCATCGACGTCTTCGATGGCGCGGGTCATGCCGTCCGACACATGTCGAGCGCACCGATCCCGCCGATGAACGAGTCCGCGCCGCCCGTCCCCGATTTCTGGGTCTGGCACCCGCAACCGCTTCCCAACGGCGAAGGGATGTCGCGCATCAACTGGGACCTTCGCTACAACGATCCGCCCGCCTTCGACCACTCGTACGAGATCAACGCGAACCCCGGCGGAACGCCTCCATCGCCCCAAGGTCCGCTCGTCCCGCCCGGCGTCTACACCGTCACATTAACCGTCGACGGAAAAACTTACGCGGAGAAGGTCACCGTCAAGAACGATCCTCGTTCGCCCGCCTCTGCTTCCGAAATCGCATCGCAGCACGCACTCCAAATCGACTGCTACAACGGCTCGATCGAAGCGATGAACGGTTTCAATCAGGTCGCCGCAATGCGAAACGCCGTCGCCGATATTCAGAAAGCAACACCGCCGAAAGAAGTCGCCGATGCGTGCGAAGCGTTCGACGGCAAGCTTGCTTCCATCGGTGGAGCGGGTGCCGGTCGACGCGGTGGCTTCGGTCGAGGAGGAGGCGGCGCGCCCGCACCATCTTTCGCAGGGATCAACCGTACGATGATCGGCCACGTCAGCACCATGGACTCCGGCGACATGGCGCCGAACGATCCAACGAAGCACGCATGTGCGGCATCGATGGAAGATCTGAACACCGTCGAGTGGAACTGGATCCAACTCAACGGCAAAGATCTCACGGACTTCAACGCCGTCCTCACCAAGAACGGCCTCAAGCCAATCGCAGCCGCAACAGGCGTCGGCCACCCGCACCAACCACCTGCACCTCCGAAGGAGAAGGAGAAAAAGGAAGCGGATAAGAAAGCGTAGGATGAAGATCCCAGATCCCAGATCCCAGATCCCAGATCACAGATCCCAGATCCCAGATCCCAGATCACAGATCACAGATCACAGATCACAGATCACGGATCACAGATCACGGATCACAGATCACAGATCACATATCACATATCACGCATCACGGATCACCGATCACTCGTCCGGAAAAAGAAAAACGTGTTCGAAGCGACCCGCCAACGCGAACCGTGCGGCGGGCGCCGAGAACACAAATAGATGTGGCTGGGCAGTTCTTTGCGAAGCGAATGCAAGCAATGACCAATCCAATGAGCATCAGCTCTCGTAATCGCTAGAGCTCGGCCACATCTACAACTCGTCGCACCTTTGTAACCTTGCATCCGCAAAAAGAATCAGCGTGTTCTCAGCACAAGAAAAATAGATGTTGATGGACAGTTCTATGCGGAGCGACTATCCAATGGGCTCTCGTCTTTACGGGAACCATGCTCACATCGAAAACTCGCAGCAGCTCTCGAAAAGGGCGTCCGGAAAAAGAAAAAACGTGTTCGAGGCGACCCGCCAACGCGAAGCGTGCGGCGGGCGCTGAGAACACAAGAAAAATAGATGTTTTGAGGGTGGGTTTCCAAGAGCCGTGGCGTTGGAAACCCACCCTCAAAACCCAACCTCAGCGCGTAACGCTCAACGCGCCGCTCGTCACATCGAGCTTCACAGTAGAAGCTCCGTTCGGAGCGAGGTTCTTCCCGTCCTTGTCGTAAACGGCCAAGAACGTTCCTGAGAACGTACGCGTCGTTCCCGCATCGGTAACGACGGGACGAGAGCCCGCCGCACGGGTGCCCGAGAACGGCAAGACCGAAATGACCTCACCCGTTACCCCGTCGATGCTCACCAAACATCCGTTCGCAGATAGCACCGGTGTGCTAGAACCGATCGCACGGATACCGCGCCATTGCGAAGCATTCGCATACGCCAACTTGATAATGTTGTCCGCGTCGACTGAGAACACCAAGTTGTCCGCGACGGCGCCTCTCGAAGTCGGCTGCGCCGTGATCACCACACTCGATGGCGTCGTAACATCGAAGGCAACGACCGAACTCGTGCCACCAATTGCGCGCTGCGCCTGGATCACGCCGCCGGCGTGAGTGCCGAGCATTCCGCCAGCCGCCGCGATCAAAGTGCGATCCTTGATGAACGGCGTCCAAGATGGATCGTCTGTCGTCGACGTCGTCGAAGTGATGCGAAGCCAGGCAGAACTGTCTAGAAATGCCGTGTAAAGCCCATCGGAAATGGGGCCACTCCCCATCGATACGACCAGCTTCTTGCCATCCGCGCTATACGAAAGACCGGTGGCCGGGAAAAGCAAGTTCACCGGGCTCGACGTATCACCGCTCCCCGTGCCAATGCGATAGATTTGAATACCTGCCAGGACGGCGAGTTCGGTCCCGTTTGGTGCGATCGCTATGTTATCGATGCCCGTCGCGCCGAAGTCTTTCAGGAGGTAAGAGCCAGCGCCGCCGTTTGCCGGCAGAGACTGCACAAAGTAGTCAGCGCCGTTCTGCAAGGATGCGTACACGGTCGTACCATCTGGGCTCAACGCCACGCCACGAATCGAAGTGTTCGTCGGCAGCGGAATGTCGGTGACTGCCTTATTCGACACCTGCATCACACCAATGTGCGATGAATCCGTGAGGAACGCAAACTTATCGCCCGCGTAGTCGATCGACGGAAGGACTCCGGCGCCCGCCATCTGAGTGAGACCGCTACCATCAGTGCCGATCATCCAAATGCTAGGCGTAATAAGCAGCGGCTTGACAGCGCCAACCGGACCACCGAACAATCGCTCGAAAACGATTTTTCCGTTGCCCGAAACACTTGGGAACAGATCGATCGCTCCCGTGGGCGTGATCTTCACTGGATCAGTACCGTCGATCGCAAAGCTCACTAGCCCAGCGCCCGAACCGAACAAATTCGTGGTGGCGACGATTCTCGTCTCCGTCAAACTCGGATTCAGTTCGCGTAACTTCAAGATGCTGAAGTTGCCCGAGAACGCCGTTCCAATGACGTTCTGCGACGACGTGCTCACGGGCGGATTGGTCACGGCCGCTCGCCCGCTCAATTCACCTGAGGTGAAGGGCGTTCCACTCTCGACCGGCGTCGTTCCACCGCCACCCGATCCTCCACCGCATCCCGCCGCGACCACCGCGGCAAAAGCCAAATAACAAATTCCTTTACGTAATATCAAGGCTGCCTCCCTCACTGGGTTCTTCTTGCCGCATGAGCGGCTGAAGAAAGGACGGCAGCCTGAAGTATAAGATTCCGAATTCGTGAATCGTTGATCGGTAAGTAGTAAACGGTAAATCGTAAATAGAAAGGATCCGTTCTCTCTGTGCTGGAGCCTGCCCTGAAACGAAGGGTGTTTACGAGTCCCATTTGTGTAACTTTGTGTTCTTCGTGATCTTTGTGGTTAATTTCTTTCCGCGATTTACGATTTACTTTTACTGCTCACCGAACCCAGATCACCGATCCCAGATCACCGCTCACAAATCCCAAATCCCAAATCCCAGATCACAGATTACCGATATCCGTCCGGAAAAAAAGAATGGGTTCGGAGCGAAAAGCCGAGCGGAGCGAAGGCGTTCGCGCAGAACCCAAGAAAAATAGATTTTAGGTTTTGAGAGTGTTTCTCTAAAAGCCAACGGCGTTAGAGAAACACTCTCAAAATCCTAAACCCCCTCCCCAAACGGCCACGTCGGCAGCGTTCGCTTCAGCGGACGATCCGCGCGATAACCCATTTCATATTCCGCCTGCACCAGCGTGTGGATCTCGCGAGTCCCTTCGTAAATCATCGCGCCGCGTGAGTTGCGGAAGTGCCGCTCCACCGGAAACTCATCCGAATATCCATAAGCGCCGTGGATTTCGATCGCATCGTCCGCCGCCTTGAACGCGTTGTTGCAGTTGATCCACTTCGCCAAAGAAACTTCCTTCGTGTGGCGCATGCCCATGTTCTTCATCCAGCCGACTTTGTAATAAAGGAGCCGACCGATCTCGCGCCCCTGCACCATGTTCGCGATCATCTGCTGCACGAGTTGCTTCTTTCCGATCTCTTCCCCACCAACGATTCGGGACTTCGCATATTCCTTCGAAGCGTCCAAACATCCTTCGATGATTCCGACCGCGCCTGCCGCCACCGTGTAGCGACCGTGGTCCAGCGCGGACATCGCGATCTTGAAACCGTCGCCCTCATCACCCAATCGGCACGACTCGTCGACTCGCATGTCGGTGAAGAAAATCTCGCCCGTGTTCCCCGCGCGAACGCCTAACTTTCCTTTCAGTGCACGAGAAGAAAACCCAGGGGTGTTTCGGTCGACGATGAACGCCGCCATTTGATTTGCGGGTTTCCCTCCGCGATCCTCCGTAGACCCCGCACCCTCCGCGTGAACTCCCCCAGCAAGTCGAGCAATCACCAAAAACTGATCCGCATAATCCGCAAGCGAGATCCAAGTCTTCTGACCGTTGAGAATGTATGACGCGCCATCTTTCTTCGCCGTGGTCTTGATGTTGATCGCATCGCTGCCCGCGTTCGGCTCCGTCAATCCAAACGCCCCGACCTTCGTGCCCTTCGCCAAATTCGGAAGCCATCGCTGCTTCTGCTCGGCCGTGCCCCATTGAAGAAGGGTCATGCAGTGGAGTCCGCTGTGAACGCTCATCACCACGCGCGCGGACGTGTCGGCGCGCTCCAACTCTTCGCAGACGATTCCAAGGGAGATGTAATCGGTGTCGCTGCCCGAATATTTGGCAGGCATCGAGACGCCGAGGATGCCCGCCTCTGCCATCTTGTCGAGCATCGACCGGTCGGATTTGTGGGCCGCATCCCGCTCCCGAATGTCGGGCATGATGGACTGCTGGGCGAACTTACGAGCCATTTCGCGGACGAGCTCCTGCTCCTGGCTAAGGGAAAAGTGCATAGGGGTGTAGTTTACTAGGCACAAATCGAGCCTAATAAGATCACCATTCCGCTGCCGGATAAACTGAGTAGGCTTTGCAATCGACTGACGGCCCCGAGATTAAGAAGGTATTTCAAGGCAACGGCCACGAGTTCACGCGCTTTGTGGACGACACGCTTCTGGCCCACGCGTTTCGCCTAGGCAAGCCCCTGGCGGATATTCACACCAATCAGCAGACCAACAGAGGCGACGGAGGAGTCGATACACGTTTCCTTTCAAGCTTAAGCACCCCAACCAATTCCGGCCAGGACTTAGAATTCACTGGTTTTTTTATCGCAGTCGGAACCGTTCTCCAATACAAAGCCCAGCCTATCTCGGCCGTGACAGCCGGGACAATCGCCATTGAGGTTAACAAAGACTATGCGGCCGAACGAATTAGGGCTGGGGACCGATATGGCATTGTCGTCTGCGACACGCTAACAAGCGATGAACTTACGGCAAAGGAGAAAGAACTTCAGTCGGAGTTAGTAAAGGTCAATCCTCAGGCCGCCCCCGGCTTTATTATTGACGCAAATCGCCTATCCCATATCGCTGGACGTTACCCCTCCGTGGTCATGAAACATCTTCGTCCCCGTATGGACGAACGCGTTCTAAGCCTCGAAGCTTGGCAACAAACAGGAGTTGCAGACTTAGTGCACTTTGTCGAAGTAGAAGATCGAATTGCGGTTTCTCAGGCGCTGAAAGAGCACCTCAATTTTTCGCAAATGCCAGGAAACGGCGTGCAGATATTAGTTGGAGACGCAGGCGCTGGAAAAACTCGGCTCGCATATGAGGTCGTCCGTGCGGTTCCCGGTGCTGATTTACTTCTTCTATACATGCCTGACGACGAAAAAATCAGCGAAGTATTGAGAGTCTTCCTTAATTCCGAGCTACATGCCGTGATTGTCGTGGACGAATGCAGCTCTACAACCATCGAAACCATGGTCAGAATGCTCGAGGGCGCGGCAAAAACTCGCGTCCGATGCATAGCCATTCAGCGGCCCGTCGACAGGTCGCAAGGGGTTTCGCCAGAGCTTTTGATCGTAAAACTTAAGCTCGAAGAGGTTGAGAGAGTTCTCGAAGCCAACTTCGCGCATATTCCATCGGATCGACGGAGGGCCTTCGCAAAGTTAGCGGGAGGATATATCCGCTTCGCAACAGTCTTAGCCCAGCATGACGCGCAACTCGAAGATCTCTCCACACTCCGCCAAATCGGCCAGGCCCTACATAGCCTAATTGAGCGTCACGTATTTAGTCGCGAGGATCTCGCCGTCTTGAAATTGCTCAGCGTCGTCCCGAAAATATCTCGCGCATCTGACGACAACTCAATCGATCTCTTGATTGGGTGGATAGGCAAGGATCTCGGTGTAACCAGCAGGCGTGATTTTGAGGATTCTGCGCGACGCCTTCATACCAGTTTTGTAGCGAGCACGGCGCGCTGGTACTACGTAACTCCGGAAGTTGTTGCGCGACAACTTTTCGAGGAAGTCTGCCACCAATTAAGAGATGGAATGAGTGAAGTTTTAGACAGAATGCCGCCAGAACTTCTTGAGTCTTTCTGGGATCGAGCGATGAGAAGCGGCACCGAGGAGGTGAGGGCTCGTGTAGCTGAGCGCTTTCAAGGACTTGCCGCGAGCATCAGCGCAAGAGATTTGACAGACCCTCGCGCCGCCAAACTGATTGCAACACTTGTCGAGACCGATGCCGCGAGGTTCGCACCCTGGCTCCAGCGAATGATTGCTGACGCAACGGATCAGCAGATTTTGGAAATCGAAGGTGGATCTTCCGGCGGAGAATGGAATGGCAGAAGAATTCTCGTTTGGCTGACGGAGAAACTTTCCGCGTTCGAAGAGCATTTTCGCGCAGCGGAATCAATACTCTTGCGATTCGCCATTAACGAATCGGAAAAGAATATTGGTAACAACGCAACTGCTCAGTGGCTAAAGTTATTTCAGATTTTTCGCAGCGGAACTGAAGTGCCCTACGACAAGCGCCTTGATCTCCTTGATGACCGCGCCTCAGACATTGACGATCGGGTTGTCGATCTGGCTTGCAAGGCGCTTGCTCAAGCCTTCAAAGATCGTCGCGGCCTTTTCCGGATTGACGAATCGACCTTTGCAGGAAAGATTAAGCCAGAAGAGTGGGCTCCAACCACTTTCGGCGAATATTGGACTTGCCAAGACAAGGCTGCCGAAGTCGTACTCAAACATGCATCTTCAGATCGAGTGCGTCCTCGCCTCCAGCTTTCATTAGCAGAGGCCATCCCGGGACTACTCGAGAGGAAAAGACTTGACGTCTTGGAATTGCTCTTTGATGGCTGCGACCCGAACGAACCCATAATGCGAACCGTTTTCAATCGGGTCACCTGGTTTATTGAACATGCGGAAAGTCTCAAAGCCGAAGCCGAATTTGTCACCCGTGTTGGTCAATGGCTGTATGACACTAGCGGAGCAAATCAGGCTGGGCGCATTCAGCTTTTGATCGGCGACGCAGGCTTCTCGCGGTTTGTTGAGGACAAAGAAAAATGGGAAAAGGAGGTGGCTGCACTAGCTAGAGATCTGATCATCAATCCGGACTTACTTCGGTCGAACTTTGCCTTCTTGTTAAGTGGAGATGCCCATCGTGCACACGAACTGGGACAACACATGGGCCGCCAGGACATTCACCTTAAATTATTCAACCTGCTTGTCGGAATGATTCCTGCCGCTGAGAATTTAGCCCTGTTAGCCGCGTATCTGGAGGGTGTAGCAACAGCGGTACCATCTGCCGTCAACAAAATCAACGACCTGCTTGATAAACTTGCTGACACCAAACCATGGGCATCGTTTGTGCTGGCAACAGCGGATGAAAAACAATTCCGGGCTTTTGATCGGGGGCTCAGCCTAATCGAATCCGGCGCCCTCCCTATTCGAGTAATCGACACGGTAGTGTTGCGCCGCGATAGCTCCGAGGACGACATTCGACGACTCCTCCGAGCCATCTCTAAGGGTGTTTCATTGGACCCAATCCAACGAGCAGGCGTGCTAACCACACTTTGGTATGCGTTTGAGGGAAAAAAGGAAGTTCTCCTTCGTGCTGGCGACATCCGACGTGAAGTCATAAATCTAATGGCGCCAGAGTCAATTGTCGATACCATGTCGACACATGCATGGTCCACGCTTCTCCGCCAACTCTTCAAGGTTGAACCGGCTGCCTCAATTCGAATTGCAGTGGCTGGCGGAATGCTAAGGTCGCTCCGCTTCGATGATGAAGCTTCTAAGTTTCTAGCCGAGGCTGCAAAGACCGAGGGTAGCCGAGTCGTTGAAGAACTTGGGCGGACGCTTCAGGCTACCGACGACTACATTAAATTGCACTTCTGCAATTTCGAAAGGACTGTCGCGGCGATCCCGCCCGCTGACTTCCGCAGTTGGCTCGAGGTTGATGGAAGGAACGGCGCGCTAGCTATTGCACCACACCTTCCACGTCCATCGTTCGAAAATGACGTCCCTAACGTCCATCCCAATACCGCTCTCGTACTCGACCAATACGAATCGGACGATGAGGTGTTCAAAGCCTTCGAGTCAGGAATTAGCCGCATAGAAATGTGGGGCGGAAGCGGCGAGGCGAAATACCTCAAAGATGCGGAAATGGCGAGGAAATACATTAATCATCCTCTTCGAAGGGTGCGCGAGTGGGCGGTTAAGCAAGAGAGCCTTGCTATCAATGCAGCAAATCACTTTAGGATCGCCGAACAAGATGACGAACTGCCTTTTTAGCCTCGACATTTCTTCATCCTGCACCTTCCTATTAGCTGGGGTGAAAAATCAGTCGTATCCTAGAATTAGGATGAAGAAGCGAGTCGCCCTGATCGCCGCCTCCATCTTCACCGTCCTCGCGGTGCTCGCCGCCCTCATCTTCCGCGAACCATCCGACATCAAACTCGTCAAGGGCGTCAAACCGTCCTCTACCACATTCTTGAATCTTGCTCCTGAAGTCCTTGTCCAGCGAACCTATTCCATGCAAATGTCTTACGACGAAGCTGTTCGCAAAATAAACAACGAGCTTCCACTGCCATGGTTCAGAAACAAGACATACAACGAGGCAACCTTTTTCAACAGTCGGAATGAATCGATTATCATAATCCGCGCACGATTCGCCACCAATCTCGTATCGCCCGTATCCTACTGGTCGAGCCTACGTATTAACGACTTGGACTTCTCCTTAACCCTCCCCGCCTACCAAGTATCTAACGTCCCCAGCGCCGAAGGATGGATCACAGTCATTTCGAGCCGCTATCTCAATCGCACAGACTTAATGACAACTAGAATAAGACACGCCTTGACCAACTATCACGAGCCGAAGACACAACCCTACCAACTTGTTTCCCAACGTCCAAAAGTTGAGCAAAAGTCAGCCAGCCTTGCTCTCGACTCGGACACCACATCCCTTGCTGGCACTGATCAGGAAGTCACCTTCTGCCCGTAAGGAACGCAGAGTTCTCGTTCGCCAAAACGATCCCGCATAAAGTCCGAAGGACGCGAGGGGGAATTCTGCAGTCTTCCCATAACTTCCTATCGAATGAATCCCAACGGGATTTCGAAGCGCAGCCTAGGGTGCGAGTCCCCGAGCGACCCTAGGGAGCCAGCACCAACGTTCCAACCCCACAGGGGTTGCGTACAATCAAATCAAGAGATGAAAAAGCGCGTTGCTCTGATAACTGCCGCATCCATCTTCACCGTCCTCGCGGTGCTTGCCGCTCTTATCTTCCGCGACCCATCAGACATCAAACTCGTCAATGGCGTAAAGCCGGTTTCCACCAAATACTTCCAGGGCATCACAGGCACATTTGTCCTGCGCAACTATTCCCTCCGCATGTCGTACGACGAAGCTGTCCGCGAAATCGACAGACAACTCCCGTCGTCGTGGATGAGAGAAAAGAACTTCGGCCTAGCCACATTCATGAGTCCGAACTCGGAGACAATCCTCGTTGAACGAGGCAGATACGTCACAGGCCTTCAGAAGTCGAAGGACTGGTCAATCCCCACTGAAGACCTCAATTCAAATTACGACATCTTGACGGTTTCCGCCAAGATCGTCTCCAACGTCCCGAATGCGGACGGCTGGATCACTGTCGAAACCGAACGCTCTCTTTCACGATTCGAATCCTTCACCACGAAAATAAAACACACCGTCACCCACTATCATCGGCAGAGATCCGGCCCTTACCAACTCGTTTCACAACGCCCCAAACCGAACGCGATCATTCTCGGTCTTCCCATGGACTCCGACACCACATCCCTCGTCAGCAAAGACCAAGAAGTTTCCTTCTGGCCCTAAGGACCGCAGATTTTAGTTCACCAAGCGGATCCACGGAGGGGCACGCTCCGTCGTGCCCCTCCAACCGATGATTACTGCACCGTAATCGAATCAGACTTCGTGTCCAGCTTCACCGTCGAAGCGCCGTTCGGAGCGAGATTCTTCCCGTCCTTGTCGTACACGGCAAGGAACTTTCCGGTGAAGGTGCGCACCGATCCCGAATCCGAAACGATGGGCCGAGAGCCAGCCGATCGCGTTCCGGAGAATGGAAGAACGGACACCACTTCACCCGTCAGGCCATCAATGCTTACCAACGTGCCGTTCGCCGAGGTGACCGGCGTGCCCGATCCGATCGCTCGTATCCCTCGCCACGCAGTTGTATTCGCATATGCCAACTTAATGATGTTGTCGGCATCGACCGAAAACACCAAGTTGGTCTGATTGAATTGTGAGGTCCCTTGTGCGGTCATCACAACGCTAGAAGGCGTGGTCGCGTCTAGCGCCACTACCGATGTCGTCCCACCGCCTGCACGTTGACCCTGAATGACGCCACAGGCATGGGTTCCTAATAGCCCTCCTCCCGCTGCGATGAGTGTGCGATCTTTAATAAACGGTGTCCACGTTGGCGAGGTGGTGGTGACCGTATCAGAAGTCAACCGCGTGAAGACCGTTCCGCCGCGCATCACTTCATAAAGACCATAAGACATGCCTGGATTAGAGGACACGAGCAATCGTCGACCATCCGCACTGTAAGCGACATCGAAACTATCGACAGTAGGAAGCCCAACAGGGTCCGCCATCTCACCGTTGCCCGTACCTATGCGCTGCAGTGTGGGTACGTCGAGGATCGATGCACCATCAACGACGCAGGCGAGTTCCGATCCATCAGGAGATACTGCAATCGAGTTCAGTCCAAGCGTCAAGAAATCATGCACCACGGTGAAGCCGCCAATGCCGTTTGCGGGCAATCGATAAATAGCGTGGTCGCCCGCATTTCTAAGCAATGCATAGACGATGGTTCCATCAGGACTCAGCGCGATTCCAAAGATTCCGTCATTTGTAGGAAGCGGAATATCCGTTTGCGCCTTCGTTGTCGTATTCATGACCGATATATGCGTGGCGTTTGGAGCGAAAGCAAATTTGTCTCCAGACGCAGACATGCTCGGCATTGATCCTGTAACGGACATGTTGACAAGACCGCTCCCGTCCAAATTGCACATTTCAATCGCGGGAGTAAATAGACTGCCGGGCCCCGACGCCTGCGGTAACGCTGCGGGTCCCGAGTTCCGCTGGAATACAACCTTTCCATTTGCTCCGACCGACGGCCTTACGTCGAGAAAAGCGGGAGGGGTCACCTTCACGGGGTCGGAACCATCGATGGCGTAACTCACGAGTCCGTATCCTTGTCCGAACTGGTCACCGCTGGCGACGATCCGCGTTTCCGCAAGCGAAGGATTCAATTCGCGAAGCTTGAGAATGCTGAACGAACCCGAAAAGCCAGTGGCAACAATCGCCTGCGAAGATGCAGAGACGGGCGGATTGCTGACGGCAGCACGACCGCTCAACTCGCCAAACGCAAAGTCCGTGCCTCCCGTGGGTGTCGTCCCGCCGTCGCCACTACCGGATCCACCACCACAGCCGACAACGAGGAATGCGGCAAGAGCCAA
>Ga0207704_10000934_pt1 | contig 12925 bp, 11 predicted proteins | sample KBSMisM12_FD_184308 | JGI IMG/M metagenome (GOLD analysis project Ga0207704, IMG submission 184308) | Miscanthus rhizosphere microbial communities from Kellogg Biological Station, Michigan, USA - KBS Miscanthus M1-2 (SPAdes) (version 2) | ecosystem: Host-associated > Plants > Roots >...
GGTCCCTTTGGGGAGGATCCGCTCGACGTCGGCGTGCGGCCTCGGGATGACGTGCACCGAGATCAGTTCGCCCACGCGCCGCGCCGAGGCGGCTCCCGCGTCGACGGCGGCCTTCACCGCGCCGACATCGCCCCGGCACATCACGGTGACATAGCCGGCGCCGATGTATTCCTTACCGATCAGGACCACGTTGGCGGCCTTGACCATGGCGTCCGCGGCTTCGACCGACCCGATGAGGCCTTTTGTTTCGACGAGACCGAGGGCGTCTTGACTCATGATTTTGCTGCGGCGCGGGTGCCCACCGCGGCGCGGGACGCGCGAAGGTGGGAAGGCGGGAACTCTAACAGATTGCGGGGGATGCGGCAACTGCGCTAACATCGACGGACACGTCTTTCACCATTGTTTCGATCGCTTCGACTCCGACCGCTGATGATGATTAACGGTACTCTGCCTCGTTCTGTCGCCGTCGGGCTTGCTGCGCTCGTGCTCGCGTCGGGCACGCTCACCGCCTGCCGCCGGAAGGACGCCCCGACGCCGCCGCTGGCGACGCCCAGCGTCACGCTGAACCACGAGAAGACCCCGCTCGGCAGCCCGATCGACATCACTTACAAGTTCGTCGTCGCCAACGACGCCAAGTTCACCGAGGACCTGCGCGTCATGGTCCACGTCGTGGACGCGGACGAAGAGCTGATTTTCGCGTTCGATCACAATCCGCCGATTCCGACGACGCAGTGGAAGCCGGGCCAGACGGTCGAGTACACGAAGACGGTGTTCGTCCCGATTTACCCGTACGTCGGCGAAGCGACGATCCAGGTCGGCCTGCACTCGACCACGACGCAGAAGCGCGCGGCGCTCGCCGGCGACGATGCGGGGCAGCACGCCTACAAGGTGGCGAAGCTCCAGCTCCAGCCGCAGACCGAAAACGTCTTTACGGTGTTCAAAGAGGGCTGGCATCCCGGCGAGATCGCGGAGCACAACGCCACCGTCGAGTGGCAGTGGACCAAGAAAGACGCGACGCTCTCGTTCAAGAACCCGAAGAAGGATTGCGTCTTCTACCTGGACCTCGACAACCCCGGCAGCGTGTTCAACGAGCCTCAGCAGGTCAAGGTTTCGCTCGGTAACGACGTCGTCGAGGAATTCACGCTCCAGCCCAAGCAGCCCGAGCTCCGAAAGATCCACCTCAAGGCCGCCCAGCTCGGGAGCGGCGACGTGACGGAGCTGGTCATTTCGGTCGATAAGACGTACGTGCCGGCTGTGCTTGTCGCAGGCAACAAGGATCCACGAGAATTGGGTGTGCGCGTCTTCCACGCGTACATCGATCCCCGCTAAGAAAACATGAGCCACCGACAGCACGGTTCCGACGGACCTCGAGTGAGCGCTCGCCGCGCCGTTCGTCCCGTGGTGTCCGTCGTGGCCTTTGCCACGCTGCTCGCGATGGCGGCGCCCGCTCACGCGGAGCTCGTCTTCTTCAACACGGGCCGCAGCATGTCGGTCAAGGGCCATCGCGTGGACGGCGAGTCGCTCGTGCTGGAACTGCGGGGCGGCGGTGAGATCGTCTGCGAAGCGTCGATTGTCGCCCGATTTGCGCCCGACGAGGTACCGTATCCCGAGCCGGTGGTCGAAGCGCCGGGTGTGCCGGTGCCGTCGCTGGCCGTCGCCGGACCGTACAGCGAGATCATCGATCGCGTCGCGGCCGAGCAGGACGTGCCGGTCAAGCTGGTGCGCGCCGTGATCCAGGTCGAGTCAGCCTATAACGTGAGGGCCCGGTCGCCGAAGGGGGCGATGGGACTCATGCAGCTGATGCCGGCCACCGCGAGGCAATATGCCGTCGCCGACCCTTACGACCCGGCGTCGAACATCGAGGCGGGCATCAAGCACCTCAAGTCTCTGCTGCAGCGGCTGCCGGTCTCGTTGGCGCTGGCCGCCTATAACGCAGGAGAAGCGGCGGTGCAGCGGTTCAACGGCATTCCGCCGTACCCGGAGACACGAAACTACGTCTCGCGGATTCTCGCGCTCGCAAACCGGTAGCCAAACCGCGCAACCCCACCCAGCCTTTCGCGGCGCTGCACGGTCTAAGCATTCAAGGAGATCGTGCCGAAGTTGATACAATCACGGTCAGATCTCACGCCACGGAGGCATTGAGCGTACTGTGGAATTCCGCTGCCGGCTTGCGTCGCCCAACGGGGAAATCGTCGAAGGCGTGTATATCGCCGACAGCGAAGCCCGTCTGCGGCACGAGCTCGAGGAGAAGGGGCTGTTCGTGCTGTCCCTTCAGCCCAAGAACGCGGTCGGCGGCATCTCGCTGCAGCTGCCGCAGCGCAAGGGGATCGCCACCCGCGAATTCCTGGTCTTCAACCAGGAGCTCGCCACGCTGCTGAAAGCCGGCATGCCGCTGGTGCAGTCGCTCGACCTGCTGAAACGCCGCGTGACATCGCCGGCGTTCCGGCGGGTGCTCGACGACGTGCACGAGAAGGTGCGGTCGGGCACCGCGCTGTCGGACGCCTTCGACGCGCACCGGGATCTGTTTCCCAGCGTCTACACCGCGTCGCTGCTCGCCGGCGAGCGCAGCGGCAACCTCGACGCGATGCTGCGGCGTTACGTCGAGTACACGAAGATCGTACAGACTGTGAAACGCAAGACGGTCTCCGCGCTGGTCTATCCGGCGATCCTGATCTCGCTCGCCGTCATCATGGTGACCTTCATCGTGCTGAAGGTCGTGCCGGCGTTCCAGGACTTCTACGGCACGTTCGGCGCGGAGCTGCCGTTCAGCACGCGGGTCATCGTGGCGTTCTCGGAGTTTCTCCGCGCGCAGTTCCTGCTGGTGATCGGCACGCTCATCGCCGCGGTGATCGCCTTCATCGCCTGGGTGCGCCGCCCCGGGCAGCAGGCGCGCTTCGACCACCTGCTGCTCGGCCTGCCGGTGCTCGGCAACGTCGCGAAGAAGTTCGCGACCTCGCAGATGGCGCGGACGCTGGCGACACTGCTCGGCGGCGGCCTGCCGCTGGTCAACGCGCTGGACATCGCGGCCAAGTCCGTCGGCAACCAGTACATGGCCAACCAGCTCGTCATCGTCGGCGCTCGCGTGCGGGAAGGCGAGTCGTTCGCCGCGGCGCTGGAAGCGCGCGGTGTCTTTCCGGAGGTCGCCGTGAAGATGGCGGAGGTCGGCGAGTCGACCGGCGCGCTGCAGGAGATGCTGAACACGGTTGCCGATTTCTACGACGAGGAGATCGCGACGGCGATGGACCGTTTCGTCACGCTGGTCGAGCCGGTTCTGCTGATCGTGATGGGGCTGGTCATCGCCGGGCTGGTGCTCGCCCTTTACATGCCGTTGTTCCAGCTCAGTTCGGTGCTGGCGGGATAGAAGATGGCCACCATACCCGACACCAATCTCCCTCCTGTCCCGATCGACCTCGGTCCGGTCACCGATGTCGATCACCGCGAGGAGATGGAGCGGGCGCAGCGGCTCGCCGAGCGCTACCGGCTCGAGTTCATCGACATGGACACGTTCAAGATCGATCAGGACCTGTTCCGATCGATCCCGGCCGACCTCATGCTGCGCTACGGCTTCGTGCCGTACCGCCGCGTCGGCAAGGCGCTCGAGATCGTGGTGTCGGATCCGACCGACCTGCCGATGATCGACGAGCTCGGCGTCCTGCTCGGCACGCCGATCAAGGTGGTGGTCGGGCCGCGCACCGCCATCGACTCGATCCTGAAGAAGAGCGAAAGCTCGCAGCGCGTGCTGGAAGACGCGACCGAGAGCTTCCAGCTGCAGCTGCTGAAGGAAGAGGAGAACGGCGAGGACAGCCTCACCGTCGAGCGGCTGACCAGCGACATCAGCCCGGTGATCCGCCTGGTGGACTCCACCATCTACACCGCGATCCAGCGGCGCGCGAGCGACATCCACATCGAAACCGCCGACGACGCGGTCTACGTGAAGTACCGCATCGACGGCGTGCTGCAATCGGCGATGCGGCCGATCGCCAAGCAGTTCCACAGCTCGATCATCTCGCGCATCAAGGTCATGGCGGAGCTCGACATCGCCGAGAAGCGGGTGCCGCAGGACGGCCGCTTCAAGCTGCGCATGCCGGGCAAGACGATCGACTTCCGCGTTTCGATCATGCCGAGCGTCCACGGCGAGGACGCGGTCATCCGCATCCTGGACAAGGAATCGATCAGCGAGCAGTTCACCGAGCTGCGGCTCGACATCCTCGGGTTTCCCGAGGCCGAACTGAAGCGCTTCCGCAAGTACATCGCCGAGCCGTACGGCATGGTGCTGGTCACCGGACCAACCGGCAGCGGCAAGACGACAACCCTCTATGCGGCGCTCTCCGAGATCAAGTCGATCGAAGACAAGATCATCACCATCGAGGATCCGGTCGAGTACCAGCTCAAGGGCATCACCCAGATCCCGATCAACGAGAAGAAGGGGCTGACGTTCGCGCGCGGGCTGCGGTCGATTCTGCGCCACGACCCCGACAAGATCATGGTCGGCGAGATCCGCGACAACGAGACGGCGCAGATCGCGATCAACTCCGCGCTCACCGGACACCTCGTGTTCACGACGGTTCACGCCAACAACGTCCTGGACGTGCTCGGCCGCTTCCTGAACATGGGGGTCGAGGCGTACCAGTTCGTCTCGGCGCTCAACTGCGTGCTGGCGCAGCGGCTGGTCCGCAACATCTGCCACCACTGCAAGCGGCCGACGAAAGTCTCGCGCCTGCTGCTCGAAGAATCGGGCCTGGAAGCGGCGCTCGAGCACACCCACACCTTCTACGAAGGCATCGGCTGCATCGAGTGCGGCGGCACCGGCTACAAGGGCCGCACCGCGATCTGCGAACTGCTCGACCTCACCGACCACATTCGCGAGCTGATCCTCGAGAAGCGCCCGACGTCCGAGATCAAGAAGGCCGCGCGCGAGGACGGCATGCGCTTCCTGCGCGAGTCGGCGGTCGAACAGGTGATGATCGGCAAGACGACGCTGCGTGAAATCAACAAGGTGACCTTCGTCGAATGAGCATCCTGACCTCCTTGCGCGAGAGCGCCGCGCCCGCCGTCGCCGTCGAGATCGCGGCCGGACGCGTTTCCGCGGCCAGCCTCGACTGGCGCGGCGGTCAGCCGGTCGTCGCGGCCCACGCGTCGGAATCGCTGCCCGACGGCGCGCTGGTGCCGTCGTTGACCGCCGCCAATGCGGTCGATCGCCGCGCCGTGACCGAGGCCTTGTCCCGGCTGCTGGAGAAAGTCGGGCGGCCCCGCCGCATCGGCTTGATCCTCCCCGACGTCGTCGGCCGCGTGTCGATCGTACGGTTCGAGCAGGTGCCGGCCAGAGTGCAGGACCTCGACCAGCTGGTGCGGTGGCAGGTGCGCAAGAGCGCGCCGTTCGCGATCGAGGAGGCGCAGGTCAGCTACGTGCCCGGCCTCAGCGCGGCAGACGGACACGAGTTCGTCGTCACGCTGGCCAAGCGTGACGTCATTGAAGAATACGAGCAGCTGTGCGCGGCGGCCGGCGCCCACGCCGGGATCGTCGATCTGACGACCTTGAACGTGATCAACGCGGTGCTCGCGGGCAGTGGGGCGCCGACGGGCGACTGGCTGCTGGTCAACATCGCCGACGACTACACGTCGATTGCGCTGCTCCGCGGCCCGGCGCTGATTTTCTTCCGCAATCGCGCGGCCGACACCGACGGCACGCTCGCGGACCTGGTCCACCAGTCGGCGATGTACTACGAGGATCGCCTGCACGGCGGCGGCTTCTCGCGGGTGATCGTGGCCGGCGCGTCGGCCGCCGGCGCGCAGCAGGCGAGCGCGATCGACGAGCTGCGGCGGAGCCTCGAAGAGCGCCTCCGGACGCCGGTGGAGACGGTCGATCCGCGGACGGCGGCCGCGCTGACCGATCGCATCGTCGCCGCGCCGGCGCTGCTCGATACCCTGACCCCGCTGGTCGGCCTGCTGCTCCGCGATCATGCCGAGGTGCCGGCGTGATCCGCACGAACCTGTCGACGCGGCCGTTCTACAACGAGCGCATCGTCCATCTCTGGCTGATCGCGCTCGCGGTGGTCGTGGCGGCGGCTACCGCGTTCAACGTCTCGCGCGTGCTCCGGTACTCGCGCAGCGACACGCGGCTGGCGACGCAGGCCTCGCAGGATGAATCGCGCGTCCGGGAGCTCCACCAGGAAGCGGTGCGCCTGCGCGCCAGCGTCGATCCGAAGCAGGTGGACTTCGCCGCCGCCGACGCCCGGCAGGCCAACGATCTGATCGATCGCCGCACCTTCTCGTGGACCGAGCTCTTCAACCGCTTCGAGACCACGCTGCCCGATGATGTCCGCATCGCCTCGGTGAAGCCGCGTGTGGACCGCGATCGCGGGATCATCCTCACGGTCAACGTCTCGGCGAAAACCGTGGACGATGTGGGCGCGTTCATCAAGAACCTCGAGGACACGGGCGCGTTCGTCAACGTCCGGCCGGTGGAGGAGCGCAACGACGAAACCGGCCTGCTCATCTCCACCCTCGAGACGGTGTACCTGCCGTCGGCGGGGAAGCCGGCCGGCCGCGGCGGAGGGCGACGCTGATGCCGCTCTGGAAACGGATCGTCGTCGAGAAGCGCGCGCTGATCGTGCCGCTGGTGCTCGGCGTGATCGGCAACATCGCGGCGTACGGGCTGTGGGTGTATCCGCTCGGCGTCAAGTCGGCCGGCGCGGCCGATCGTGCGGCGGCCGCCGCGCAGTCGCTGCGGGCGGCCGAGGGTGAGCTGGCCTCCGCGCGGGCGCTGGTCACCGGTAAGTCACGCGCCGACCAGGAGCTCTCCACCTTCTTCGACAAAGTGCTGCCGGCCGATCTGCCGTCGGCCCGCGGCCTGACGTATTCGACGCTGCCGGCGCTGGCGCGCAAGAGCAACGTCAAGCTGCTGGATCGACGGTTCGAGGTGGGGAAGATCGAGAAGAACGCACGCCTCGGTCTGCTGATGGTTCACACCACCTGGCAGTGCGACTACGAGAGCTTCCGCCAGTTCATCTACGCGCTCGAAAGCGCGTCGCCGTTCGTCATCATCGACGACGTGTCATTAGCGCAGCCCGATCCGGCCAAGCCGCTGACCCTGATGATGGAACTGTCCACCTACTTCCGGCTGGGAGCCAATGGCAACTGAGCGCAGCCGCCAGATCGTGCTCGCCGGCCTGGTGATTGTCCTGGTGGCCGTGATCGTGAAGATGTGGCCGGGCACGTCCGCCGCGCCGGCGCCGACGTCTAACCGGGCAGAGAGATCGAGCACCGCACGGCCGCCGAAGGCAGAGACGCCGACGGCGCCCGCGGTGCATCTCGACACGCTGAACGCGGAGCGGCCCCAGCCTGAGCCGGTCCAACGGAATCTCTTCCGGTTCAAGCCGAAGGCGCCGCCTCCGCCGCCCCCGGCACCGGTCAGGCCGGCGCAACCGGTTGAGCCAGTCGTGCCCACGGGCCCGCCGCCGCCACCACCGCTCGCGCCGATTGCGCTCAAGTTCATCGGGATCGTCGAAGCGCCGTCCCATGGGGAGAAGATCGCGATCCTCAGCGATGGACGAAACGCTCCGTTCTACGGAAAGGAAGGCGCTATCATCGAGGGCCGTTACCGCATTCTGAAGATCGGCGTGGAGTCAGTAGAGCTTGCGTACGCGGACGGCCGCGGCCGGCAAACGATTCGGCTTACAGGATCATGACATTTCAGATTGCAGATCGCAGATTGGCGATTGGCGTCGTCCTCCTGGCCGTGCTGGCCGGCGGCTGCGCTGCGGGCACGGCCTTTCGCAAGGGCGATCAGGCGATGCGCGCGGGCGACGCCGACCAGGCCGTCGCCGAGTACCGCAAGGCGGTGCAGGCCTCGCCGGACAACGCCACCTACAAGATTTCGCTGCAGCGAGCCATGCTGACCGCTTCGCGCGCCCACCTCGAGAAGGCGCACGAGTTCGAGAGGCAGGATCAGCTCGAAGCGGCGCTCGGCGAGTACAAGGCGGCCACCGAATACGATCCGAGCAACCGAACGGCTTCGTCGAAGGTGGCGGAACTCGATCGCACCATCCGCGAGCGGATCGAGGCGTCGCGGCCCAGGCCGGCGATCCAGGCGATGCGCGAGCGGGCGCGCGCGGCATCCGCGGAGCCGATTCTCAACCCGGCGTCGCGCGAGCCGCTGAACCTCCACTTCAACAACGTCAGCCTGCGCGACATCCTGAACGCGATCGGCGCCGCCCACGGCATCAGCGTCAGCTTCGATCGGGAGTTCGCCGACCGCGCCGCCACCGTCAGCCTCGACGGCATCGCGCTCGAGCCGGCGCTCAACCAGATCATGACGATGAACCAGCTGTCGTACAAGGTGCTGGGCGACAAGTCGATCTTCGTCTTTCAGGACACGCCGCCCAAGCACGCCCAGTACGACGACCAGGTGATTCGCACGTTCTATCTGTCGCACGCCGACTCGACCGAAGTGCAGCAGATCCTGAGCACGATCATCCGGCTGCCCGGCATCGCGGTGCAGCCGGCGATTGCCGGCAACAAGACCGCGAACACGATCACCGTGCGCGGGACCACGTCGGTGGTCGGCATCCTCGAGAAGATCATCGAACAGAACGACAAGCCCCGCGCCGAAGTGGTGATCGACGTCGAGATTCTCGAGGTCGACCGGTCGCGGACGAAGAACTACGGGTTGAATCTCTCGGAATACGCGATCGGCGGCGTCTTCTCGCCCGAATCGTCGCCGAGCAGCACGACCACCGGGAATACCGGAGGCACCGGCGCGACCGGCGGTACCGGCACCACCAGCACGAACACCGGAACGTCGACAGGTCCGAGCGGAGCCCGCCCGCCGGCACCGTTCAACCTCAACACGATCTCGCGCGGCGTCAGCACCTCGGACTTCTACCTCGCGGTGCCGACCGCGATCGTCCGCTTTCTGGAGAGCGACACCAACACCAAGATCATCGCCAAGCCGCAGCTCCGCGGTGCGGAGGGCACCAAGCTCACGCTGAACGTCGGCAATTCGATCCCGGTGATCTCCACCAGCTACACGCCGATCGCCACCGGAGGCGCCGGGGTGAATCCGCTCAGCTCGTACCAGTACAAGGACGTCGGCGTCAACATCGACATGACGCCGACCGTGACGCTCGACGGCGACATCCGCCTCGATCTGACTCTGGACAACAGCCAGGTTGGACCGGACACTTCGGTCGGCGGGGTCACCGTGCCGTCGTTCGTGCAGCGCAAGGTCAGCACCCGGCTGCGGCTGCGCGACGGGGAATCGAACCTGCTCGCCGGCCTGCTGCAGACGATCGACACCAAGGGCGTGAGCGGATTTCCCGGACTGGTGCACGTCCCGTTTCTCAGCAGCCTGTTTGCGAGCAACACCGTCACCAACAACCAGAGCGAAGTGGTGATGCTGCTGACGCCGCACATCGTGCGGACGCATGAGATCACCGAGGCGGACCTTCGCCCGATCTACATCGGCTCGCAGCAGAACCTGGGCATCGGCGGCCCGACGCCGCTGATCGCGCCCCAGCAGCCGGAAGCGTCGTCTCCACCACCTGCCGCCGCCGCACCGGTGCCGGGCGGCGTCGCGCCCAGCGCGCCGGCAGGCTCGACACCGACCGGCACGCCGCCGGTGCGCGGACCGGGAGGCACCCTGCTCGGTGCTCCGCCGGGATCCTCGCCGGTGCCCGGCACTGTGATTCTGCCGCCCGCCACGCCGCCCGCGGTGCAGCCGGCTCCGACAACGCCTCCGGCGGGAGTCGATGTCCCGCCGCCGGTGCCGGTGCAGCCGCCGGCGCCGCAGCCGCCATCACCGCCGCCGGTATCGCCGCCGCCACCGGCCGATCCTGCAGCGGCGCCCGCGGTGCCGACGACATCGCCCGGGATCGGATCCGCGCAGGTGCTGATCTCGCCGCCGGGTACGACCTTCCGCGTCGGCGGCGGCCCCTACACGGTGCCGCTGCTGATCACCGACGCGACCCGGATCTCGACGGTGACGCTGACGCTCATCTTCGATCCGACCAAGCTGCGGGTGCGCAGCGTCCAGGAAGGAAGCTTCCTGCGATCGGGCGGCGTCGCCGTCGTTTTCTCGCAGGCGGTGAGCGGCAACCGGATCGACCTGTCGTTGTCGCGCGGCGCCGACACCATCGGCGCCTCGGGTACCGGCGTCCTGTCCGCGATCCTCTTCGATGCGATCGCGCCTGGCGCGGCGACGCTGTCGCTGAGCGGCACGGCCACGGGTCCTGGCGGCGCCATCATGGGCCTCAGATTCGCGCCGGTGACGGTGACGGTGCAGTAGCGGGTTAGGGAATAGGGATTAGGGATTGGGGATTAGGAAGGCTTCCGGATACACGTTCGTCGAGCTGCTCGTGGTCGCGACGCTGGTCCTGATTCTGGCGTCCGCGATCATGCCGCTCGCGAAGGTCACCTCGACGCGATCGCGCGAGGCCGAGCTCCGGCGATCGCTGCGCGAGATCCGCACCGCGATTGACAAGTACAAGGACGCCGCCGACCTCGGACAAATCGGATCGCTCGACCTCAAGGTCGGCAGCGAAAACTATCCGCCCGATCTGCAGACGCTGGTGGACGGCGTCTCGGCGGCCAACGACGCAACGGGACGCAAGCTCAAGTACCTGCGCCACATTCCGATCGATCCCATGACGCGCGGCACGGAATGGGGCATGCGCTCCTACCAGGACAAGCCCGACTCGACGCGCTGGGGCGGCCAAAACGTGTTCGACGTCTACACCACCTTCGACGGCAAGGCGCTCGACGGCACGAACTATAAGGACTGGTAAGAAGAAATTGGTAAATGGGTTAGTGGGTAAATTGGTAAGTACGATACGCTCGGGCGCCGAAGCGCCGGGTGTGCCTTCTATTTACCAACTTACCAACCCACCGATTTACCAACTTCGACGCAGACTCGATCGTGGTTTCACCATGATCGAGCTGATGGTGGTAATCACGCTCATCATCATCCTGACGACGATGGGGTTGACGCAGTACCAGCACAGCGTGGTCTACGGGCGGGAGAGCGTGCTGAAGGAAGATCTGTTCCGGCTGCGCGACGCGATCGATCAGTATTTTGCCGACAAGGGCCAGTACCCCGCCACCCTGGACGCGTTGGTCAGCGACGGCTACATCCGGAAGATCCCCGAGGATCCGTTCACCAAGAGCAACAGCAGCTGGCAGACGGTGCCGGCCGAGCCCGATCCCAACAACCCCACCGCCGAGGCCGGGGTTTACGACGTGAAGAGCGGGTCCGAAGGGACCGCGCTCGACGGCTCCAAGTACGCCGAGTGGGACTAGCACGCCGGCACGCTAGCGCGTGAACGACACCTGCAGGCTGCGCCCCTTCCCGCCGCTGCCCACCGCGCTCACCGTCGCGATGTACGAGCCTTTCGCCAGCGCGCTGAAAAAGGCGCTCTCGTTGAGCGTGATGCTGCCGTCCGCCGCCGGCGTCGGCTTGCCGAGATTCAACGCCGCGATGGGCGTCGCGGTACTCGGGTTGGCTCCCGCCGCAAAGACTTCGAGCAGATAGTAGGTGACCAGCGTCGCGTGGTCGGCCGACTTCTGGAAGCTGACCGTGCTCGGCACGCCTGAGGCGACGACGTTCACCGTCACCGGCGCCGACGTGGCGCTGCCGCCGTCGAGATCGAATGCTACCGCGGTCAGCGCGTAGGTTCCCGCGGGCGCGGACGTCCACGTCGCCTTGAAAGGGGCCACGGCCACCGAACCAATGCGGGTCGCGCCTGCGTAGAACTCGACACGCGCCAGACGGTTTTCGGGGTCGGACGCCTGAGCGGTGACGGAGATGGTGGCGGGCGCCGTGAACGTCGCGCCGCCGGCCGGCGCGGTGAGGCTGACCACCGGCAGTTGATTGGGCGGCGCCGCGCTCTGCGACAGCGCGAACCGGTCGATGGTGGCGGTCGCGGTCGTGGACGCGCTGTGGCTCGTCACGGCGAAGCCCACGTAAACGGTATCGGCCATCGGCACGGTGTCGGTGCCGACGGTGGTCCACTTCACGCCGTCGGTCGACGTGTACGCCGTGAATTGAAACCCGGCGCGCACCAGGCGGACCCACCCGGGCGGCGCGATCGCCGGACCCGCGGTGTTGACCGAGAAGCCTCCGGGATCGATCCGCCGCTGGAACGCGCTGCCGCGCCCGGAAGAGATCAACGCGAAGGCGTGGCGCGAATCGTTCGCGAGCGACTCGCGGATCATCACGCCGGCCTTGGCCCAGGTGCTCGAGCCTTGCAGCGACGCCACGCGCGCGGAGATGTCCACGTCGCCGGTGATCGGCTGGTAGACGAAGTTGAACTGATCCGCGCGGTCCCAGATGTCGTTGCCGCTGCCGGTGACGGTGTAGGTGCCAAGGCGGGCGCCGGCTGACCCGGGCAGCGGCGGCGGGCCGATGTCCGCGTCCTTTTGCGGCGACGGCAACGAGAGCGGTATCACTGACGTCTGCGACACCACCGCGGTGGTGGCCGCCGATGGGGTATGACTGGTCGCGGCGAGCCCGACGTACACCGACGTGCCCACGGCAATGGTCGCGGACCCGATCGTCTTCCAGCTGCCGCCGTCCGCCGACGAGTACGCGGTGACGCGGCTGCCGGCGCGCGTCAAGCGGACCCATCGCGGCGCGGCGGCCGTACCGCCAGAGAGGTTGGTGCTCGGGCCGTTCGCCTGCGCACGCCACTGAAAGGCGGTGCCCTTTCCCGCCGAGACGAGCGCGAATCCGTGGGCGGCGCCCGCGCTGAGCGAGCTGCGAATCATGACGCCGGCTTTGGACCAGGCATCCGCGGCGAGGACCGAATCGACGCGCGCGATGATGTCCACGTCGCCGCTGACCTGCTGATAGACGAAATGGAATTGATCGGCCGTATCCCAGATGTCGGAGCCGGCGGCGTCGATGGTGAAAGCCTTCCGTGTCGGATCG
>Ga0207704_10000936_pt1 | contig 12924 bp, 15 predicted proteins | sample KBSMisM12_FD_184308 | JGI IMG/M metagenome (GOLD analysis project Ga0207704, IMG submission 184308) | Miscanthus rhizosphere microbial communities from Kellogg Biological Station, Michigan, USA - KBS Miscanthus M1-2 (SPAdes) (version 2) | ecosystem: Host-associated > Plants > Roots >...
CAGCGTCAGCGCCGGCGCGACGGTGATCGAGTCGCCCGTGTGCACGCCCATCGGGTCGATGTTCTCGATCGAGCAGACGATGATGCAGTTGTCCGCCTTGTCGCGGACGACCTCCATCTCGTACTCCTTCCAGCCGAGCACGCTCTCCTCGATCAGCACCTCGGTGGTCGGCGACAGGTCCAGGCCCCGCTCGACGATCTCGCGGAACTCCTCGACGTTGTAGGCGATGCCCCCGCCGGTCCCGGCCAGCGTGAAGCTGGGGCGGATGATCGCCGGCAGGCCCACGAACTCCAGGCCCTCCATGGCTTCGTCGAGGCTATGGGCGGCCTTGGACTTCGGGCTCTCCAGCCCCAGGTGGTCCATGGCGTCGCGGAATTTCTGGCGGTCCTCGGCCTTGTCGATGACGTCGGCCTTGGCGCCGATCATCTCCACGCCGTATTTCGCCAGCACGCCGGAGGTCTCCAGCGCCAGCGCCGTGTTCAGCGCCGTCTGCCCGCCCATGGTCGGCAACAGGGCGTCCGGCCGCTCCTTGGCGATGATCTTCTCCACCATCGCCGGCGTGATCGGCTCGACGTAGGTGGCGTCGGCCACGTCCGGGTCGGTCATGATCGTCGCCGGGTTGGAGTTCACCAGCACGATCCGATAGCCCTCGGCCCGCAGAGCCTTGCAGGCCTGCACGCCCGAATAGTCGAATTCGCACGCCTGCCCGATGACGATCGGCCCGGCGCCGATGATCAGGATCGAGGAAATGTCGGTCCGCTTGGGCAATCTCGTCTCGCGCGCGAGGGCGAGCGCGCTTCCCGCGCGTCGCCCGGCCAAATCTGCAGGTTAAGCCGCCCGTTTAGAGACGGACTCGGGTGCGCGCAACCCACCTGCGACCGCCATGCAAAAAAGGCCGCCCCGCAGGAAACCAAACGCCCGCTCACCCATATAGCTAGGGTGAGGCGCCGCTGAACGCGTCGCCGCCAGTGCAGAGGCCTTCCCATGTCCCTCGTCGAGAAGATTCCCGAACTCAGCGATGAGGAGGTGGCCAACCTCTTGGCCAATGCGCGCCGCCTGGCGGAAGCCGGCGACGAGCGCCAGAAGACCGCCGCGGTCGAGCTCCTGCCGGCCCTCGAGGCCGCGGCCGAGGAACGCCGCGTCGAGCGGATGGCCCGCGCCCAGGCCAAGCGCGCCGCCGCCCGCAAGCCGGCGCGCGCCGCGGCCTGAGCCGCAAACACTTGCCCCGTCCCGCTTGAGCGGGCAGCTTCGCCCGACAAATCCAGGTTAGCACCGGGCGCCCTGAACCTTGGCCGCTGCGACCACCCCTGACGTCCTGGCCGGCCTGATGGCGCGCATCGCCGCGGGCGAGCGCGCGGCCCTGCGACAACTTTACGAGGCCACCTCCGCGAAGCTTTTCGCCGTCTGTCTCCGTATCCTCTCCGACCGAGAGGAATCCGAGGACGTTTTGCAAGAGGTCTACGTCACAGTCTGGCGCCGGGCGGACCGTTACGATGCGAGCCGCGCCAGCGTCATGACCTGGGTCTCGACGATCGCCCGCAACCGCGCGATCGACCGGCTGCGGGCGCGCGGCCCGCTGGCCTATGCCGATCAGGTCGAGGACCTGGAGATCCCGGACGGCGCGGTAGGCGCCGAGACCCTGCTGGTCGCCGCCGGAGAGGCGGGCCGGCTGCACGACTGCCTGGCCGAACTGGACGAGCGCACCGCCCGCGTGATCCGCACGGCCTTCTTCGAAGGCGTCGCCTACGAGGCGCTCGCGCGGCGGCTTGAGACGCCACTCGGCACGGTCAAGAGCTGGATCCGCCGCGGGCTGGCCAAGCTCAGGGGGTGCCTCGAGCGATGAGCGAAGGCCCCGAACTCTCCGAAACTGAAGCCCTCGCGGCGGAACACGCGCTGGGGGTGCTGTCGTCGGCCGAACGGCGCGCGGCCGAGCAGCGCATGGCCGAGGAGCCGGCGTTCGCCGACCTGGTCGAAGCCTGGCGCGAGCGCCTCGCGCCGATGAGCGATCGGTTGAGCCCTGTCGCGCCGCCCGACCGCGTCTGGGCCGCGGTCCTGCGCGCCCTGCCGGCCAACGACAACCAGGCCGCCCGCGGGGTCCTGCGGTTCTGGCGCGGGGCCACCGCCGCCTCGCTGAGCCTGGCCGCGGCCAGCCTGGCCGCCGCGGTCTTCATGGCGAACCGCCCGCCGGAGGTGATCCAGCCGCCCACTCCGGGCCAGCTGCTGAACGCGAGCCTGGTCAGCCAGTCCGGCGCGCCCGTGCCGCTGTTCGTCGCCGCCTACGACCCGGTCAGGAAGGCGCTGATCGTGACCTCGCTGGTCAAACCCGGCGGCGATCCGGCCCATGTCCACGAGCTGTGGGTGATCCCGGCCGACGGCAAGCCGCGGCCGCTGGGCTTCATCGAGCCCGGCAAGACCCAGGCGATGCCGATGCCGCCGGCGCTGCTCCCGTCGCTGGCCGAGGGCTCGGCGATCGCCGTCTCCGTCGAACCCCCGGGCGGTTCGCCCAAGGTCGACGCCCCCAGCGGCCCGATCGCCGCCGTCGGCAAGCTCGCAAAGATCTAGCATAGTTCTTGTATTGTTCTCATCCGTCGAAGCCGCTAGTCTCCCGGCATGGACGACGAAAATCGCGACAATCTGCTCTGCGCGGGAGAGGTTTTCCGAATCCGCGGAGCCATCTTCGAAGTGAACCGCGTAATGGGGCGCGGCTTCCTGGAGGCCGTATATCAAGAGTGCCTCGCCCTCGAATTTGCGGCTCGCGACATTCCCTTCCGCGCGATGCCGAAGCTGGCCCTGTCCTACAAGGACTCGCCGCTGCAACAGGCTTACAGCCCGGACTTCGTCTGTTTTGATCGGGTGATTGTGGAGTTGAAGGCTGTGCGCGAATTGGCGCCCGAGCATCGGGCGCAGGTCTTGAACTATCTGCGCGCGACGGGGTTGGAAGTCGGCGTTCTGGTGAATTTCGGTTCCGCGGCGCGCGTGGCCGTCGAGCGCCTTGTCCTGCAAAAGGAACCGCGAACCCACGCGAACGAACGCGAACAGGGCTGAGCACGGTTCCAATGCATCGGCATCAAAAGCCCTAGCCTCAGGTATTGCCGGGCGCGTTCGCGTTCGTTCGCGGTTAGATTTTGCGGCTCCCGCCTCTTCGCCTACTTCGCCTTGTCCATCAGGCCCGCGAACCGCTCGAAGAGGTAAAGGCTGTCGGTCGGGCCGGGGGAGGCTTCCGGGTGGTGCTGGACGCTGAACACGGGGCGGTCCTTCAGCGCGATGCCGGCGTTGGTGCCGTCGAAGAGCGAGACATGGGTCTCCACGACCGGCTCGGGCAGACTGTCGCGGTCCACGGTGAAGCCGTGGTTCATCGAGACGATCTCCACCTTGCCGGTGGTCAGGTCCTTCACCGGATGGTTCGCGCCGTGATGGCCCTGCTCCATCTTCACGGTCTTGGCGCCCAGGGCCAGCGACAGCATCTGGTGGCCAAGGCAGATGCCGAACACCGGCAGGCCCGCGCCGAGCAGGCCCTGGATCATCGACACGGCGTATTCGCCGGTCGCCGCGGGGTCGCCCGGGCCGTTGGAGAGCAGCACGCCGTCGGGCTTGCGCGCCAGGATCTCCTCTGCGCTGGTGCTGGCCGGCACCACGGTCGCGCGTGCGCCCACGCTAGTCAGCGCCCGCAGAATGTTGCGCTTCACGCCGTAGTCGACGACCACCACCTCGTACTTGGGCTCGCCATTCTTCGAGAAGGGGGGCTTGGCGTAGCCCTCCGGCCAGGACCACAGGCCCTCGTCATAGACGAACGGCTGCAGGCAGCTCGCCTCCTTGGCCAGGTCCAGGCCTTCCAGCCCGCTCCAGGCCTTGGCCTGCGCGATCAGGGCGTCCAGGTCGAACTTGCCTTCCGGGTGGTGGGCGATCACGGCGTGCGGCATGCCGTGCTCGCGGATCGAGCGGGTCAGCGCGCGGGTGTCGACGCCGGCCAGCCCCACCACGCCGCGCCGCGCCATCCAGCCCGCCAGGTCCGCGTCGGCGCGCCAGTTCGCCGGCGGCGTCGGCAGGTCGCGGAAGATCGCGCCCCGCGCGGCCGTCTGGGCCGAGCCCGTCATCTGCTCGCGGTCGTCAACATTGGTCCCGACGTTGCCGATGTGCGGGAAGGTGAAGGCGACGATCTGGGCCATGTAGGAGGGGTCCGTCAGGATCTCCTGATAGCCGGTCATGGCGGTGTTGAAGCAGACCTCGCCCACCGCCTCCCCGACGGCGCCGACGCCCACGCCCTGCAGCACGGTCCCATCGGCCAGGGCCAGCACGCCGGTGCAGCCGGGCAGCAGATCGCGCGTCGCGGGCAAGGTGGGACTCCTTTGGGGCAAACGGCCGCGTAGGTAGTGAGTCGTGGACACGCGGTCAACGCGTCCGTATCGCACGGGCCGAGCCGAAGGAGCACCCCCGATGAGCGACGCCTTCATCGACCCCGACCGCCAGGCCTGGGAGGCCTTCAAGGCGCTGCGCCGCGACCGCCCGATCCAGATGCTGAACCTGATCCGGCTGCGCGAGCGGGCCGAGTACCCGGAAGACCATCCCGATCACGGCAAGCCGATCACCGGAGCCGAGGCCTACCGCGCCTACGGCCGGACCATCGCGCCGCATTTCGCGAAGCTCGGCGCCCGCCAGGTGTGGGCGGGGTCGCCGCAGGTGATGGTGACGGGCCCGCAGGCCGAGGCCTGGGACCTCTGCTTCATCGCCGAATATCCCTCGACCCAGGCCTTCATCGACATGGTCCGCGACCCCGACTACCGCACGGGCGTCGTGCCTCACCGCACCGCCGCCGTCGCCGACTCGCGCCTGCTGTGCCTGGCCCCGCAGTCCGCCGATGGCGACCTGGGCCACTAGGGCGGAGATCGAGGGAACTTCGTCATTTCCGCCGTCGCTTCCCCGGCGCATGATCGGGCCATGCTGATCCTCAAGCCCAACTGCGAATGCTGCGACCGCGATCTCGCGCCCGACTCCGCGGAGGCGCGGATCTGCACCTTCGAATGCACCTTCTGCGCGGACTGCGCCGAGATCCGCCTCGACGGCGCCTGCCCGAACTGCGGCGGCAACCTCGTGGCCCGGCCCATCCGCCCGCCCGCGATGCTGGCGAAATATCCGGCGTCCACGGAGCGTTTCACCAAGGCGCACGCGGCCTGCGCGGCCTGAACCTCCTGAATCCGCCCGATTGATCGCCGCCCAAGCGGCGCCTTTGCTCGCGCGTTCAGATGCGAGGAGGCGACGATGGGGCTTGGGAAGCGATTGGCGGCCGAATTCCTCGGCACGGCCTGGCTGGTGCTCGGCGGCTGCGGCGCCGCGGTCCTGGCGGCGGCCTTCCCCAATGTGGGCATCGGCCTGCTGGGGGTCTCGCTGGCGTTCGGCCTGACCGTGCTGACCATGGCCTTCGCCATCGGTCACATCTCGGGCTGTCACCTCAACCCGGCCGTGAGCCTCGGCCTCTGTGTCGGCGGCCGCTTCCCGGCCAGGGAACTGCCGCCCTATGTGGCCGCCCAGGTCATCGGCGGCGCGGCCGGCGCGGCCATCCTCTACCTGATCGCCAGCGGCCAGGCGGGGTTCGACGTCTCCGGCGGCTTCGCGTCCAACGGCTATGCGGACCATTCGCCCGGCCACTATTCGCTTCAGGCCGCCGCGGTCACCGAGGTGGTGATGACCTTCGCCTTCCTGTTCGTGATCCTGGGCGCCACGGACGCGCGCGCGCCGGTCGGCTTCGCGCCGATCGCCATCGGCCTGGCCCTGACGCTCATCCACCTGATCAGCATCCCCGTGACCAACACCTCAGTGAACCCGGCGCGCAGCACCGGTGTGGCGATCTTCGTCGGCGGCTGGGCGCTGGAGCAGCTCTGGCTGTTCTGGGTCGCCCCGCTCGTCGGCGCGGCGCTGGCGGGCGTCGCCTACCGCTTCGTCGGCGCGCCGGAGCCCGAGCCGCAACCGGCGCAGCAGGACGTACTCTAGGCGCGCACCAACTTCCGTCGCGGGCCGCCCGGGCCTAATAGGGCGGCCATGCGCATCACCACGCTCGGCCTCGATGCCGACGACACGCTCTGGCACAACGAGTCCATCTTCCGGATGACCCAGGCGCGCTTCCGCGACCTGATGGCCGACCACGCCGAGCCCGACTTCCTCGACAGCCGCCTGGCCGAGGTGGAGCGGCGCAACCTGGCCCTCTACGGCTATGGCGTGAAGGGCTTCACGCTATCGCTGATCGAGACCGCCATGGACATTACCGGCGGCCAGCCACCCGGCCGGATCATCGCCGAGATCCTGGCCGCCGGCCGCGAGATGCTGAACCATCCGGTCGAGACCCTGCCGGGCGTCGACGAGGCGTTGGCCGAGCTTTCCAAGCACTACCGCCTCGTGCTGATCACCAAGGGCGACCTCCTGCACCAGGAGCAGAAGCTGGCCGCTTCCGGCCTCGGCGAGCTGTTCGTCGCCGTCGAGATCGTCAGCGAGAAGGACGCCGACACCTATGTGCGCATCTTCGACCGCCACGGCGCGGGCGCGGCGAAGTCGGCCATGGTCGGCAATTCCCTGCGCTCCGACGTCCTGCCGGCGCTCGAAGCCGGCGCCTTCGCCGCCCACGTGCCCTACGAGCTCACCTGGGCCCACGAGGTCGCCGACCCGCCCACCGACCACCCCCGCTTCGCCGAACTCCCCTCCATCCGCGACGTCCCCGCCTGGGTGAAGGCGCTGGGGTAGTTCCGGCGCTTGATGTCACAACCGCCCAGGGTCGTGCGTCCTAGGCGCGATGACCCAGCCAATCTCCCGCATCCTCGCCGCCGTGTTCGCCCTGATGATGGGCGGCAACGGCCTCGCCATGCTGTTCGCCGGACTCTGGTGGTACGGCGCCGTGCCCGGCGTCACGCTGACGGGGCCATACAACCCCCATTTCGTCAGAGACATTGGCGCGGCCTACCTGGTGGTGGGCGTGAGCCTCGCCGTCTTCGCCTGGCGGCCCCGCGCCGCCTGGCCCGCCGTGGCCGCCGGCGCCGGGTTCCTAATCCTGCACGCCGCCATCCACGTCTTCGACGCCGCCTGCGGGACCCGGCCGCTGCAGGACGTCGCCCGCGACTTCATGGGCGTCTACCTGCCTGCCCTGGTCACCCTCGTCCTCGCCCTCCGAAAACCCGCCACCGCCTGAGGAGACCGCCATGCTGAAGGCCTACTTCACCCGCTACCTCGACCGCTTCGAACGCCAGTGGAACTACGACGCCAGCTACATGCGCGACGTGCTGGCGGTCAGCCCGGCGAGCTTCCTGAAATTCATGCTCGGCACGCAGGCCGCCAACCGCGCCGCCGCCCCGGCCGAGGCCATCGCAGCCGCCGGTCTCTTCGGCACGCTGGCCGAGGACTGCGGGCCCTGCACCCAGATCGGCGTGGACATGTCCACCGCCCAGGGCCTCGACCCCGAGGTGCTGCGCGCCATCCTGGCCGGCGACGAGGCGGCCATGGGCGAGACCGCGGCCCTGGCCTATCGCTTCGCCCGCGCGAGCCTGGCGCGCGACATGGCGGCCTGCGATCCGCTGCGCGACGAGATCGTGCGGCGCTGGGGCAAGAAGGCGCTGGTGGCCATCTCGCTGACGCTGATGGCGTCGCGCATGTACCCGACGCTCAAGTATGCGCTGGGCCACGGCAAGACCTGCTCGAAAGTGGTGGTGGCCGGCGTCGCCGCGCCCGTCGCCCCGGTCGCCCACCCGCCACTGGCGGCGTAGGATGGCGGCGATGGATGCGGTGCTGACCGACGCCTTCGAGGCCCAGCGGCCGCGGCTGAAGCGCCTGGCCTACCGGATGCTGGGCTCGATCAGCGAAGCTGAGGATGCGGTTCAGGACGCCTGGCTGCGCTGGGTGCGGGCCGCGGACGATGTCGCCGACCCTGCCGCCTGGCTGGTCCGCGCCACCACGCGGCTCTGCATCGACCGCCTGCGCGCCGCCAAGGCCGAGCGCGAGGCCTATCGCGGGCCCTGGCTGCCGGAGCCGCTGATCGAGCCTCTCGGCGTCGACCCCGTGGAGCGCGCCGAGGACGTCTCGGTGGCCTTCCTGCTGGCGTTGGAGCGGCTGTCGCCGCTGGAGCGGGCCGTCTTCCTGCTGCACGACGTCTTCGACGAGGACTACGCCGAGGTGGCCGAGACCCTGGAACGCTCCGAGGCGGCGGTGCGCCAGCTGGCCAGCCGCGCCCGCGAGCACATCCGCGACGCGCGGCCCCGCTTCTCGGTCGCGCCTGCGGACGCCCAGAAGCTGATCGCGGCCTTCAACGTCGCCACCGCCACCTCCGACTTCGGGGCGCTCTCGGCCCTGCTCACCGAGGACGCGGTGATGGTCACCGACTCCGGCGGCAAGCGCAAAGCGGCGCTGCGCGTCCTGGTCGGGCGCGAGGACGTCATCCGCCTGTTCAAGGGCCTGCAATGGCGCCACGGGCTGCCGCCGATGGAGCGGTTCGAGCTGGTGCGCATCAACGGCGCGCCCGGCATGGTGATCTATCTGGACGACGGTCCGGAGACCCTGGCGCTGGAGGCCAGCGAGGACGGCCGCATCTGCGCGATCTACGCCATGCGCAATCCCGACAAGCTGACCCACATCGGCGAGGGTCGGGTCGGACGCTAGTCCCGCGGCCTGGGGGTCGCGCGGACGGCGACCCTGCGGAAATGGCCGGCCCAACGGCGCGCGGCCGCCAGCAGCGACGTCGCCATCACGACGCAGAAGATCATCAGCCAGAAGAGTTCCTGCGCCCGGCCGTGCGCGGCGGACTGGGCGTCGTCGGCGGAGCGTCCGCCCAAGAGCCTGCCCACCCCGAAATATTCGAGAGCGCCGATGGCCGCGAGGGTGACCACAAGGGCCCCCGCGAGACGGAACCACATGATCATGCGTCCATCCCCCTGCTAAGCGACGCCAACCGCATACCAATCGCCCGACGGCGCTGTGGGGCGGAACATCGGCTTTGCAGCGCGGCGCGTCAATTCGCTTAGGTTGTACGTCCACAACTGACGTACGGCGCGACTATCCCCAGCAGGCGGGAACGCTGCCCGTTATCCACAGGCCCCGCCTCTGGCGCGAAAGGACCGGATGACGGCAGGGTCGTGAGACGATGGCCGTGAGATTCGACGAACGCTTCCTGGACGAGATCAAGTCGCGCCTGCGTCCCTCCGACGTGATCGGCAAGACGGTCAAGCTGCGCCGCCAGGGCCGCGAATTCGTCGGCCTGTCGCCCTTCACCAAGGAGAAGACGCCCAGCTTCTACGTCAACGACGAGAAGGGCCAGTTCTTCGACTTCAGCTCCGGCAAGACCGGCGATCTCATCAGCTTCCTGCAGGAGACCGAGCGGCTCTCGTTCGTCGAGGCGGTCGAGCGGCTGGCGGCCGAGGCGGGCTTGGCGCTGCCCGCCGTCGATCCCCGAGCCGCCGAGCAGGACAAGGTCCGCCAGGGCCTGGCCGACTGGCTGGAGACCGCCGCCCAGTGGTTCGAGGCCGAGCTGCGCCGCCCCGCCGGCCGCGAGGCCCGGGCTTATCTCGAAAAACGCGGACTGCCGGAGAAGGACTGGGCGCGCTTCCGCCTGGGCTTCTCGCCGTCCGGCCGCACCGCGCTGAAGGACTATCTGGTCGCCAAGGGGGCCAAGCCGTCGGAGCTCGTCGAAGCGGGCCTCCTGATCGCGCCGGAGGACGGCGGGCCCCCTTACGACCGGTTCCGCGACCGGATCATCTTCCCGATCGGCGACGCGCGCGGCCGCATCGTCTCGTTCGGCGGCCGGGCGATGGATCCGCAGGCCCGCGCCAAGTACCTGAACGGGCCGGAGACCAGCGTCTTCCATAAGGGCCACCACCTGTATGGCCTGGCGGAGGCCCGCAAGCTGCTGGCCGCCGCGCCCCCAAGTACGAAGGATGGCGGCGAGCCGCTGCCGCTGCTGGTGGTCGAGGGATACATGGACGTCATCGCCTGCCAGCGCGCGGGGCTCCCCGCCGTCGCGCCGATGGGCACGGCGCTGGGCGAAGACCAGATGGAGATCCTCTGGCGCAACCATCCGGAGCCCACGCTCAGCTTCGACGGTGACCGCGCCGGCCGCCAGGCCGCCGAGCGGACCCTCGACCGCGCCCTGCCGCTGCTGCGGCCCGGCCGCAGCTTCCAGTTCGCCATCGTGGAAGGCGGCAAGGACCCCGACGAGGTGCTGCGCGAGCAGGGCGCGGCGGCGCTGAAGGCCCAGCTTGCCGCCACGACGCCCTTCGCCGAGGCCCTGTTCGTGCGTGAGCGCGATGCGGCCCCCTACGACACCCCCGAGCGCAAGACCTCGCTCAAGAGCCGCCTGCGCAAGCTCGCCGCGGCGATAGCCGACCCGGACCTGGCGGCGGCCTACAAGGAGGACCTGCTCGGCCGCTACGAGCAGCTCTGGCCGACCCGCGAGCCGGTCTACACGGTGGGCGCCGCGGCCCGGGAGATGTCGCGCGCCGCCTGGGCCAAGCGCCGGGGCGGCCAATCCGGACCGTCTCAGGCGCCCGCCACGCCCGAGGCCAAGGACGCCAGCCGTCGCCTGCGCGTCTCGCCCAAGCCCCTGGCCGCCGCCCTGGCGCTGGCCGCCTTGCACGACCCTTCGGTGATCGACGACAAGATCGAGACGGTCGGCGCCCGCGGCTTCGGCGACGAGAAGCTGGATGGCCTGGCCCACGAGTTGGTGCGGCTGCGCTACGAGGCCGACGGGCTGGAGTTCGACGCCCGGGTCCGCCATCTGGCCTCGCGCGGCTTCGCCCCCGAGCTGATCCCCACCCTGGAGCAGGACGCGCGTCGCGCCGGCGTCTCCGCGCCCTTCCTGCAGGAGACCGGCGAGCGCGCCCGCGACCTCTGGCGCCAGGCCTTCGACCTGCTCATGCAGCTCGAGAGCTTGGAACGCGCCGTCGAAGCCGCCGCCCGCGACCTTGACCGCGACCAGGACGCCTCGACCCTGGTCAGCCTCAAGACCGAACGCGACCAGCTGCGCAAACTCCTCGCCAGCGACTGGTCCCACCCCGACCAGGCCGCCACGCCGGTGCTTCCGCATTAGGCCGCGACGCTACTCGGCGGCCACAGCTTTGGGCCTTGACCGCCGCGGCATAGACACCTGCTCGTCGCCCGCCAGGATCGCCTGTTTGCGGGCCTCGTTGAAGGCCAGCAGCTGGCCCATGTAGCGGTAGCGGCCGTAGTCGCGGCCGGTCGCGGTGGTCTTTTCGAACCAGTCGTCCTCGCCCAGCATTTCGCCGAGCCGCGGCGGGTTCCGGTAGATCATCTGCTCGTCGATCTTCTTGGCCTCGAGGCTGCGCAGGATCCCGCGGTTGAAGTGACTGTGCAGGGTCACGCGCTCGCCCGGCGCCTCACGGTCGCCCTGCCAGTGCCAGACGCCCTGGGTGAAGAAGACCACCGAGCCCTTCGGCATCAGGATCGGCACGCCCGCGCCGGGATCGTCGCCCTGGCGCGGCGAGCGTTTGAACCGCTGGCTGCCCGGGACCAGCACCGTCGGGCCCGACGCCTCGGTCCAGTCCTCGAACGCCCAGACGCCGACGCCGGTCATGGCGAAGTCGGGATAGGGCTCGGGCACGTGAGAGTAGTCGGTGTGCAGCGGGATGAAGCCCGGCCCGGCGGGCTTCCGGATGCAGGAGAGCGAGCCGATCACCGCGCCGCGCCCCAGCGAGGCGTCGATCAGCGTCATCAGCTTGGGGTTCAGCGCCAGCCGCTCGAACGCGCGCCCGTGGTACAGCATCCAGTTCATGGTCTGGTAGCCGTGGGTGGCGAGCGTCGTCAGGATCGCCTCGCGCGCCTCGTCGGCGAACTCCGGCGTGATCGCGTTTTCGACGATCGTGTAGCCCTGCGCCTCCATCTCGCGGACCTTGCCGGAGAGGCCCTGCCGCGCGGCGCGGTGCGCCAGGTCGGGGTTCTCGACGGTCTTGCGGCCCAGGTGGTCGAACAGCTCGCCCAGCACCCAGCCGATGCGCGGATCGGGCAGGGCGCCGCGGACCTTGAGCGCGCCCTCGCCATAGAGCTGGGACACGTCCGCGCGCAGGGAAGCCAGCGCGCCGGGCGCGGTGATCCCCACCATCTGCGCGGCGGTCAGCGCGGCCTGGTAGTCGGCCTCCACGACGAGGTCGGCGGCCGGGTCGAAGCTGGCGGTGAGACGGAAGGCTTCGCCGTCGAAGGCGATCGTGCAGCAGCCCGTGTCTCCCGGCAGTTCCAGGTGCGGCGGGGCTTCGGTGAAGCGCCCGCTCACGGCGAACGTCTTGCCCTTCAGCCGCTCGGCCGGGACCGCCTTCTCGCGGATCTTCGGGACCTCGCCGGCCAGGAACCGGCGAGCCTCCTCGGCCCAGCGGTCGGACAGGAACTCCACGTGATGCGGCAGGGTGTACATGGCGTCCTCCACGCGCATGGGCCTGCGCGGCGAGGTTCGGCTCCGCTCGCGCGGCCAGCGGCGAACAGCGTCGCGCCCCGGCGCGCGCCGGTCAATTGTGCCCTGGCGTCAACGCGCGGAGCCTACGCCCAGCTCAGGTCCGTGTTCTTCAGCGGCAGTTTGCGCACCCGCTTGCCGGTGGCGGCGAAGATCGCGTTGGCCAGCGCCGGGGCGAAGGGGCCGAGGCCCGGCTCGCCGACGCCGCCCCACTTCGTTCCACCGCTCGGGACCAGGTGCACGTCGATCCGCGGCGGCGTCTCGGCCATCCGCGCCATGCGGTAGTTGTTGAAGTTCGTCTGCACCGGCGCGCCGTTCTTGATCGTGATCTCGCCCCAGATCGCCGCGGTCATTCCCATGATCACCGCGCCCTCCATCTGCTGGGCGACGGTGTTCGGATTGGCCACGTGGTAGGGATCCAGCACGCAGGTCACCCGGTCGACCTTCAGCTTGCCGTCCTTGGAGACTGTCGCTTCGACGACCTGGCCCGAGACCGAGCC
>Ga0207704_10000943_pt1 | contig 12883 bp, 7 predicted proteins | sample KBSMisM12_FD_184308 | JGI IMG/M metagenome (GOLD analysis project Ga0207704, IMG submission 184308) | Miscanthus rhizosphere microbial communities from Kellogg Biological Station, Michigan, USA - KBS Miscanthus M1-2 (SPAdes) (version 2) | ecosystem: Host-associated > Plants > Roots > Rhizosphere...
TTCTATACTCATTCCATAAAGTTTTCCAGGTAACATCATTTCCTCGCATTGTCCATGCGGAATTTGGAGCATTTTCACCCCCAGTCCCCCCCTGATTGGCGAGTTCCCTGTAATGCCAGGTTCCGTCTTCGTTTTGAGTGTCTATCCAACTATGTTTCCCGCCGGCAGTAACAGCCACGTCGCCTTTATTGCTGACAAATATATCGACGGTTTGCCCATAATGAGCAGCATATGCTTCAACTGCATCAGAGTTACCAGATTTTGCTTGGTTTATAAAATCAAAGTATTCCATGTTTTTAGTTGCAGACAGGCTGGTAGGATCAGAACGCCCATCGTCTATACCATCACCGTTACCACTACCTCCTCCAGGATGGGAGAAAATGAAGCCAAGCACGCCAGAATCATCAGTACCTCCATTCCAAGCGCTCCCGTAAGATTGCCAAAATTGAGCAGTTGAATGAATATCCGAGCCGAATGCAGTGTATTGAGCTGGTAATGTCGGCGTAAAAAAATTCCCCAACGGGTCATTATTCATCACCGGGTTATTATTCGCATACTGGTAGGTCGTCATACTTTCAGCAGATTCTGGTTGCGGGTCAACAGCAATAAACTGCATCAACGCCGCATCGTAATTTCGGTAAAATGTTTGATAATAATCGGGCAAGCTACCAAAATCATTCTGCCATTCACTTCCGCCGTTATATAAGTGCTTATTATCTGTATTACCTGATGGGAAGCCTACCAGGCTGTTCGGCATAATCTGTCCCGATGCGTAGTAGCTGTTTTCCCGCCGTACAACTGGTACACCCGGTGTGGCGCTTTCTTCAAAGCTGATTCGCGCATTGCCCTGCTGGTCGTTAATGATGTATTCCGGCTTCAGTGCCGAGCCGGTATTGCGCACCCTTCCTTCAGGCATTGCAAAATAACTTAGTCCCGGCGTTCCTGCGCCTGCCGTTAGGTACACAAATCCGTCGATATAGTCGGTAGTGGTTTGCAGGATGTTATTGTCATAAGCCTGCTTGCGTATCAAGCTACCCGAGGCATCATAAGTATACATGATATACCGGTTTGTGGCTGTGGTGATCGTTATTTTATCCGTTCGGTTCAGGTCGTTATAAGCTAGTACCAATCCTTTATTGGGATCAATTGTCATATTGCCATTGGCATCATGACTGTAACTAAAGGTACTGTTATTGGTAATATTCTTGAACCCTGCACCGGTATGGTTGGCATCCGTGCCGTCTGTTACCTTATAAAGCGAGTATGGACTACTACTATCATAGGTATATGTCAGCGTATCGATTTGTATGTGGCTGTTTGTTCCCTGTGTAGAGGAGTTCCTGCCCAGGGTGGTGATATTCCCGCCAACATCATAGTTGAGCGTTTCATTAAAACCGCCTATATTATTATTGAACAGTCCGGTGCCTGCTGTGGTACGCTCTGCGTAAGTTGCGGTCGTATACCGGTCAAGCGCATCGTAAGCGTATTTATAGCTGCGTTCATAGCTGCTGTTACCACTCGCGTCTTTGCTCATCCATTTCACTGCTGACAGCTTGCCGTTATAATAAGCTGTATTGCCCACGTTGCTGTCTGTCTGGTGTTCATCCTACAAAAAATGAACATTTTGTAAATTAAAAAGAGCCGCCTCAGTATATTGAAGCGGCTCTTTAGAATGAATAGTTTATTATTTCGCGTCCTTGTCTTTCGCCTCGCTAACTGCTTTGGCAGCATCCTCAGCCGCTTTTGCAGAAGCATCATCCTTCAGTTTGGTACGCTGTTCTTTAATGTTATTGAGTAATCCCGCTATAAACGGCGCAACACCATTATAGATCTTGTATTTGATTCCCATTTCTTTGATAGCGGTTATCCCCTGCTGCGCATCAGCCGGGCTATCGACTGTACCAATCATTTGTGCAACTTTTCTTACCAGCATAAACTTGCCGTTTATATCACCGTCAGTAAATTGTTTGTATACAAACGGCCATTGCGCTGATTTACCATTTTCGGCATAAACACCTACGATGGCGGTAGTTAATGCACCGCGATTATCTTTCTCGAAACCTTTAGCCACATCTAATGCCTGTGCCGGGTCAAGCAGATCGATGCCATTCAAAGCCGCACCTTGTACCGCATACGATTCACTTTTTAAGCCTTGTTTGAACATGGCCAGGTTATCCTGCGATTTCAGTTTAGCCAATACATTTATCGCCGCTGCACGAACCAACGTATTTTCATCATTTTGCGCCAATGAAGTTAGTACCGGTAAAGCAGCTTTTTGGATATCATCATTCTTCATATTCAAGGCACGGATTGCTTTTATACGCAGTCCATAGTATTTATCCTTCAAAGCAGCGATGATGATCTTCTGCGCATCTTTTTCAGTCTGTTTATTTTGGGCAGTTTCGATAGCCTCAAAACGGTCAAGGTATAAAGGCGCATTGACATACTGGAATGCATATTCGCCCAGGGTCTTATTGTCTGTTTTCAGGGTTAGTAAAACTTTATCGCCATCCACATTCACCAGGTCGGGTTTTATATCTGAGTGGAACGTAAGGGTATCCATTTTGTCGTTCATCCAAACTTTGTGGCGCACTTTTTTACCACCGGCATAAATGTCAACTGCAAAAGGTAGCCTGAAGGTCTGACCATCCTGTTTCTGAGCCAGGTAAACCGTTTCGGTTTTTGACGCATCATCCCATTTATAACTGATATCCAGTATTGGGTGACCGGCGCCGTAATACCATTGGTTAAAATACCAGTTCAGGTCGCGGCCGCTTGCCTCTTCCAAAGCCAGGCGTAATTGCTGTGCCTCACCATTTTTAAAGGCGTTTGTTTTCAGGTAAATGTTTAATCCTTTAAAGAAAGCCGCATCACCCAAATAATTGCGCAACATATTTAAAATGCGACCGCCTTTTTGGTAGGTTACCACATCAAACACATCTTCCTTATCGTTATAGTGGAAACGCACCAGGTCCTTTTGAGATGCCTCAGGATTTTCTATGTAATTCTGCATTGCTTCGTAATTATGCGCATCGCCTGCATCTTTGCCATATTTGTGCTCGGCCCATAGGGTTTCGCTAAAATCGGCGAAAGACTCGTTCACGGTCAAATTGCTCCAGCTTTCGCAGGTTACATAATCACCAAACCATTGGTGAAATAACTCATGCGCTATAGTGCTGCGCCCCGGATCGTAATAACGATCGATCAACTCACGATGCGTGCCTTGTACATATTCGCCGTGCAGCGTAGCGCTGGTATTCTCCATAGCACCGCTCACATAATCGCGGACCACAATCTGTGAGTATTTATTCCATGGGTAGTCAACTCCTAAAGTCTTAGAGTAAAACTCGATCAGTTCAGGTGTCATCCCAAAAATCTCTTTGGCATAAGGTGCATATTTAGGCTCCAGGTAATAGTTCACCTCTTTATTGCGCCATTTATCATGATAGATCTTAAAATCGCCCACAGCCATCATAAACAGGTATGGCGAGTGCGGTAGTTCCATTTTCCAGGTATCGGTGCGGGTACCATCGGCATTATTTTTCTGCGAGGCCAGGCGACCGTTTGAGAGTGTAACATACTTAGCCGGCACCGTCATGCTGATCTCGTCGGTTGTTTTCTGTTCAGACTTATCGATCGTCGGGAACCAGGCCGATGAGCTTTCGGTTTCGCCTTGTGTCCATATCTGGGTCGGTTTATCTTTTTCGGTGCCGTCAGGATTGATAAAATATAAACCTTTAGCATCATTAATAGCTGCGCTGCCTTTAGCTTTCAGCTGATTTGGTTTTGACGTATAATCAATATAAATGGTATATGATTCGTTGTTGTGATATACCTTATCAAGGTTAATTGCCAGGCTCAGGCTGTCGTCATATTTATATTTCAGCGGGATGTTCTTACCATTTTTTATGACCGAGATATTTTTGATATCCATTCCTTTGGCATCCAGCCTCAGGCTGTCAGTAGGATAAAAATGCGGGCGAAGCGTCACCCATTCTTTACCATACATATATCGTTTCTTGTAATCGAACCGCACATCCAGTTTGGTGTGGACCAGGTCATTTATTTTAGGCGGGGTCTCCCGGTAGATTTTCATCGCCGGATCGTCAGTTTTAGCAGGGGCTTGCTGCGCAAAAGAGTTGTTTAGGCTTGCTGCCAAAACTCCGGAAAGAGCTATAGCAGAAAGCGTCTTCAGATTCATCATATTCAGTTTTAATTATTGATTTGTATAAATTTTACCTTCTTTCATTACGAAGGCCATGTTTTTCATTGTTTTAATATCTATCAGCGGATCACCATCAACGGCCACAATATCAGCAAATTTTCCTTTAACTATACTGCCCGTCTGATTAGTTATACCTAACAGATCGGCAGCATTTACAGTAGCTGCCTTAATGGCCTCCATCGGCGGCATACCAGCCTCGACCATATATTGAAACTCCATATAATTTTTACCGTGGGCATATACACCGGCATCTGTTCCAAAAGCTATTTTAACACCCGATTTATAGGCCTTACCGAAAGTGTTTTGAATCTTTGTCCCCACCTCCATCGCCTTCCGTGCAATTACGGGCGGAAAATAGCCGGGTATTTTGGCAGAGTCGGCCACAGATTTACCCGCTATAACCGTCGGAACCAAATAGGTACCATACTTCTTAGCTAGTTCCATATCCTCCTCATTCATAAAAGTACCATGCTCAATAGAAGTTACCCCGCCCAGGATTGCCCTTTTTATACCCTCGGCCCCGTGTGCGTGACAGGCTACACGCAAGCCATAATCTTTGGCAGTTTCTACAACCGCCTTTATTTCGTCAATGGTGAATTCAGCACCTGAACCGTTTTCGCTGAGATCTAGCACACCGCCTGTGGAAGCAATTTTTATCACATCCGAGCCGCGTTTGACCTGCAGGCGAACGGCTTGAATCAACTGATCCCTACCATCTGCAACACCATCATCGGGGCCCATTTTATGATTAAAAGCGTCGTCTCTGAACCCCACTGAATTGTCCATATGGCCCCCGCTTGCCGAAATAGCACGGCCTGCAGTAATAATACGCGGGCCGTCAACTAAGCCATGTGCTACAGCTTTACGCAAACTAATATTTACCCCTGAACCACCTAAATCGCGAACAGTGGTGAAGCCAGCCATCAATGTCCTTTTAGCATAAACCTGTGCATGGTATGCAATATCAGCATCGGTTAGGGTAAATCCTTCAATCAACGAATTTTTGCTGCCTTGTTCTTCCAAATGCACATGGCAGTCGATCAGGCCGGGCATTACAGTTTTATTTTTCAGGTCGATCACTTTATCGCCCGAACTACCGCCTGTATATCCTTTCTGAATATCGGTTATCATTCTTCCGTCGACCACAATGGTCATTTCTGATTGTGCTTTACCGGAGATTCCGTCTATCAGTTTACCGCATTGTATATAGGTTTTTTGGGCAAATGCCGACGACGCTATAAATAAAAGAATCAAAAGGGAGAACTTGCGCATGGTTGATCAGTTAACGTTTAGGCTAAATTATAAAGTTTTTTATTTAAAAGCTTATGACGCTTACCAGGCAAAATGTGTTACGATCACCTTTTTGATATCCGGTAAATAATTGGTAATAGATGCAACTGTCCGCCTAAAAACGGACACACCGTTCATATCCGAACAGTTCCGCTCGCTACAACCAGTTGTAAACAATTAACAATGAGATGATTGTATTTATGGCACGTGTTTTATTCCAAAAAGGAGCCTGGTAATGCTATTGGAATCAAACATCTAGCCGATTGAGAACATGAACATTGAAGATCACATTTTAGCACTGGTTACAAAAAAGCTCTCAAATGGAGCTTCGGAGGAAGAATTACGCGAATTGGATGCGTTGCTGCAACAGCACCCGGATATCTATGAGAAAGTAAATTTAATGACTGAATGGTGGCATAGCGATACCGGTAAAAACATAGAGGCAAACAGTTATTTTCGTTTTCAAAAGATACTTGAAAAAATAAAAGATAGTGATCCGGAAATAGGCAGTAATGATATTCGGCAGGTCAAACTTTTAAAGAAATCACAACCAAACAACCTAATCACCTATTTGATCAATCGCTGCAGCATGATAATGACGTTTATAAAAATTGCCTGGCGAAATGCGTTAAACAATCTGACTTATAGCGTCATTAATATTTTTGGCCTGGCGACAGGTATGTCTGTTGCCCTGCTGATCGGGTTATGGATAAACTATCAATATTCGTTTGACAGATTTTTACCCGATTATCAGCATATATATCAGGTGAAACTGAACTATAATACAGGGACCGAAATCCTTACGGATAATGGCGCGTCCCTAAAACTGGCACAAGTGTTACGGGACCGAATACCCGAGATCAAACACGTAAGCGTAGCGCATTTTGATAAGCATGGACTGAGAAACGGCGACCACAAAGTATTTATGCAGGGTGCAATCGTTGACAATGATTTTTTAAAGACCCTGCAATACCAATTGATAAAAGGGGATGTAAATACTATTTTCAAAGACCCTTATTCAGTCGTTTTAGATCAATCAACCACAAAGGCTTTATTTGGTGATGCCGATCCGATAGGTAAAGTTATCAACCTGGATAATCGGAATGATGTAAAGGTTACCGGAGTAGTAAAGGATGTTCCTGAAAACTCTTCAATAAAATTTAGTTTCCTGATCCCTACCAGTTATACCGACATTACCGAGGGCTGGATTCTTGAAGGCAGAAAGGCAGGTTTTGACGGCAATAATTTCTTGTTAGTGGTGGAGCTTAATCCGGGTGTTACCTATGAGCAGGTTGAACCTAAGATCGGGGATATTCAAAAGGAAAATCCCAATAAAAAATACGCGCAGGTAATTATGCAGCCCATATCACGCGCGCATTTGTACTCAGATTATAAAAACGGCAAGGAATACGGCGGCTTTATAGAATATGTTCGCTTATTTAGCATCATCGGCGTTTTGGTGCTCGTAATTGCCTGTATCAATTTTGTCAACCTGTCTACCGCCCGGTCACAAAAACGGGCACGCGAGGTTGGCGTGCGAAAAGCAATCGGTTCGCAAAGGCAACAACTGATCCTGCAATTTTTAACTGAATCTTTCCTGTTCACCATCATTGCCTTTGTATTATGCCTTTGTTTTGTACAGTTGGCCTTATCGCCCTTTAATACACTTACGGGGATAACGATTACTATACCTTTTATAAGCATTCAATTCTGGCTTATCGTTATTGGGTGTGTGCTTTTTACTTCGATACTTGCGGGCAGCCGACCGGCATTCTATCTCTCATCGTTCAACCCGGTTGAGGTTTTGAAAGGCAAAGTGTCCATAAGCCGTTCATCAGAATGGTCGCGAAAAGTATTGGTGGTAACACAGTTTGGTTGTTCCATCGCACTTATTATCAGCACGGTGGTCATTTATAAACAGGTACAATACGCCAAAAACAGGCCAAAAGGTTATGATATCGATCGTTTATTGGTTACCGACTTTAATACCGACCTGCATAACAATTATGTAGCCTTAAGAAATGAATTACTGCAAAACGGACTAGTCCAAAGTGTTACCACCTCAAACAGCCGGGCCACCGAACACTATGGAACGGGGACACTGGAAAGCTGGCCCGGTAAACAACCTGGCGAAACTGCCCAGGTAGCTTATATCGGTATTTCTGAAAATTACTTCCATACGCTTGGAATCAGGATCAATGAAGGGATGGAGTTTGATGGATTGGCCGATTCTGCAGCTATAATATTAAATGAAGCGGCTGTTAAACAGCTGCACCTGAAAGATCCGTTGAACCAGATTTTTATTTTTGATAAGCAGCGTATCCGCGTAAAGGCTATAGTAAAAAATTCACTAATGGGTTCAGCTTTTTCATCGGCAAATCCAACGTTGTATTATTATGAACCACGGTGGTGGACTTACCTGATCTATCGCTTATCACCCAATATCGAAACGCATACAGCTATGGAAAAGCTAACGAAAACATTTAACAAGTATGCGCCTTCATTCCCCTACTCCTACCGGTTTGCGGATGAGGATTATAATAAGAAATTTCAGTTAGAGGAACTTGTTGGCAAATTATCAGGCATTTTTGCAACGCTTGCCATTTTCATATCCTGTTTAGGATTGTTTGGACTGGCAGCTTATGTTGCGGAACAACGCACCAAAGAGATAGGTGTCCGCAAAGTATTGGGGGCATCAATATTCAGCCTATGGCAATTGATGTCGAAGGATTTTGTGGCACTGATAGTTGTATCGTTGTTGGTAGCCATTCCGGCGGCTTATTATTTTATGCACAACTGGCTGCAGGGATATGAATATCATACTCAACTATCCTGGTGGATATTTGCTGCGACCGCTGTAGCATCTATATTGATCACTTTAATAACGGTAAGCTTTCAAAGCATTAAAGCTGCGATGATGAACCCGGTGAAGAGCCTTCGTTCGGAATGAGCGATCATTAATCATTATTGAATGATTAGAGTTTAGAAATTAGTAGTTAGAGTTTTGTAATCATGATAAAGAATTATTTGAAAGTTGCATGGCGCAACCTGGTAAAGAACAGGACGCACACATTTATTAATATGGCGGGCCTCTCAGTTGGGCTGGCTTGTAGCCTGTTAATTCTGCTATGGGTGCAGAATGAGGTGGACATGGATGGATTTCATAAGAACGGGAAGTATTTATACCAGGTTTATGAGCAGCAGCATTACGACAATAAGGTAAACGGCCAATATTATACTCCTGGGGTTCTGGCTGCTGAATTGAAGCGTGTGGTTCCTGAAGTTCAGCTTGCTGCGAATGCCGTTTTTTACGATGAGCACAATTTTAAAGTGGGTGATAAGATCATCAAGCTAACTGGTGGTTCGGCCGATGCCGACTTTTTTAAGATGTTCAGCTACCCGATCATACAGGGTAATGCAGACAACTCATTACATTCGGTATCCGATATATCCATATCGAAAAAGATGGCGGAGGAATTCTTTGGAAACGCACAGGCCGCTATGGGCAAAACTGTCCGTGTAGATAACCGCAAGAGTTTCGTTGTTACATCGGTATTTGAAAATGTCGGCACAAATTCTTCTTTAAAGTTTGATTACCTGATCAACTGGGCTTCGTTTTTGGAAGACAATCCCTGGGCAAAAAAATGGGGTAATAATACGCCGTACACTTATATACAGCTGCGCCCGGATGCTAACCCGAATTTGGTTGATCAAAAGATCAGGCATTTCCTGCTAAAACTGGATAAGGATGAAAAACCAGGCACATTTACCCAGGAACTTGCTCTGCAACAGTTTGACAAGGTTTACCTGCATAGCAATTTCAAAGAAGGAAAAATTGACGGCGGCCGGATAGAATATGTGCACCTCTTTAGCATCGTTGCGGTATTTATTTTGCTGATCGCCTGCATTAACTTTATGAACCTGACCACCGCACGTTCAGTAAAACGCGCTAAGGAAATTGGCGTGAGAAAAGCTGTGGGCGCTGTAAGAAGTGTTTTAATTAAACAATTTATCAGCGAGTCATTGCTGCTTACCGCAATAGCTGTAATTGCATCATTATTTCTTGTGACAGCCATTTTACCCTTATTTAACCAGGTCACTCAAAAACAAATCAGGCTTCCTTTTTCAGATATAAAGTTCTGTGCCGAATTGCTGCTGATTACATTTATAACCGGTATCGTTTCGGGTAGCTATCCTGCTTTGTTCCTATCATCATTTAACCCGGTTAAAGTATTAAAAGGCACTTTGAAGCTTGATTCAAGTACAACTATATTCCGGAAGGGATTGGTGGTTTTCCAATTTGTTCTTTCTGTGGTATTGATCATCGGGACAATCATCATTTCGCGGCAGATAAGTTATATACAATCTATCAACCTTGGGTTCGACAGGGAGAATATGATCTATGTTCCGCTTGAAGGTAATCTGGTCAAAAAGTATGAAGTATTAAAACAGGAAGCCTTAAAGATGCCGGGCATTCAGACGGTAACGCAAAGCACCAGTCAGCCTATTCAAATAAGTTCATCAACAGTGGGTGTTGACTGGGATGGCAAAACTCCGAATACAACCATTTCCTTTACTAATATCGCTGTAGGGTATGATTTCATTAAAACAATGAAACTGCAGATGAAAGAGGGCCGGGACTTTGAAAAGGCCTTTGCAACAGATACCAGTGCCTATGTCGTTAACGAAACTGCCGTGAAAAGATTTGGCTATATCGATCCGATCGGTAAGTCGATCACCATGTGGGGTGTAAAAGGTAAGATCATTGGTGTAGTAAAGGATTTCCATTTCAGCTCGCTTCATGACCAGATCAAACCAATGATCATTCGTTTTGGTGAGAATGCCGATTACGGCTTTGCAGTAGTAAGAACCATGCCTGGCAAAACCAAAGAAGCGCTGGCCAGCCTGGAAACCATAACCAGGCAATTGAATCCGGATTTTCAGTTTACTTATACTTTTTCTGACGATGCCTACAAAAAGCTATATAATAACGAACAAATCGTTAGTAAACTATCGAATGGGTTTGCCTTCCTGGCGATATTTATTTCATGCCTTGGACTGTTAGGCTTAGCCATGTTCACTGCTGAACAACGTCTTAAAGAAATTGGCATCCGTAAAGTATTGGGGGCAAGTGTAGGCTCATTGTTCGCTTTGTTATCATCGGAGTTTTTGGTATTGGTTGTTATGGCCTTAGTCATAGCAACGCCGGTTGCCTGGTATGCAATGGATATCTGGCTGCGAAACTTTGCCTATCACGAACCGATGCACTGGTGGACATTCGTTATAGCAGGCGGAATTATTGTACTGATCGCGCTGGCAACGGTGAGTATTCAGTCAGCTAAGGCAGCATTGGTGAACCCGATAAAGAGCCTGCGGTCTGAGTGATCGGTGATTAGTTGACCGGTTAATCAGTTGACCGTTTAACTGGTTGTGAAGTTATTGAATAACTATAGTTTTACTTTCCACATACCGTATTTTTGATCCTGGTAGATTACATTTGAGGTATAAACCAATTTTATGGACGCCACCGAATTAAAGAACCTGCAGGCTCCGCTAAAGGAGAAATATAAAATACAGCCTGATACTGCCCTGATCACATTAAAAGCCGAAGGCAACCTGGGCGAAGGCATATCATGCAAAATAGAAACTGGCAAAGCATTAGTTGAAGCGGGCCTTCACCCGGCAACCGGCGGCGACGGCATGCTTGCCTGTTCGGGCGATATGCTATTGGAAGCACTGGTGGCATGCGCCGGGGTTACTTTGAGCGCTGTAGCTACTGCTATAGGTATTGATATTAAAAGCGGTACGGTAAAGGCTGAAGGCGATCTGGACTTTCGCGGTACATTGGGCGTGTCAAAAGAAGCCTCGGTGGGGTTTAAACAAATACGACTTGGTTTCCACCTCGATACTGACGCCAATGACGAGCAAATGGCCAGTTTGGCTAAGCTTACCGAAAGGTATTGCGTGGTGTATCAAACCATAGCAGGCGGCACACCTGTTAATACTACTTATAATTTGAATTGACGGATTTTAAGCTATAACTGCCGATCGTCTTTCCTTTATCTCGTGAAGGATATGGTTTAACCTTTGGTGAAGCGTCGTTATTTGATTTAATATCGAAAGGCGCTGTTCGAGCGCGACGGCAGGATTGTTGGTTTCTGCGATCAGGATATTGATCTCTAATTTGGTGTCGGTCGACTCCCTGTAAAGCTCTATCAGCGATTTCATACCACCTCAGCAATAAGAAGTTAAATTAATTACCAATAAAAACGCAGAAAAACTTTGTAAAGTATACAGAGCGGTAACCTTTACTTAATATAAGGCGGGGAGAGTAAAAAACTGTAAATAGCTGACAATCTAACAGATTCAGGCAGCTTGTCTTTCTCTTATTTCGCGTTGTACAGTGGCTAGTTCGGCACGTAAATCAGTAACTTTAGTAATGATGTTCAAACGGGTGGTCAGCGCTTCATCATAACGATAGTTATCCAATAGTAAAGCTTTTATATCTTCCTGTAATCTTGATGCTTTTTTCTGCAGCACGTTAATCGATCTCATGGTATTATAATAGTAATTATAGTTGTTAAACGATATTTTTCTTTAAAAGTTTAATTCACAACGCTACTGAATTGTAAAAATTGTATAAATGATACATCAAACATCTTGCCATTTTAAATCAAATCCACTCATAATCAGCAAGTTTTACACTATTTTAAAATATTTTTTGTTCAATTGCACACACATCCTATATTTGCAGTCCCAAAACAAGAGAGTTTAGCTCAGCTGGTTCAGAGCATCCCGATTTACATCGGGAGGGTCACTGACCGAAGAGTCAAAAAACGAAGGGAGTTTAGCTCAGCTGGTTCAGAGCATCTGCCTTACAAGCAGAGGGTCACTGGTTCGAACCCAGTAACTCCCACAAAGCCTGATAGAAATATCAGGCTTTTTTTATTGCCTTAAACTATGTATTTTACCTATATCCTTTACTCATTATTAAAAGATAAATATTATGTTGGCTCTTGCGAGGATATTGATGAACGCCTGCGAAAACACAATACTAACCACTCTGGCTTTACGGGTAAGACAGGCGATTGGGCTGTGAAATGGAGTGAGGTGCATGCGAACAAACTCGATGCTCTAAAACGTGAGAAGCAAATCAAAGCCTGGAAGAGTAGAAAAATGATAGAAAGATTGATCAACGAAATTTAGCTCAGCTGGTTCAGAGCATCCCGATTTTACATCGGGAGGGTCACTGGTTCGAACCCAGTAACTCCCACAAAGCCTGATAGAAATATCAGGCTTTTTTTATTGCCTTAAACTATGTATTTTACCTATATCCTTTACTCATTATTAAAAGATAAATATTATGTT
>Ga0207704_10000952_pt1 | contig 12799 bp, 6 predicted proteins | sample KBSMisM12_FD_184308 | JGI IMG/M metagenome (GOLD analysis project Ga0207704, IMG submission 184308) | Miscanthus rhizosphere microbial communities from Kellogg Biological Station, Michigan, USA - KBS Miscanthus M1-2 (SPAdes) (version 2) | ecosystem: Host-associated > Plants > Roots > Rhizosphere...
GCCCACCGTGTTGGCCGATGTGATCAGGCTGACGTCCTGCCCACGGCCGATCAGGGAAACGTAGGGCGGGATATCCAAGCGCGCGCTGCCCAGATCATACGTGCCGGCGTCGATCTCGACCGCCACCGGCTGGCTGGCCGAGGCGCCGCTGATGCCGGCGACGGCGGCGATCAGCGCGGTGCCGTTTTCTGCCGGCGTGCCTTCGGCCGAGACCACCACGGTATTCTTCATCGTCCCGGCCGCGCGCAGCGCGAACGGCGCCGCGGTCAGTGGCGGCCTCGGCGCCATCTCGTTGTCGCCGGAGATCTGGATGCCCAGGTAAAGCTGCTTGCCCCAGATAGTGCGCGGCAGCGGGGTGACCTTGCCCAGTTCCACGGCCATGTTGCCGCCGTCGACCTGCACGGCCGCCTGGACCTCGCTCCACAAGGCGACGCCGCCGCTTTGCACGTCGTAGAGGCGGAAGGTGATCGACAGGTCGGCGGTGATCGGCTGGCCGCCGGTGTCGGCAAGGTGGCCCTGGTAGCCCAGAGTCTGCGGCGGAGCCGCGGCAGCAATGCCGGCGATCGCCGCGAACGACAAAAACGCCAGCACGCGCAAAGTCCAAGCAAACATGGCCAGTTCTCCGGGAGAGCAGTTGGGCGCCGCGCGTGCCGATCTCTGGCTCCGTGCGGACACGCGTGACATTCAGACGAAACGAGCGAACACACCAGTGAAGACTTCTGATATCTTCTGATTCACAAGTTCCAGCCGCGTCCAGAACGCGAGGAACCGCATGCAAGCGAGGGGAAGTTCCGGGGGGAACTCGTTTGACGCTCATCAAAGAAGAGCAGTGGGACACGCCGCGTGCTCGCGACTACGGCACGCCAGTGACGTGGCGCTTCGGCTCGGCCGAACTCGACGAACGCGACATGCGCCTGACCGTCGACGGCACCGCCGTGCCGCTCGATCGCAGCGGTTACGACCTGTTGCAGTGCCTCGTGCGCCGTGCCGGCGAGGTCGTGCCGAAGGATGAGCTGCTGCGCGTCGGCTGGCCGGCACGGGTAGTGACGGAAAACTCCCTGGCCAAGGCGATCGGCAGGCTGCGTCAGGCGCTGGATGATGCCGACGGCGAATCCCTCCGGGTCGTACATGGCTACGGTTATCGCCTCGTCGCCGACGTTCAGGCGCTGCCAAGCGGCGCAGTGAGGACTCCCGCTGCGGCGAACGATCCACCGCCGCCCGCCCCCGCTCAACTTCGTCCGCCTGCCTCAAATCCCCCGCGCCAACGCTGGTGGACGCCGATTCTCATCGGCACGATCCTGATCTTCGCTGCCGTCGGCGTCATCCACATCGGGTCACGGGCACCGGCGCCGGCCAATGCCGTCCCGCCAGAGGCCACGCAGACCGCCGAGTTGTCGTCCATCGCGGTGCTGCCGTTCCTCGACCTGAGCGAGACGCAGGACCAGACCTATTTTTCCGATGGCCTTGCCGAGCAGTTGCTCGACAGCCTCGCCCGCGTGCCGCAACTGCATGTTGTCGCGCGCACGTCATCGTTCGCGTTTCGCGGCAAGGATCTCGACATTCCGACGATCGGCCGAAAACTCAATGCGCAGACCCTGCTCGAAGGCAGCGTGCGCAAGTCGGCCGACCGCGTCCGGGTGACGGTGCAGTTGATCAAGTCCGTCGACGGTTATCACCTGTGGTCGGAAACCTTCGATCGCCCGGTTACCGAACTGTTCGCCATGCAGGACGAGATCGTGCGCGCGATCGTCAGCGCGTTGCGCATCGAACTACTGCCCGAGCAGCAACGCGATCTTGCACGCCACGCGACGACGAATGCCGAGGCCTACGACGAGTTCCTCCTCGCCCATCAGGTATACAAGGACGACGAGACCGCGCATCGCCGTTCGATCGCGCACTTCGAACGCGCGGTCGCGCTCGATGCGAATTTCGTCGACGCCTGGTTCGGGCTGGCCGATGTGCTCGGGCATTCCGGCATGTACGCGGATAGTGCCGCGGAAGGCCTGGCCGGAAAACGGCACGCGCTCGAGATCATCGACCGCGTCATCGCCCTCGCGCCGGACCGCCCCGACGCCTGGAAGATGCGCGGCGTATTTCGCGCGGCGCATTGGTGGAACTGGGCCGGCGCAGAACAGGACCTGCAGCGCGCAGTGGCGTTGAGCCCACCGGAAGACGAACAGCCGCTGGTCGAATTGGGCCGCGTCCGCGCCGCACAAGGCAAGCTGCGCGAAGCAATCGAACTCGAGCAGCGCGCCGGCCAGATCAATCTGCAGTCAGGCAACGCCTGGACCGTAATGGGCTATCACTACACGGCGCTCGGCCAGTTCGAGCTCGCGCGCGAAGTGCTGGCCCAGGCTCTGCGCAACGCGCCGCTCGACGAGCATGCGCGCTACTACCTCGGCCTGGGCGAACTGTTGCAAGGACACGCCGCAGCGGCCGTGCCACACTTCGAGGACAGCGCGCATGTGCTGCGCCTTACCGGCATGGCGTTGGCGCACCACTCGCTCGGCGATGTCGCCGCCGCGGACCAGGATCTGCGACTCCTCATCGCACGCTACGGACACATTCTTCCGTATCAGGCCGCCGAGGTCTATGCGTGGCGCGGTGAAAAGGACAAGGCGTTCGAATGGCTCGACCGTGCGTATGAGTTGCACGACGCCAGCTTCATCTATTACACATTCGACCCGCTGCTGCACAACCTACGCGACGATCCGCGCTATCACGCGTTGTTGAAGAAGCTAGGACTGCCGATCACCGATACGTGAGCGGCGTCCATCCTGAGAGCAAGAGAATTTTTGACGCGGATCAACACGGATTACGCCGATAGAGCGGATCAAAGCGTTTTCTTTTTCTCTATCCGCGTAGTTCCGCGCAATCCGCGTCCAAAAAAGCTCTTCGCCGATTCACTTGCGCCGTCGCTACGCACCCATGAAATCGTTCTTGCCGAGTTCCACGCCGTTGTGGCGCAGGATCGCGTACGCCGTCGTGGTGTGGAAATACACGTTCGGCAGCACGTAGTCGCGTAAGTAGCTAAGTCCCTTGAAGTGGCGATCGCCGGTGCGCGCCTGCAGAGTGACATCGCGGTCCTCGCTGCCGCCGAACTTCGCCGCATCGACGCCGTTGACGAATGCCAGGGTCTTGGCGATGCGCGCCTTGAGCTCGGCGATCGTCGTCTCGTTGTCCTCGAACTTCGGAACTTCCGTTCCGCTCAGCCGCGCGGCCGCGCCTTTCACCATGTCGGCGGCAATCTGCACCTGGCGCGTCAGGGGGAACATGTCCGGTGCGAGGCGCGAATTCAGCAGGACCGCCGCGTCGATTTTCTTCGTCGCCGCGAACGCCTCGGCCTTGTCGAGGAAGGTGGAAAGGTTGCCGAGCATGCGGTTGGCGGTCGGAACCAGGGTGTCGTACATCGTGATCTGCATGGAAACTCCTGCGGGTGATTGGGACAACACTAAAGCGCGGCTGCAGGCGATATCAAGCCGCCGGCTGCGAATTCAAGCGCCGCCGCTGCCTGAATCGGACAGGATGACCTGCCGAAATCTTGCAGGCGGGAAAGGCACGAACCGCGCAGACCACGCAACGGGCGCGATTTCTTGAGATAATCGCACTGCCAGTTGCATTCGGGATTGCAGAAGCGACTCCGGCGCGAAACTTGCCAGAGGGCCCCGTAGCTCAGTTGGATAGAGCGTCCCCCTCCTAAGGGGAAGGTCGCACGTTCGAATCGTGTCGGGGCCGCCAAATCAATACTTACGCAGGTATACTTTTTATCGCTCGCACGGAAATTTATTCGTGCCGCAAGGCCTCGATCGGATCCACTCGCAGGGCCCGTACCGCCGGCACCAGTGCCGCGAGCACAGCGGCCAAACTCAGCACGCAGACGGCGACCAGGGCCACGGCCACACCGCCCGGCGCGATCGTGCCCAGCGATTGGCTGAGCTGATAGGACAACCCCAAGCCAGCCGCAAGACCGATGCCGAGGCCCACGCCGAGCTGACCGACATTGCGCGCAAACACGCTGCGCAACACGCGCCAGGGCTTCGCGCCGAGTGCGCGGCGTACACCGATCTCGCGCGTGCGCTGGCCCACAACGAATGCCATCACGCCGTACAGGCCGGCACCGGCCAGCAGCAGCGCGATCGCGCCGAAGGCGCCGAAACTCTGCGCGGTCACGCGCTCGCGATAACTCATCTGGCGCCAGGTTTCAGCATAGTCGCGTAGCCAGTACAGCGGCGTGTCGGCGTCCAGTTCGCGCATGATCTGGGCCAGCCGCGGCGCGAAGGCCAGGGCATCGCCGCGCGTGCGCACGGCGATGTCGGCCATGCGGGACGGCGCCTGGCGCAACGGCACTAGCATGGAAGGCTGCGGCACATCGCCGGGCCCGTCCAGCACCAGCGGCGCCATCACGCCGATCACGCTGAACGTGGCACCGGATGGATCGCGTGGATCCAGGCGGAACTGGCGGCCGATGACCGATTGGCCGTCGCCGCCATACCGATCCGCGAAATTGCGATCGACCACGGCCACGCGCGGCCCGTCGGCGCGGTCGCGGGCATCGAAGAAACGGCCTTCCTGCAGGGGCACGCCGAACGCGGCGAGGAAGCCGTCGTCGACGGCCGCATACTTCGTGCGCGGCAATTCGCCGGGCGCCAGTGTCTGGGCTTTGGGCAGCACGTCATGCACCTGGTTGGAGTAGGTGCCGGGCAAGGCCGTGCCGAGGCTCGCGGCCTGGACGTCCGCCTCTGCCAGCAGGCGCTCGCGCACGCGCTCGTACAGGCGCAGCTGCTCGGGCCCGGTGGGATAGACGCTTGCTGGCAGCAGCACGCGCGCGGTCATGAGGTGCGCAGTGTCAATGCCAAGATCCGTGCGTTCGTTCGCGCGGATGCCGAGGATCAGGGTGCCTACGCATATCACCAGGGCGCAGGAAAGCGCGGTCTCGCCCACCACCAGTACGCGGCTGGCGCGCGCGAAAATCTGGCTACCGGCGGTGCGCGTGCCGGCATTGCGCAGGCCATCGGCCGGGGTCGCGCGCGCCGCGTAAAGTGCAGGCAACGCGCCGCTGACGAAAGCGGTGAAGAGCGCCGCGCCCATGGCCAGCGCCAGCACCGTGGCGTCGATGTCGAAGTGCAGCCATAGAAAAGAGTGTTCCGATTCGAGCGCGGTCATCGCCTGCCAGCGCAGGCCGAGTTGAGCCAGCGCCAGGGCGACGCCGAACCCGCCGAGGCTCAGGACCATGCTCTGCGCGAACAGATGCATGACCAGCCGCCGCCGCCCCGCGCCCAGGGCGACGCGGATCGCCAATTCCTGGCTGCGGCCGAGCAGGCGCGTGACCATCAGGTTCGCCGCGTTGGCGCAAGCGATCAACAGCACCATGAAGACGGCCGCGAGCTCCGTGCCGAGGATCGAGCGGGTAGTGCGATTCAACACCATATTTGCCAGCGGCTCCACGAGCGGATGGTGGTCGCGAAACAGATCCGGCTGCGCTTTCGCTGCATCATCGAACCATGATTGGAAAGCGCTTTCGACGTGCGCCTGACTTGCCTGCGCCTGCCGCCGCAACACGGGCCAGTAACGGTATCGCTCGGCTTTCGCCGCGATAGCGAAGGTACCGGCCACCCACAGCATTTCTTGCCGCGGATAACTGAAATCGCGCGGCATAACGCCGATCACCGTGGCCGGATTCGCATCGATGCGCACGCTGCGGCCAATGACCGCCGGATCGCCGCCGTAGCGGTCCTGCCACAAGTTGTAAGAGATCAGGGCCACGGCCGGCGCACCGGGCCGCTCGTCGGCGGCGATGAAATCGCGGCCGAGGATCGGCTTCACGCCGAGCACGTCGAAGAGATTGGCGCTGACGCGGGCGCCGCTGTAGTACTCCGGACGATCCAGGTCGTTCAAATTCACCATGGTGCGCGCCGCTCCTGCAACTTCGGCGACGTGGGCCAAGTGCGCGCGGATCTGCAGCACATCCTGATCGCTCGCCAGCGAGAATTCGCCCAGATCGCCATGGGCCAGATAGGCCTGATACAACTCTTCCGGATGCGCAAAGGGCAGCGGCCGGATCGCAAAGCCGTTAAGCAGGGCCAGCATGAAGACGACGCAGCCCAGGCCGACGCCGAACACGCCGACGACGAGCGCGGAAAATCCCGGCCGCGCCACGATACCGCGGAGGACCTGAAGCAATTCGTGCAGAAATATACTCATGTGCTGTGGTGTCCCGGAGTCACAAGGCTCACTCGTCGCCCAAGGCGCGGATCGGATCGCCATTCGCCGCGCGGCGCGCTGGCAGCCAGCAGGCGACAAGGCCGATAGCGACGAGAAGAACGGCCATAACCAGACGCACGCGAGGTCGACTCGGACCGATTGAGTCCGGCCGCTTCGCGTAATGCACTGACCGTTCTGGCTCGCTTGCTCATACCGCTGGGTTTCCCCACAGCACGCTCCTGTCGAAGTGGGCACGATCATACAGGCCGTGCCGCACAGCTCGCGGTCTGAAGTACGCGCGGCCGGCGCGTGTTGCCTCCAGGGACAATTTTGCGACAGCTCGCCGTCAAAAACGACAATAAAGCTCAAACGAGACAATAGCCAAACCGCGTGCTTGGTGTTGTGGTGTTTTGCGCAGACTTGGCCAAGCCGAACTCCTAGTGGAAGGTCGCGCGTTCGAATCGCGTCGGGGCCGCCACCATCGATCAACGTGACCGACTCGCGCCGGAAGCATTCCGTCGCGACGTTGCGGACGCTCCGTCGCACACGCCTCCTCGAACAATTGGCAGGCCGCAGGTGGCGTCGCAGCGCTGAGCAAGCGAACCCCGCCCCTGCGCTTGGCACCCGTTCAATCCACACGGAGGCACCGTACCACTATTGAAAATATGACCACTTCTTCAATTTAGGTGGCAACCATACTTCCGGGCCATGCCGGACGAGACGCTTGCCGCGACAGTGCGCACCCAGCCACCCGTCTGCGCGAGGCACCGATGCGATTCCTGACTGCAATCGCGGTATTTGTCCTGTGCGAGGTCGCCGCCAACGCGGCGCCATCCCCTGCCGGCCGCTGGCAGGGCATCGTGCAGATTCCTGGGCTGCCGCTGCACGCGACTATTGACCTCGACCAAGACAGATCCGGCGCTTGGATCGGCTCGATCATCGTGCCGGAACTTGCGATCAAGAACATCGCGTTGACCGGCATCGCCCTGCACGTCGACACGCTGACGTTTGCGATCAAGGGTGTGCTCGCCGAACAAGGTGAACCGCCGGCCGCATTCGAGGCTCGGCTCGACAGCAGCGACACCATGTCCGGCACGTTCACCCAGGCCGGAAACCACGCGCCATTCGCGTTGCGCCGCATCGGCATGGCGCAAGTCGACCTGCCGGCGCGCAACACGCCGGTCGCGAAACCCATGGAAGGCAAGTGGGTCGGCGAGTACGAACTGGCAGGCTATCCGCGTCAGGTCACCGTGACGTTCACGAACCACGGCAACGATCCAGCGTCGGTCGAATTCGTCATCGTCGGCAAGAAGGTGAACAACCTGCCGGTCGACGTCGTCCAGCGCGACGGTGACTTCGTGCGCATCGAGTCGCACGAGTTCGGCATCAACTGGGAGGGCCATCTGCGCGGCGGCGAACTCGCCGGGACCTACGAGCAGGGGCCGGTCGAATTGCCGCTCGTGTTGAAACGCCCGCAGGGAGAAAGCAAATGAACCCGCTGCCGATGATCGCGCTTGCCCTGGCCGCTGCCGCCGCACAACCGGCACCGGTCCAACCGATGTTTCGCGGAGGCCCGAACCACACGGGTGTGCAGGCCGGAACCGCGCCGCGCACGTTCCACCGCGTGCGCTGGACATTTCCGACCGGCGGTCGTGTCGTTTCCTCCCCGGTGCTGCTCGATGGCGTGATCTATTTCGGCAGCAACGACGGCAACGTCTACGCGGTCGACGCCGACAGCGGGCGCCAGCTCTGGTCGCACGCGACGGGCGGACCCGTGGCCGCGACGCCCGCGGTCGCCGGCGGCGTCGTGTATGTCGGCAGCTACGACGGCAGGTTCTACGCGCTCGACACAAAGTCCGGCGCGACACGATGGAAATTCCGCACCGGTGGCGAACGCCGCTTCGAAGGCAAAGGTCTGCACGGCCTGCAGCCGCGCACCCAGACGATCGCCGACGACTACGACCTGTTCCTGTCGAGCCCGGTCGTCGCCGGCACCACGGTCTACTTCGGCAGTGGCGACGGCAATGTCTATGCGCTCGACACGGCGAGCGGCGAGCCACGCTGGAAGTTCACGACCGGCGACGTAGTGCACGCATCGCCGGCGCTCGCCGATGGCACCGTCTACGTCGGCAGCTGGGACAGCTTCTTCTACGCGATCGACGCCGCTACCGGCAAGGAGCGCTGGCGTTTCCACGGCGGCGAGGATGCGATCGCGCACAACCAGGTCGGTTTCCAGTCGTCGCCGGCCGTCGTCGACGGTGTCGTCTACACCGGCTGCCGCGACGCGAACCTCTACGCGCTCGACGCCAAGACCGGCGTGGAGAAGTGGAAGCTGTACCACAATGGCAGCTGGGTCATCACCTCGCCAGCGGTCGCCGATGGACAAATATACTATGCGACATCGGACTCGGCGCAGTACAACGTCGTCGACGCGGCGACCGGCAAGTCGCTGGTGCAGCAGCAGGGCAATGCGTGGATGTTTTCCTCGCCCGCTGTCGCCGGCGACGTCGTGCTGATCGGCGCGGCGAACGGCTCGCTCGAGGCGCGCGATCGCGCCAGCGGCGAGCTGCTCTGGGAGTTCCAGACCGAGGCGGCGAAGCAGAACGCCGCCTGGGTGCTGACCGCGCGGCACACGTTCAACAACTCGATGGCGTTCCGCGTACAGTGGCAGGACGCGAGAACCTCTGCCGTACAGCGTACCTTCGCAATCGGCTCGATCTTCTCGTCGCCACTCGTCGCCGGCGGTTCGGTCTACTTCGGCAGCACCGATGGCAATCTGTACGCGGTCGAATAATTTCGATCACGCACCGCGGCCGCCAATGAGTCAATGGTTTGCCGTTGTATACGTCTTAGCACTTGCGCCTTGGCGAATGCCGATTCGGCGGCAACGGTGCCGGCCACCACGCTGGCAGATCGCAGAAACGCCGACTTTGGCGCTACCGCGAGGCGACATCAGTCGGTGCGACCGGTGATCAGGCACGTTGTCTTGCGCGTAGGTTTCCAGCCGCCCGCCGTGATCATCCAGGAGAGCAGGATCGTGGCGCGCTCGGCAAAAGGCGGGTAGTCGAGGCGGACGGGCCGCCATTCGCCGGCCCGGATATTGCTGTTCATACCGTCATCGGGTTGATCGTCATTCGTGATCAGGAGAAACCTGGCCTTTCGTTTGAAAGCCGCCAGGTACTCGCGGACGGTGTCGTTGGGCAGGTGCTGAAAGACATCCTTGCAAAGAAGGAGATCAGCGGCAGGAATGTCATCCAGATTGCTGAAGACCTCAAACGACACTCTCGGACGTCCGAAGGCCTTGCGGTTGGCCTCGATCAGATCGGGCACCAGATCGAATCCGACGTAGGTCGCGCCCTTCCAGTCCATGAATTGGGCGAACTGCCAGTCTCCACAACCGAAATCCACAACCGACTGGACTCGCTCCTGTTCGAGGAACGATTGCACGAGCTCCATGTACTGGGCGTTGTTGTCTGGAAGTGAGCCGACACCGGAGCCGTAACCCCACGCGTTGTTCCGGTAGATCGCGCTGAACTTTTCCAGGACGCGGTCTCCCTGACCTTCGCGGGCAATGAGCGGCGCACTTGCTGGACCGTCGACTCGGGCCGCGTCCTGATCATCGGCAAGCAAGCGCTCTGCCTGCTCCGCTACCGCGAGGCCCTCGTCGAGCGTCAAATAGCCGTACAGCTGGCGGTTGTCAAAGTATTGCGGGATGCCATTGCGGCGCGCGCTGTGCGAAAAGATCACGTACTCGTGCCTGCCGGAATGATCCTCGTAATCCAGCGCCGGAATCACATCCGCCCTGATCAGGTACGTGCAATGGACGACCGGCAACTCGAAAACACCGGTAATGGCTTGCGACAAAATCCAATCGTACTGCTGACAATCCCGGAAGTAGCCGTTGCCGTCTATATCGGCATGATAGTTCGAATAGCGGGAGCTCTCGTCGACGGACCGCAGCAGCGGCGCCACGATCGGCAATGAAAGCGCGACGAGTTCCTTCAGAGTGCAGGGGCGGATGAAATTGTCGACGTCGGCCGTGAAGTAGTACCCGCAGCCGTACTCCACGGTCTTGCGCAGGCTGACGTTCCTGATTCTGCCCAGCACCTTGAACCGCTCGGCATTCCATTCGTGGACGCCGAACGTCTCGACCTGCTCGGGAACGTCCGAGGCGTCCATCTCGACCGCGGCGTAAAAGGGACGGACCCGCTCGACCCACCCCGCCAGCATCTCGCGCGTGCGGTCCTTGTTGTTGTTGGTTCTGATGTAAATGACGATCGAGGACTTCGGATAATCCAGAGCCTCGATGCAGCGGAGAAAGAGCGGAAGCATCGCTTCCATCTGCTTCGCCAGAATGGCGAGCAGCACCTTGGGCGTCCCGCCTTGCGGCGGCAACGTATGCAGTTCGCGCGCAGGCCCGAGTTGGTGTTGACCCGCCGGCCCGCGCAACGCAGCGAATCCGGCGCGTTCCGGCATGCGCGGCAGTTTGTCCAGGGCGGATTTCGCGTTCGCGGTGAATCGCTCCCTGTGTTCCGCCGGGCACGCAGAGCTGCCCAGCAGCTTGACGCAGGCGTCGAGGCTGTCGAGGTAATGCCCGGACCAGTAGGCGTTGACCGCGTATTCGTCCAACAGCCCGTAATCGTAGATCCACGGTTCGACGAAAAGGCCGTCGACGGGCGCGGTCAGCGCGAGCCCGCGCTTGGCGATTTCGTAGCCCTCCTGATTTCGCCCCGCCAGCCGGCACAAGCGGCTGGCGCCATGCAGCGCCTCCGCGCGGCCCGGCGCCGCGTCGGACGCGCGCAAATACAGGGCGATGACTTCGTCGCGACCGTGGCCAAGTTCGTCCTTGAGCTTTGCTGCCTGGTAAAGGCTGCAAAAAACTTCCTGATCCCAGTACCCGAGCTCGGCGCGACGCAGGTAGTCGACGATCGCGTTCGGCTTGTCGCCGAGGTCCCGATGGCTCTGCGCCAGGTAGAACGTATAGCGCGCGACCAGAAACGGATCGGTTTCGGTCTGCAGCGCGCGTTGCAGAATCACGGCATCCTTGCGGTAGGTTGTGGGGTCCCGTCGCCGCGCCCCATCGTGATTGCGCCGCATGACGATGCCCAGATGCCCGGCCGGCCGCGAACCCTCGCAGGCCAGGTATTCGTGCAGTACGCCCCGGTAGCGCCATGGCAGCGTGTTGTTCACGAGCTGAGTGCGCTGGTAACAAACGCCGGCATCGTGGATGTCGAGGATGTAGGAATCGGCAGTCAGTTCCGGCAGCCGGAAACCGCTGGGGATCTCCAGCGTGTCGTCCGCATCGATGATCAGCGAATATCCGCCGAGCGGACGGGCGAGCGCGAGCGCTTCGGATCGATTGTGAGCGAAGTCCTGCCATGGGCGCTCGTGCAACTCGCCGGGCACGTCCTTCAGACATTCGCGAATGATGTCCTGCGTCCCGTCGGTTGAACCGGTGTCGACGATTACCCAATGGTCGATGATCGGCCGCACCGAATCCAGGCAGCGACGGATGACCGGCGCTTCGTTCTTGACGATCATGTTCAGGCAGACGTTGACGGGCATCGCATGCGGTAACTGTGACGTTGGGATGGAATCTGGCTTGAACCACTCCGAAAGCTCGGAGACTCGCTGGATCGAGTCGCCTCAACCTTCGGCGCTTGAACGTGCGCCACCCAACAGCCAAAGAACGACGCGGTCAACGCAGCGCTCACGCAGTCCGCCGGGTAACTCGCCTCGCGGTGGTGACGGCTAGTTCGGGATCACGATGATTTGTCTCGCATTGAACGTCGCGCTGCCGTTACCGATCAGCTTGTACACGGCCTCGAAGGTGATGGTGACGCCAGGGGTCAGGTTGGTGATCAGCACCGTGATGCTCGCCCGAACTGGATTGCTGCCTGTCACTCGAAGCGAATTCGCATCCAAAGCAACGCTGTTGTTCAAGCTAACTGACATGAAAGCAGTGGAGTTCTGGCGGTCGGTGCTCAGCTCGCCTGTCAGAATCACCATTACCTGTCCCGAGGGCGGGACGACCGCCTGAACCCGCGGCCCTGTGAGGTCCGCAGTGTAGACCGCCTGAGTCACATCAATACTATTGGTGGCGACGTCCTGGACAGCACTTGGCGGGACCGTGCCCGTAATAGCTCCAACAATCCACCACTGTGTGCCATCCGACTGGATAGTCACGCCCGATAGGTTTGTGCTCAGCAAGGCAGGGTTCGGCCCACTGAGCACCACGTTCCCCCCGACTCCATCGAGATTCGCCACCTCGCAATTGTTGTTAGTTCCGCTGACGTTCGGATTGACGCGCTTGACGATGTAGATGCGTCCCTTGTTCGATGCCGCCGCCGCCGGCGGCGTGATGGTGACCGGGGCCGCACCGGCGGTGTTGTTGCACAGCACCGTGTAGTCGTCGTTGGCGAGCGTGTAGTTGCCAGTGACGACGCGGATCGGAGAGGAGACCGATCCGCCGAACTGCGCGTTCGCCGTCTGCGTGGCGCTGATGCCCGCGGTGTTGCCCAATTTCACGTTTGCAGACGGTCCCGGCCCCACGTTGTCGCCGAACGACAGCGCGAAGTTGCTTGTGCCGCCGAATGGC
>Ga0207704_10000963_pt1 | contig 12727 bp, 11 predicted proteins | sample KBSMisM12_FD_184308 | JGI IMG/M metagenome (GOLD analysis project Ga0207704, IMG submission 184308) | Miscanthus rhizosphere microbial communities from Kellogg Biological Station, Michigan, USA - KBS Miscanthus M1-2 (SPAdes) (version 2) | ecosystem: Host-associated > Plants > Roots >...
TCCGCGCCGCTCTGGAAGCCGAGGGCCTGCAGGACGTGATGATCATGTCCTACGCGGCCAAGTACGCCTCGGCCTTCTACGGCCCCTACCGCGAGGCGATCGGCTCCGGGAAGCTCGGGACCGGCTCGGTGGAGAACCCCGGCGACAAGAAGACCTACCAGATGGATTCGGCCAACCACGCCGAGGCGCTGCGCGAGGTGGCCCTCGACATCGCCGAGGGCGCCGACATGGTCATGGTCAAGCCGGGCATGCCCTACCTCGACATCGTGCGCCAGGTGGTCGACGCCTTCGCCATGCCGACCTTCGCGTTCCAGGTCTCCGGCGAGTACGCCATGCTGATGGCGGCGGCCCAGAACGGCTGGCTGGACGAGGAACGCTCGATCCTGGAGAGCCTCGGCGCCTTCAAGCGCGCCGGCGCGGCCGGCGTGATCACCTACTTCGCGCCCCGCGCGGCCCGGCTGCTGGGCGCCTAGGGGCGCCCCGCGCGGCCCACGTCGACCTGGGCCACCACGACCCGTCCCTGCGGCCCGGGCTTCCGGTCGGTCGCGGTCATGGCCGGCGCCGTCAGCATGAAGAGCGTCTTGCCGTCCTCGCCGCCCAGCATGCAGGCGTAGCAGTTGTCGCCGGGGTCGATGATCTCCCTCACCTCGCCACCCTCGGCGATCCGGACGCACTCCTGGGCCAGCGGATTGGCCATCCAGACGCAGCCTTCGGCATCCAGGCAGGCGCCGTCGGGCGCGCGGCCCGGCGTCTCGGCCCAGACGCGGCGGTTCGAGAGCGCCCCGTCCGCGCCGATATCGAACGCGGTCAGGCGATTGGCGAAGGTTTCGCCCACGATCAGCGTCCTGCCGCCCGGCGTGATCATCGCGCCGTTCGGGAAGTTCAGGTCCGCCGCCGCCACGCTGGCGGCCCCGTTCGGCTGGACCAGGGCCAGCTTGGCGAGGGTCTGCGCGACCGTGGCGTCGGCGAGCTGTGCCCCCAGGTCGAAGCCGAAATTGCCGACATAGGCGCGCCCCTCGGCGTCCACGACCATATCGTTGCAGTGGAAGGTGGCGATCCCGGAGAGGTCGGCGTGCAGGCCGATCTTGCCGTCCGGCGTCCGCCGCAGCACCTGGCGCTTGGTCATGCCGACCACGAGCAGCGAGCCGTCGGGCATCCAGCCCAGGCCCGAGGGCTGGTCGTCGATCTCGAACTCCACGCGCAGGTCGCCGTTAAGCGAAACCGACTTCACCGCATGGTCGTAGAAGTCCGAGAACCACAGCCGCCCGTCGCGCCAGCGCGGCCCCTCGCCGAACTTCACGCCCGTCGCCAGCACCCGCGTCTGCCGCCCCATCGCCGCCTCCCGCCTGCCTCTTGGCCGCCAGAAGACGCCCTGCCCGCGCCGGCGTCGAGCCCAGTTCGCGTCCTGGGCCGGGTCAGGCGGTCTCGAAATAGGCGCTGTCGTCGGCGTGGCCCGGCAGGCTGCGGACGCCCAGGGGGCGGAAGCCGATCTTCTCCAGCACCCGCTGCGACGGCGTGTTGTCCAGCGACGTGATGGCGGCTAGGCGCGGGTGGCCCAGCGGGCCCAGCGCATGGGCAAGCACGACCGACGCCGCCTCGGTCGCATAGCCCTTGCCGGAATGCCGCGCGAGGAAGGCGTAGCCGAGGTCGGGGTAGTCCAGGCCCTCCCGGGTGGGGACGATGCCGCAGAGGCCCAGCGGCTCGCCGGTGGCGGCGTCGCTGACCTTCATCCAGAAGTTCGGCGTGAAGCGGTCGGCGATGTAGGCGCGGGCCTGATCCTCGTCGCGCACGCCGCGGTCGCCGATGTTGGCGATCCAGCCCGGATCGTTGAGCAGTTCCAGCACGAAGGCGGCGTCGGCCTCGGTCACGGGCGACAGGACCAGGCGGTCCGTTTTGAGCGTGGTCATTTCTCGAGCCGCGCCACCAGGCTGGAGGTGTCCCAGCGCCGCCCGCCCAGGGCCTGCACCTCGGCATAGAAGCCGTCGACCATGCGGGTCATGTCCAGGCCGGCGCCATTGCGGCCCGCCTCGTCCAGCACCAGGCCCAGGTCCTTGCGCATCCAGTCGACCGCGAAGCCGAAGTCGAACTTGCCCTCGGTCATGGTCTTCCAGCGGTTGTCCATCTGCCAGGACTGGGCCGCGCCCTTGGAGATGGCGTCGTAGACCAGCTGGGGATCCAGGCCCGCGCGCTTTGCGAAATGCAGGCCTTCGGCGAGCCCCTGGACGACGCCGGCGATGCAGATCTGGTTGACCATCTTGGCCAGTTGGCCGGCGCCGGACGGGCCCATGAGCTTGGTCGCCTTGGCGTAGGCGGCGATCACCGGCTCGGCCTTGGCGAAATCGCCCTCGGTCCCTCCGCACATGATGGTCAGCTGGCCGTTCTCGGCGCCTGCCTGCCCGCCACTGACCGGCGCGTCGACGAAGCCCCGGCCGCCCTCGGCCGCCAGCGCCGCCATTTCACGGGCCACGACCGCCGAGGTCGTCGTGTGGTCGACCACCACGCCGCCCGCCGCCATGGCCGGCAGGGCCTGGGCCACGACCTGGCGCACGTCGTCGTCGTTGCCAACGCAGAGGATGAAGACCTCGGCCCCTGCCGCCGCCTCGGCCGCCGTCGCGCACGCCCGGCCGCCGAACTCCGCGGCCCACGTCTGCGCCTTGCCCGGCGAGCGGTTGAACACCGCCATCTCATGGCCGGCCTTGGCCAGGTGCCCGGCCATCGGGAACCCCATCACGCCGAGACCGGCGAACGCCACCTTCATCCGCAACTCCCTCAGAAGCTTAACCTTAGGCGCAACGCCATCTTAACGGGCCTCTGCGCAGTTTCGGCCCCGATAACAAGCCTAGAAGGGGCGAACGATGTCGGTGGGTGATCAGCCGATCATCATCAAGCGTATCAAGAAGAGCGTCGGCGGTGGGCACCACGGCGGCGCCTGGAAGGTCGCCTATGCCGACTTCGTGACCGCCATGATGGCGTTCTTCCTCTTGATGTGGCTGATCAACACGACCAGCCCGGAGCAGAAGCGCGGCATCGCCGACTATTTCGCCCCTGCCAGCGTTTCCCAGACGACCTCCGGCGCCGGCGGCATCCTGGCCGGCACCGCGCTCGGCAACGAGGGCTCGAAGCAGAACGGCTCCCAATCGATCGTCGAGGACGCCAGCCCCTACACGCCGCACCCCGACGACGGTAAGGCCCGCGATGCGGCCCGGGCGAACGATCCGGCCAGCGCCGAGGCCCGCGAACAGATCAAGCGCCGCGAGGAGGCCGCCTTCGCCTCGGCCGCCCAATCGCTGCGCCAAGCGCTGCAGGACATGCCGGAACTCGCCGAGCTGTCGAAGAACATCATCATCGACCAGACGCCCGAGGGGCTGCGGATCCAGCTCGTCGATCAGGAAGGCCGGGCGATGTTCAACGAGGGCACCGCCACCCCCAACGACCGCGCCAAGATCCTGCTGCGCGCGGTGGCCAAGGTGGTCAACCAGCTGCCCAACCGCATCTCGATCTACGGTCACACCTCGGCCAGCCCGGGCCAGGGCCGCAAGAGCGAAGGCGACTGGCCGCTGTCGGCCAACCGCGCCGACGCCTCGCGCCGAATCCTGCAGGCCGGCGGCGTCGACCCCGACCGGGTCTTCCAGGTCAGCGGCAAGGCGACGTCCGAGCCACTCTATCCCGACGACCCGACCCTGCCGGGCAACCGCCGGATCGCCATCGTGCTTCTCAGGGAAGCACCGGTCTTACCCCCGGACTAGGCCCCTTGCGCGAGGCCCCGCCATGACGCCTAATCACTCCCGCAGGCGAATTGTCCCGAAGGCCGACGCAAGTCCGTGACGCAGCACTTTCCGACCCGACAGCTTCGCTTCTTCCTCACCGCCCCGTCGCCGTGCCCCTACCTGCCTGAACGCCACGAGCGGAAGGTGTTCGCGCACCTGCCGCTGTCGGACGGCGCCTCGGTCAACGACAGCCTGACCCAGGTGGGCTTCCGCCGCTCTCAGAACATCGCCTACCGCCCGGCCTGCGAGGCCTGCACGGCCTGCGTCTCCGCGCGCCTGCCGGCCGCCGACTACGTGTTCTCGCGCTCGGAGCGCAAGACGCTCGCGCGGAACGAGGATCTGGAGCGCCACCTGGTCGAGGCCGAGGCGACGATGGAGCAGTTCGACCTGCTGCGCCGCTACCTCACCACCCGCCACGCCGACGGCGGCATGGCCGAGATGACCTGGCCCGACTACGTCGCCATGGTCGAGGACACCGCGGTCCGGACCCACATCATCGAGTATCGCCAGCGTTCGAGCGGCCGCGCGCCCGGCGAGCTCGTCGCCTGCGCCCTGGTCGACCTGATGAGCGACGGCCTGTCGCTGGTCTACAGCTTCTACGACCCCACCCAGAGCCGCCGCTCGCTGGGCTCGTTCGTGATCCTCGACCACGTCATCCAGGCGTGCCTGACCAGCCTGCCCTACGTCTACCTGGGCTACTGGGTCCGCGGGTCCGAGAAGATGGACTACAAGGCCCGCTTCTCGCCGATCGAGCTGCTGAAGCCGGAAGGCTGGACCTTGGTCGTCGGCGGCGCGAACAACGCCTAGGCAGGCGCGGTCTCGCGCACCTGGCACATCAGCGCCAGCGGCCGGTCCTCAGGGTCGCGGAACTCCGCCATCCACTCCTCCGTGCCGTCCGGATGCCGGTACAGCATGTGCGGCGCGTTGATGAAGTTCACGCCACGGCGTTCCAGCCCGGCATGGGCCGCATGGATGTCGTCCACCCGGAAGTAGAGCACCGACTCCGCGCCCGCCTTGTCGTCCTGCTGCAGGTAGAGCCGCGTCTCGCCCAGGCGGAAGAAGGCCATGCCCGGGAAGGCGTAGAGCAGTTCGAGGCCGAGCGCCTGGCCGTACCAGGCCTTGGCGGCCTCGATATCGCGGACGTTGCGCGAGACCTGGGCCAGCGGCCCGAGGCTGGGGGTCGTCGACATGTCTGGGCTCCTTCGCTTGAGCGCGCTCGCGCCGCTGACGCCGTCCCAGCGCCGCAGCTGGGCGCGGCTGGCCAGGCCCAGCTTCTGCAGCGCGTTGGCGACGTGGAACTTCACAGCGTCCAGGCTGACGCCCTGCCGCGCGGCGATCTGCGGATTGCTGAGGCCATGGCGCACCGCCTCCACGACGCGCCATTCCCCCGGCGTCAGGACGTCGGCATGGGGTGGGCGACCGCGGGGCTTCAGGTGGGCCATGGGCGCGCAGATTAGGCGACGTCGAGCCGATTTTCCCTACCCGATGCGCCGAGCGCCGCTGTGGAACACGGTAATGGAGCCGCCACGAAACTGGCGCCGGCCGGCGCCACCTTGCTAGAACCTCGCCGTGAATGTTCTTCCCGTGACGCCTCTTCCCGGACAGCCCGCATGGCCCGCCAGCTTCGGCTGAGCCTCAGGAAGGCCCTTCCGCTGACCCGCGAGGCCTTTGTCGAGGGCCCGTCGAACGCTGTGGCGCGGACGGCGCTGGACGCCTGGCCGCGCTGGCCGGGCGGGACCCTGGCCCTCGTCGGGCCCGAAGGCGTCGGCAAGAGCCATCTGGCGCGGGCCTGGGCGGTCGCCGCCAAGGCTGTGCTGCTGGACCGTGCGGCCCCCGATGTCGCGGCCGCCTCCGGCCGCCCGGCCCTCCTGGAGGACATCGACCAGGGCTGCGACGACGAAGCCCTGTTCCACCTGATCAACCAGGCCGCCCTGGAGGGCGCGAGCCTGCTGCTCACCGCACGCACGGCGCCCGCCGCCTGGTCCTGCGCCCTGCCCGACCTGCGTTCGCGGCTGAACGCGATCAGCGTGGCCGAGATCGCCGCGCCGGATGACGATGTGCTGCGCGGCGTGCTGAGCAACTTCTTCCGTGAGCGGAACATAAGACCGCATGAGGATGTCTATCCTTACCTGCTCAGGCGCATGGAAAGGTCGATCGCCGGGGCGCGAGAGATCGTGCGCCGCCTGGACGAGACCGAAGACGCCGAGATCAAGCCCGTATCCCGGGTCCTGGCGCGACAGATTCTTGAAACCGATATCGAAAATCTTGACCTTTTTGACTGAAGACTTGAACCGGACCGGGCAACGGCTTTAAGCCTTCTGCCTCAGCCCCCTGTCGGAGCCCGCCGGATGAGCTACGCCGAGGCGATCGCCGCGCATCCCGCGAACGACGGCTCGCGCGCCGAGCTTGGCTGGGACGATGCGCTGGCCGCCTCGCCGGCCCGCTTCTTCAACCGCGAGCTCAGCTGGCTGGCCTTCAACCGCCGTGTGCTGGCCGAGAGCAAGAACCCGCGCCACCCGCTGCTGGAGCGGCTGCGCTTCCTCGCGATCAGCGCCAACAACCTCGACGAATTCTACATGGTCCGCGTCGCCGGCCTGCGTGCGCAGGTCCGGGAGGGCGTGACCGCGCGCAGCCAGGACGGACTTTCCGCCGGCGAGCAGCTGGAGCGCATCAACGCCGAGGCCGCCGACCTGATGGCCAACCAGCAGCTCCGCTGGGCCGAGCTGTGCGACGAGTTGGCGGCCGAGGGCCTGAGCGTGGTCTCCGCCAACGAAGTCACCAATGGCGAGCTGGACGACCTGGAAGAGCCCTTCGTCTCGAAGATCTTCCCCGTGCTGACGCCGCTGGCCATCGACCCGGCCCACCCGTTCCCGTTCATCCCGAACCTGGCGTTCTCGCTGGTGCTGAAGCTGCGGCGCATCGCGGACAATCGGGTGATGTTCGCCCTGGTGCCGATCCCCGCTCAGGTGGCCCGCTTCTGGGAGCTGCCGGGCAAGCGGACGGGCCGCAGGCGCGTGGAGCGTCGGTTCGTCTCGCTGGAGAGCCTGGTCAGCCTGTTCCTCGACCACCTGTTCCCCGGCTGCGAGGTCCAGGCCCAGGGCGTGTTCCGCCTGATCCGCGACAGCGACGTCGAGATCGAGGAAGAGGCCGAGGACCTGGTCCGCGAATACGAGGCTGCGCTGAAACAGCGGCGGATGGGCTCGGTCGTGCGCGTCGAGGTCGAGGCCGCGATGCCCGACGAGCTGCGCAGCTTCATCACCACCAACCTGCACGCCGAGGGCCAGGACATCCTGCTGGTCGACGGCCTGCTGGGCCTGGACGAACTGACCCAGCTGATCCCCGGCGACCGGCCGGAGCTGAAGTTCAAGCCGTTCGAGCCCCGCTTCCCCGAGCGCATCCGCGACCATGGCGGCGACTGCTTCGAGGCGATCCGCGAGAAGGACATCCTGGTCCACCACCCGTTCGAGAGCTTCGATGTGGTGGTGCAGTTCCTCAGGCAGGCCGCCCGCGACCCCAACGTGCTGGCGATCAAGCAGACGCTCTATCGCACCAGCCACGACAGCCCGATCATCGCCGCCCTCATCGAGGCGGCCGAGAACGGCAAGAACGTCACCGCGCTGATCGAGATCAAGGCCCGGTTCGACGAGGCCAACAACCTGAAATGGGCCCGCGACCTCGAGCGGGCCGGCGTCCACGTCGTCTTCGGCTTCGTGGAGTACAAGACCCACGCCAAGCTCTCGATGGTGGTCCGCCGCGAGGCCGACTCCCTGCGCACCTACTGCCACTTCGGGACCGGCAACTACCACCCGATCACGGCGCGCATCTACACCGACCTGTCGCTGTTCACGACCGACCCGGCGCTGGGCCGCGACAGCGCCAAGATCTTCAACTACGTCACCGGCTACGCCCAGCCGGAGGACCTGGAGAAGCTCTCCTATTCGCCGATCACCATGAAGCGCGACCTGCTGGCGCTGATCGCGCGCGAGGTCGAATCCGCCGCTGAGGGCAAGCCGGCCGGGCTCTGGGCCAAGATGAACTCTGTGGTCGACCCCGAAGTGATCGACGCCCTCTACGCCGCCAGCCAGGCCGGCGTGCAGATCGACCTGGTGGTGCGCGGCATCTGCTGCCTGCGCCCCGGCGTAAAGGGGCTCTCCGAGAACATCCGGGTGAAGTCGATCATCGGCCGTTTCCTGGAGCACGGCCGTATCGTGGCCTTCGCCAACGGCGCCCAGCTGCCCTCGTCCGAGGCGCGCGTGTTCATCTCCTCGGCCGACTGGATGCCGCGCAACCTCGACCGCCGCGTCGAATGCCTGACGCCGATCGAGAACCCGACCGTCCACCAGCAGGTCCTGCAGCAGATCATGCTCGCCAACCTGAAGGACGAGGCCCAGAGCTGGGCGCTCGATTCCGAAGGGCGCTACCACCGCGATCCCTCTTGGGATCACCCCTCTGCGTTCTCCGCGCACGAGTATTTCATGACCAACCCCAGCCTTTCAGGTAGAGGCCAGAAGGTGAAGGACATGCCGCGCGCGATCGATGATGTGGCCCCGAGGGGATAGCCGGCCCGACGCACGCCAGGCCGCGGTCATCGACGTCGGATCGAACTCGGTCCGACTGGTGATCTACCGGCTGGAAGGCCGGGCCATCTGGACCGTCTACAACGAAAAGGCCCTGGCCGGCCTCGGCCGCGACCTGCCCGCCACGGGGCGCCTGTCGCCCGAGGGCGTCGAGACCGCCATCACCGCGCTTCGCCGCTACCGCGCGGTCCTTGACGGCTGGGGCGCCGAGGACGTCACCGCCGCCGCCACCGCCGCCGTGCGCGAGGCCGCCGACGGCCCGACCTTCCTGAAGCGGGTCCGCGAGGAGACGGGCCTGGAGGTCCGGGTGCTGACCGGCGACGAGGAGGCCCGCTATGCGGCCCTGGGCGTCATCGCCGGCCAGCCGGACGCGCAGGGCGTCGTCGGCGACCTGGGCGGCTCCAGCCTGGAGTTGGTGCGGCTGAACGGCGCCGGGCCGGAGGATGGGGCTACCCTGCCGCTCGGCCCCTTCGCCCTGGGCGCGCCAAGGGCGCTGGACCTGGACCGCACGCGCCGCGTCATCGAGGACGCGCTCGCGCCCCACGCCAACCGGTTCGCCACCCGCCACTTCCACGCCGTCGGCGGCGCCTGGCGCAACCTGGCGCTCTTCCACATGGAGCTGGCGGGCTACCCGCTGCACGTCGCCCACCAGTACGAGATGAGTCCCGCCGACGCCCAGAGCGTCGCCCGCCTGATCGCGCGCCAGTCGCGGGCTTCGCTGGAGCGGATGCAGGGGCTGTCGAAGAAGCGTCTGGAGACCCTGCCCTACGCCGCCGTGGTCCTGGACAAGCTGATCGACCTCTTGGGCGTCGAGCGGGTGATCGTTTCGGCCTACGGCGTGCGCGAGGGGCTGCTGCTTGAGGCCATGGACCCCGAGGTCCGCAAGCGCGACCCGCTGATCGAGGGCTGCGAGGCGCTCACCGCCGCGCGCGGCGCCTCCGCCGAGCTGGGCGGCGCCCTGGAGGCCTGGCTCACGCCGGCGTTCGAGCTGCTGCCGCCGGTGTTCGGCAAGCGGGACCCGATCCTGCTGGCCGCCGCCTGCCGTCTGGCGGACCTCGGCGCGCGTCTGCACCCTGACCATCGTGGCGACCTGGCGTTCGAGCAGGTGCTGCGCGCGCCGATCGCCGGCATGACCCACCCCGAGCGCGCCTTCCTGGCCAACGTCGCCTTTGCCCGCCACACCTCGGCGACCATCACGCCGGAAGCCGCCGCCGTCGCCCGCGTGCTGTCGACCGACCGGCGTCGGCGGGCCCAAGCCCTGGGCGCCGCCGTGCGTCTGGGCTGCGATCTCTCGGGGCGCAATCCGCGTCTGCTGGAGCACTCCGCCCTTACGATTCACGGCGACAAGCTGACCTTGACCGCCGCGCCGGCCTGGCAGGACATGCTGCTGGGCGAACAGACGACCCGGCGCGCCCAGACCCTCGCCACCGCCCTGAAACTCAAGCTCGAGGTTGGTTGATCGCCATGCAGATCCTGATGACCAAGGCCGCCCGGGCGCGGCTCGGCGACCGGCTGGCGGCCGTGGCGCCGCAGGCCGAGGTGGTGACCGCGGTTTCGGCCGACGAGTACGAGCTGGCCGGCCGGCCCATCGACAAGGACGCCATCAACCCGGAAGTCGTCTGGCTCAGCCTCGACAGCTACGCCTCCGGGACCCTGGGCTCGCTTTACGGCCGGCTGATGAAGGCCGAGGCGCCGCGCTGGACCCAGATCATGGCCGCCGGCATCGACAACCCGATCTTCCGCAACATCCTGGAAAAGGGCGTGCGCCTGACCAAGTCCAGCGCCCAGGCCACCCCCATCGCCGAGTATGTGGTCGCCCACGCGCTCAGCCTGCAGGTGCCGATCCCGCAGCAGGCGGCGCTGCAGGCGAAGCACGAGTGGAAGAACACGCCCTACCGGGAGCTGCGCCACACCCGCTGGGTGCTGGCCGGATTCGGCAATATCGGCCACGAAATCGCCAAGCGGATCAAACCTTTCGGCGTCCATCTTACAGTCGTTCGGAAAAGCCCCACGCCCGATCCCCTGGCCGACCAGGTGGTCGGGTTGGACCAGTTCAAGGCTGCCAGCGCCGAGGCCGACGTCGTCGTCCTGGCCTGCGCGCTGAACGACGACACCCGCGGCATGTGCGATGCGGCCTTCTTCGCGGCTCTGAAGCCCGGGGCCATCCTGATCAACATCGGCCGGGGCGGCCTCGTGGACGAAGACGCGCTGAGGGCAGGGCTCGACCGCGATCAGCCCGCCCATGCCGTGCTGGACGTCTTCGCCACCGAGCCGCTGCCCGCCGACAGCTGGTTCTGGGACCACCCGAAGGTCCGGGTCAGCGCCCACACCTCAAATTCCGGCGACGGCAACCTGGCGCGCGGCGACGAGCTCTTCCTCGAGAACCTGCGCCGCTACCTCGCCAGGACGCCCCTGCTGAACGAGGCGGACCCCAGCGAGGTCGGCCTGCCCGCCCGCGAACCGGCCTAAGGCCGGGCCTGCCGCACCATGACGATGTCGTAGCCGCCCGACGCGCCGGAGGCGGTCGCGACCTTCACCCGGCCCACCGGCGCAAAGCCATGGCGCGCATAGAGCCGCTGGGCGCCCAGATTGCCCTCCCAGACGTCGAGGTAGATGTCGTGGCCGGGCCCTTCCATCGTGGCCAGCGCCACGCGCAGCAGCTCGCCGCCCACGCCGGTGTTGCGCAGGCCCTCGGCGACATAGATCCGGTGCAACGCCGCGTCCCCCTCGCGCGGATGGCCGCCGTAGGACCCCAGCGGCGTCGGCCCGTACTGGGCGAAGGCGACGATCCGGCCACCCTGTTCGGCCACCGTGACGATGTCCTCGGCCAGCCACAGCGCCACCGCGGGCTCTGACACGCTGGCGTCCAGCAGGGAAGTCAGGTCGCCGGGATCCTCGAACGTGTGGCCGAAGGCCGCCGCATAGGTCTCGCGCGCAAAGGCGGCGAGGGCCGGGATGTCCGACGGTTCGGCGGGTCTGAGACGCGGGCGCATGCGGGAAGCTGCTGGCGCAGGGCGGCGCGCATAGCAAGAGGGCGGCGCCCCGGTTGCCCGAAACACCGCCCTCTGAACCAGACCCGTTGGGGGATCTGAGCTTTCGAGGCCGAGGGGTCTTCAAACTCCGCCGGGTTGCCCTGGCTCGGCTGTCAGGCCGTCTCGATGTCCCCGAGGTTCGGAAGGCTCGGATTGCTCCGAAACCAACCTCCGCCCGGGAGCCTCCCGCCCGCTTTTCGTTCCGGTCACCCGGTCCGCCGCGCCGCGTTCCCTCTCGGCAAGTTCAGATTTGCAGAGCCCCTGGACGGGCGCAACCGGGCCGTCGGCGACGCCTGTGGGCGCGGCGGATGACGAGCGGTGGAGGAGCTGTGGAGAACCCCGGGACCGCGCCGAAAAGCTGAATAAGAACAAGCCGTATGGGCTTGTCCTCAGGAACCCGTTTCGGACCTAAATTCAGCCCGCGCTGGCGGCTTTCGGGGCGCGGCGCACCTCGACCACGCGGACGCGCGCGCCGTCCAGCACCAGGGCCAGCTCGCCGCGCTTCAGTTTCAGGGCGTCCTCGCCGAACGCCTCCCGCCGCCAACCTTTGAGCGCCGGGGTGTCGGCCGCGTCGTCGTTGGCGATCAGCTCCAGGTCGCTGACCGTGGCGATCAGCTTGGAGGCGACTCCCGCCTCCTCCGCTCGGGCCTTCAGCAGCACCTTCAAGAGCTCGACCACCGCGCCGGCGGCGGGCGACGGCTGGACGCGGTTCTTCTCGATCACCGGCGCATAGGCCTCCGGGTCGCGCAGGGCTTCGCGCACGGCCGCCAGCAGGTCGGGGCCGAACCGTGAGCCCGAGAAGCCCTTGGGCACCGAGCGCAGGCGGTCGAGGGCGTCGGCGTCGATCGGCGCCTGGGTGGCGATCTCGTCGATGGCCTCGTCCTTGAGGATGCGGCCGCGCGGCTGGTCCCGCGTCTGGGCCATCCGCTCGCGCCAGGCGGCGACGGCCTTGTAGACCGCCAGGTACTTCACCGTGTGGCGGCGGGGCCGCAGGCGCTTCCAGGCGTTTTCCGGCTCGACGTCATAGACCGCCGGATCGGTGAGGCCGGTCATCTCGTCCAGCACCCAGGCCAGCCGGCCTTCCTTCTCCAGCCGGGCCCGCAGCATTGGATAGAGGGCGGCGAGGTGGGTTACATCGGCTAGCGCGTAGGTGAGCTGGTTGTCCGACAGCGGCCGGCGCGCCCAGTCGGTGAAGCGCGAGCTCTTGTCGAGCTCGATCTTCAGCATCTGCCGCACCAGGGCGTCGTAGGCGATCTGCTCGCCGAATCCGGCCGCCATGCCCGCCACCTGGGTGTCGAACAGGGGCTGCGGCATGGCCTGCAGGTTGTTGAAGATCTCCACGTCCTGGCGG
>Ga0207704_10000966_pt1 | contig 12722 bp, 10 predicted proteins | sample KBSMisM12_FD_184308 | JGI IMG/M metagenome (GOLD analysis project Ga0207704, IMG submission 184308) | Miscanthus rhizosphere microbial communities from Kellogg Biological Station, Michigan, USA - KBS Miscanthus M1-2 (SPAdes) (version 2) | ecosystem: Host-associated > Plants > Roots >...
TGTTGGTGAGAAGCGCCTGGTACGTGGCGCCCGCGGTGGCACCGCCGTCGGGGCCGCTGAGGGTGCCCAGCCACGAGCCCCTCCGGGGGAGGGGGCCAGCGACGGTGTACGAATACCGCGAGACGGTCAGGGGCTGGTCGATTGTTCCGTGCGCGCATCCGGCGGAGATCGTCGCGCCCGTCTCGTTGACGTCCATGCGGATCCCCGCTCCGCTCCAGATCCCGGTCAGCAGCGCGGCATCGCCAGCGATCGGGGTGGGGGTGGTGGTGAAGACGCACGCGCCGTCGTGGTCCTTCCTGACCGCGACCTGCTGGAGGTGGCATTCGTTCCCGTAGGTCACGCCGTCACAACCGCAGACCGGCTTCAGCAACTCGTCACACGCCGCGGGAAGCGCGACGCACTCCCCGGTCAGCGTATCGCCGAAACACTCCCACAGGCATCCCTGACCCTGCCCGCACACAACGTTGCTGCTCCCGCCGCAACGTCCGCCGAGCGCGCCGGTGCCGCCGGTGGTCCCTCCGACGCCGGTACTGCCGCCGCCGCTGCCACCGCCACCATCGTTCGACTGCAACGAGCTGGAGCAGCCCGCAGCGACGACCACGAGAAGGATCGCCCTCACTGCTGTGATTTTAGCGCTTCGGCCTGGAAGTGGGCGCGCAGGCTGCCGATGACGTCGAGCAGATCGCCGTCGAGGACGCCGGGCAGGTTGTGGCGCGTCAGGCCGATGCGGTGGTCGGTCAGACGGTCCTGCGGGAAGTTGTACGTCCGGATCTTTTCCGAGCGGTCGCCCGATCCGATCTGGCTGCGGCGCGCCTCGCGTTCGGCGGTCTGGCGCTTCTCTTCCTCGATCTCGTAAAGCTTCGCGCGCAGCAGCTTCATCGCCATCGCGCGGTTCTTGTGCTGCGACTTCTCCTGCTGGCAGTGGACGATGAGGCCGCTCGGGATGTGGTGGATTCGGACCGCCGAGTCGGTCGTGTTCACGGACTGCCCACCCGGTCCGCCCGAGCGCATCACGTCGATCTTCAGGTCCTTGGGATCGATGTGGACCTCGACGTCCTCGACCTCGGGCATCACCGCCACCGTCGCGGTCGACGTGTGGATGCGCCCCTGTGCCTCGGTCGCGGGCACGCGCTGCACGCGGTGCACGCCCGATTCGTACTTGAGCTGCGAGTACGCGCCCTGGCCCGCGATACCGGCCATCACTTCCTTGAGGCCGCCCGCGGACGCGTTGGACATCGACAGGATCTCGACCGACCAGCGCCGCCGCTCGGCGAACCGCGAGTACATGCGGAACAGATCGGCCGCGAACAGCGCCGCTTCCTCGCCGCCCGTACCGGCGCGGATCTCGAGGATGATGTTCTTCTCGTCGTTGGGATCCTTCGGCATCAGCAGCTCGCGCAGCGACTTCTCCAGCCGCCCCTGCTCACCGCCCAGCTCGGTCTCTTCCTGGCGCGCCAGCTCGCGCATCTCAGGGTCCTTCTGCATCTCCCGCGCTTCGACGATGCGCTTGTCGACGTCGCGGTACAGGCGCAGCGTCTCGATCAGCTCCCGGATGTCCGAGTGCTCCTTCGACAGCTTCTGCATCTGCTGCCGGTTCGCGATCACGGCCGGGTCAGCGAGCATGGTCGACAGCTCTTCGTAGCGGGCCTCGACGGCCGTGAGCTTGGCGAGCAGAAGCTGATCCAGCAAGGCGATATCTCAGGTCCCCGGCCCGGCGCCGGGCTTCCAGGAACGTTGCAGGTTCGGTTAGCTGCTGGCGGGCGGCGTCTTGCCGGCCTTTTCGGCCTTTTCGGCCTTTTCGGCCCTTGCGGCCTGCCCGGCAGCGTACTTCTTCTGGAAGCGTTCGATGCGGCCGGCGGCGTCGACGAACTTCTGCTTGCCCGTGTAGAACGGGTGGCAGTTCGAACAGATCTCGACCGAGAACGCGCCGCGGGTCGAATACGTCTCGACCGCGTTACCGCAAGCGCAGGTGATGGTCGCGGGTTTGTAGACGGGGTGGATGCCTTTTTTTGCCATGACGGTTGGTCCCGGAAACGGGCTTTTATAGTGGGCGTTCCCTTCGGATGCAAGTAGGCTGCGCCCGGGATGCCGGAAGACCGAACTGACGACCTCGTAGGGCGCCGCCTGGCGCTGTACGCGTACCTCGAGCCGCTGCTGTCGGGGCGGCGCGTGCTCGAGATTCTGGCGGGCTCCGCACGCGGCACAGGTGGACCCGCCGGTGAATCCGCCCAGTACCTCCGCTCGCTGGGCGCGCGCGTCGTCAGCGTCGACCAGAACGCGACCGTCGACGATCGATTCGACGTCGTGCTGATCCCCGAGGGCGAGGAGCTGGCGCGCCGGCAGGGCGCGTTCGGCGCACTGCGCAAGCTGCTGAACGAAGGCGGGCGCGTGATCGTCGCGGCCGCCAACAACGAGCGCGCCGGCGCCAGCAGCCCCGGCGACGGCGTCGGCTACTACGACCTGCACGGCGCGGTCGCGTCGCATTTCTCGCACGTGCAGATGCTGGGCGTGACGCCGTTCCTCGGTATGGGGATCGTCGAGTTCGAGGGCGCCGTCGACGGTCTGCGCATCGATTCGCGGCTGGTGAAGGAAGGCAGCGAACCGCCTTCGCTTTACGTGGCGGTGGCGGGGGCGCAGGTTGCGCCCGCGCTGGGCTACGCGCTGGTGCAGCTGCCGTTCGCGTCGCTGGAGGCGCGGCTGGCGGGCAGCGGCGGGGGCGCGCAGCCGGCGTCCAGCGCGGTGCTGCGCGAGGAGATCGAGGAGCTGCGCGCCCGCCTGCGCCGCGCCGCGGACGATCGCGCGGCGCTGGACGCCGAGGTGGCGACGCTGCGGCGCGCGCTCACCGAGGCGGACGAGTCGGTCGTGAACCTGACGCGCAAGACGACCGAGGAGATGTCGGCGCTGGCCGCGCGGCTGTCCGGGGGCTTGCGCGGCTCGACGGAGAGCGAGCCGGGCGCGACGTCGGGGAACCTGACGGCGGCACGCGACGAGGCGGATCGCCTGCGCGCGCGGCTGGGCGAGGCCGAGGCGCGCGCCGCCGCGGCCGAGCAGCGTCTGGAAGAAGTGGGCGGCGCGACCCGCGCGCGCCAAGGCGAGCTGGAGGACGCGATCGAGCGCCTGCGCATGGCCGAGGGCGAGCTGGCGCGCGCGCGCCGCAACGCCGCGCGCTTCGAGGAAGCGGCGAAGGCGGGGACCGTCAACGCGGAGGCGATCGCGGAGCGCGATCGCGCGCTGGCCGCGCGCGACGAGCGCATCGCCCGCCTCGAGGCCGAGAAGCAGGATCTGCTCTGGCGGCTGGCCGAGCTGGAGGACAAGCTGACCGCGACGATCGCGCGCGCCGTACGCACCGACGCCGCGCGCGCCAGCGTGGGCCAGCCCGACGCGCGTGCCGCGGCGCCGGCGGACGCCGGTCGCGCCGACGCGGACCGCGACGAGTCGCGCCTGCTGCGCGCGCGGGCGCTCGACGAATTCCACAAGGCGGCCACCGTTCATGTCGATCAGATCACCGAGCTGAAGGCGTCGGTGGCGGAGCAGGCGGCGCTGGTCGCCGAGCTGGAGGACGCGGTGCAGTCCGCCGAGGCGCGCGCCGCGGCCAGCGACGCGGACGCGAGCACGCTGCGCCGGACCGCGAAGAATCTGGAGGAGGCCGATCGCAGCCGGCGTTCGCGGCTGGCGGAGCTGGAAGGAAAACTGTTGCGCTTCGAGCACGAGCGAAAATCGGCGCCACCGCCGGTCGCGATCGACGAGGAGCGCGCGTCGTGGGGACGCGAACGCGATCAGCTGCGCGCCGAGATCGAGAAGCTGGCCGCGCACGCGCGCGGCCGCAACGGCCATCACGAGGCCGCCCAGAAGCTGGACGCGATGGCGGCCGGCGTGTCCGAGGCGGCGCCACCGTCGGACGCCGCCGCCAGCCGCCTCGAGAACACGCTGGGCAACTACCGCCAGCGCGCGACCCGGCTCCGCGACGAGCTCGAGGGCGTGCGCCGCCGCTTCGACGCGCTTTCGCCCTCGGAGATCGCCGGCTTCCTCGAAGAACTGGGCGACGATCTGGCCGAGCTCGGAAAATGAGGGTGCGGCGGGGGACGGGCGGCGCGGTTGTCCGCGTTTCGATCGTCGGCCTGGGCGCCATCGGCCAGGAAGTGTTGAAGGCAGTTCAGGCGCGCCCCGGGCTGCGCCTGGTCTCGGTCGCCGACCCGGCGCTGGTCGGGCGCGACGCGGGCGATGCGGCGGGCGTCGACGCGTGCGGCGTCGTTGTCGTCGCGGGAGCGGCCGAGGCCTTCTCGCGTGACGTGGACGTCGCGCTGGTGTTGACGGGCTCCAGCGTCGCCGACGTCGAGCCCGTGGTCGAGCTGGCCGCCGCGCACGGGATCGACGTGATCTCGACCTGCGAGGATCTCGCTTACGCCGATCTGGCGACGCCGGAGCTCGCGCGCCGCATCGACGCGCGCGCGCGCGAAGGCGGCATCACCGTCGTCGGCACCGGCGTGAACCCTGGCTTCGTCATGGACCGCCTGCCGTTGACGCTGGCGGCGGCGTGCGTGCGCGTGGATCACGTGCACGTCACGCGCATCGTCGACGCGGCCAAGCGCCGCGCCCCGCTGCGCGCCAAGGTCGGCGCCGGTTTGACCGTGGAGGAATTTCACGCCGGCGTCGCCGCGCGCCGCCTCGGCCACCGCGGGTTCGGCGAATCCTGCGCGCTCGTCGGCCTGGGGCTGGGCCTGCCGCTGGACGACGTTCGCACCACGATCGAACCGGTCGTCGCCGAACGCCCGGGCGTTCCCGCCGGCCGCGTGGCGGGGCTTCGCCAGTCGGCGGTGGGCGTGCGCGGCGGCCGCGAGATCGTCCGGCTGGACCTGGAAATGTCCGTGGGGGCGCCCGATCCCCACGACGCTGTCGTCATCCAGGGCGACCCACCGCTGAACGTCGTGATCCGCGGCGGCACGCACGGCGATCGCGGCACCGTCGGAACGGTGCTGTCGGCGATCGCGCCTGTGATCGCCGCCCCACCCGGCCTCAAGACGATCCTGGATCTCGCCCTCGTGGCCTGATCGGCTCGTTTCTAAGGCATTGCTTGATTTCCGGAGAGTTGTGTTAGTGTGCCGCCGCGGCCAGGCGCGCGGCCTCGGACGCGAAAAATTAAGGGAGAAGCAGCTCATGAAGAACTTGGGTGCAAAGTGGTTGGCGCTGGCTACCGTCATCGGGGCCGTTGCTGGATTAACTGTTAACGGCTGCGGCGGCGGAGACGACGGCGGCGGCAAGGGCGGCGGCGGCGGCAAGGGCGGCGGCGGCGGCACGACGGGCACCGCAGGACGCGGTGGCACGACGGGCACGGCCGGCACGACCGGCGTCGCCGGCACGACGGGCACCGCGGGCCGCGGCGGCACCACCGGCACCGCGGGCACCAGCGGCGGCGGCACCGGCGGCGGAAGTGGGCTGACCTGTCCGCAGGGCGAGTTCACCACGAATGGCATGGAGGGCTTCGCGCTCAACACGTTCATGGGCACGAGCGCGGGCTCGGCCACCAACCTCGCGGCCGATCGTGACGGCGCCACGAAGGCGACGATCGCGTGGGACGGCACCGACGGTGATCCGGCAGCGGGCTCGCTGAAGGTCGAGGCGCCGTTCTCGGACTACAACCAGTTCGTCGACGTCCAGAAGGTCTTCGGCGCCACTATGCTCAAGAACTGGACCGGCCTCAAGGTGCACGTGAAGGCCAAGGTCGTGGGCGGCAACCAGAGCGCGAATAACCCGTCTGGCGTCCAGCCCTACGTGAACACGGGCGCCACCTTCGGCGGCTACTGCGGCGCCTACCAGAACCTCAAGACGGGGGGCGGCTGGAACGACTACGTCCTCGATCTGAGCAACCCCGCTTGCGCGACGGCGAATGAGGTCATCGCGGTCGGCGTCAGCTTCCAGGCCGGCAGCGGCTCTGACAACGACGGCGGCGTCAACCCGACGAAGCCGATTGCGGCGACGATTCACGTCGACAGCATCTGGCTCGAGGGCAGCGCCACCTGCATGGGCGGTACGGGCGGCACCGGCGGCGGCACGGCCGGCACGACGGGCACGGGCGGCGGCACGGCCGGCACGACCGGAACGGGCGGCGGCACGGCCGGCACGACGGGCACGGGCGGCGGCACAGCCGGCACGACGGGCACGGGAGGCGGCACGGCCGGCACGACGGGCACGGGCGGCGGCACAGCCGGCACGACCGGCGGCGGCGGCACCGGCGGCGCGGCGACGACGACGCTCTTCGACTTCGAGACCGGTGCTGCGGGCACGGCGGGCGGCCTTCAGGGCTGGGGCACGACGACCTCGGGCGCGTCGGTTGCTCAGTCGGGCGATCAGCACTTCGACGGAACGCAGTCGCTGAAGGTGACGTATGGCGCTCTCGACAACGCCAATGTCTCCGCGACCGTCAGCGGTCCCGCTCTGTGGCCCGGCACCGTTCTCACGTTCCACGCTTACCTCCCCACGGGCTTCGACACGACGGGCGCCGCCTACGTCCAGGCCTTCTCGCAAGGGAACAACTACGCGACCTTCGATACGACCGGCAACGGCACGAAGACCCTGACGGCGGGCGCGTGGAACACGTGGACGTATACGGTTCCCAACCTGTTCCCGGGCGGTCTCCAGGTGCTGGGGTTCCAGCTTGGCGACAATGCGAATGGCACCACGGTCCCGGCCGGCAGCGTCTATCTCGACGCCATCACGGCGAGCGGCGGAACGCAGAATTGCGCCCTCGCCACCCCAGCGGGTGCGCATACCTTCGAGATGGGCGACGCGGGCACGCTCGATACGAACGTCTACAAGAAGGACGGCTCGGACGCTGACACCGTCGCCTCGCAGTCGACCGACCAGGCGAACGGGGGAACCCACTCGTGGAAGGTCGCGTTCACGGCGCTCCCGGCTCCGGCGTCAGGCGCGAATACGGCGCGCCGGGTGTTCATCGACAAGCCGAACATCTACTGCGGCCAGACCGTGATGGTGCACGTCTGGCTGCCCACGGGCAGCGATGGCATGACGTTCCAGGTCTTCACGCTTTACAACAACTACGGCAAGAACAAGTTCACCGGTCCGACGACGGTGACACGGAACGCCTGGAACACCTATTCGTTCACCATGCCGACCGACGTCGGGCCGGGCGGCGTTCAGCAGCTCGGCGTCCAGTTCGTCTACACCGGCACCGCGGCCTACACGGGCAACGTCTACATCGACGACGTCACCTGGTAGGTCGCACGGTCGTCGAGTAGCTCGAGCGCGCGCGAAGGCCGCGTAACGCGGCAGGGCGGGACGTTTTCCGCCCTGCCGACGGTCCCCGCTTGTCCCAGGGCGTCGGGACGGACTAGCATTTCGGTCGATCCCGAAAGAGACGTTGGGGAATATTAGTTAGGAGTCCTTTGCGTTCGCCTCGCCCCCAGGTTCCTGCCGCGGCGCTGCTCGTCGCGTTGCTGGGGGCGGCGTGTGCGAACCGCGGCATGATGGCGCCCGGTTTCGACGGTGGACCGACGCCAGGAGCCGCCGGAAACGTTGCGCGCGGCGGAGCGGGCGGTCTGGCGGGACAAGGCGGCAGCGGCGGCTCCCCGATCGGCGTGGCCGGGACGACGGGGATCGCCGGGACGACCGGTATCGCCGGGACGACCGGCATCGCGGGCACCACCGGTCGCGGCGGGACGACGGGCGTGGCGGGGACGACAGGCGTCGCCGGGACGACCGGGATGGCGGGCACGACGGGCGTGGCTGGCACGACCGGCCGCGGCGGCACGACGGGCATGGCGGGGACGACAGGCATGGCTGGCACGACGGGCATGGCCGGGACGACAGGCATGGCCGGAACGACGGGCATGGCCGGAACGACGGGCATGGCCGGAACGACGGGCATGGCCGGGACGACGGGCATGGCGGGGACGACCGGCACGGCGGGAACGACCGGGATGGCGGGGACGACGGGCATGGCAGGGACGACCGGCGTGGCAGGGACGACGGGCGTGGCAGGGACGACGGGCCGCGGCGGCACGACGGGGACGGCGGGCACGACGGGGATGGCGGGCACGACCGGAACGGGCGGCACGATGAACTCGTGCCCGCTGGGCGGCACGCTCGATTGCACGACCGCGGGCGCGCTCAGCGTCGCGGCCGACGGAGTGGTGACCGACTTCTCCGCCTCGGACTGGAACGCGACCACCGGGAAGTGGTGCGACGTTCACGGCCTCGACGGCAGCATCTTCTCGTATGCGGGGACGGGATCGACCAGCATGGCGGCCGTCGACACAACGGTACCCGCGCGAAACCTCAAGTTGAATGTCATGGTGACGGCAGGCCAGTACGCGGGTGGCGGCCTGACCTTCGATTCGTGCGTGAACGCGATGGCGCCGACAAACTTCACGGCGGTTCAGTTCACGGCGGCGCTCACCGCTGGAAGCCTCACGAACTGCGTCTGGCAGGTCCAGGTGCAGACGCAGGATCAGCGTTCGTCAACCGCCACCAATCCGAGTGGCGGCACGTGCGCCTCGAACTGCTATCAGTACCCTGCGTACGCGATTTCCATGGCGCTGAACACCACGCCCGTGATGATCACCGCCCCGTTCTCGGGTTTCAACAATCCGAGCGGCTCGACGATCCCGACGCGGAGCCAGATCGTCGGGTTGCAGTGGCAAGTGAACTCCGGCAACTCGGGAAGCGGCACATGCACCGCCGAGCTGCGCATCGACGACATCAAGCTCATTCCCTGACCGTCCGCTGACGGCTGGACCGTTTCCCGCGCGCCGGGGTTCGTACTGGCGTGAGCCCGACGATCCATGGGTGCCGCGCCGCGATGCTGGCGCTGGGCGCGCTGCTGGCCGCGGCAGGCTGCATGCCGGACGGCGGCGTGGTGCCGCTCGCCGGCGGCAAGGGCGGTAGCGGCGGAGACGCGGGCACGACGGGCGGCAGCGGCACCACCGGCTCGGGCGGCTCGGCGGGCAGCGATGCGCCCGGCGGAACCGGCGGTGATGGCGCAGGCGGCACCGCCGGCGCGAGCGGCGCCGCGGGCGGAGGCGCTTCCGGCAGCGGCGGTGCGAACGCGGGCAGCGGTGGCGGCGGTGGCGGCGCATCCGGACGGGGCGGGGCGGGAGGCGCCGCCGGCGGCGCGTCGGGCCGCGGCGGTGGCGGCGCTGGTGGCGGCAGCGGTGGTGGTGGCGCGGGCGGGCGCGGCGGTTCCGCCGGCGGCGCGGCCGGCACGAACGGCGGCGCCGGGATCGGCGGCGGATCGCTGTGCACCGCCGGGCGCTACCTGCTGTGCGAGGGGTTCGAAGGCGTCAACGTCGGGAACAACACGCCGTCGGGCTGGTCGCGAACCGGCAACGCGACCGTCGCCGACGATCAGGCGGCGCGCGGCGCGCACGCGCTCAAGCTGACGCCCGCCGCGGACAAGGGCTACGGCTTCTACACCTTCGGCAACGCCGAGTCGTTCCCCGCCGCGCACTGGGGCCGCGTCTTCTACCGCGTGCAGACGCCGCCGCCCGACGCGTTCGTCCACGCGTCGATCGCGGCCTACCAGGGCGACGGCCCCGAGATCGGCGCGTCGACGTTTCGCGTGGTCGACACGGTCAAGATGGCGGCGCCGACGTCGACGCACCAGTTCCTCTACAACGTCCAGATCACGGGCGGCAGCGAGTTCAGCAAGCAGGGCCCGTACAACTGGATGTTCGACGGCGCGTGGCACTGCGCCGAGTGGTTCGTCGACGGCGCCAACCAGGCGTACCAGTTCTACTTCGACGGCGCCGAGGTGACGCAGATGCGGATCATGAACGGCGCCGGCAACTACGGCAGCGGCAGCAACAAGACGAACCTGCCGATGATGTTCAACGACTTCCGCGTCGGCTTCATCACCTACCAGAACGCGCCGCCGGGATTCACGGCGTGGGTCGACGAAGTAGCGATCGATGCGCAGCGGATCGGCTGCGGGAACTAGAACGAGATCTTGCCGAGCACCCTCGACCCCACCGCCCCCGTCACTGCCGGGATGTTCCCCGGCTCCCCGAACAGGGTCTGGTTCGCGAGCACGGCGAACGCGATTGCCTCCTTCGCCTCCGGGTCGACGCCCAGCACGGCGCTGGAGGTGACCGGGACCGGCGCGAGCAGCTCGCTGAGGTGGCGCATCAGCGTCGGGTTCAGCGCGCCGCCGCCCGAGACGAACACCTCGTCGGGCATCGCCGGCAGCACTTCGCGGTAGCTGCGCGCGATCGCCTCCGCCGAGAAGCGCGTCAGCGTCGCGAGCAGGTCGTCGTGCCGATTGTGGTAACGCGTGAGCAGCGGGTAGACGAAATCCTTGCCGAACGTCTCGCGGCCGGTCGACTTCGGCAGCGGATGCGAGAGGTAGGGATGGCGGTGCAGCTCCGTGAGCAGGCCGACGTCGATCAATCCGCGCGCGGCGCGCATGCCGTCGCGATCGTATGCCTCGCTGCCGGACGACGCCGCGCGCGCGACGGTGTCCAGCGGCATGTTGCCGGGCCCGTTGTCGAACGCGACGAGATCGTCCAGCCGGTCGGACACCAGCGTGACGTTGGCGATGCCGCCGATGTTCTGCAGGGCGCGCCGGCGGCCCGGCTTGCGGAACAGCAGGTGATCGACCAGCGGCACCAGCGGCGCGCCTTCGCCGCCCGCGGCGACGTCGCGCACGCGGAAATCGCTGATCACCGGGCAGCCGGTCCGTTCGGCGATCACGGCGGCCTCGCCGATCTGCAGCGTCGCGCCCAGGTGCCCAGCCGAGCGCGGGTGGTGCACGGCGGTCTGGCCGTGCGAGCCGATCAGATCGACCTCCGTCATCGGGACGCCGGCGGCGGCGGCGACCGCGTGCGCGGCGTCGGCGAACGACTCGCCCAGCATGACGTCCAGATCGGTCAGCTCCGAGGCGTCCGCCTGCGACACGCGGTAGATGCGCTCGCGCAGGGGGCGCGGGAACGGCGTGGTGAGGAAGGCGCGCGCGACAAGGCCCGTGTTCTCGCCGAAGCCGGCGATCTCACAGCGCGCCGCGTCGGTCCCGTCGGCGCTGGTTCCCGACAGCAGACCGATGATGATGCGGCGGGGGCGCTCGCGCGCCGCGAGCAACCGGGCGAGAGGGTCCTGAGTCACTGCGCTCCGTCGTCGGCCGTCTCGGCCGCGCCGCCGCTGCTCCGTCCGCCGTTACCCACGTCGCCGACGATTGCCCGCAGCGATCCCTTGTGCTGGACCAGCAGCTCCTTGGCGCGCGCGGCGTTGACGCCCGCGTGGTGCATCACCAGCGCGACCTTGGCGCGCCCGCCCGCTTTCTCGATCAGCTTGCGCGCGGCCGCTTCGTCCAGGCCCGACAGCCCCCGCACGATGCGGATCGCGCGCGCCCACAGCTTCGCGTTGGTCGGGCGCACGTCGACCATCAGGCCGCCGTACGTCTTTCCCAGCAGCACGAACGCCGCGGTCGACATCGCGTTCAGCGCGATCTTGGTGGCGGTGCCGGCCTTCAGGCGCGTCGAACCGGCGATCACCTCGGGTCCGGTGTCCAGCGCGATCACGACGTCGGCCACGCGCTCGCCGTTGGTCGGCGGCGCGCCTGTGCAGGTGACCAGGATGGTGGCGGCCCGGCGGAAGCGCGCGTAGTCCAGCGCCGCGCGCACGAACGGCGTCGTCCCCGACGCGGCCACGCAGCAGACGACGTCCGCCGGGCCGACGGCCACGCGCCGCAGGCGCTGCTCGCCGTCGCGCACGTTGTCCTCGGCGCCCTCGATCGAGCGCGTGAGCGCGGCCGGACCGCCCGCGATGACCGCGACCAGTCGCGACGGCGGCACGCCGAACGTCGGCACGCACTCGACGGCGTCCAGCGTGCCCAGCCGGCCCGACGTTCCGGCGCCGACGTAGACCAGGCGTCCGCCGGCGGCCAGCTTGTCGGCGACCAGGCGCGCGGCGCGGCCGATGACCTCGGCGCGCGACTGCGCGGCCCGCACGGCCTTCGCCTCCTCGCCCAGCATCAGCGCGGCGATCGCCTCGGGCGCCATCGTGTCCAGCTTCGCGGCGCGCGGATGTGCCGCCTCCGTGGGGAGTTGCGCAAAGTCAGCCGACGATCGCGGCGCGCGGGCCATCGACGGATACTATCGCAACTCGTCCGTGCGCCCGGCCGATACAGGGGCCGGTGTTAAAATGGGGCAAGTCATGACAAAGCTGACCCTCTGGAACAATACGGATCTCGACATGGCAGAGCGAGGCCTGATCCCGCGCGAGGCAGTGCGGACGGTCGAGATCGAGGCGCTGGTCGATACGGGCGCGAGCACGCTGGTCCTTCCGCAGGATGTGGTCGATGCGCTGGGGCTACCGATCGTCGACCACCTTCCGGTTCGGCTGGCTGACGGCAACCGGTACACCTGGCCCGTGGCCGGCAGCGTGCGACTCTCGATTCTCGACCGGGGAATGCAGTGTGATGCGTACGTGGCTCCCGCGGGCGCGACGGCGCTGATCGGCCAGATCCCGCTGGAACGGCTGGACCTCATCGTCGATCCGAAGTCGCAGGAGGTGCGCGTGAAGTTCCCCGACGGTCCGCATTTGTACGTCATGCGCGCCGCCTGAAGTACCGACGAAGTCGCTTGAACTCCGGCGCCGTGGGCGGTAACAAAGCGGGCATGAGCAACCGCGTATTCAACTTCAGCGCAGGGCCGGCCATGCTGCCGGCCGAGGTCCTGGAAGCGTCCGCCAAGGCCCTCGTCGACTACCAGGGC
>Ga0207704_10000971_pt1 | contig 12695 bp, 8 predicted proteins | sample KBSMisM12_FD_184308 | JGI IMG/M metagenome (GOLD analysis project Ga0207704, IMG submission 184308) | Miscanthus rhizosphere microbial communities from Kellogg Biological Station, Michigan, USA - KBS Miscanthus M1-2 (SPAdes) (version 2) | ecosystem: Host-associated > Plants > Roots > Rhizosphere...
AAGGACGTAGCGGATCCGCTCCGACGCACGCCCGTCGCCGTACGGACTCACTGCGTGCGCCATCGCGTCGAACGCCTTCGAATCCTCCAAAAGCTTATTGCCTTCGGCGAAAATCGCTTCCTCGTTAGTCCCGACCAGCTTTGCCGTCCCTGCATCCACCCCCTCAGGACGTTCCGTCGTGTCCCGAAGCACCAGAACGGGGATGCCAAACGCCGGTCCCTCTTCCTGCACGCCACCCGAATCGGACAGCACGATCGTAGAGCGTTTCAACAACTTCACAAACTTGTCATAGTCGGGTGGCTCGATCAGTTCGATTCGCGGATGCCCACCTAAGATCGAAGTGAGAACTTCACGCACATTTGGATTGCGGTGCATCGGCACCACAAGCAAAACATCCTCAAACTTCTCCACCAATCGCAACGCTGCTCGCGCAATTCCGCGCTGCGGATCGCCCCAATTTTCTCGTCGATGGGTGGTGAGAAGCACCACGCGACCCTTATGATTCGGATACCACTCGTCTTGCGATGTGCGTGCCATCTGCAACACCGCGTCGATGCCCGTGTTGCCAGTCACAAAAACCGTGGAAGCATCTTTGCCCTCTCGAGCCAAGTTATCCGCCGACCACTTTGTCGGAGCGAAATGCAAAGCGGCAACCAATCCCGCCGCGCGTCGATTGAACTCTTCCGGAAAAGGATTGTCGATCGTCGTCGTCCGCAAACCCGCCTCGATATGTCCAAACGGAACTTGCCGATAGAACGCCGTCAATGCAGATGCAAAAACTGTGGTCGTATCGCCTTGCCCCAGCACCCATGTCGGCTCGATCCGCTGATATAACTTGTCGAGACCCTCGACCGCGCGGGCCGTAACTTCGGCCAGCGTCTGCCCGTGCTGCATGATCGCCAAGTCTTCATCGGCCGTCAACCCAAACGCGTGCAGCGCCTGCTCAAGCATCTCTTTGTGCTGGCCCGTAGATGCCAGCACAGTCTCTACGGCAGGGAACTTTCGAAGTTCCAGAACCACGGGCGCCATCTTGATGGCCTCCGGCCGTGTGCCGACGACGCACACGACTTTAGGCTTTGCCATAGATCTGGATCACCACGATAATCAAAACACACAGAACGAGAGCGGCCGTATAAAGCACCCAAACCGTTTGCCGCTGCGATAAACCCTTGCCAAGCAGTTGATGATGCAAATGCCTCTTGTCCGCCTGCGTAATCGGTTGACCGCTCAACAGTCTTCGCAACACAACAACGACCGCGTCGATAATCGGCACGCCAAATACAAACACAGGAATCAAAATCGCAACCGCCGCCGCCGTCTTCAGAGCTCCGACAATGCTCAAACACGCCATCAAGAAACCGAGCAGTTGCGCGCCGCCCGTCCCCATGAAAATCTTCGCGGGGTTGTAGTTGTGCTTAAGAAATCCTACCGACGAACCCGCAATCGCGGCCGCGATAATCGCAACCCGCGGCTGTCCACCGTATGCCGCTATCACTGTCAAAGTCGCCGCCGCGATCGCCGCGATGCCCGCCGCCAGACCGTCGACTCCGTCGATCGTGTCCATCGTCTTCGCGACGATAAAAATGTAAAAAGCAGTGAGCGGAAATGCGAACAACGCCAACGTCAGAGGGGTCGCGTTGAGCTGAATGATCTGGTGGTTGCTAAACGGAACGACAAAACTGCCGATCTGAATGTGTCCAACTGGTCCGCGGAAGAACTGAACCGCAACGCCTGCCGCCAACAGGAGCAGCGCTTGAATCTTCGCCGAATACTGATGGAGGTCATCTAGCGCGCCCGCGACCACAATCGCCGCGCCGACCAGCAGCATGCCGACCAAGTACATCGGAAATGGCGTGGTATCTCGGAAAGCAAAGGGGAGCACCGCGACCAGGGATATCAAAATGCCCGCGTAAATCGCGAGGCCACCCCATCGAGGAATTGGCTCCGTGTGAACGCGGCGATCATCCGATTTCGGATCGTCCATCGCGCCCTTCGCGATCGCAAACTTGCGAACGTAAGGAGTCAGCGTCCAGGAAATGACAAGCGCAATAAACCCTGCCAGCATCGGCCAGCGGAATCCACCCATCACCTCGGGTTGTTTGGTCGCTTCCAGAGCAGCTAGACCGAACATGTCTCTAAATCTACAACCTCAAGACGGTCTCCAACGAGCCTGAGAACTTCGATCTTTCCATCGCGGAACAGCTCTTTCGAAAACTCATCGGGGTAGTCGCCTTCGTAAATGACCCGCTTGATCCCCGCGTTGATGATCATCTTCGCGCAGTTGTTGCACGGTTGGCACGTCACGTACATCGTTGCCCCGTCCGTAGATACGCCGATCTTGGCCGCCTGGAGCAGCGCATTCTGCTCGGCATGCAGGGTCCGAATGCAGTGACCGGCCCGCATGCAGCCCAAGGGCCAATCGTTCTTCGGGCCGTCGACCGGGCAGTGGGGAAGCCCGCTCGGCGCCCCGTTGTAGCCGGTGCACACGATGTGGCGGTCACGAATGATCAAGGCGCCAACCGCACGACGAGGGCAGGTGGCCCGAGTCGCGATCAGCTGCGCGATCTGCATGAAGTACACGTCCCATGCGGGGCGTTCTAGCATGAAACCGATTATGCCGGACCACGCAACAATAGCAGGGTACGCCTAAAAGCTGAACCAATCGCAAGTTTCGACCCGTCCACCAACTGAGGGAAAGACAGTCGAGCCCAACAAATGCGAAATTTGGTGTTTTGTACACTAAATTGATGGGTTCGTCTCATAACGGCGATGCGGGGATTTCTGTGCATCGTTTAAGTTCAAGTAATTGAACGTAACGATCCCGGAGCCCTTTCGTCAGATACAAATGTATACGGGTTTTGAACGCCCGAATCTAGCCGTCCCGTTGGGGACCTAGGTGGCGGAACTAACTCTATACATTGGTTGTCTTTTTCTATGTCCGTGATAGTTACGGGCCATGGGGGTTTCCCGGGCGGCGAAAGCAAAGGCGCCCACAGACAGATGTCCACAACCACTTTCGAGATGAATGAGCGAGATCAAATCCGGTTCAACGAACTGATGGCCGAGACGTACAAGAAGGTCTACAACATGGCCTACCGTCTCAGCGGCAATAAGGTCGACGCGGAAGATCTCACCCAGGAGGCGTTTTATCGCGCCTACCGCAGCTTCGGCGATTACGAAGGAGACCGTCCTTTCGAGAACTGGATCTTCCGAATCGTGACGCGGCTGTTTCTGGACCTCTTGCGCAGCCGTCGACGGCGCGTCAAGACGGTTTCCTACGATAACCCTCTCCAACGAGAGGGCGGCGATGAAAACCTTTATTTCGAGGTTCCGGAAGACGGTCCGAACCCCGAGCAAGAGATGATGAGCGGCGAGTTCAGCGAGGATCTTCAGAAAGTCCTCGGATCACTGACCGCCGAACAACGAACATTGGTGACCTTGGCGGACATCGAGGGTGTCCCGTACAAGGAGATCGCCGAAATGATGGACAAGCCAGTCGGGACCATCCGGTCTCGCCTGCACCGAACCCACAAGCTGATCCGCGCGCGGTTGGAGCAACTGAAGCGAGATCAGCAGGGCGGGTTTCCCGTCCGCGGCAAAAGAGCCGGATTCGCCCTAGGCTAATTGGCCCGAGCCTCCCTTGAGGGAGGTTGGAGGGTGAGCAAGCGCCTCTTTCTTGCGAAGTTAACGCTTCTGGTCATTCTGTGAGACTCAAGGATTTCAGAATAGACATACCTATGCGAGGAGCAGCCATTCTTAATTCGCTCCTTTCTCGCTCCCGACTGCTTAACAAACGTCGGAGGCTTCTTGCCAGCAGCTAGCGGACATCACGCTGGCTACAGCATTTTCGGCCTGGCGATCATCGCCCTCGCCGGCGGCATTTATCTCAATCAAGTTCTCGTCGCGGGAATCAAGGCGAACAACGCACTCCATACAGCGCCAGCCGTGACAATCAACGCGGTCTACCGGCGAACGAAACACTGGCCGCAAGACGAACGCGATGCGCTCTTGAACGACTCTGAGCGCTCGTACGCTCGCACGGCAGATTTCAAGTTTCGCCTGATCTCTGTCGACCCACCGGCGCACCGCGCACTCTATTCCGTGATGTTTGGAAAGCGCACCCTCCGCATCAACATCCCCGAACAGATGTAGTCACCATTCACCGGCTCGGTTGCGACTCTCTGTGGAACTCTGCGACTCTGTGACTCTGTGGTTGATGTGTCTGGGAGGTACCGACTCAGCGGCTAACTCGCTGACACTCAATACTCAATATTCAGCACCCAGCGCCCAGCACTCAATACTCAATACTCAATACTCAATACTTCCGCCCAACACCCAACACTTAAGCTTCCGCCACCGCTCTCTCCATCTTCTCAGGTGCCGAGACGCCCAACAAATCGAGCGCAGACTTCAACCCGATCTGAGCGGCCTTCGCCAGCGCAAGTCGCGCCTGGGACAGTTCTGGCTCTTCCGGCTGGATCACGCGACACGCATCGTAAAACGCATGAAACGATCGCGCAAGCTCGACCGCGAACGTAGCAATGCGGTGCACACCAAAATCCTTCGCGCAACGCTGCACTTCTTCCGGAAGATCGATGATCTTCTTAATCAGCGCCAACTCTCGCGGATGAATCAAGAGCGTTGAGTCGATTCCCGAGCCCCGTGCCTCAAGCCCCGAGCCCAGAGCTTTTCTAATCACCCCGCAAATCCTTGCATGTGCGTACTGCACATAGAACACCGGATTCTCATCGCTTTGCTTCGTCGCCAGATCGATGTCGAAATCCATGTGCGTCTCATGACTGCGCATGAGATAGAAGAAGCGCGCCACGTCTTTGCCCGTGTTCTGCTGTTCCTCCGGTGACGCATTCGGCGAAACCGCCTGGCCAAGTTCGGTGATCAAGTCGCGCAGTTCATAGATGTTGCCGTCGCGCTTTCTCATGGGCGCGGGTTTGCCATCTTTCACAAATCTCACGATCTGGAAAATAATGATCTCGAAATCTTTGACCGGCTCTTTGCCAAGCGCCTTTACAACCGCATACGTTCGACCGATATAGCCGTGATGATCTGGACCGAGCACGAGATAACACTTCTCGTATCCGCGATCGAATTTGTCCTTGAGATACGCAACTTCGGCGGCGAGATAAGTCGGTCGTCCATCGGCGCGCAATAACACACGATCCTTGTCGTCACCGAGCACAGAGGAGCGTAGCCAAAGCGCAGGTTCTCCATCGGCTACCGCGTCTTCGTCATCTTCAGGCTTCGCTTTCGCTTCCGCCGCAGCCTTCTCTGGATCGACTCCAGCGTTCTCAGGCTTGATCGCTCTATAAGCATTTCCGTTTTGCTCTAGCCATTCGAGTGCTTCAATAACCTTGTTCTTTTCGTGCAGATCTTTCTGCTCGCTAAACCAGATGTCGAAATCGATACCAAAGACATGTAAATCTAGTCTTTGCTGATCGAGCATGTACTGCTCGGCTCTCTGTTGAAACCATTGTCGACCATCGTGCGCCCATATCTCTTCTGCTGCTTCTAAGAAGAAGTCTTCACCCTGTCTCCCTGTAGTTGATTTGTTCTGAACAAAACGTTCTGCGTTTGACTGAACGTATGTGCCCTTGTAGCCTTTTTCCGGGAATGAAACGAAAGGCGGAAGCTGCATGCCGTTCACCCATGTTTTTGAACAATATTGGAAGAGTTGGTTGGGTCTGTGCTCTCGATAATAAGGAACTTTGTCATTTTCTAGGACCTGCTGGGCCAATGCAACAAGATTTGGATCGACACCATCCCTGGCAGAAGCCGACGCAAACTCCAGCCACAATTCGTAGAGCTTCGCATCATCTCTTGTCTCCTTAAATTCACTTTCGCGGTAGGGCCATATTTCTCGAGCAAATGCATTGATCAACGCGAGAAGGCTCGTGTCCCACTTGTCAATCTCTTGAGAGTCCTTGTATTCACCATAGATTCGCAGAACGACATAGAATCGGACGGACTCCGAAAACAATCGCATCTGCTCCGAGTTCACGCCATCATTGATGTAGTACTCGCGCGTAACCTCGTTTCCTGCGGCCTGGAGAATTCGCGAATACGTATCACCGAACGCCGCGCCGCGCGCGGAGCCGACCGTAATCGGCCCGTTCGGATTCACCGAAACAAACTCGACCTCCAACTTCGGCCGCAAGCCTTGAGCCACGAGCCCCAAGCCCAGAGCCGATGGCAACTTCTCCCCCAACTCCAAAACCGTCGGCACGAATCGACTAATCGTCTCCGGCTTCAGTTTGAAATTCAAAAACCCCGGACCCGCAATATCAACTGCGTTGAATGCCGAATCGGAAGCGAGCGCCTTCTGCAACTTCTCACCGATCGCGCGAGGATTCATCCCTGCTGGCTTCGCCGCGATCAAGGCGAGATTGCAAGAATAGTCGCCGTGATCGGGATTCTTCGTATCCAAAATCTCGAACTCGACACGCGCCGTCTCGGGCAGATCGCTAGATGCGATCAGTCGATCGAGGACGTCAGATACCTTTCGCGCGAGTTCTTGTCTTAGCAAGGGACAATTTTAACTCCAATTCGCTTCAAGGAGCGCGGATGGTCCCTTTGGACTGCGGCGCTTTAGCGCCGCTTTGCCCTCGCGGCTTTAGCAGCGATCCCGTTGAACAATCACCGAGGCGGTACCGTCGGCGGCGTAACGGGTACTGGCTGCACCCCTTGATATTTTCGTCGCGCTGCGACCAGCAACATATCCAGTCGATTCTTCAAATCGGTGGGTAGCGCGTCCATCTTCCAGCGTTCGGGACTCTCTACCACCTCGCGTAACGATCCCGTCGACTTAAACTTCGGACCGAAGTCGAAAGTGAAATTCAACTCTCGCGAATGCCCGCCCGACAGCCAACCAATCGAAGTGCCGTCGTATGCGTTCGACCCGGCTTCCTTCGCCGCCATCCGCTCCGCCACATCTTCCAACGTATCCTCGGTAGCGAATGTGATATCGCCATAGTCGAGCCCCGCGAAAACAAGGTCGCGCTCTTCGGCCCTCATTGAAATGGTCGCGTTTATCGGGATGCCGTCAGGCATCCGCTCCGAAACTTCGCGCCGAAGAATATAGTCGCCAATATTTCCATACTCGTCGTCATCAACCAACCCCACGATCTGCATCCGATTGGATCGATACACGAAGTTCTGAAGTTCTTGATATTGATCCTTTGCCAGATCCCCAACCGTGATGACGTCACCTGAGGTCAGCGTTTGTAGTTGCGAGGAGTTCAACTTGCTGTAGAACCGCAGCAAAGATTTATCTCGCGTCATGTACGGCAGATATTTCAGACCGAACGTCCCGTATTGCCAAGTCAGGTCGGCGTCCCGAATCGGATCTTCGCTGATTGCAAGCTTCGCCGCTGTAGGAATCGAGATACGTCCGTTTTGATATGCCTCGCGCAAACAATCGGCAAGTAAGGTGCGACTTGAGCGACCACGATCAGCATCCACAACATCGATCGGCTGAGCAACTGTCCAAGAATCCTCATCCAAGAGTGTCATACCACCTTGTTTGATAGCATCCAAGAATCTCGGAAGCTTGAACGACTTATCCTGCGCCTTCTGGAAGTTCACGTTGAACAATCCATCGCCGGGACACGCGACTAGATTCTTTTCGCTCGCATCCGAATAGGCAAGAAATCCATCTGAAACAAGAAAGGACAAGGGATCATGCTTATCAGGGTTAGCGATCATCTCCGCCTGGATCGGTTTCAAGGGCGGTTGATCCGTTCCGTGATGCAGCATGTCAGCACACGTTTGCTCGACAATCTGCGATTCAGCAGAAATCGGTATCTCAGGAAGTTTCACCGCAGACGCAAGAATCGCATCGCTCTTCGCCCAAGTGACATTAAGGGGATCGACCGTCAACATTTCACTTGCATCACCGCACGCGTGACCATCCGAATCGACGGCGATAAGGCCGACTGATGATGGTGAAAAGAAAAGGTCTGGGCCACTTAGAGTAAGTAGGAATTTTGCAGGCGCTTTACTCAATGCCGCGATTCTCTTCTCGTAACGATGTCCAATATCTCCGCCGATTGGCTGCGGATGTTCTTTGGCAAATGCAGCTGCGAATAGGTTCTGCTCGTTCGTGTAAGAATCGAACACTGCATCGGCCCCGTCTGGCATTTGCTCTTGTCCAACATTGGGCGAAGTCGAAAGGATTAGCTTTTCGCCTGGTGCAAGGGATGCAATGTCCCTCACCGGGACTAACTGCAGCAGAGCAACGAGCGCGTGGTAAGGAGGATATCGTCCTTCAAGGGCTCGCTCTTGATTTTCAGTTGTCTTGTTCTGTTGAACTAAGTTGAGATATCCCGCCACGCTTTTGGCCGTCTTCTGCGCATACGCTTCGGGCGTTTCCCCGTCATCAAGTGCCTTTACCAGCCGCGCGATGGATTTCCTAATATCTACTTCGCGCGCATCGATGATCTTCTTTGCAAGTTGCAGCTGCATTTCCGACGTGCGACGTAATTCGAATTCTTTGTCGGATCGCTTGTGCCACTCCGCGTTCATCGCGGCTGCGATGTGATCCATCGTGTCCTTTACAGTTGCATTCTTTATGGAAAGAATAATCGGTTGATCCTGCAGTTCCTCGGTCGCAAAGAGAGTCAGCCCTGATTGTTTCGAGATTTGATCGAGCGCATCATGCACCGGGATCGCCACCGTGCGGTAAGTGATCGGTTTGCTCAGGTCTTGGGCGTTCGCGTACGCTGATATCAGCACAGCTGAGATAAGCCACTTTATCTTCATGAAAATGCGTGACCTACAGTCGAATGTCCGGCCATTTAACATTTACCATTTACGATTTACCGTTCCCAACCACCAACTACCAACCATCAACAACTACGCCCCACGCGACGGCTCTAAATGGGATCGCTTCTCTGGCTTCGGCACGCCGATCATCTTTGCCAACCACTCTTCGCCGAACGAATAACCTTCCGCAGAAATCGAATGTCCGAATCCGTGGCCCATGTCGCCCGGGGTATCGATAAACACTAGCGTGGTACCTGGAGCGCTCTCGAAGAGCCGTTGCGCGTCGCTGCGAATCATCACGTTATCGTTATAACCATTGAGCATCATCACGTGAGCGGTGCTATGACCGAGATACAAGCTGCACGCTGCGCCCGAATCGATGAGGCGATCGCTCGCTGGCACTTGATCGAGAAACGGCGCGATCGGATCTCCACCAATGATAAGAAGATCAGCGTTAATATCAGGATCGACTCCGCTGAGAATCGCCGCTTCGATCGATCCCATGCTCATTCCCATCACCCCAATCTTCGATGGATCGACTCGATGCCCGGGCGCCTTCGCCCAAGCAATCGCCTGTCGCAAATCCTTGACGCCGCCCTCAATCGTCTCCACCGCGAACTTCGAATTCGCAGCCGCGTTGTCGTGAAACATGAATGCACCCAGACCATCCGATTGGTTCTTGCTCATCGCGTAACGCATGAACAGACCAGTGATCATGTTCTTGTCGTCGGCCGTTGCGCGCTGCCCGCTGTGCGGCGCATCGATCGCGACCACCGCACAACCCTTGGAGAGGAATGCCTTCCCGAAGGAGTCGACCATGGCTTGTCCGTTGCCGCCCAGTCCATGAATCAGGACGACGAGAGGGAAGGGACCCTTGCCCGGGGGCCGAACGAAGACACCGCTCACGTTGTCGCCCATCTCGCTCGGGAAACTGAAAGTCGTGTAATTCCCCTCAGCCGCCTGCCGATCCTCCGTCTTGACGAGGTCCATGTTCAGAGGCTTCACGTCATAGATCGCCTTGAGCTGGTCCCAAGTCGGTGTCTGCGCCGGAGCGAACAGGGGAGCCAAAGCGAGAAGTGGAAGGATCAGTCGGCGAAGCATGGTTGGAGAATACGCCCTGCGCAATGTCCGCAGACCGGGAAAAAGCATCGACTTGCGATTATCAAAAAAGTGGTCCATAAAAACCTTCCGTCTCGAATCTTCTCGAAATCTCGTCGGCAGAACCTCGGACCAGGCGACTCCCTGGACTGCGCTTCCCACAATTAACGAATAAGGGGGCCATAAAAACCTTCGATACCGAAGGATTCCTCTGCCCACCGTCAACGCTCATGAATGCCACAGTCAATCATAGGCTTAATTATTTGATAAATAGTAGATATATGTCTGCTATTTTGACGACAATATCCGACCTGTTCGTAAGCGATGTTCTGGAAGCACGCCCCGGACACCGATCCGAGATCCGAGATCCGAGATCCGAGATTCGAGATCCACGATCCGAGATTTCAGAGCCCAAAGCCCCTTCGAATCCCTAATCCCCATGAACGAATCCCTAACGAGGTAGAATCAGCAACCGAGGCCAAGGCGTCTCGTTTGCCGTTGTCCGGAGCCCCCTGCGGGAGGCTGCGAAGAGCGGCCGACGACTACCTGGACCTTAAGGAAAATCGGAGGCTAAAACTCTCAAAGCATGCCGCTGGACAAGTCGCTTAAATCTCAAGTTATTTCGGATAACGCTCGAAAGGATAAGGACACGGGTTCGCCCGAGGTCCAAATTTCGATCATGCAGGCACGGATCAAGCAGATCACGGAGCACCTGCAGCGAAATAAGAAGGATTTCCATTCTCTGCGTGGCCTTACGGTCATGGTCGGAAAGCGACGTCGACTTGAGGGCTACCTCAAGAAGAAGGACATCGTGCGCTACCGCGCCCTGATGGCCAAGCTTGGTATCCGCGAAGTTAAGCCCCGTTAAGCAACGGAGGCAACATGATTCATTCCCACGAATTCGAGGTGGGTGGCAAGACCATCTCACTCGAAACTGGCCGCGTCGCTAAGCAAGCGGGCGGAGCAGTTCTACTTGGCATGGGCGAAACCGTCATTCTTGGCGTCGCCACCATGAACGAAAACCCGAGACCGGGTATCGACTTTCTTCCCCTAACCTGCGACTTCGAAGAGCGACGCTATTCGATCGGCAAGATCCCCGGCGGCTTCATCAAGCGCGGCGGACGACCGAGCGAAAAGTCGATTCTCACGAGCCGCTTGATCGACCGACCCCTGCGACCGATGTTCCCGAAGGGACTTCGCAATGACGTTCAAGTCGTCTGTATGCCTTTCGCGGTGGACGAGACTTGTCCGCCCGATGTCCTCGCGATCTGCGCCGCAGGCGCTGCCCTCACGGTCAGCGACATCCCATTTAAGATGCCAGTCGCCGGCGTTCGCGTTGGTCGCATCAATGGCCAGTTCATTCTTTTCCCATCCCTCGAAGAGCAGAAGGAATCTGATCTCGATCTCGTCGTCGCCGGCCACAAGTCAGCGATCTCGATGGTCGAAGCAGGCGCCAACGAAGTCACCGAAGAAGATATGCACGCTGCGCTCAAGTTCGCTCACGAAGCGGTGAAACTGATCGTCGCCGAAATTGAAAAGTTCGGCAACATGGTCAATAAGCCGAAGCGCGAAGTTGCGATGCACGAGGTTAACGCTGAGCTCGTCGACAAGATCAAGAGCGAGATGGGCAAGGAGATCGCAGACACGATCATCCAGCCTGACAAGGCGATCCGAGAATCCGCGCTTGGCGATCTTCAGAAGGAAATCGTTGCGAAGTACGCAGCGACGATGACCGATCAGCCGGACCTTATCGCACAGCTTCCAGAAGCCGTCGATAAAGTTGTCAAGGGCACCGTTCGCCGACTCATCATCGAGGAAGGCAAGCGACCCGACGGACGCAAGACCGACGAGATTCGACACATCGAAGCGAGCGCAGGACTTCTTCCTCGCGTTCACGGTTCGGGTCTTTTCACTCGCGGGCAGACCCAGGTCATGACGATCCTCACGATCGGAATGCCGGGCGACGCGCAGACCGTCGAAGGTCTCGAAGAGGTTTACGACAAGCGCTACATGCACTTCTACAACTTCCCGTCCTACTCGGTCGGTGAAGTTCGCCCAATGCGCGCAGCGGGCCGACGAGAGATCGGTCACGGCGCTTTGGCAGAAAGAGCATTGCGACCGATGGTCCCGATCGACGATCCGGAATTCCCATACACGCTTCAGCTCACTTCTGAAGTTTTGGAATCGAACGGTTCGACGTCGATGGCCTCCGTTTGCGGATCGACCCTCGCTCTCATGGACGCTGGCATCAAGATCAAGGCGCCCGTCGCCGGTATCGCGATGGGCCTCATGTCCGACGGCACGAACTTCACGGTTCTTACCGACATCCAGGGCATGGAAGACTTCTGCGGCGACATGGACTTCAAGGTCGCGGGCACCCGAGACGGCATCACCGCTCTCCAGCTCGACACGAAGCTTGAAGGCATCCCGGACGAAGTTCTTTCCCGAGCGCTGAATCAAGCGAAGGGCGCGCGATTCCACATTCTCGACATCATCGAGAAGGAAATCTCCGCACCTCGCGATCACATGGCTTCCACCGCACCGCAGGTGACGACGATCAACATCAATCCAGAGAAGATCGGCGCACTGATCGGACCTGGCGGCGCAACGATCAAGAAGATCGTGGCAACGACGGGCGCGCAAGTGGACGTTCAGCAGGACGGACGCGTGTTGGTCGGCGGCAGCGATGGCGAAAGCGTCGAAGCAGCGATCAGCATGATCAAGGGATTGACCGACGAAGTTTCGGTCGGCTCCGAATTCCGCGGAAAGGTCACACGCATCATGGGTCGTGGTGCAATGGTGGAGTACATCCCCGGCCG
>Ga0207704_10000981_pt1 | contig 12658 bp, 9 predicted proteins | sample KBSMisM12_FD_184308 | JGI IMG/M metagenome (GOLD analysis project Ga0207704, IMG submission 184308) | Miscanthus rhizosphere microbial communities from Kellogg Biological Station, Michigan, USA - KBS Miscanthus M1-2 (SPAdes) (version 2) | ecosystem: Host-associated > Plants > Roots > Rhizosphere...
CCGCGCCGCTCGCTGCCGGAACTCGTACCCCAGGAAGGTAAACGACGTGAGCTCTCCCGAGCCGCGTCGTTGCCCGTCCTGGAAGTACACGATCCGGGTCTTGTCGGGATGCAGCCGCAACCCGACCTGCTCCATGCGGTCGCCGATCGCGGTCAGCACCGTGCGTGCCTGCTGCTCGCTGACACAGTGCACGACCGCGTCGTCGACGTAGCGTTCGAACGGGACGGCCGGAAACTCCCGAGCCATCCACGCGTCGAACGCATAGTGCAGGAACAGATTCGCGAGTACCGGCGAGACCGCAGATCCTTGCGGAGTGCCGCGATCCCGCGCGGTCAGCACCCCGTCGGCGTGCTGTAGCGGCGCGTGTAGCCACCGCTGCACATACAGCAGCACCCACGGTTGGTCGGTGTGCGCCTCCACCGCCTTGACGATGAGATCCCATGACACGGTGTCGAAGAACTTCTGAATATCGAGATGGGTGCAGCCGACGACAGTCGCGGCGTTGCGCCGCTATTCCCAACTGCGGCAACAACTGTGCCCATGTCCTTCCGGACCGTGTTGGCCGGGTCGGTGCCGAATTGCTCGAAGTCGGAGCAGCGGTGACCTTTGGCCGGAGCCCACTCGCCCCACTGCCTAAAGTGAAAGGCAATTCCATTGTCGTGGCAGCGATCTCGTATCACTCGCACCCACTCAGGACTCATCGGCCGAGCACGATGCCCCGACTCACCACCGACGATGACTCAATCGATGCCAGTCAAATCCAAGCTCGGCAACGGGCCGAGCAGCGGTTCGAGCGACAGGAACCGCACAGCCGCAGGTGTCTCGCGCAACGCGTCGGCGCGCCAGCAGTATTCGTCGAACTCGATCATCACCGAACGCGAGGAACGCGCCTCCGTCGCCATCGCCACCAACCTGCCCTTCAGCGAATGGGGCACCGTCTTCCCCGACCCGCGCCTCGTCGCGGCCATCGTCGACCGCGTCACCTTCAACGCCCACATCATCGAAACCGGCACCCAGTCCTACCGACTACGCACCAGCAAGACCTCGACCCGACGCAAACGAGCCAGCCGACAAACCGGGGTCATAATTTGTGCCGATTTCTGGGGCCAGATCACTTGACGAAACCCACGAAGGCTTCCCGGTCACCGACGAGGCCACGGCACACCTGACCCCGGCGCAGCACGACCACATCAACTTCTACGGCACCTACGACTTCGACATCGACGCCGAACTCCGACGCGAAGGCCAAGGCCCACTTCGTGTAGCGGCCTGACCGGATCACGTCATCACGAAAACAACTAGATTCGCTCCATTGCTAAGCCGACCCCAGGAAGGGCGGCCTGCGGCCTGAGCACCGCCCTCCCGCAGTGGGCACTGGACTACAGACTCACCGGTTCTGCTACCCGATTCGCGGCGAGCATCGAGGCATACTGAGACTCTTCAAGCTCGCGGCAATACCGCTGGTAGACCTGACCGCCACCCATGTATACCAGGAACGCTTCCGGCTTGCCCGGCACGTTCTCGCCGAGGAACCATGCCTTGGCCTTCTTACCCTCGGTGTACATCACCGTGGCCTTCCCGGTCCGCTCGGTCTCTTCGGCCCACCACTCCTCGGACTCCGGTGTGGCCTCGAAGGCGTCGATGTCGTTGTCGCGCGCCCATCGCAGCGCACGCTGCAGCCACTGGGCGCCGAGCTGAATCGGCACCACCAGGTTCGAGTACGGGGTCTGTGGCCCCAGCGACATGAAGAAGTTGGGGAAGCCGTGCACGCCAATACCGAGGTTGGATCGCAGGCCCTCACGAGCCCATCGGTCGCGCAACGTGATTCCGTCGCGACCGATGATGTCGATGTTGGTCAGCGTGCCCGTCATTGCGTCGAAGCCGGTGGCGAAGATCAACACGTCCAACTCGAACTCGGTGTCCCCGACGCGCACCCCGGTCGGCGTGATCGCGGTGATGGGCGTAGATGCGGTGTCGACCAGATGCACGTGGTCCAGGTTGAACGCGTCGTAGTAGCCGTGCCCGGTGGGAACGCGTTTGCCGTTGAACGAGTATGTCTTCGGGCACAGCAGGTCGGCGGTCGCCGGGTCTTTGACGATCTCGCGGATCTTGGAGCGAATGAACTCCGAGGCCAATTCGCTGGCGGCGTGGTTGGTCGCCAGGTCGTTGAAGCATTCGTTGGCGAAGTGGAAACCACCCTCGTTCCACTTGCTTTCGAAGATGGCGCGGCGCTGTTCTGCAGACACTTCCAGAGCGCTGAACTGTGCGGGTTCCATTGCGACACCGAAGGGGTGATTGGCGGCCTTCTCGTAGATCGCGTCGTAGTTGTCGCGCAGCCACTGCATCTGCTCGTCGGTGACCGCGTCGTTGGTGGTTTCCACCACGAAGTTCGGGGTGCGCTGGAACACGACGAACTCACCGACTTGCGGGGCGATCTCGGGAACGATTTGAATTCCCGATGCTCCAAGCCCGATCAAGCCAACGCGTTTGCCGGCCAGGTCGACGCCGTCGCGCGGCCAGTGCGCGGTATGGTACTTCTCGCCGGCGAACGTATCGATGCCGGGGATGTCCGGGTAGATGGCCTGCGACAGCACTCCCATGCCGCTGATCAGGTACTTGGCCACCAGCGGTGCGCCGCCGTCGATCTGAACAGTCCAGGTGTTGGTGTCATCGTCGTAGCGGGCGGACTCCACACGGGTGTTGAGCCGGATGTCACGACGCAGGTCGAGGCGGTCGGCGACGAAGTTGAGGTAGGCCAACACTTCCGGCCCAGCGGGGTACCGCTGCGACCACGCCCATTCCTCACGCACCTCCTTCGAGAACGAGAAGGAGTAGTAGCTGTATTCGCTGTCGGTCCGCACCCCTGGATAGCGGTTGGCCAGCCAAGTGCCTCCGACGCCGTCCTGGGCGTCGAGGACGACTGTGTCCAGGCCGATTTCGCGAAGATGGTGAAGTATGGCCAGGCCGGAGAATCCGGCTCCGATCACGATGGCGTCGACGTGTGTACGGGCTTCGATGGTCATGTGGGTTGTCCTTCGCGAATTATGCGGAAGCTGGTTGGGCGGTGTGCTGATGGGCGTTGGCGATTCGGCGGGCGTGGTACCAGTCGGCCATCGTGGCGATGGACGAGTCGGCGGCGGCGAGGTGCCCTGCCTGTAGCGGGAATACGTGTTGGTGTCCGGGCGCGACGTCGAAGGTGACGGCGACGCCGGCGTCCTGCGCGAGCGCGTGCAGACGGGTGGCGTCGGCATACAGCGACTCGATATCGGCGGCGGTGATGTACAGCGGTGGAAACCCGGTGAGGTCAGCGTAGAGCGGGTTGACCAGCGGATCGGTGGGGTCGGCGCCGCCGGAGAGGTACCGGTCGATGTTGCCCTGCAAGCCTTCTCGGGTGATCAGGAAGTCGGTGTCGTTGTTGGACACCAGCGTCTCTCCGGTGTTCTCCATGTCCAGCCAGGGTGAGATCGCCATTACCAGCCCGGGTGTTCGCGAGCCGTCGCGCTGCATCCGCAGCGTGGTGGCGATGGCGATGCTGGCACCCGCGCTGTCACCGATGAAGGTGATGTCGGCGGGGCGGATCCCGTCTCTCACCAGAGCGTCGAAAACTGCGGCAGTGTCCTCGATCTGAGCCGGGTAGGGATGCTCGGGCGCGCGCCGGAAGTCGGCGACGAACGCGGTGGCGCCGCAGGCGCGCGCCACGTGGCCGGCCAGCTTGCGGTGGCTGGCCGAGGAGCCGAGTGCGAAACCACCGCCGTGCAGGAACACCAGCACCTGGGTCGGGTCAGCCGCTAGTGGGGTCACCAGGATGCCTGGCACCCCGCCGAGCTCTGTGGACTTGTAGGTGACGTCCTCGGGTTCGGCGGTGGCGCGCTGCCAATCCTCGAACACCCATCGCATCAACCTCAGCGACATCTCGGGGTTGGCGACGAATTCCTCGGTCCACTCGGCATAGATGGCGCCCAGCCGATCGGTCGGTTGGAAGGTGGTCATGTGCCTCTCCTGAATTTCGGTAGGTGATTCTGCGGTTGACCGCGGCTGTGACCTGCCGCACTGGAGCCAGTCTGTGGTTGCGCAGCGCACCCACCCCGAGGTGTCGCAAATTGACGCACCGCTGTCTCACCGTGACGCACATCACTGCGCCTGCGAACGCCCGCGCTTATCTGAACGCACCAGGCCCCACCGACAGGAGAAGCACCGATGAATCGTCTGAACGACAAGATCGCCCTGGTCACCGGCTCCTGCCGGGGCATCGGCCACGCCATCGCCGAGGCATTCGCCCGGGAGGGCGCCACCACGATCGCCACCGGCCGGTCCAAGACTGACGAGTCCTTCGGCCCCCGTTCGCCCGGCATTGACTATCGCCGGCTCGACGTGTCCCAGGAGGAGGACTGGGCAACCGTGATCGCCGACGTGGTCGACCGCTACGGCCGGATCGACGTGCTCGCCAACAACGCCGGCATCATCGCCTATCAGTCACTGCACGAGCTGAGCGTGTCCGAATGGGAACGCGTCATAGCCACCAACCAGACCGGCACGTGGCTAGGCATGCGGTCGGTGATCCCGCACATGGTGAGTCAGCGCAGCGGCTCGATCATCAACGTCTCGTCGATCTGGGGGAACGCGGCAGTCGCGGGCGCGCATGCCTATCACGCCACCAAGGGTGCGGTGCGCAACATGTCCAAGAGTGCGGCCATCAGCTACGCCAAGGATAATGTGCGGGTCAACTCGGTGCACCCCGGTTTCATCAAGACGCCGCTGACCGACGCGCAAGAGGTGGAGATCAACGAGTTCGTCGTCGCGCAGACGCCGATGGGCCGCGCGGGCCTGCCGGAGGAGATCGCCAACGGCGTGGTGTTCCTCGCCTCGGACGAGGCCAGCTTCGTCACCGGCTCAGAACTGGTAATCGACGGCGGCTACCTGGCCCAGTGAGTCAGCCGGAAAGGTTGTAGGTCTTGAGCTTTCGGTGGATCGTCGCCCGCGAGACACCGAGTAGCTCGGCCGCCTTGGAGCGGTTACCGCCTGCCTCCTGCAGCGCTCTGCGGATGGTCTCCATCTCGGTCCGTTCGATCATCGACCAGGAGCGATGGGCCCTCAACGAGTCCGGCAGGTGATCGAGCTGTACCACACCGCGGGTGCCCGCGGCCACCTGCTTCTCAACCAGCACGCGCAGCTCGGCGAGGTTGCCCGGCCACCCCGCGGCTTCCAGGGCCCGCCGCGCGTCCTCGCTCACCGTCAGCCGCAGGCCCGGAGAGCGTTGCGCGACAAAGGCATTCCACAGCGCGGGAATATCGCCTACCCGCTCTCGCAGCGGTGGCACCCACACCACGGCGACGCCCAGCTTGGTCGCCGCGGCCTCGGCGTCCGAATGGGTGGCTGCCGTCGCCGTCAGTAACACCGAGCCGCGCCCGGTGTTGGCATCAATCAGCGCACGCAGCGCGGCGAGCACCTGCAGGTCGAGATGCTCCACTCCGCGGATGACGACCCGCGACGAGGTGGCGACGGCGTCGGCGAGCTGTTGAAGCCACACCTGGTCGCCGACGATCTGGCGCTGGGCGGTGTGCACCACCGCGACGTCGGCCTGCACCGCACCCGGCCGGTACGGGCGGCCCAGTGCCAGTGAAGTTTTGCCGCTTCCGGACTCGCCGGCGATGAGCAGAGCGGTGCGCGCTGCGATGTGCCTGCTGACATGGTGGGCGGCGGTCAGCCACGACTTCGTCTGTCCCACCAGCGCGTCGACCGGCGGCCTGCCATGGCCCACCGACGTCCGCGCCGCCGGGCTGAGCGCGGCCACCACCCCTGCCCCACCGTCGAGGGCGCTCACATCGATAGCTGTGGTCCCGATGGACAGTTCGGCTGTCAGTCGGGCGTCGTGCCGCAGCCCCGCGCACAGGTGCCCGATCAAATCCACATCCGTCCGGGCCAATTCGCCTGCGCGCCTGCTGCGCATGGTCAGACCGTCGGGGCCGAACGCCACCACAGGACCGTTGTGCCGTGTGGAAGCGTCCAGGAACGCTGCCAGCATGGCCCTGGCGCCTGGCTGTGCGACGTCAAGGACGTGCTGTTGCAGTTGGGCTGCAAGCGAATTCGTGAGCGGCAGCAGCAGGCCGCTGCGTTCGTCGATCTTCGTCGACACCGTCACCGCGGCCAGCAGCTTGCCGGTGATGGGGTGCCACACCGGCGCACCGGTGCACAGGGCGTTGTGATACAGGTCAGCGAAGTGCTCGGCACCCTCGATCTGCACGCTCTTTCCCGAGGCGATCACGGTCCCTACCCCGTTGGTGCCCACCGTGTCCTCGGCGAGGACCGCCCCGCGCACCGTCCCCAGCCGGTCCAGGTGGTTCATCGCCGACGAGTCCAGCGACCACCGCTGCACGATGCGGCCCTGGGCATCGGCGAGCAGCAGCCCCATCCCCGATCCGGCCAAATCCTCGGCGGCACGGGCCATCGGCGCCTGGAACATCTCCAGCAGATGGTTGTCGAGCAGATCCTCGTCGACTCGGGGAACGTCGCGAACGTTGTCGGGTGCCCCCAGCGCGCTCTTCGACCGCAACCACGATTGAAGCAGGTCGGGCGGCACCGCCTGACCTGCGTCGGAGGCAGTGAGGAACTGTGCGCGTATCTCCTCGATCCGCGATCCGCTGGGCCGTGCCGACACGAACAACTCCTTGCGTCACGCCTTCGGGATCACAGATGGTCGGTCGGATCATCGGAAGCGACCTCGGATCCTCGAATGCGATCCGGATCACATCCTACCGTAGAAGGAACAGGTCACCGCTGGGATGCAGTGGACCCGACTTTGCGGCCGAGCGCACGCGTAGCCGCTGACTGTCTCAAAAAGACGCAGTCGTATCCGGCGTCACATTTCGGTCTTAGCGTGACTTTAGACCGCGGCGACAAGCCCCGCTGGCTTTCGAATTTCGCTCGACTGAAGACGAGGAACCATGACGACTACCCTGGTCGGGCCTTCCGACAAGACATTCGACGCGACCACGGACACCGCTGTGGTCCACGGCAGGCGCGTCCCCACCGGTTTGTTCATCGATGGTCAATGGCGGCGGACGAATTCGACTTTCGCAGTACTGGATCCGGCCACCGGCACCGAGATCGCCGCGATGTCCGACGGTGACGCCGACGACGCGATCGCCGCCCTCGAGGCGGCGGCAGGCGCGCAGGCCGGGTGGCGGCGCGTCGCGCCGCGCGACCGAGCCGAACTGTTCACCCGCGCCCACCGACTACTGCTGTCACGGGCCGAGGAGTTCGCCGACGTGATGACCGCCGAGAGCGGCAAGCCGCTGGCCGAGTCCCGCGCGGAGTTCGCGTTGTCCGCAGAGTTCTTCCTCTGGTACACCGAGCAGATCGCGCACCTGCACGGCACCTGGGCGCCGGCATCCCACGGCGGATACCGCGTGGTCACCACCCACCAGCCCGTCGGGCCCGCCCTGTTAGTCACGCCGTGGAACTTCCCGATGCTCATGATTGCCCGCAAGGCCGGCGCGGCACTGGCCGCGGGTTGCCCGGTGATCGTGAAGTCCGCCAAGGAAACTCCGCTGACATGCGCTCTGTTCGTCGAAATCCTACGCGAGGCAGGCTTTCCCGACGGTGTGGTGAACCTCGTCCACACGACGTCCTCGGCCGCGGTGTCGGCGGCACTGATGGCTGACGACCGTCTGCGCAAGGTGAGCTTCACCGGGTCTACCGGTGTCGGGGTCACTCTGCTGGAGCAGGCCGCCCCCGGCATCATCAACACGTCGATGGAACTTGGCGGGGACGGGCCGTTCATCGTTCTGGACGACGCGGACGTCGAACTGGCCACCCAACAAGCGGTCGTATGCAAATTCCGCAACGCCGGGCAGGCGTGTGTGGCGGCCAACCGGATCATCGTGCACAGCGCCGTGGTCGAGGCATTCACCGCCCGGTTCGTCGAACTCACCACACAGCTGACAGTCGGCAACGGCTTCGACCCCGGCGTGGACGTCGGACCGATCATCTCGGCCCGTCAGCGCGACACCGTCGTGGACCTGGTCGACACTCTCCGCGCGACGGGAGCCGAGCTACTCACCGGCGGCTCCACTCGACCCGGCGACGGATACTTCTTCGAGCCCACCGTCTTTCGCGTTCACGGACGGCCCGCCGAACTGTGCAGCCGCGAGCTGTTCGCCCCTGTTGCCACCATCTACGAAGTGGATTCCACGGCCGAGGCGATCTCCTTCGCCAACGACACCCGGTACGGGCTGGCCGCCTACGTGTTCACCACAGACCTGTCGCGCGCCGTCGCGGTCGGTGAGCGGCTGGATTTCGGCATGGTCGGCATCAACCGCGGCATCATGGCCGACCCCGCCGCAGCCTTCGGCGGCGTCAATGCCTCTGGTCTGGGCCGCGAGGGTGGGCACGACGCCATCTACGACTACCTCGAACCGAAGTACCTCGCCGTCACCGTCAACGAGGAAGAAGCCCTGTCATGACAAGCACCATCACCGCACCCTCACCGCTTCGCACCACCAACGATCTCGGGGTCGGACTGCTGCGCCAACCGGCGATGGTGTTGTTCGGGCCAGGCCAGCGCCGACAGATCCCGCGGGTCGTCACCGCCATCGCTCAACGAGTCCTGATGGTGACCGACGCCCGTATGGCCGCCAGTGCGGAGTTCGGGCAGATCGTCGAAGCGCTTGTGCAACAGGGTGTCTCCGTGTCCGTCTATGACGGCACCGAGTCCGACCTGCCACGCCGGAATGTCGTCGACCTCGTCGAGCGGTTCGGTACCGCCTCGGTGGAGGCCGTCGTCGGCATCGGCGGTGGGTCGTGCATGGATCTGGCGAAGGTCGCCTCGGTAGTACTGACCCATGGCGGTGACGTCCGCGACTACTACGGCCAGTTCCTGGTACCGGGGCCTGGGGTTCCGGTGATCACCGTCCCCACCACCGGCGGCACCGGCGCCGAAGTCACCTGCATCTCGGTGGTCTATGACGAGGACCAAGGCATGAAAGTGGGGGTCGCGAGCCCGCACCTGGAGGCCGACGCGGCGATCATCGACCCCGAACTGACCCTGAGTTGCCCGCCCGGGCTGACCGCCGCCTCCGGGGCCGACGCCCTGTCGCACCTCATCGAGTCGTTCACGGGACGGGCCAAGAACCCCGGAACCGAACAGTTGGCCACCACGCTGTATGCGGGCAAGAACGTTCTGGCGGACGTCTACGCGCGCACCGGTCTTGCGCTATTGAACACGTCACTGCCTGCGGTGGCTGCCAACCCGAGTGACCTGGCGGCCCGGTCTGACACGCTGTTCGGCGCGTACTGCGCCGGCATGGCGATCAACACCGCCGGGACTGCGGGTGCGCATGCCATCCAGTCGCCGATAGGCAACCTCACCCACACCCCGCACGGTTTCGGCATCAGTGCACTGCTGCCCTACGTGATGCGCTACAACTTGCCGACCCGGATCCCTGAGTTCGCTGAGATCGGCCGCATCCTCGGGGTGGCTGGGGAATCGGAATCCGACGAGCGCCAGGCTCAGTCGGCGATCGAGCGGATCGAGACGCTCTTGGCCACTCTAGGGGCTCCGCTGGATCTGCGTACGCTGGGTTTGGCGCCGGCAGACTTCGGTTTCGTCGCGAAGCAGGCCATGCTGGCCACCCGGCTAACGGCCAACAACCCGCGTGAGTTGACCGCCGATTCGGTGGTGTCGATTCTGGAGCGCGGCTACGACGGTGACCGGAGCTGGTGGCAGCTGTGAGCAACCCGCCTGTGGCGGTCCTGGGTGCTGGCTCCATCGGAGTTTCCTTCGCCATCCTCTTCGCCTGCAACTGTTTTGACGTCGCAGTGTACGACCCCGTCGACGAGGCGCTGCCTCGCGGGGCTTCCGACCTGCGGGAGCGGTTGGAACAGTTGCACGCCGGCGGCGGGCTCGACGCCGATCGCGCTGAGGTCGCAGCGCGGGTGAGGTTCACCTCCGATCTGGCCTCGGCCCTCGCCGGTGCAGGGTTCGTGCAGGAATGCGCACCCGAGCGCGTCAATCTCAAACGGACCCTGTTGCGGCAGGCCGCTTCTCTGACCTCGGGTATGGTGCCTCTGGCCAGCTCCAGTTCGGCGATCGTGCCGAGCTGTCTTGCCGAGGGCCTCGATTCCGATGTCGCCGCACGGATTCTGGTCGGTCACCCGGGGAATCCGCCGTACCTGCTGCCGGTCGTCGAGGTTGTGCCGTCACCGTTGACTGCCGATGCCATCGTGCGACAAGCGGTCGAGGTGTACCGCACGACGGGACTGCGGCCCGTGCTGGTGCGCCGCGAGGTCGACGGGTTCCTCTTCAACCGACTGCAGGGTGCGCTGCTGCGCGAGGCGTACTGCTTGGTGCGCGACGGCATCGCGACCGTCGACGACATCGACGAGGTAGTTCGCAACGGCCTTGGGCGACGCTGGAGTTTTATCGGCCCGTTCGAGACCGCCGACCTCAACACCCGCGGTGGAATCGAATCTCACGCCGCGAAAATGGGTCCCGCCTACGAACGGATGGGTGCCGAGCGTGGACAGCACGACCCGTGGACACCCGAGCTGGTCGCCGATGTGACCGCACAGCGTCGGGCCCTGCTGGATCTCGATGACTGGGACGAGCGGGTCCGCTGGCGCGATCGGCAGCTCATCCGGCTGCGAAACATGGCCAACTGATTGCAGACGAGGAAAAGAGCGAAAGATGCTGAGTGCAACGCTTGGAATGCTGGCGATGCTGCCGGTGGTGTTCGGTGTCGCTGGGTACGCGATGGTGTCCCGATGACCGCACACTCGCCCAGCTCGGTCGCCGAATCGGCAGATAGCACTATCGATCCTGATGTGCAGGCAAGACGCGCGAACGATCGCGAACGCAGCGCAGGGTTTCCATCTGATGTGACGATTGATCAGGATGCGGTGGACGGACTCGTAACCGCCGAGGACTTTGCTGCCGAATTCGACGAGAACCTCGACGATGCCACCTTGTACGCCAAGTATCGTCGGCTCGCCGCCGAACAGGCCGCCCTGCGCCGGCTGGCCACGCTGGTGGCGCGCGGGGTTGAACCTTTGGAAATATTTGGCGCGGTGGCCGACGAGATGCGCCGATGCGTGCCTGCGGACACCGCCGGATTGTGGCGCTTCGAATCGGATCGCGAGATTACCATCGTGGCCGCCGCTGCCGATCCTGAGGCGCTGGCACGATGGCCGGTGGGCACCCGAACTGCGGTGGAAGGCAATACCATCGCGGCGCTGGTGCACCGCAGCGGCCGGCCGGCACGGATCGACAGCTACGACAACGTCGCCGGGCCGATCGCTGCTCGCGTGCGCGCGGTAGGCGTGCGCGCGGCGGTGGGGGTGCCCATCATCGTTGACGGACGGGTGTGGGGCCTGGCGGCGGTCGGTTCCCTGCAACCCGGCCCGATGCCAGCCGACACCGAGGTCCACATCAGCCGCTTCGCCGAACTGATCGCCACCGCACTCGTGGCCGGCTATCGCGACCAGCAGACACGGCAACTCCTCGCTGAGGCGTCACGACGGTCGAATCTGATCGACTCACTCCTTCACGGACGGGCCTTCGACGAATGGAGCCTGTGCGAGGTCGCCAGCAAGCTTCGGCTGCCGATCAATGGTCCATTTGTCGTCGTCGCTGCCGAAGTTCCCGCAGCGGGCAATGAACCGCTCCCCGAGATCGAATCGAAGCTGCGCAGCCTCGACATATCTTCGGCATGGCGGCTGCAGCCTGATATGCAGGTCGGGATCGTGCACGTCGAGTCCAACCACAAACTCGACAGAGTTGTTGCGCTGGTGTCGCGGATGACGACGGTGCGGGTGGGCGTCAGTGCGGCCTTCAAGGATCTGCGCGAGACGCCCCGAGCCCTGCATATCGCAAGGGTGATGGTGCGCGGCCCGACCGACTCCACCTCCTCGGTCGCGGTGTTCGACGGCTCCATCCTGGCCACCGCTGCGGTCAGCGCGCCGGCGGCGATGATCAAAACGGTCGGCGCCGCGCTGGACGGTTTTGGCGATCTTCCCGACGAGGACCGGGAGATACTTTTCGAAACGTTTCGGGTGTGGCGGGACAACGATGCATCGATGCGCGCTGCCGCTGATGTACTTATTTGCCACCCGAACACCGTCCGCCACCGCTTGCGCCGAATCGAGAAACACACCGGCCGATCCCTTCAGCGGCCAAGGGATGTCGCCGAACTGTGTCTGGCGTTCGAGGTACACCGCCGACTGATGTAGCCGAAACCCATTGACACTGTGGACGAGCGGGAAGGCCGCCACGATAACGATCTGTCCGGCAGGTGCCGATTCGTTGGAGATATGAGGCGCGGCGGTCGAAGATCTCGTCGGCGGTCTTGGTCCAGGTGAAGGGTTTGGGATTGTCGTTCCATGCGGAGATCCAGTCGCGGACGTCCTTCTCCAGGGCCGGGATTCACCGAGGACTATGACCGAGCGCGTGCCGTTCGATGTCGCCGCCTACGAGCGCGCCGTGTCAGAGCTAGCGGCTGCTCCATCTGCGGCTTCCTGGCCTGCAAACCGGGCATGGACCATGAGTTGCTCTACGACGGGCATCGTCAAGTTGTTGACCTGGTGTGGTGCTGCCAGGATTGGTCGTTTGTGGCGATTGCGGCGAGGTACAAGGGCTACCGGTATCCGATCGAGGTCATCGGGC
>Ga0207704_10000995_pt1 | contig 12568 bp, 13 predicted proteins | sample KBSMisM12_FD_184308 | JGI IMG/M metagenome (GOLD analysis project Ga0207704, IMG submission 184308) | Miscanthus rhizosphere microbial communities from Kellogg Biological Station, Michigan, USA - KBS Miscanthus M1-2 (SPAdes) (version 2) | ecosystem: Host-associated > Plants > Roots >...
GCGGCCCGCTCCTGGGCGGCGTCCAACGGTGCGCCGGCGATCAGGCGGTCGACTGTGGCCAGCACGGCCGGCGGCGTGTCGCTGGCGGCGGTGCGGTAGTCGGGCGTCGGGCCCGGGCGGAAGGGCATGGCGACCTCGGCGATCCAGTGGTCGCCTTGCCGGCAGGCCAGGCCGGCCAGCCGCTCGCGCGCGCTGTGGAACGTGCGGCAATAGCGCCCATCGGCGGCCCGGAACGTCAGGCCCACCCTCACCACGCCGGGCTCGGCCGTCAGTTGCGCGCCCAGCGCCGTGGCCAGGTCTCCGCGGGCCACGAGGTCGCCGCCTCGCGAGACCAGCAGCCCTGACTGCGGCCAGGCCAGGCGGCCGGCCAGCACGCCCGCAACCAGGCAGGCGGCCATCGCCGCCCAGGCCGGAAGGCCGAGCCGCGCGCCCCGGCTGGCCTCATCGTTGGCGGTCGCGGCCATCGCCACGAGGCGGGGCGGTACGGGTTCGTCCAGCACCGGGGCGTAGGCAGCGCTGACCCGGTCCGCCAGACTTTGGTGCAGGGCCACTTCGGCCGCCAGCTGTGGGTCGGCCGCCATTTCGGCCTCGAACGCGGCGCGGTCGGCCGCATCGAGTTCGCCGTCGACATAGGCGAAAAGGCGCTCGTCGCGGGTCATGCGGCGGTCTCCTGCAGGTGGGCCGCGAGCGCCAGGCGCCCGCGCACAAGGCGACTGGTGAGCGTGCCGGCGGGAATCTCCAGCACCTGCGCCGCCTCCTGGTAGGACAGCCCCTCGACCAGCACGAGAGCGACGGCGGCGCGCTGCTCGTCAGGCAGGCGGGCCAGAGCGCGCTCTACCTCGCCGAGCGCCAGGCGCGCATCGAGGGCCTCTGCCCCGGTGTCGCCGACACCCTCGCCGGCCTCCTGCGGAAGGAACACGCCGCCCCTGCGGGTGCGGCTGCGGCTTTCGTCGATCCAGGCGTTCTTCATGATCCGGAACATCCAGCTGGCCAGGCTCGTCCCCGGACGCCATTGGGCGCGGCGCGCCAGCGCCCGCTCGAGCGTCAGCTGCACCAGGTCGTCGGCGTCGGCGCCGTCGCGCGCCAAGACGCGTCCGAGCCGGCGAAGGCGCGGCAGCAGCTCGACCATTTCGCGCTCAAAAGCGTTCAAGGGAGACCCTTGTCTTGGGGATGAAACGTCCGGCGCTGTGCGTTTCATCCCAGGATGCCACGGAAAACAGGTCCGCGGTCAGCGGCGGAGGACTACGGTCAAGAATGCTCAAGAGGCCCAAAAAGCTGCGCCGCGGCGCGCTCGCCCCCATCCTGGCGGCGGTTCTCACGGCGACTCTGCCGTGCGGCGGGCCGTCGTCGGCGCAGATCCTGGGCGGTCGCCTCCCCGGCCTGCCCAGCCTGCCGGGCGGGCTGCCGGACACGCCGCGCGCGGCGCCGCTGGGATCGATCACCGGCCCGGCGGGCGAGCTGGCGGGCGCGACCCTGTCGAATGTGCGCCGGCTGACCGCTCAGCGGCTGCTGCGCGATCACCGCGACGTCGTGGAGGCCGACGACCAGGGCCGCCCGGTCGTGCGCGGCGACGTCATGGCGCTGGGGATCGCGCCCGAGACGCTGGCGCGGCTGCAGCAGGCGGGGTTCACGGTGCGCTCGCGCGACACCCTCCCGGGGCTCGGCTTCGAGGCCGTGACCTTGGGCGCCCCGAAAGGCCTGAGCGCCGCCGAAGCGGTGCGCCGCGTGCGCGCGCTGGACCCGGGCGGGCAATACGACTTCGACCACCTCTACCAGGAGGGCGGCGCGACCGGCGCGGGCGCGGGCCCGACGGCCGGCGAACACGCAGATGAGGGCGGCCTCAGGGTGGGAATGGTCGATGGGTCAGCGGCGCAAAGCCGCCCGGCCCTCGCCGGCGCCCGGCTGGTCCAGCGCGCCTTCGCGCCCGGCGGCGCCAGGACCACGGCCCACGCCACGGCCGTCGCCTCGCTGATCGCCCGCGCCGCGCCCGGCGCGGAGATCGATGTCGCCGACGTCTACGGCCCGACGCCCACCGGCGGCTCGGCGCTCGCGCTGGTGCGCGCACTCGACTGGCTGGCCCAGACCGGAACGCCGGTGATCAACATCAGTCTGGTGGGACCGCCCAACACAGTGCTGGCCGCGGCGGTGAAAGCGGCGCTGGGCCGGGGCCTGCTGCTCGTCGCGCCGGTGGGCAATGACGGGCCCGCTGCGCCGCCGCTCTATCCGGCCGCCTATCCGGGCGTGATCGCGGTCACCGGCGTAGACGGCCGCCGCCGCGTGCTGCCAGAGGCCGGGCGCGCCGGCCACGTGGACTTCGCCGCGCCGGGCGAGGTCTCCGCCGCGGCCCCGGGCGGCGGCTTCGCCAACGTCCGCGGCACCTCCTTCGCCGCGCCGCTGGTCGCCGGGCGCCTGGCTGTCCAGGCGGCGCGCGTCGGTCCGACCCAGGCCGTCCAGGCTCTGAGCCGGGAAGCCGCCGACCCCAATCCCGCCGTCGGCCGAGGCGTAGTGGGCTTCGACCTGCGCCTGGCGCGCTGAACTTTTTCGCCGACGGGTGGATGAAACCGCCAGACCGGGTCGTTGGACCTGTCGATGGTTATCCACGACAGGAGCAGTCTTATGCGTAGAACCACCCTTCTGATCGGCGCCGCCTTTGCGGCCAGCCTGGCGCTCACCAGCGCCGCCGACGCCCAGCTGCTGGGCGGCCACGGCGGCGGCGGGCTGGCCGGCGGTCTCGCCGGCGGCCTCACCGGCCCCGGCGGCCTGACGGGCGGCCTGACCGGTTCCGGCCGCGCCTCGGCTGGCGCAGCCGGCCAATTCGGCGGCCCGGACCTGGGCGACGTCACCGGTCACGCCCGCGACAGCGTCGACCAGTCGCGCAGCAAGGCGCGCGCCGTCTCCGGGAAGGCCAAATCGGCCGCATCGGGCGCGGTGGACAGCGCCCAGACCACCGCCGCCGGCGCGGCCGGCCAGGCGCAGGGCGCCGCCTCCGGCGCAGCCGCCACGGCCGCCGGCCAGGGCCAGGGCGCATTGTCCGGCGCCGCTTCGAGCACGACATTCCCCGACCTGACCGCCAGCGGCGAGGGTTCGGGGTCCGGCTCGGTGAACACCCGTCATGCCAAGGCGAGCGGCTCGGCCCAGGGCGCGAGCTCGGCGACGGTCAGCCCCAATCCGCAGGCAAACGTCAACGGATCGGGGAGCGGTTCGGCGTCGGTGCGCCGCTAGCGCCGCCGCCAAGCTGGACACCGCCGGCGCTGGAGAGACCTCAGGGTCTGCCGGCGGATGTTTCAGCGAAGGGCCGTCGGCTCCCGGCGGCCCTTCACGCTGTGCATTACCTGGGAGGTCATGGAGGCCGTTCCCCGAGGCCGCTAAGGTCGCGCCATGACCGCACCTCAGAAGGCCTTCGGCGACCACCTGCGCGAATGGCGCCAGCGCCGCCGCCTCAGCCAGCTGGACCTCGCCCTGGACGCCGAGATCTCCACCCGGCACCTGAGTTTCCTGGAGACCGGCCGCGCGAAGCCCAGCCGCGACATGGTGATCCGCCTGGCCGAACAGCTCGAGACGCCGCTGCGTGAGCGCAATGCGCTGCTGATGGCGGCCGGATTCGCCCCGGTGTTCGTCGAGCGGCCGCTGGACGATCCGGCGCTGGCGCCCGCGCGCCGGGCCATCGACCTAATCCTCGAGGGACATTCGCCCTACCCGGCCCTGGTTATCGACCTGCGCTGGAACCTGGTGGCCGCCAACGGCGCGGTGGCGCCGCTGATGGCCGGGACCGCGCCGGACCTGCACGGCCCGCCGCTCAACGTCATGCGCCTGGCGCTGCATCCCAGGGGCCTGGCGCCGCGGATCGTGAACTTCGCCGAATGGCGAGCGCACCTGCTCGAACGCCTGCGCCGCCAGGCGGCGCTCAGCAACGACCCGGGGCTGGCCGAACTCCTGGAGGAGGTGCTGACCTACCCCGTACCGCCGGCGCCCGATCGCCGGCCCGAGGACTTCGGCGGCGTGGCCGTTCCGCTGCAGCTGATGGTTGGCGACCAGGTGCTGTCGTTCCTCTCGACCGTCACCGTGTTCGGCGCGGCCCTGGACGTCACGCTGTCGGAGCTGTCGCTGGAAACCTTCTTCCCCGCCGACCAGGCGACGGCGGACGCGCTGCGAACCCTCTAGAACGAGACGCAGGAGCCCTGGGTGACCACCAGAACCGACTCCTGCCGGAAGCGGGTCTTGTAGGCGTCACGCACGGCGTCGATCCGGGCGCCGGAGTCGTGGCTCTTGGGCAGCACGATCAGCACCACCTTGGACGCCTCGCGGATCAGCACTTCGTCTTTGCCCCGCCACTGGCCGCCGCCGTCCAGGACGGTCAGGCCATCCGGGAAGCGCGGCGTGACCTCCTCGTCCATGAACCGGCGGAAGTCGGCGTCGCTGACGCCGGGCTGGGTTCCGATGTTGCGGCCGAAGAAGAGCTGGGCGGTCTGCTGATACGTCTGGCCCGCCGGACAGGCGGGCGCGGACGACCCGCCCCCGGAGACGCTGACGCAGCCCGACAGCAGCAGGCTCGCGACGCTGATGACCAGTCCTGACGCCCCCGCCGTCTTCATCCGCCGATCAACTCCCGCCCGATCAGGAAGCGCCGGATCTCGTTCGTGCCGGCGCCGATATCGTAGAGCTTAGCGTCACGGACCAGCCGCTCCACCGGATATTCCTTGGTGTAGCCGGCGCCGCCCAGGGCCTGGACCGCCTCCAGCGACACGCGCACGGCGTTCTCGCTGGCCATCAGGATCGCGCCGGCGGCGTCGAAGCGGGTGGTCAGTCCCGCATCGCAGGCCTTGGCCACGGCATAGACGTAGGCGCGCGCCGAGTTCAGGGCGACGTACATGTCGGCGACCTTGCCCTGCATGAGCTGGAAGGTCCCGATCGGCTTTCCGAACTGCTTGCGCTCGCGGACATAAGGCAGGACCACGTCCAGGCAGGCCTGCATGATGCCGAGCGGCCCGGCCGCCAGGACGGCGCGCTCGTAGTCCAGCCCGCTCATCAGGACGCCGACGCCGCCGTTCTCCGGGCCCATGACGTTGTCCTCTGGCACCTCGCAGTCCTCGAAGACCAGCTCGGCGGTGTCCGACCCGCGCATGCCCATCTTGTCGAGCTTCTTCGAGACACTGAAGCCCTTCATGCCCTTCTCGATCAGGAAGGCGGTGATGCCCTTGCCGTCGGCCTCGGGGTCGGTCTTGGCGTAGACCACCAGGGTGTCGGCGTGCGGCGCGTTGGTGATCCAGAACTTCGTGCCGTTCAGGACGTAGCGGTCGCCCTGCCGACGCGCGGTCAGCCGCATCGAGACGACGTCGGAGCCGCTGCCGGCCTCGCTCATCGCCAGCGAGCCGACATGCTCGCCGCTGATCAGGGCGGGCAGGTACTTGGCCTTCTGGGCGTCGCTGCCCCAGCGGCGGATCTGGTTCACGCAGAGGTTCGAGTGGGCGCCGTAGCTCAAGCCCACCGAGGCCGAGGCGCGGGAGACCTCCTCCATCGCCACGACGTGTTCGAGGTAGCCGAGGCCGAGACCGCCGTACGCTTCCTCGACGGTGACGCCGTGCAGGCCGAGCGCGCCCATCTCGGGCCAAAGGGCGCGCGGGAACGTGTTGGTTTCGTCGATCTCGGCGGCGATCGGGGCGATCCTGTCGGCGGCGAAGCGCGCCGTGGTGTCGCGGATCGCGTCGGCGGTCTCGCCGAGGCCGAACTCCATGTTGGGGCCGTGGTTGGAAATCATACGGCGGGGCTTAGCACGCGTCGCGGCGGCTCGCGACCCACCCGTCCGGCCCGCTAGCTCCGCTCGCGCGCCGCCCGTTCGGACGCCCGGCCGAGGCGCTGCAGAAGCAGGTAGACAGCCACGGAGATGAAGAGCGCGCCGGCGACCCCTGCGAACAGGCCGACCAGGCGCGGATCCAGCCACGCGCTGCTCGGCATCGGCCGTGCATAGAAGGCCCAGAAGGCCCCGCCGCCGAAGAACACCAGGCCCAGCGTCGCCAGCATGACCACCGCCAGCACCCCGCCCTCGGGATGGTCCGGCAGGGCGTGGACGACGGGTTCGTCGTCGAGGTCGTAGGGGACGCCATCGTCGATGATCCGGCGCTCCGGGATCGGCGGGCGATCGTCGTCGTCGAGCGGGAAGCCGAATTCATCCTCGAAGGCGCGCGCCTCCTCCGGCGCCGCGGCCCCGGCGGCCTCCTCCGTCTCGAGATTGGCCGCCGCCGGAACCGCGTCTTGCGCTTCCGCCGTCTCGATCTCCGGCTCGGCGAACTCGGGCTCGTCCCCTTCAGGCTCAGACTGGAGTTCGGCCTCGTCCTGCGCCTCGACAAGGGGCGTTTCGAAGAGGTCGGGGCCGCGCAGCTCATCGCCCGCTTCGTCCGGCTCGGCGCGCCCCGCCGGCGCATCCTCCTCGTCGAACTCGGGCGGCTGCAGGACGAAGTCCGGCTCGGCGGGCGGCTCGGGCGACGGCGGGCGCTGCGGTTCCTCGCCCGGGTCCTGGAAGATCGTGGAAAGGCGCGCGGTGACCGCCTCCGCGGCGCTCCGGGCCGGACCGTCGTCCTCGCCGAAATCGTCCTCGTCGGGCGCGACGGGCGGCGGAGCGGATAGGCCCTCGCGCGCGACCACCAGGGCTTCGCCCTCGACGCTCAGCGTCACCTGGGCGGGATCCTGCATCGGGATCAGGTCGAAGGCGTCGGTGTCGACGAGCGGCTTCAGAATGTGCGACGGCGCCGGCGTCCAGACCTCGTCGTCGGGCGTCAGGAAGAGCGCCTTCTCGGCCGCGCGGCGGCGCACCAGGGCGTCGACGACGATCCGCTCGCCGCCCACCTCGGCCTTGCGCCACAGCTCCATTGCGCAGGCGGCGAGGATCGGCGAGCCCTCGTTCAAGCGCTTGAGTACGCCCGAGCGGCCGAACTGGTCCCAGCCCAGGTTGAAGGCGAAGGAGGCCAGGGCGTCGAACTGGTGCTGGGTGAGCGGGGTGAAGACCTGCTCGTTCAGGGCGTGGGCGACGGCGATCAGGTCGTAGAGGAGGAGGGCCTCGGCGTCCTCCGCCGAAACGACCGCGCCCTGGCGCGCGGTCAGCGTGTGGCCATGGCCGATCGTCCAGCGCCCGTCGGGGAGCTGAGCGGCTTTCTCGCGATAGCCCTCGAACCGCTTGATCAGCTCAATTGCGGTCCGGGACACTCGATGGCGAGGTTGCATGCCCTCTGGCCCGGTTTGACACACGCACGTCGACGTTTCGCCCGCCGGCGCAAGGTCTAGGCCGATAGGCTTAACTGCCGAATACTTACAACAAGATAAGCGCGGCAATTCCCAAAAGTGCGAGGAATCCGAAGAAGTCGCACATGAAGGTCACCACGACGGACGACGAAACCGCCGGGTCGCGGCCGAAGCGGTCGAGGATGATCGGCGCCAGGATTCCGCCCACCGCGGCCACGAAGAAGTTGGCGATGATGGAGACCGCCACGACAAGAGACAGCTTCAAGTCGTGCCAGAAGACGAAGGCAAAGGCCCCAAGCATCGACCCCATGACCGTCCCGTTGAAAAGGCCGACAGCCACCTCGCGGGCGATGACGCGCCGGGCGTTGGCGGTGTTGAGTTCGCGACTCGCGATGGCGCGCACCGCGACCGTCAGGGCCTGGGTGCCTGCGTTGCCGCCCAGCGAGGAGACGATCGGCATCAACACCGCCAGGGCGGTCAGCTTGGCGATCTCCCCCTGGAAATTGGCGATGACCGACGCCGCCAGCGCCTCGGTGGCGAGGTTGACCACCAGCCAAGGCAGGCGCGACCGGATGATTCCGAGAACGCCCGCGTCGCGGCCTGCGTCGCCGACGCCGGCCAGGGCGAGAATGTCCTCCTCGGTCTCTTCCTGGATGACGCCGACGATGTCGTCCACGGTGATCTGGCCGACCAGCCGCCCGCCCGGCTCGACCACCGGGGCGGAGATCAGCCGGTACTTGTTGAAGATGTAGGCGACCTCCTCCTGGTCCATGACGACCGGGATTTCGGTGACCTGCTCCATGATCTGGGCCAGCGGCGTGTCGCGCTTGGTGCGCAGCAGGTGGCTGGTCGGCACTGCGCCCACGGGCTTGAAGGCCGGATCCACGACATAGACGTCGAAGAACAACTCCGGCAGTTCGTCGCTCTCGCGGCGAAGGTGATCGATGGTCTGGCCGACGGTCCAGAACTGCGGCGCGGCCACCACCTCGCGCTGCATAAGGCGGCCGGCGGTCTCATCCTCGTAGGCCAGCGTCGTCTCGATGGCGGCGCGTTCCTGGTCCGGCATGGCCGCCAGCACCTGGGCGCGCTTGTCGTCCTCCAGGTCGTCGACGACGTCGGCGGCGTCGTCGCTCTCCATCTCGCCCAGCGCCTTGGCCAGGACCGCCGACGGCAGGTGTTCGAGGATGTCCTCGCGGATTTCGGTGTCGAGTTCGGCCAGCACCTCGCCCAGGACCTCGGGATCCAGCTGGGGCGCCAGTTCCTCGCGGTCGTCCGTGGACAGGAAGCCCATCAGGTCGGCGATGTCGGCCGGGTGCAGGGCGCCCAAGAGCTCGCGCAGCCGCTCTGAGTCGCCGCGGTCGAGCGCGTCGACCACCAGCGGCACATAGTCGGGATTGAGTTCGTAGTTTTCCTCGAGGGCGAGGTCTTCGAGGTCCTCTTCGCCCTCCGGCCGCTCCGTCAGCTCAAGGTCGTCCGTATCGCGAGTCATGCGGACCTCCCTGGCTTATGTCGACGCGGTTTTTTCCTGAGGAAAATTAAGACCTTGATTCACTGGTGCGGTCGAGAAGACTCGAACTTCCACGGGTTGCCCCACAGCGACCTCAACGCTGCGCGTCTACCAATTCCGCCACGACCGCTCGTGGTGAGGCGCGGGGGGTAGCAAACAGTAGCGGCTTTGTGAAGGGCGGCGCCTCAACGCACCCAAAGCTTCGCCTTATTGGCCGCCGGCCATGAAGTCGTAGACGTTGGCCGCGCCGGTCACGGCGATCGAGATCTTCTCGTCGTTGATCTGGATTTCGCCGCGGGCGACCGGGTGGTTGTTGGCCAGGATCCAGACCTCGTCGTTGACGCCCGCGTCGAGCGGAATCACCGCGCCACGGCCCATGCGCAGCAGCTGGGCCATGGGGAGCGTCGAGCGCCCCAGCACCACCTGGATCTCCACATTGACGGCCTTGACCTGGCTCACGGAGCGCTATCCTCGACTGAACGCGGCCTTTGCACTGACGCAGGCTCGCGCCCACATTGGCTCTGACATGCTTGACCGGGTGTTAAGTCCGCCGACGAAAGGCCCGCTGTTCGGCCGCGACGACGCCGTGGCGGCAGACTGGGCGGTGTCGCGCGCGCCGGTGGCTTATCCCGAGGCGGTGGCCGCCATGGAAGCCCGCGCTGCGGCGATCGCGGACGGGACGGCCGGCGAGCTGGTCTGGCTTCTGGAGCACCCGCCCCTCTACACCGCCGGCGTCTCGGCCAAGGCGGGCGACCTTTTGGATGCAGGCCGCTTCCCGGTGTTCCAGAGCGGCCGCGGCGGCCAGTTCACCTATCACGGGCCCGGCCAGCGCGTGGCCTATGTCATGCTGGACCTCTCGCGCCGTCAAAAGGACGTGCGCGCCTTCGTGGCCGCCCTGGAAGCCTGGGTGATCGGGGCGCTGGGGCGCTTCGGGGTCGCCGGCGAGATCCGGCCCGGCCGCGTAGGCGTTTGGGTGGCGCGGACAGACCCACCGCGCGAGGACAAGATCGCCGCGATCGGGGTGAAACTTCGCCGCTGGGTGTCGTTCCACGGGATTTCGCTGAACGTCGCGCCGGACCTCGGTCATTTCAGCGGCATCGTGCCCTGCGGCGTGACCGAGCACGGTGTCACCAGCCTGGCGGATCTCGGCCTTCCTGCAATGCTTGAGACGGCTGACGCCGCACTTTTGGCCAGCTTCCGTGAGGTGTTTGGCGACGTCGCGCTGACGGAGCCGCCGATCTAGGCCGCCGGTGGAGCTTTCCGGCGTCCGGCGCGTTGTTTCTACGGGCGTTCAAGCAGGGAGTCCCACATGGCCAGCGTCAGCCCAACCCCTCTCAAGACCCATGCGGAGTATGAGCGTGCGCTCACCGAGGTGGAGCGCATCCTGGAAGAGCCGCACGAGGAGACGATCGAGGACCGCTACTTCGCCTATCTGCTGGGGCGGATCGCCGACTATCATGAGACGCTGCCCCCGGCGAAGCGCAACGCCGACCTCGACCGCCTGGTCGATCTTGAGGAGCGACTGGCGGCGTTCGGCAAGCGGCTGCCCAAGCCGCACGGCGTCGACGGCGACCACCATTGGAGCCCGTTGCTGGGCGGCGACCTCGATCCCAGCCATCACCGTTGAGCTGACGCCCCCTTCCCAGGGCCACGCCTGACAGCGCATCCTGACGGCTCGACGAGGGCCGATTCTAGGACGTGGGGCGAGTGACTGTGTCGAACGCACGAAAAGGCCACGCGGCCGTGGGCCTGGCCACTGTCCTGGCGATCGGCGTGGCGGCCGGCGCCAAGGCCGACCCGCTGAACGTCACCTATCCGCCGTCCCGCGCCCTGCCCGACATTGCCCGCTGGCTCGGCAACGACACGCCGCTGCAGCTCAGCCAGGTGGTCGACGTGGGCCCCTCGGCCGTGACCGCCGTGACGTCGTCGACGCCGACCGGCTCGCCGCGCGGCTTCAAGGCCAACATATCCGCCGAGGCGCTCGATCCGGCGATCGGGCGGCAGGAGGAGATCGTCTCCTGGACCATCCCCGTCGACGTGGATTGCGAGAAGCGCCAGGTTCGGCTGGGCGACATGACCGGCTACCCGTCCCGCGACCTGAAAAGCGCGCCCAGGATCGTGCGCTCCGCCGACAACGCCTGGGTCTCGCCGTCCGCCACCGCGCCGCTGGGGGCCGTGCTGCGCTCCCTCTGCGACCGCGATTTCCGGCGGCCCTTCGCCGGAACCGCCCGGATGGCCGCCAAGCCCGCCGAGCCGCCGAAGCCCGCCAAGGCGGCGGGCCCGCCGCCGGTGGTGCTCACCGAATCCCCGCCGACCGCGCCACAGCCCCTGACGGCGGCGGTCACCCGGACGGCCAAGGCCATTCCCTCGCCCACGCCTGCGCCCACGTCCGCTTCGACATCCAAGGCCGGCCACGGAACCTCGTCTTCCGTCGTGCAGGTGGGCGCCTCGCCCAGCCAAGACGACGCCAAGAGCCTGCTGGCGAGGGTCCAGAAGCGGTTCCCCGACGCGCTGGCGGGCTTCAAGACCGAGGTCCAGACGGCCCAGCTCGAGGGCAAGACGGTCTACCGCGCGGTGATCAACGGCTTCGCGGGCCAGGCCGACGCCACGACGCTCTGCGAACAACTGAAGGCGGGCGGCCAGGCCTGCTTCGTCCGGCGCTAGCCTAGATGGCGGCGACGGGGTGCAAGGGATTGGGGCCGTAGCGGTTGGCCCCGTCCTCGCCCGGCATGGCGCCAAGGTCGATGGCGGCCCACAGCAGCACCAGCACGAAGAAGCCGTCGAAGAAGTTGTCCGGCCAGGGCCAGACAGCCACCGCGGCCAGCAGCACGAGCGCGGCCCACCAGCCCGAGCGCCCGCGGTCGTGCAGGCGCTTCGAGAGCACGCAGGCGCCGCAGTAGAACAGCCCCGGGTAGACGAACCAGCCGGTGATCCAGTGCAGCACCGCGGGGATCGCCTCGTAGAGCGCCGCGATGGTCACCAGGATCGTCGCGGCCACCCACGACGGCAGGCGCGGCGCGCGCCCGGCCGCGGAGAAGAACAGCTCACCCCAGTCGATCTGGCCGTTCATGGCGCCTCAGGAATCGCGGTGCCGACAGCATAAACCCGGCCTAGGCGAACTCCACCAGCACCTCGTCGGCGGCGACGCTGTCGCCAGCGGCGGCGTTGACCGCCTTGACCGTCCCGTCCCGCTCGGCGCGGATGATGTTCTGCATCTTCATCGCCTCGATCACCGCCACGGCCTCGCCCGCGCGAACCTCCTGGCCGACGGCGACGTCCAGCGTGACGACCAGGCCCGGCATCGGCGACAGCACCATCTTCGAGGTGTCGGCGGCCTTTTTGGGCGGCAGCTTGCCGTGCAGGTCGGCCGAGCGCGGGGTCAGCACCAGGACGTGGGAGGTCGCCGCGCGGTGGCGGATGACGAAGCCCTCGGGGGCCGGCTTGACCGCGACGGTGAACGCCGTCCCATCGAGACTGCCGCGGAACGTCGGCTGGCCCGGCCGCCAGCGGACATCCTCAAGATGCAGCTTCCGGCCGCCGGTCTCGATCACCAGGCCGCCGCCGTTGCCGGAGACGCGCACCTCCCGCTGCTCGTGGCCGACCACGACGATCCAGTCCTGGCGCAGCTGGTCCGGCGCGGCGCGGGCGAGCAGCCTGCGGTGCATGGCGAGCGCCACCACTGCGATCAGGTCGCGCTGCGCTTCCGATGGCGGCAGGCCGTGGAAGCCCTCGGGGAATTCGTCCTTGATGTAGTTGGTGGAGAGCTTGCCCGACCGGAACCGCGGCTGGTCCATCACCGCGGCGAGGAAGGGGATGTTCTGGCCCAGG
>Ga0207704_10001000_pt1 | contig 12532 bp, 4 predicted proteins | sample KBSMisM12_FD_184308 | JGI IMG/M metagenome (GOLD analysis project Ga0207704, IMG submission 184308) | Miscanthus rhizosphere microbial communities from Kellogg Biological Station, Michigan, USA - KBS Miscanthus M1-2 (SPAdes) (version 2) | ecosystem: Host-associated > Plants > Roots > Rhizosphere...
GCAGTGGTCGATGCCGACGGTCGGGCCCCATTCGCTCGGCGGGTAGGGATAGCCGGGCGCTTCGTGGCTGGTGGTCGAAGCCGACTTCCAGGCCGGGTCGGTCAGATCGGGGGAGCCGTCGGGGTTGAGGCGGCCGGGGTTGAACCAGGAGTCGGCATGAGCGGTGGTGGTCAGGCCCTCGCCGGGGGGAGTGCAGGAGGTCGGGTTGCGCAGGAACGCTTCTAGTGGTGGGCGGACATAGGGAGGATCGGGGAGACCGTTTTCGTCAGCAATGGTGGCGCATCTCGGATCCGTCGCCATAGGGCCCCCTTGCTCGATGGCGGCCGCGCCTGGGCAGTATCGGTTGGGATCATGACTTAGGTCCGCAGGAACACCCCAGAACGAAATTCGACTGCCGGTTATCGCCAAGCCCTCAGAGATGTTTCGCGAGCTGATCGTGAGGCCGAAGTCCCCCCCGGAACGCACCGAAGCGTCGAGGGTGACCACCGTGCCGAGCACGGAGAACCCGAACCGGGCCGGGACACCCGTGGGCGCGACCATGCTGTAAAGGGGTATGTAGTAGCCCAACCGACGTCCATTTGATTCCGAGAGGGAGACGGTCCCGACCTGGGACGTGACCGGACAGGTCTTGACGTCATCGGTATTAGACGGAATCAGCTGAGCGGCGCTGCACTGGTCGACAGCCGCCGGAACACCGATGAAGCCCGGCGGCAGGTCGACGAACACATCTTTGGGAGGCTCGGCCGACCAAGCAGAACCGTTCACTGCTCGAGGTGCATCGATGGAGTTAAGGTCGAACTCGTTTAACACTTGACTGGGATGGCCGGCTGCATTGGTGTAAGGGACCCCAGAAGGATCACCTACCAACTGGTCAAAGGAGTCGAACCCGAAGACTGCCGGCAGAGGTGCGACCTTGGTCGGATCAACCGTCGACACTGGGTTGATGCCGCCGCCAGAGATCGAAAGGTACGTAGTGAGGATGCCAGACGCAGTAGAGTCGACTTTGGCCGTAATCGTCTGCGAAGCGATCGTCGCGCCTTCTAGGGACCCTGCCGGATAGACCGGACCGGGTAATTCACAAACTACGAGCTGAGTTGGGAATGTCGTCGTCGAGCAATCCCACCCTGATTCGTCGGCGGCGACCGCAGCAAGACCTGAAGGCATTTCTGCCACCAAGACGAGGGGCGTGCCATCAGTCGGTTGATTGCCAACATTGGTAATTGCAACATGCAAGACGAGGGTACCGCCAGCGGGCACCTGAGTGTTTGCGGACGAATCTAGCTGAAGCGCCGGTCCGTCGGCTGCGCGAGCCGGCGGCTGCGGAAGCGCCCACATAGCTGTGAGCAAAACAACGTAAGTGGCGAAAAGGCGTGGGGCCGCGGCGCGGCGAATATCGAGTTTCTTCATCAGTGCCCCGCTACTCCCCGGGCAGGGTCGATTCGCTTGTGCTGGGGCGCCCGGCCATGCCTAGTTGTGCGGCGCTTAGGCCTTCTCACGCATTTGCCTCGTCTACGGACTTTATTTCTGGGACAGGGTGTCGGGGGACCTTCTTGGTTAGCGAACTTTTGGCTGGCAGGTAGGTCCGAAACCGGCGGCGATGAAATTGAGCGACAGCCGTCGCCTTGACATGGCGCAGGAACTGGTGTTGGTTCAGAGAAGCCGCCACCGCTTCGGGCGTCATACAGATCTAAATTACCATCGGTGTCCCAACTGAGGAGCCGCTCGGAGGTTGCGAAGAACACATTGGAACCGGTAGGGGTCGCGTCGAGAAAGTAGGAGGCAGCAGAGGTGTTCCCAGGGGAGATGAGAGACACACCCCCGTCACCGGCATCGTAGGAATAGACATCACCGACTCCGTTCGTGTCGTCGGGTACGAGGCGCTCGGCCGATTCAAAGAAGACTTTAGCGCCGTCATCAGTTAATGCATGACTGAGGTGATAGGTGCTACCAGACCCACCAGCGGCGAACCGTACGGCAATGCTAGCGTCAGCCGATGCGGCCGCCCCCGACGGATTACAGGACACACACACCACGGAACCGGTACCCGCCCGATATAGATAGAGCTCCTGGCAAGCGGTCTCCCCGGATAAGCCGCAGGTACCGCCGTGGTCATAGCCGGTTGGACTAGCCGTTGCCGTGAACAACAAAGTCATACCATCCGGCGTCAAACGGGACTTCTTGGCGACCAATGCAAAGCTGTTGCCAGCAGTGTTTCCAGGTCCTTCAAAATCACCGACAAAGCGGATTACACCATCGTGCCACTCGTACAGCCCTATCCTTGGCGAAGGCTGCCCGTGAAGGAGAGCGTTGGCGGTCTCAAAGTAGATATAACGGCCATCCGCGCTAGCGTCCCACACACTTGCGCCTGAGGCGATCCCATCGGAGCCTTCCTTGTCCTCAATGATGCAACTAAGGTTGTGCGGGTCGGAAGCAGGGAGTTTCGTATCGTACGCGTAGAGTCCGGCGGGACACGGATCTTCCGTGAGCTGTTGAGATGTCGAGAAAAAAGCCCGCCTGCCGTCGGCGCTGACAGTTTCGAAGGTAGCCGGCTCGGGTGGGCCTGCGTCAGGGCGCTCGGGTGCATTGAGCTGAACCGTCGTCGTATGGTCGAGACGCATGTAGAGATCGCCCCGGGACTCACCATTGGAGACGGGAACAGTAAAGAACGCTCTGGTGCCGTCTTGGGAGAGGGTGTAGTACGTGTAAACCCCGTTCGTTGCACCCCGCCCCGCTATTGATGCCACTGCTGCCTGGCATGGTGAGGAGCCTGAGTCGTCACAATGAATCTGACCAGGCGGAGGGACTCTGCCTACAAGGCGCAGGATCCCGCGATCGTTTTCGTAGAGCCGGGGTTTGCACCCGGAGAATGGCCGGACCGGATTTTGATTACAACGGGACGCCGGGAAATTCGGCGGTATCGGGGCATCTGCAGTCAAATTGCGGCCAGACTCGAACAGTATTTGCTCGAGGTCAGCGGTCGAATCGGCGAGGTTCGGCCGACCCAAATTCGAGGGATCGAGTAGTGGTGTATTGGTTTCCACGCAGAGGGGGCAGGACGTGATTAGCTCACTTTCTTGGGACCCGGAGGTGAGAAGGTTTTTTCGCAGGTAGAGCTTTTGGATGTCTGCGGTCATCGGATCAGGAGTCAGCTGGGCGTTCGCAGAGAGGATGGCCCTGTCGAGGTCTGACGAAAACTCTCCCCGGTAAATGGTGTCCCTACCCCCAAATACGTCGCCGATCGTGTTTGGCTGAACCTGGGGATAGATCGCGTGAGTCGACCACCCCTGGGTCCCGGGGTAGCCATCTCGGGTGGATATGTACTCGATAGAAATTCCGGTCCCTTTGACGTCGGCAAAACCCGACAGGGAGGCGAAGTTTGCGGCGTCACCCCCAACCGAGGCCCTAGTTCGCGCAGAACTAGCCATGATGTCTGCCCCGTTCTTCTTCGGCGGCGAGACCATCTCGTAGGCCCGACAATCGGGGAGGAAGCTCGAATGCTGTTCTTCACGCCTGGTTTCGTTCTCGCAGCTCTCTTGCGGTTCGGGCGCCTGGAAGGTTGCAAAAGGCTCCTCGAGGCTTTCCCCCGATCCGGCGTCACCCGTGGCGATGACCTTGAACTGGCCTACGGTGCCAGCGTCGAGGCCAGTGAGTTTCGCGGTGACGGGGACTGGCTGGCTGGCTTGCAGCGGGACCTCGCTCTCGCAAGGTGCGCTCTGGGCAAAGCCCGGGCCGTAGGCGAAGTGGCAGTCGCTGATCGCCGAGTTCCGCGGGTTGACCGCGCCGCGCAGGAGCACCGATGAGGCGCTTTCGGGGGTATTGGTGCCCGCCCATGCTTCGGGGGCTGCGGTAAGGGTGGTGAAACTCGCAGCGGTGGCGACTTCTTCGCCGCCGGTGTTGGAGGCATGAAGGCTGACCGTGTATTCGGTGTTCGGTTCCAGGCCTTTTGCGTCTTCGGTGACTTCACGGCTGCTGGCGTCGGTCGGTTCGGTGGTGCGGGAGCCTTCCAGGCCCGGGCAGGAGGGACTGCACTCGAAGTAGAAGCTGGTGGCGAAGGCGGGGTCGGTGCCGCCGGGGTTGATCTGGCCCGAGAGGTGGGCGGTGGTGGCAGTGAAGTCGCTGACGTCGTCGATTTCAACGACCGGCTTGGCGACCGCTTCGGTGGTGAAGTTCGGAGCGACCGCGTCGGCGGAGCCGTCGGCGTTCTCGGCGTGCAGGCGCAGGTGGTAGGTGGTGTCAGGCGAGAGGCCTTCGAGGGTGGCCGAGACCGGGCCCGAGGCTTCGGTGGTTTCTTCGCCGGCCGTGGAGGCGCCTTCGAAGCCCGGGGCTCGGCCCTGGGGGTTGACTTCGGTGTAGGTACCTGCTTCGCCGCCGGCCAGGGCGGACTGGTCGAGGAGGATGCCTTCGCCGACGTTCGTTTCGGCCAGCGAACCTTCGAAGACGATCAGGTAGGGAGTCGTGCCTTCCTTATCTCCCGGTCCGCCCGAGACGCTCACCGTTGCCCCGCCGCCCCCAATCGAGGCGAGGTTGTTCAGCGCGCTTTCGACGACGGCGGCGGCGGCGTCGAAGGGCAGGGGGCCGGTTTCGGCGCCTTTGAAGGCCAGCGTGAAGGTGCCTTCGGTGGCCGAGATGCGAACGCTCTCTTCGGCGTCGGCGTGGGCGTCGAAGGCTTCGTCGCTGATGTATTGGAAGGAGTAGGTGGTCGGCCGGCCCTGCGGGTCGAGGGAGCCGGAGACCTCGGCGGTGGTGAAGCTCGGGGCGGGCGGGTCGATGGTGAGGGCCGGAGGTGCAGCGAGGGCCGGAGCGGCAAAGAGCGCAGCGGCTAGGCAAAGGGCCAGGTACGCCATCGCGCTAACGGCAATGCTTCGGCCCGGTGGGGTTCTGGGTCCTGCGCCGACAAGTCTTGTTCTCGCGTGACGTTTCAAGCCTTCCCTCCGTCTCCCAGGAGCCCCCTACCTGACGGACGCTTCCGCCCGGTGGCTCGTTTCCCTGACGAACTTCCCTGCCCGCTCCCTGGCGAACGCGCTCAGCATCGCAGAGATCGTGCCAGGATGCAAGGCGACTTTCCTGGATGAACGAAAGCGTTCCGAAGGCCCGTGGGCGTAATGGTCGGGTAGGGGGTTGACGGGGAGGCCGGGTAATACTTGCTATCCTTACCCCGTGCGCGTTACCCAGAAGGGACAGGTGACTATCCCGTCGGGAGTGAGGCGGGCGCTCGGCATCCACGCCGGCAGCGAGGTGCGCTTCGAGCTGGACCGCGACGGGGCACGGCTCGTGGCCGAAAACGCGCGGGCGGGCGACGAAGTCGCCGGGATGCGCGGCGCAGGCGATGTGGCGCTCAGTACCGATGAGATCCTCGCCTTCACCCGCCGGTGAGCAGCGGACGCACCGGGACCGTCGTCGACAGCAGCGTCCTGCTCGACGTTTTCACCGAAGACGAGCGCTGGCTGGGCTGGTCTGAAGCGGCGCTGCGCGAGGCGCTTTCTCTCGGCCCCTTGGTCCTCAACGCGGTCGTGCTCGCCGAGATCGCGCCGCGCTTCTCGCGGATCGAGGCGCTCGAGGGCGCCCTGCCGTTGCGCTCGATCGTCGAGGAGCTGCCTCGGGCGGCGGCCTTCCTGGCCGGCCACGCCCATGCCGCTTACCGCCGCGCCGGGGGCAAGCGGACCCAGATCCTCGCCGACTTCCTCATCGCCTCCCACGCAGCTGTCAGCGGTAGACCGCTGCTGACGCGGGATCCGCGCCGGGTCTCCACCTACCTCGCGGGAGTCGAGCTGATCGCCCCCTGAGGCTGCTCGGCGCAGACCGCCCCGGAGGCCGGGGAAGCCCCCGGGGCGTGATGTCTGCGTGGGATCCGGGCCGCACCGAACCAGGGAGAGCAGCGGGGCGACCCGTGGTTCGGCTTGCATCAGCCGCTTTGGCGGGGGGACCTAGCGCCTGGCCTTCTTCCCGCAGGAGCTCTTCAGAAGCGGCCGCGAGTCCCCGGTCTTGCCGCTGTGGGCGTCCATCTGCACCGTGGCCCGGCGGGGCCGGCCGCAGAGGCCGGTGCTGTTCTGCAGCAGGCCCTTCCTGCCGCCCTTCATGGTGAGGACGAACTTGGAGACCGGGGCGTCGGGGACCGAGGCGAAGGTGGTCCTGATGCCGCCGTGCTTGGAGTCGATGCGCCCGTCTAAGACGATGTGGATCTGGCCGTCCAGGTCGGCCACCAGGTCGGGCAGGGGGTTGTCGGAGGAGCGCAGGTAGACCGGGCCTTCCAGGGGCCGGTCGAGCAGGGGGGTGAAGGCCCTGGCGTGGCCGTAGACGCTTCCGGGCGGGCAGGCCTCGGCCGCGAACTGCACCCGGGTGCAGATCGTGCGGATGTGGGCCTGGTCGAGGAACTCGCTGTGGGGAAGCGCTACCTGGGTGCGGGCGATGTTCGCGCTGCCCTTCGGCATCGTCAGGGTGGCGCGCAGGGCGGGGTTGTCGCCGCGGCGGGTGCCGCCCTTCAGCTTCAGGGCGAGGTGGGGCTTGAAGGGGAGCTTCGCGCAGTCGCCGACCTGGAAGCGGGCCGAGACGTTCGCCCTCGCGCCTTCGGTCCCGTCGACCGTGCCGTCGATCGACATCGGATCGCACGAGGTCGGGTTGAGCATGAAACGCGGCCGGTCGAGGTTGACGCGGATGTCGCGCAGGTCGAGGGGGATGCCGTGGAGGATCGTCGGCAGGGGATCGCTCGCGGCGGTGACCCGGGCGGATTCGGGATCGATCCGGAGCGCCGTCCGGACCACCACGCTGCCGAGGTCGAAGGGGCCGGCGAGGGCCGGGGTGACGATCGCCAGGCTGAGCGGCGCGCCTTTGTAGGGGCCGGCGAGGTAGGCCTTGCCCGTCTTGACGAAGAAGGGGTCGGGGCCGGAGCCGGCGCCGACGGTTACGTGGCCGAGGAGCGAGGCGGCCGGGCAGCTGGGCGAGGCGATCTGGGCGGCAGCCGTGCCTTCTTGTTCAGAGACAGCAGCGAGGGCGGCCTCGGGGCAGTAGGGGATGCCGGCGAGCTTGCCGGTCAGCCCCGGCGGCAGAGTGAGGTCCAGGGCGGCGAAGCGCTGGCTGCCGTCCTCGCGGCTGAGGCGCAGGCCGAAGGGGCTGAAGGCGCCTGCGACCGGGGTGGTGGTGCCGGCGCCGAGGGCGGGGGCGAAGGCGGCGGGCGTGGGCGGGCAGCCCGACCCCGCCGGGCCCTCGGTCAGCTCGAAGGAGTCGGTCAGCTTCACGTCGGCGTTCCCCGACCAGGGGCTGAGGGTACTCCGGGTGGTGTAGGTGCCGCAGCGGGCGGGGGTGACGAGGGCGGCGTGGGCACCGCCGAAGAGCTCCAGGTGGAGCGTTTCGAAGGGCAGCTGGGGCTGGTCGGTGAAGACCGTCTCCAGCCGGCCGGTCCCGGGGTCGAGGCGGACCTCGCCGGCGAGCTTGACCACGGTGCCCGACTGCTGCAGGTCGTCGCCGACGATGTAGAGGGAGAGGAGGGAGCCGAAGGGGTTGTCCTTCTGGGCCCCGAGGTAGACCGAGCCCTCGATTTCGTGGTCGAGCAGCGGCGTCTTCAGGGCCATCGTGCCGATCTTCGAGGAGTCCGGGCAGCTCGGCTCGGTGTTTTCGCCGTGCAGGTCGATCTCGGCGAGGGTGCAGCCGCCGAGGCCGTCGGCCTGGGCGGGGTTGACGCTCATCCCCTCGGGCAGCTTTACGACGGCGCCCTTCAGGTCCGACTGGGCGGTCGCGCCGGGTTCAACCAGGGCCCTTTGGGGGATCTGGAGGTCGACGGTCAGCCCGGAGGGGCTGTCGGCCCGGTCGGTGGTCGGCCGGACCGAGATCGTCGGTTCGAAGGGGACTTCCTCGCAGTGGTCGATGCCGACGGTCGGGCCCCATTCGCTCGGCGGGTAGGGATAGCCGGGCGCTTCGTGGCTGGTGGTCGAAGCCGACTTCCAGGCCGGGTCGGTCAGATCGGGGGAGCCGTCGGGATTGACGCGGCCGGGGTTGAACCAGGAGTCGATGTGGAGGGTGGTGGTCAGGCCCTCGCCGGGGGGAGTGCAGGAGGTCGGGTTGCGGAGGAACGCTTCTAGTGGTGGGCGGACGTAGGGGGGAATTCCTACTTTCTCAGCATTTTCATCGCACCGGGGATCCGTGGCCGAATAAGTCGCGGCGTTGACCCCGGGGCAGAGCCGGTCGAAATCATGGCTGGGGTCGGCTGGTATCCCCCAGAAGGTGACACGAGTTGCGGAGACAGCGATGCCCTCGGAAACGCCGCGTGAGGCTATCGTTAAACCATATCCCTTACCAGACCGTACCGAGGCATCGAGTGATACCACCGTGCCAAAGGCGCTGAAAGAAAACCGTGCAGGTACGCCGGCGGGTGCAACCATGTTGTAGAGGGGGACCTGCCCTCTGAGAAGCGGTTCACCCATAGTAGAGGTAATCCTCACGACACCAACCTGAGCCGCGGCGGGACAAAATGACGGCGACAGGAGGCTTTCAGGAACAAGCTGAGCAAGCGTACATTTGTCGCTAGCGTTCGGATCGCCGAGAAAGCCGGCTGGAAGTTCCACAAGCGCGTCCCTCGGAGGCTCCACGGGCCAACTTTCACCGTTTCGGGAGTTCGGGGCTTCGAAAGTATTGAATGAGATATCAGTCGAGACTTCACCTGGGTGGCCAGAAGCCTGCGTGGCAGGCGCTCCAGAGCTGTCGGTCACGCGCTGATCAAAGCCGTCGATGCCAAACTCTGCCGGCGCTGCAAGGATCCGGATAGGCCTGACCGTGGTCGCTTCCGCCGCTCCTCCGCCCTCAACAGTAAAGCTGGAGCTGAGGCTGTTGGTCACCACAGAATCAACTTTGACCGTAATTGAAAAGCTCGTAAGTGGACCGCCAGGTTCATACTTTGTGGGCAACACTGCGGGTAGTTCGCAGGTCACTGCTTGAGTTGGAAATTGTTCTGCCGGGCAGCCAAACTGGAGCGAGCCTTCCGGTGCCTGAGCCGAGATGGCTTCAAGTCCCGATGGCAGGGTTCCTTTGAACGTAAGCGAACTGCCATCGGTGGGCCCGTCACCCACGTTCAGAACGTTGACGTAATAGTTGAAAGTACTACCCGGGGCAGCACTGGAGTTCGAAGCAGCAACAACTTCCAGTTGCGGACCAACCGCCGCTGAAGCCGAACTGGTCCACAGTGTACTTAACACGAGTGCTGTGAACACACAGATCAGCAAAGTTCTCGAGCGGGCCACTTTAATGCGGAACAGCGATCGACACCTGAGAGCAGAGAGACCAGAGTGGAGAAACGACAACTGAACAGACTCCTTCGTGATGACGGGGACACTCAACGACCGACTTGATTGGTGTCTCACCTGCCACTCCCCCGCTCGTTGTTTCCGTCCTTGTGCTGTCTATGCACGTGTCGCTTTGCGTGCTTCTTGTGTCTGTGACCCTTCCTGGGTCTGTGTCGCCTGCGTCTCGGATCGGGGGGACCACTGAAAGTCTCGGTGGAAGCGCTGACGTAAGGGGGTGAGTCCTGGGCAGGTGAATGGCAGGAGGTGGAACCGCTGCACGGCGCTGGGACGGCCGCTGGTTCGGGTAGGCCGCCGCCGGCACGGGCATCGTAAAGATCGTAGCTTTCGTCCTCGTCCCAGCCGAGCAGACGCTGGTCGGTGGTGAAGAACACGTCTTCACCGTTAGGAGAAGACTCAAGAAAGTGGGAGTCGTGCGGACTGGTACCGGAGGAAATAAGGTGCACGGACCCTTCGAGGACGTTGTATTCGTAAACGTCGACAGTCGCATTGGTGTCTTCGGAGACGAGGCGCTCGCCCGTTTCAAAAAAGACGTGATCCCCATCGTCAGTCATCGGTTGGTTCTGATGGAGGGAAGGGCGCAGACCCCCCGGTTTCGAGTTGGACTGCATGGAGGCATCCGCGGTTGCCGGTGCGCCGGAAGGATTACAGGAGACACAATTCAGCGCGTTTCTGTCGGCCCGGTAAAGGTAGAGCTCGTAACACGAGGAGCCTCCGAAAGCGCCGCAATTGGTGCTCTGGTCGTAACCAGTAGGTCCGATATTTTCAGTCTCCGTGCTGTTCCCCACCGTAAACAGCAGAGTCCGGCCATCGGGCGTCACCCTGGCGGTCTGGGGGTTTTCGCTCGTGGCTCCATTTCCGAGGTCGACAATGCTTCCCCCGGTTGAAGCAACGAAATCGATGGACCCGTTGTGCCACACATATACTGCGGCGCCTCTTCCAGGACTCGACTGCCCGGGAATGATCGCACCAACTGCCGCGAAGTAGAGATAGGTACCGTCACGGCTGGTACCCAGAACACTTAGGGGCTGACGAATCCCATCGGACGGCTGTTCGTCCTGATAGACGCAAGTGAGATTGTGCGGGTCGGAGGCAGGCTTACGGGTGTCGTATACGTAAAGTTCACTCTGACACGGATCATCCGTGAGTTGCTGGCCGAAGGTACTGAAAAACACATGAGATCCATCCGTGCTGGCAATCAGATAGAGGGCCGGCCCGGGTGAGCATTCGTCTCCAGATGGATCGGCGAGGCAGTCGGAGCGCTCCGAAGCATTCAACTCGACGGTTGCGGAGTGATTAACGCGCATATAGAGGATCCCCTGGGTGGGCGCAGTAGCAACGTTTTCCGTCGGTACCGAAAAGAACACCTTTGACCCGTCGGCAGAGATCGTATTGGGACTTGCGACGGAGAACCCTGCGGAACCAGCAATCGACTCTGGGGCGCCTACACAGGGATCCGCCCCGGCGTCGTCGCATTCGGTCTCCCCGGATGGCGGTACCCGACCAGCCAAGCGAAGGATGCCGTGGTCCGATTCATACAGCCGATAAGCGCAGAGGGCAAAATGAAAGCGTTCCGGTAACGGAGAACTTTCAGAACACGTGAATTCGTTTTGCGGTGGCGCATCTGCGGTGAGGTTCCGCGTTGCCGAGATTAGAACTTGACCGAGATCCGAGGTGGCGTCTTGGACTTCAGGGCTATAGCGCGCGATGACAGGATCGCTGAGGGGGCTGCCGCCAGGTTCGGCACAGACTGGACAGGGGGTCAACAGATGCGTGACGTCAGAGCCCGGAGAAAGCAGGTCTTCTCGCAGATAGAGATTTTGTACCCCGGCCGTCTGGGGTTCCTCGGTCAGCGGAGTGGACGTGGTGAGGACACCTTTAGAAAGATCTTGGGAAAAATCGGCGAGGTATCGCGATTGCTCGAGAGCTGCTTCAAGAGCGCTGGTCGGCAGAACTTGCGGAAACAGACTGTGGGTGGCCCACCCCTGTGTGCCGGAGAGACCATTGCGACTTGCTAGGTAGGCGGCGGCAGCGCCAAGGCCTCTGGCATCTCCGAATGCCTGCAAGGAGGTGAACTGTGCATGGTCACCGTCGAGACTCACGCGAGTGTTTGATGAACTCGCAAGCACATCACCCCCGTTCTTTTCGGCTGGAGACACCAGCTCCCAAGCCCGGCACTCCGAGAGATTCACGCTGCTGGTTCCTTGTTCTTCTCGGCGGATCTGATTGGCGCAAGTTTGGGGCCCTTGTGTTGCGAAAGGCGTGAAGGTTTCCACCTGAGAGGAAGTGGTACCTATCGCGTTGGTGGCGAGAACTTTAAATTGATAGGTACGACCTGGATCAAGACTGGTGAGCCTGGCCGTGAACGGCGCCGGGCCATAGTAGCCGCCGTTGATTTGGGTAGTGGTACCCAATTCACTGCCTTCTTCCCCGGAAAGTGGAGTGGTTCCGTTTTCAGCGGTTATTTCTTCGACATCCTGACCGGCAAATGGTCCTTCAAAAGTAATAAAATATGGGTGGTGAAACTTTGGTTCAGCCGGTCCACCGCTGACTTTGACATTGGGCGACCCGATCGACGAGAGTGCACGCAGTTCGGAATCAATGAGGGTAGCTGGTGCGTTAAAAGGGATGTCGTTGGTGGTCTGACCACCGAAGCGGAGTCGAAACTGGCCTGCCCCCGCGCGGATATCAAGAACCTGAACCTCGTTGATAGCCGGGCTGTTTGGGGAGCATGGCTCTTCCTGGTCCAAATCGCTGCCCTCGGGTCCATAAACGATACGGCAGTCGGTAATCGGCGAGTTGTGAGGGTTCACTGCGCCGCGCAGAAGAACGGAGGTCTTGCTTTCGGGAGTGTTGTAAGAAACGAAAACGCCGGGGGGAGTGACCGGGTCGGCGGTGGCGGTCGAAGGTGTCGCGGCGGCGATCGGAACCTCCAGAACGAGAGCGGCCAGCAGGGCCAATCCGACCACCCCACTCCGGCGAATGCCGGAGTCCGCCAAAGCCCCATCCTCGGACCCGGCGCCCGTGCCCGGCCGTCGCCAGGACCGGAGGGCACGAATCCCCCTGCGACCAGTCTCACCGTCGCGATGAATACCTCTCAGCCAAGCAGCTGCCTTCACGTCGCTCTCCTCCCAGTCCCTGACGAACTTCCCTGCCCGCTCCCTGGCGAACGCGCTCAGCATCGCAGAGATCGTGCCAGGATGCAAGGCGACTTTCCTGGATGAACGAAAGCGTTCCGAAGGCCC
>Ga0207704_10001007_pt1 | contig 12498 bp, 8 predicted proteins | sample KBSMisM12_FD_184308 | JGI IMG/M metagenome (GOLD analysis project Ga0207704, IMG submission 184308) | Miscanthus rhizosphere microbial communities from Kellogg Biological Station, Michigan, USA - KBS Miscanthus M1-2 (SPAdes) (version 2) | ecosystem: Host-associated > Plants > Roots > Rhizosphere...
GGTGGTGGATCGGTTTAGTAGGCAACTGGCTGCTAGGAAGGCTTAGAATCTGGAATCTCGGATCTCGGATCTCGGATCGATTCTCGTAGTCGGGGTTTTGATGGCTTCGACGCTCGCACCAATATCTCAAATCGAAGATCCGCGATCCGAGATCCCAGATCCCAGATTCCTCTGGGCCGGTTACAATGCTCAATAGGAGGATGCACATGAACTGGAGAGGATTAGCTTGGACGGTGGCGATTGCGGTGGTGGCCGCAGGCTGTTCGTCCGACACAACCACAACAACGACTTCGACCACGGGGACAACCCCGACGGCAGGACCGGGAAAGAAGACGGACCTTAAAATCGCGCTCATCGCAAAGAGCTCGACCAACCCCGTCTTCTTGGCCTCGAGAACGGGTGCGGAAGCCGCAGCCAAAGAACTCGGCCCCAAGAACGGGATCAACATCACGATCGACTGGCTCACGCCGCAACAAGAGAGCGGTGAAGAGCAGGCGAAGAGAATCGCGCAGGCAGTGAACTCGGGCGACAACGTGATCTTGATGTCGTGCTCAGATGCGGCCAAGGTGACGGGCGCGATCAACGATGCGGTGGCGAAAGGTGTTCCAGTCATGACCTTCGACAGCGATGCCCCCGCTTCCAAGCGATTCGCGTTTTATGGTGCGGACGATGACGCGGTCGGTGCTCAGGTGATGGATGAATTAGGCGCCCAAATGGGTGGGAAAGGCAACGTCGCCATTCTCGCCGGAAATCAAACTGCACCGAATCTTCAGAAGCGTCAGCAGGCAGTCAAAGACGAGGCGGCGAAGAAATTCCCGAACATCAAGATCGTTTCCACTTTCTATCACACAGAAACGCCGGACGATGCATCCGCTGCCGTTCGCAACGCGATGAGTTCGCATCCTGAGATCAACGGTTGGGCGATGGTTGGCGGATGGCCGCTCTTCGCGCGATCGCTTCTGGACATGGATCCTTCGAAGGTGAAGATCGTTGCAGTGGACGCGCTTCCTGCGGAGTTGGATTACGTGGACAAGGGTGTCGCACCTGTGCTGTTGGCTCAGCCTGTTTATGACTGGGGTTACAAGTCGGTGAGCATCATCGTCGATCACGTTACGAACGGTAAGGATGTGCCAGTCATCAACAAGATGGACCTGCAGAAGGTCACGAAAGAAAACCTGAACGACTGGGCGGCGACGCTTCAGAAGTGGGGCTTCAGCGGTATCGATCAGAAGTATCTGACGGCTGCGAAGAAATAGCGGTTAGAACTGTGGATCGAGCATCATGCTCGATCCACAGGTAGTCCATTTATGTCTCTCATCCGTATCCGCGAGCTGAGCAAATCATTTCCCGGTGTCCGCGCACTGGATTCGGTGTCGGTGGATATCGAGGCGGGTTCGTGCCACGCTCTGATGGGTGAGAACGGAGCGGGCAAGAGCACGCTCGGCAAAATCCTTTCCGGTCTCTATCAGCCCGATTCCGGCACGATTACGCTTGATGGCAAACCCGTCAAATTCCGATCTCCGCGGGATGCGACGGATGTAGGAATTGGAATGGTGCATCAGGAACTTCTGTTTTGTGAGAACCTGAGCGTTGCCGAGAATCTCAATCTTCATTTGCCTCCGAGCAATGGGCCGTTCTACAACTTTCACGAGGCGCATCGTCGTGCGATCACTTTTCTGGAAACCATTGGGGCAGATGTCGATCCGGATCAAACGGTCGGCGGACTTTCGGTCGCGAAACAACAACTTGTGCAGATCGCTGGGGCGATCGCGTTAGGCGCTCGCGTGCTCATCTTCGATGAACCGACGAGCAGTCTTTCGCAAGGCGAGGCGGAACGTCTTATGCACCTCATCGATGACTTGAAGGCGAAGGGTGTCACGTGCATCTACGTTTCGCATCGGCTCGATGAAGTCTTCCGTATCTGCGATCGCGTAACCGTATTGCGCGATGGAAAGTTAGTCGACACGAAAGACGTGAAAGATGTCGACCGAGCGGCGCTCATCGCGATGATGGTGGGACGCGCACTTGACCTATCCGCAACTCCACAACAAATTCAGGAAGGCGCAAAGGAAATGCTGGTCGTCAAGCAGTTGCGAGATGAGCCGCGCATCAAGGAAATTTCTTTTACCGCGCATGCGGGCGAAATTGTGGGCCTTGCCGGGCTCGTCGGCGCGGGAAGGACGGAGACGCTGGAAGCGCTTTTCGGTCTCGACAAATGCGAAGCGACAAGCATCACACTGAAGGGCCAGCCGTACAAACCGCAGTCGCCTGCGGATTCCCTAAAGCATGGGCTCGGATTGATTCCTGAAGATCGCAAGCGTCACGGACTGGTGCTCATGATGAACGCGCGGCAAAACATCAGTCTTCCAATACTGGGCCGACTTTCCCGCGTTGGGTTTCTCAAACGTCAGGAAGAGCGCTCACTGGCAAAACAGTATTTCGAGAGGCTGCGAGTGAAAGCGCCGAGCATCGATTCCGGCGCAAATGGTCTTTCGGGCGGGAATCAGCAAAAGCTCGTCCTCGCCAAATGGGTGGCCGCCCAGTGCGATGTACTCCTCGTCGACGAACCGACCCGCGGGGTAGACGTGGGCGCCAAGGCGGAAATCCACGCGCTTCTCCGTGAGCAAGCAGCTCAGGGTAAGTGCATCGTGCTCGCTTCGAGTGAACTTCCCGAGCTCCTTGCCCTTTGCAATCGCATCCTCGTGATGCGAGAAGGGAGCATCGTCGGGGAGATCGAAGGGGCGAAAGCCGACGAGAAAACGGTCATGCGTATGATGGCGGGTGTCGCGGTCGCATAAAATGCAACTGCGCACATGATTTCTACTCTTGCCGCCCTTCTCGCCCTCAGCCAAGTCCGCCAGCCGTTCCCGGTGGATGCCCTCGACATCAGCACGATTCAACAAGGCTGGGGAGAGCCGCATCGCGCGCAAAGCGTGGACGGTCATCCTCTGAAGGTCGCGGGGACAACGTTCGCGGCTGGCATCGGCACCCACGCGGAAAGTGTGATGGCGATCGAGTTGGGAACGCCTGTCGACGGTTTCATCTCGGCGATTGGAGTGGACGACGAGGTCGGCACGAAGGGCAGCGTGATTTTTCAAGTGTGGGGCGACGGAAAACTCCTTGCTCATTCCTCCGTCATGCACGGCGGGGATCGGGCCGACACGATTGCCGCAAATCTGAAAGGGGTGAAGGTGTTGTTGCTCGTCGTCACGGACGCGGGCGATGGCATCGATTACGATCACGCGGACTGGCTGCGGCCGGAGTTATTTTTGAAAAGTCCGCCGAGGCAATTGCCTAAGGCGATTTCTTTGAAGGACGATACGCCGATGAAGATCGCGCATATCGTGCCGGGTAAGCCAGAGATTCACGGTCCGATGATCGTCGGCTGTTCGGTTGGTAAGCCGTTCCTGTTCAAGATTCCAGCGACAGCATTTGCACCGCTGACCTACAAGGCGAAGTTGCCTGATGGATTGCATCTGGATTCCAAGACGGGGATCATTTCAGGGAGTCTGAGGAAGCCTGAAGTTTACGTCGTCCCTGTACGGGTTTCAACGAAGATCGAATCGGTGACGCGCAATCTTCTGATTGACGCGCACGGAACACTTGCCCTGACCCCGCCGATGGGATGGAATTCGTGGAATGTTTGGGGCACGAAGGTGACCGCTGCGCGCGTGTCGGATGCCGCGCGGATGTTCGTCAAAAGTGGACTGGCAGATTACGGATACCGATACATCAATATCGACGATGCATGGGAGGCAGGACGGAGCCCTGATGGCGAGATCGAAACGAATGAAAAGTTTGGAGACATGAAGAAGCTCGCCGACAGTGTTCACGCGAAGGGATTGTTACTTGGCATTTATTCATCGCCGGGCACGAAGACGTGTGCTGGCTACACCGCCAGTTATCAGCATGAGCAGCAGGATGCGAACACGTATGCGAAGTGGGGGGTGGACTATCTGAAATACGACTGGTGTTCGTATGAGCAGGTTGCAAAGGATCACAGTCTTCCGGAGTTGGAGAAACCGTATCAGCTTATGGGTTCTGCTCTGCGCTCCACGAATCGCGATATTGTGTTCTCCATGTGTCAGTACGGGATGGGCGATGTTTGGAAGTGGGGAAAGGATGTTGGCGGAAATCTATGGCGAACAACTGGCGATATCTTCGACACGTATCCGCAAATGGCATCGATCGGTTTTTCGCATTCTGACCTTGCGCAATATGCGGGTCCAGGACATTGGAATGATCCCGATATGTTGGTTGTAGGCAAGTTGGGTTGGGGCGACAACGTGCGACAAACACGTCTTACGCCGAATGAGCAGATCACCCACATTTCGCTTTGGGCGTTGCTGGCAGCCCCTTTGATCATCGGTTGCGATCTAACCAAAATCGATTCGTTTACGAAGGACTTGCTTTGCAATCCGGATGTGATCGCGATCGATCAAGATATGCGAGGGCAGGCCGCAGCACGTATTTCTCAGGACGGCTCGCTGGAAGTTTGGGCGCGACCCTTGTTCGATGGAACAATGGTGGTGGGGCTGTTCAATCGGGGTTATTTCTCTTCTCGCGTCTCCGTGATGTGGCGCGACCTGGGAGCAAAAGGAACGCAGCCGGTTTACGACGTTTGGCAGCGGAAGAAGATCGGATTGGCCACTGGCTCTTATAGCGCCACCGTTCCGGCGCATGGATGCGTGCTGGTTAGAATTGGGTCGTCGAAGTTGGAGGCAATTCGGTCGTCGTAGATCCGGTCACGACTCGCTGAGCTTTCGGCGGCAACTTCTTCGCGATGACCGCGTCGGCGATCCATTTCACGACTAACAGCGACCCAATGGAGGTTGTGAAAGCAAAAATGCTCGCGTTGAAGACGTGCGAGCAGAAAATGATTGCGACCACCCACGCGATGTCCACTCCGGCCTTGATTGCGAAACGCTTCACTTCTTCATTGTAGTTTGCGTTTTTGAGCCGTTGGGCCTTTCGCGCTTTGGCCAGGGCTCGGATGATTCCGTAGCTCGTAAGGCAACCACAGAGTCTCGGAGGAACCACAGAGCACAGAGGTCGCAGCCTCCAGACGTCGGATTTCAATCGGGCCTGTTTGGAAGAAATTCCACGTCCGCGTTTGGAGGCAGCGACGAGAGACTACTCGTAGCCGGGTCTATCCCCGATCTCGAAGTCATAGATGTGCTGTAGGGCGGCAGCGCTCATCTTTCCGATGCCGTTGAATCTGTCCACGATCTCGTTCGCATCTGCACCGTCGGGCACGCCGAGCTGGCCCAGTTTATGCGCCTTATGGGCAAGGATTCCGCGCAGGTCCGCAGTTGTGTTGCGCGCATGACCTGCGGGATACATCACGAAACCGCTGTCGTACTGCTGGCCAGATTGATCTTCGATGATCATCGACGTTGGAATGCCGTCCGGATATTTCGCGTCGTAGTCTGGGCCGCCGTGCTCGAATTCCATCAACGCCATCAGTTCTCGCGTTTGCTTGTTATTGATCGCCGTCGGGCTGTAATCGTAGGGAAGGAGCATGATCGCTTTCCAAACCGCATCCGATCCCTGGGCATCACGAACGAGTACGGCGTTCTCGATCGCTTTTCGGAGCATCGTGCCTACGATGTAGACCATCGAGTGATCCGCCGATTGTCGGGTGTGAGGATCGCGCTTCGCGGGATCGCCGATAATTCCAAATGCGGGTTCGTACGCCTTGATGACTATACGTTTAACCGCGCCTGGCTCGAGCAACTGTGGATTCGTGCTCACCAGATCGATCAAGCCTTGAAGTGCGCCTGCCGATTGGTGCTCATACAATCCCAACTTGAAGTGCATTCCCATCACAGAGAAATCGTCTCCGGAGTGAGAAAGCACGAGATCGAACGGAGAATCGCCGGTGGTCCTTTCAAATTGCCTGAACATCGATTCAGGATTTCGGAAGATGTCCTTGGGGCCGATAAAACCGTTGAGCGCGCGCTTCATCGAAAGAATCGCGACCTCGGTGCTGATCGCTGCGCTCGCGCCTTTGCTGTCGCTGAGCTGTTTGCCCGCGCGAATCGCTCGCCACGGAATGTAATGCGCGACGACCATTCCGATTGCCGATTCGATTTGCTCGGGTGTCGCGCCCATGAGCGCGCCATATGTCGCGGCGGATGCAATCGCGCCGTGGACGACGTGATCGATCTTATAAGTCTTCAGGCTGAAAACTTCGGCGAGGCGACCGCGAATCTCATCGAGCAACACCATCGCCTTCAGTGCAGTCGCACCATCTAAGTTGCGTTGCTGTGCTGCAGCGATTGCGACCGGATAGAAATCGTTGTGGCCAAACTCGCCCGCCGTATGACCGAGCGCCGGGTTGTATCCGAAGTTGGTTCCGTTGCTATCCCATTCGCGTACGGCGGAAGAATTGGCGACGACCGCCTTCTCTGCCTTCACCTTGATCTTCGATCCAAACACGGGAGCGCCGCTATCGTCCTTGTAGTCCAATGCTTCTTTGCGTAGAATCGTTGGAGCGTTCGTTCGCAATGCGAGAGCGGAGATGCCGCAAAGGACCGCGTCGGTGTGGAACATCGCTGTTCGTTCCAATACATTTTCGCTCGGGCCAGAACCCAGTTTTCCAGCCATGAAATCGATCGCGAATTGACCGATACCGAGGGCTTGGTTCGAGTTCCGAGGAAGGACGACGGTGGTAGCGGGCGCAGCCGCGAGGGTGCTCATGCGAGGCTACAGAATACTCGTTAGCGCTTGGCTCGTAAAACGTCAGGTTTGCTGATTCAATTCGATCGTCGCAGGGTCCTCGCCGAGAACTCGGGTCGTGTATTCGGTCAATGATCCGCCAAGTTCCTGTACTCGCTCGTCGATCTTCTTCTTCGCGGCGCGCATGCGGATATCGGCAAGGGTCATGCTTGCGAGGCTTTGGGCGCGCGCACCATCTTTCTTTCTGAGGGCAGACCTTCCTTCAGCTATAGACTCTAGCGTGTGGATCGCGTTAACGCCGCCGAAGCGACGAAGCATTCCCATGGTGGCAACTGCGTAATTCATATTCTGCGTCTTTCCGAGCGATCGCAGCACGTGAGCAAGTTGCTCTTCGGTCAGTGTTGCAAAGTCGTTCTCGTCCAAGAGCGGCAGCACATTGGTCAAACCCAATTCGACTAAGCCTCTTACATCCTTGTCTTGAGTATCGAGCAATTCCATGAGGGATGGAGCTGTTCGTTTGTCAGATAGTTTTGCGGCAGCGCGCGCGGCCATCTTATGTCGTCCCGACGCGGCCGCAGCAGCACCTGCGATTCCAAAGAAACCGTAGAACCCTGAGAAGTTATTGAAGTCGCCGTGAAAGACGATCATCAGAATTCCCATTAGTACAAAGAAGCATGTGAAGCTGATCCAAATATATTTCGCGCGCGCCATCCGGGTTCGCCGCGCCTCCGTTTCTTCCTTGAGGATCGTAATGATGTCTTGATCATCCGTGCCGGTTTGATCGGGATCCGCAAGAAAGACCTTGACGATTTCGGTCGCTTCGTTGTGGCTGATCTTGAATTGCTTACGCAGTCCGCCGGCAAGCCCAAGAAGGTCTTTGCGTGTTTTGCCGCCGGTCCAATGTTCTCGCAGCCACGCTGCGTGTTCGGCGTCTAAGAGCATCTCGTCTCACTCTTATCGTAACACCAGCGGACTTGGGAACATGGGCCAATCGCTCTATGCGGTCTTGGCGCCGCGCAGCGCTCGCTTCAGTAACTTGATCTGCCCCAAGTGGTACGAGGTGTGAACGGCGATCTTAATCAAAGCTCCTTCCGCGCTCTCATCGGTCTTGCAGTGATGCTTGAACTGCTTCGCGCTTGCGATCTTATAGGCACGATCCAAATTCGCGAGGAACTGGGTGCGAACTTTTGGCCAGTCTTTCTCCGCGACAACCGGGAAGTCCGGAAACGGATTGAATTTGGGTTTGCCCTCCAGTCGGGCGAGCCAAGCCCGATTCCAAATGTCGCAGTGGGCGACGTTCGTGGCAAGGGAATAAGGCATGCCGGGAACGATCCGCACTGCAGCATCCGCCTTGACGTTCCTGAGCAGAGTAGCGGGTGAATCGAAGTCAGCCCCCTCGATGACTTGCCTCAAAACTTCCTGAATGTGCTCCATGTTGAGAAGCAGTCTAGCCGCCTAAACGCCAAGGTGGGCAACCCAAAAACTTATCCACATCGGTGGATAAGTGGTGTGGAAACCTAACTTAGATTAACAAAATTGAAGCTAGCCTTAACAATGCTAGCGGTTAAAAGTTGTACTGATCCACGTTTTGGTGCATCGTCTCGATACGACGGATGGTGCCGCTAGCAGATCGCATCACGATGGATTCCGTCAGCGCGTATCCGCGGCGATACCGAACTCCCTTGAGCAAGTCGCCGCTCGTAATTCCCGTTGCCGAGAACATGACGTTGCCTCGCGCCAAGTCGCTCGTATGGAAGACACGATCGACGTCGTCGATCGTTTTCATCGCGCGCTCGCGTTGACCTTCTTTAGGGAAGCTGAGTCGTGCTTGCATCTCTCCGCCATAGCAGGTGACTGCAGCTGCGGTGATGACGCCTTCCGGGGCGCCGCCCATTCCCATCAATGCGTCCATGTTCGCATCGGGGTCGAGCGCCGCGATTGCGACGGAGAGGTCGCCATCGGAAACCAACGTCACGCGCGCACCGGCATCGCGGATCTCTTGAATCAAACTTTGATGCCGTTCGCGGTCGAGTACGCCGATGATCAACTCGTCGACGTCTTTGCCGAGCGCCTTCGCGATCAATCGAACGTTCACACGCGGGGGCAGAGTGATATCGACCACTCCAACGCACTCGTGGCCAACGACCAATTTGTCCATATAGCAGTCGGGCGCGTGCATCAAATAGCCTTCGCCCTCTACGGCGGCAGCAAGAACGGCAATCGCGTTGGGCGTTCCGTTTGCACAGAGGTTGGTACCCTCGAGGGGATCGACCGCGATCTGGATGATGGGGTCGCCAGGCTCTGCTCTGCCGATCTTCTCGCCGATGTAAAGCATCGGCGCCTCGTCGCGCTCACCTTCGCCGATGACGATCGTTCCAGCGATGTCTAATTCGTTGAGGACGGTGCGCATAGCGTTGCATGCGGCCTGATCGGCGCCATTTCGGTCGCCTTTACCGACAAAACGTGAGGAGGCGATCGCGGCTGCCTCAGTCACTCGCAAAAAGTCTAGGTGCGGGTTAGTCGCATCGGAAGGCATCGCTCTGCCACTTTCTTTCATAGGGGAAGTCTTTATTAATGGCTTCGTTGCCATGGCTCAAGTTTACAGCAGGTTCGATGCCAGGGCCGGGCTGGAACCTAACCGCCTTTCATCCGCTGCTTGATGAGGCGGCCCAGAGCTTCGATCGCAGCCCCCGTCGCCTCTGGTTCGTTCTTTCCAAAGGTAAGCCGCATTTGGCTGGGATCACCCTTGATCAGAAGAAGTTCACTCGGCGTGAAGGCAACTCCTTTGCTGACTGCTTTCTCGTACAAACCGTCCCAATTGCCAGCCGGTAATTTCGCCCAAAGCGCATAGCCACCGAGCGGAGTGCTCCAGTGTGAACCCTTTGGAAAATGAAGTTGCAGGCTATGTAGAATCGCATCGCGTCGGCGCTTGTACTCTGGAACGACCCTCTTAAGATGTGCATTCAGGCCCCCACGGGCGAGAAACGTGGTTAGTGCGGTCTGCATAATCGCCGAGGGTCCGAACGAAGTTGCACTCAACCGCAAGATGAATTTCTTGAGCATCTCGCGCGGCGCTCGCACATATCCAATGCGTAGTCCGCCGGTGAGGTTGTAGGAAAAGCTGTCCACATACAACACTTGATCACTGAAGGATGCGAGAGGTGGTGGTGGGCGCGAGAAAGCGAGGTCGCGGTAGCGATCGACCTCGACGAGAGTGATGTCGTATTTCGCGGCCAACTCGAGAAGCTCTTGAGGACGCGACTGGCATTCACCACTTGCGGGATGAAAGGTGGGGAAGAGGACAGCTACACCACCCTGGAGTTTCTTCGCGACCTTCTTAAAATCGTCAAGATCGATTCCTTCGCCTGTGAGTCGAACGCCAGTTGGGATCAATCGCAATGCTTCGCACATCTCGTTTGCACCGAGAAAACTTGGTTGTTCGAGAATCAAACCTTTCCCTGGCGTAAGCAATACTTCCAGAATCGTTGCGATCGCGTGTACGGAACCGTTCGTGACAAGGACATCCTCATCGGTTGCCCTGATGTTTCGTTTTCTTAGAATTCCGTGGATCTGATGTCGCAAATCGGCCATTCCAGCAACTGGGCTGTAATACCAAGCCCAAGGCGATCCACGTCTGAGTTCTTCGAATGCGGCAATAAATTCATCGGCGGGAAACAGATCGAAATCTGGTACGCCGGTGACCAGGGAACGAAGCCCAATACTTTCTCCCAATCTTTCGAAGCCGGGCATATGACCCGCACGAGGCAAGTCCGTCACAACATCGACCGCTCCACTTCCTCGAAAGTCTTTGGCGACACTTGTGCCGCCCCCGCTACGGCCCTCAACGAGTCCCATCTTGGTGAGCTCGGCAAATGCGCGTGAAGCGGTGGTCGGCGCCACCTTGTTGAGTCGCGCAACTTCACGGATGGAAGGAAGTCGGCTTCCGGGAAGAAGACTTCCCGTTAATATCTCAGATCGATATTTCTCTGCAATCGCCCGGTAGCCAAGAGTCGAGGGTTCCACAATCACTTCGACCTGGCTACTGGTTGCCGGCGGGTTTAGTTCCGCACGGCTACCAGTTTCCTGCTTTCTAGCCTTGCTCACGTGACGGTGATCGTCACGCTTGGAGTTGGCTGACCGAACTTTGTCGTCCCGTGCTGCATCCGCATCCTGAATGTGTAGGTGCCCGGTGTGGCGGGTGCAGTAAAGGTCGCCGTGAACGCACGGTTCGCGTTCTGCACGGTGCTCGTCGCGGCGATGCCGGTTACTCCGAAGGCGTTGGTGCCCGTGGGCACGAGGCTGTACGTTCCATCCCACGTTGCCGTGCCGAGGTTCTTCATCGTGACGGTGCCAACGAAGGTTTGGCCATGGACGATGGTCGCCGGAATGCCAACTTCGCTCACGTACTGCGCATCGTCCGCGCCGAGGACTACGACGATCGAGGCGACCGGCGTAGTTTCTCCGAAGAGAACACCGCTCTTCATCATCTGCCACTGCATCGTGTAGGTGCCTGGCGTGATGGGAGCGGTGCAAAGAGCAGCGTTCGATAGACTGCTACTCGGGGCGATGCTTCCCGGAACGTTGATGCGGTTTGCGGTCCATGTCGTATCGGTTGAGGGAAGAATCGACAAGGAGTAACCAGTCGCGGCAGTCCATGTCGTGGATCCTGTGTTCTTCATCGTGTAGGTCGCAAAGAAATCCGCACCCGCAAACACGCTGGTCGCGCCGGATCGCGAAATGTATTGCGCGGCATCGGCGCTTACGACGATGTTCACCGATGGGCTCGATTGTCCGAACGCGACCGTTCCGTGTTTCATACGGAATCTGAAAGCGTAAGTGCCTGGAGTGGCTGGAGCGGTGAAGTTGCCCGTGAATGTGCCCGTCCCGTTTGTCGCAACCGCGCCCGCTGCGATAGATGCCACACCAAAGTTATTCGTTCCCACGGATGAGAGTGAATAGTTCGCTGCGTTCCACGTAGCCGAACCGAGATTCTTCATTGAGAAAGTAGCGGAGAAGGTTCCGCCTGGGGCAAGACTTCGCGGGAATGAAGTAACCGAAAGAAACTGCGCATTGTCGGCCGCAGGGAAGACGGTGAATGTGATGACAGGGGTGGGATCGCCAAATAAGACTCCACTGTGATTCATCTGCCACTGCATCGTATAGGTGCCCGGTGTTATTGGAGCGGTGCACTGCCTGGCGAAGGTCACCGACGCACCGGGCGCCACTTGGGCGATGTTGGTGGGTAGATGGATGGAATTTCCGCCCCAAGTTGTGTTGTTAAGAGGGTTTATCGTCACCATCGTGTAGCCAGTTGAATCCCTCCAAGTGTTTGTGCCCTCGTTCTTCATCGTGTTCTGGACGAAAAAGTCTGCCCCAGCAAAGACTCCGGTTGCGCCGGTGCGTGAGACGAAAGAAGCCGCATCCCCCGCGTTAGTGACATTGACGTCTACGTTTGGCGAGAGTTGACCGAACGCCGCACCAATGGATCCTTCGATAGGTATCCATTGGAATGGATATATTCCGACTGTCGCAGGTGCGGTGATTTGTGCGCTGAAGATGCCCGTGGCACCCGGAGCCACGGGTGCGTTCGTCAATGGAATCCGGTTTATTCCCCACGTTGTGTTGTTCGTTGGATTCCTACTTTGAAGTGCATAGGCATGGGCCGCATCCCATGTGGTCTGTCCGGTGTTTTTGTAGTTCAGAGTGACGATGAATTGTCTTCGAGCGGTCATCGTGTTGAAAACCGATTGAGAAACAAACTGGCCTCCGTTTCCGGGATAGACCGATAAGATCGTAACCTTGTACGCCGATCCGATG
>Ga0207704_10001014_pt1 | contig 12456 bp, 12 predicted proteins | sample KBSMisM12_FD_184308 | JGI IMG/M metagenome (GOLD analysis project Ga0207704, IMG submission 184308) | Miscanthus rhizosphere microbial communities from Kellogg Biological Station, Michigan, USA - KBS Miscanthus M1-2 (SPAdes) (version 2) | ecosystem: Host-associated > Plants > Roots >...
AGGCTTCTCCTTCGGCTACGGCAACCTCGTGTCCGACATGCGCTCGCTCGCGATCATGCGCGACACCGGCTGCCCCGTGGTGTTCGACGCCACGCACTCGGTGCAGCTGCCGGGCGGGCAGGGCACGGCCTCGGGCGGACAGCGCGAGTTCATCCCGGTGCTCGCGCGCGCCGCGGTCGCCACCGGGATCGCGGGCCTCTTCATGGAGACGCACCCCGACCCGGCGAAGGCGCTCTCCGACGGGCCGAACGCCTGGCCGCTCGCGCTGATGCAGGAGCTGCTCGAGACACTGGTCGACCTCGACCGGCGGGTAAAGAAGAACGGTTTCGCCGAAGACAAGGTGAGGAAATGAGCTCGATCGTCGACGTCGTCGCGCGGGAGATCCTCGACTCGCGCGGCAACCCCACCATCGAGGCCGACGTGCTGCTCGAGTCGGGCGTGATGGGGCGCGCGGCGGTGCCTTCGGGCGCCTCCACCGGCTCGCGCGAGGCGGTCGAGCTGCGCGACGGCGACAAGAGCCGCTACGGAGGCAAGGGCGTGCTGAAGGCGGTCGAGCACGTCAACACCGAGATCTCCGAGGCCATCGTCGGGCTCGACGCGACCGAGCAGGCGTTCGTCGACAAGACGTTGATCGACCTCGACGGCACCGACAACAAGTCGCGCCTGGGCGCGAACGCCATCCTCGCGGTGTCGATGGCGAACGCCAAGGCCGCGGCCGAGGAGTCGGGGCTGCCGCTCTACCGCTACCTCGGAGGCGCGGGCGCGATGCGCATGCCGGTGCCCATGATGAACGTCGTGAACGGCGGCGCGCACGCCAACAACCGGCTCGACTTCCAGGAATTCATGATCGTCCCGGTGAGCCAGCAGAGCTTTCGCGAGGCGCTGCGCTGCGGCGCCGAGGTATTTCAATCCCTCAAGAAATTGATTGATGCGAAAGGCATGTCCACCGCGGTGGGCGACGAAGGCGGCTTCGCGCCCGCCGACCTCGCCACCCATGCCGCTGCGATCGAGCTCATCACCGAGGCGATCGACAAGGCGGGCTACCGCGCCGGCCAGGATGTGGTGCTCGCGCTCGACTGCGCGGCCTCGGAGTTCTATCACGACGGCGCCTACGTCCTCGAGTCGGAGGGCAAGCGCCTGAGCTCGGCGCAGCTTAGCGACTACCTCGCCGACCTCGTCGGGCGCTTCCCGATCGTCTCGATCGAAGACGGCATGGCCGAGAACGACTGGGACGGCTGGAAGACGCTCACCGATCGCCTCGGCGGCAAGGTGCAGCTCGTCGGCGACGACCTCTTCGTCACCAACACGCGCATCCTGCGCGAGGGCATCCAGCAGGGCGTGGCGAACTCGATCCTCATCAAGGTGAACCAGATCGGCACCCTGACCGAGACTTTCGCCGCGATCGAGCTCGCGAAGCGCGCGGCGTATGGCACCGTGCTTTCACACCGCTCGGGCGAAACCGAGGACACCACCATCGCCGACGTCGCCGTGGGCACCAACGCGCTGCAGATCAAGACCGGATCGCTGTCGCGCTCCGACCGCGTGGCGAAGTACAACCAGCTCCTGCGCATCGAGGAGGACCTGGGCGATTCGGTCGACTACCCCGGCCAGGAGGCGTTCGGGCGCTTCGGATGAAAATGGTCGCGGCGATCCTCGGCGCGCTGATCGTGCTGATCCAGTACCCGCTCTGGATCGGCAAGGGCGGCTGGCTGCGCGCGTGGCAACTGGAAACGGAAGTCACCAATCAGAAAAACAGGAACGCCGGGTTCGAGGTGCGCAACGCTGCGCTCGCCGCGGAGGTGCGCGACCTCAAGCAGGGCAGCGAGGCGGCCGAGGAGCGCGCGCGCCGCGAGCTCGGCATGGTGCGCGGGGACGAGATCTTCTTCCAGTACGTCGAGCCCAAGGGGCAATGACCGGAATCGGGGTCAGAGCCCGATTTTCGCTGCTTGTCCTGTTCGCGTTGGCCTGCGCGGGCGCTTGGGCGCAGCCGTACCCTTCGCGACCGCTGAAGGTCATCCTGCCGGTTCCCGCGGGCGGCTACTACGACACGGTCACGCGCATCGTCAGCCAGCGCCTCGCCGAGCGCCTGGGACAGCCGGTGGTGGTGGAGAACCGAGTCGGCGCAGGCGGGGTCGTCGGCACGGTGTACGCCGCGGGCCAGCCGGCCGACGGCTACACGCTTCTTTTCAACGGCATCGGCGCGATGTCGATCTTCCCCAGCCTGCACGCCAAGCTCGCGTACGACCCGGTGCGCGACTTCGAACCGATCATCCTGCTGTCGACGGTGCCGAACATCCTCGTGGTGCATCCCTCGGTTGCGGCGAAGACGGCCGGTGAGCTCGCCGAGCTGGCGCGCAGCCGCCCCGGCGAGGTGACCTATGCTTCCAATGGTGTAGGGACCACGCAGCACCTCGCCGCGGAGATGTTCGCGACCGCGAAGGGCCTGAAGCTCAACCACATTCCCTTCAACGGCAGCGCGCCCGCGGTGACCGCGATGCTCGGCGGCCAGACGATGCTTCTCTTCGGCGTCGCCTCCGACGTCATGCCCCACATCAAGGCGGGCAAGCTGCGCGCACTCGCTGTCGCTAGCGCGAAGCGCATGCAGGTGCTGCCCGACGTTCCGACGACTGCCGAGGCGGGCGTTCCCGGCGTCGAGATCGAGATCTGGCTCGCCGCGTTCGCGCCACGGGGCACGCCGCGCGAGCTGCTCTCGCGGTTGAATTCCGAAATCAACAAGGTCCTCGAGATGCCGGACGTGCGCGAGCGCATCACCCAGGACGGCATCGGCGACGTGAAGGGCGGCACGCCCGAGGAGCTCGCGAGCCTGCTTCGATCCGAGATCGCGAAATGGTCGCGGGTGGTGAAGGCCTCCGGCGCGCGCGTCGATTGACCGGTAGGGGTAACCGACGTACCCTCGCGCCACCTCAGGGGGGGCTCGAGTGCGCCGCTTGATCCTGCTTGTCTCTCTCGCTGCATTCGCGTGTGCCCAGACGCAGCCGCAGAGCGCGGTTGCAGCGCTTGGCGGTACCTCGTGGCGGCTGGTGAAGTTCCAGGGCGGCGACGGGGCCGTGCTGACGCCCGACGACCGGTCCAAGTACACGCTGGCCTTTGCCGCCGACGGCGTCGTGAACGCGCGCATCGACTGCAACCGCGGCCGCGGCGGCTGGAAATCCGCCGGGCCGAGCCAGATCGAGTTCGGCCCGATGGCCATCACGCGGGCGATGTGCCCGCCAGGGTCGCTCCACGACCAGATCGTCAAGCAGCTGCCGCACGTCCGCTCCTACGTCATGAAGGACGGCCGGCTTTTCCTCTCCCTGATGGCCGACGGCGGCATCTATGAATTCGAGCCTGCGCGCTAGCTGGACCTGGCTTGTCCCCCTCGCGGCGCTCGCTCTGCTTGCGGCCGCGGCCGTCGCAGGCGTGGGAGCGGTGCTCGCCGTGCTGTGCGGCGCTGCTCTGGTCGGCGCGGTCATCGCGGCGGTCCACCATGCCGAGGTCGTCGCGCATCGCGTGGGCGAGCCCCTCGGCACGCTGGTCCTCGCCCTGGCCGTGACCGCGATTGAAACGGCGCTCATTCTCTCGATGATGATCGCCGGCGGCGAGGACATGGCCGTCCTGCCGCGCGACGCGATCTACGCCGCGGTCATGATCATCTGCAACGGTGTCGTAGGCATTTGCGTTCTGCTCGGCGGTCTCGCGCACCGCGAGCAGACCTTCCGCGTCGAGGGGGCCGGAGCAGGGCTGGCCGCGCTGATCGTGATGTCGGCGCTCACGCTGGTCCTTCCGGTGTTTACCACGAGCACGCCCGGCTTCGGTACTTACAGCGGCTCGCAGCTCGCGTTCGTGGCGGTGGCTTCGGCCGTGCTCTGGGCGATCTTCATCTTCGTCCAGACGGTACGCCACCGTGACTATTTCATCCCCGTGGTCGATGCGGCCAACCCCGAATCGCATGCCGAGCCGCCGACGACGCGGGAGGCATGGCTGAGCTCCGGGTTGCTGGTCCTCTCGCTGGTGGGCGTCGTGGGCCTGGCCAAGATGCTTTCGCCGACTATCGAGGCCGCGGTCGAGGCGGCCAATGCGCCCAGGGTCGTGGTCGGAATCGTCATCGCCGCGCTGGTCCTGCTGCCGGAGACGTGGGCTGCAGTGCGCGCCGCGCGGGCGAACCGGCTTCAGAGCAGCATGAATCTCGCGCTCGGCTCCGCGCTTGCGTGCATTGGCCTCACCGTGCCCGTCGTGGTGCTGGCTGCGATCGCCTTCAAGCTCCCGCTGGTCCTTGGCCTGGAGTCCAAGGACATGGGGCTGCTTGCGCTCACCTTCGTGGTCAGCGCCGTCACGCTCGGCACCGGTCGCACCAACATGATGCAGGGGGCAGTGCACCTGGTGATTTTTGCGGCATTCCTTTTCCTCGCGCTCGTACCCTGAATTGGCTGTCCGTCAAGTGAGGGCCGATGCCACCAGGCGATCGAAGATTGCCCTGACACGCTCGTCGCGAAGAATCCAGGGCTTGCTCATCGGGACTCACGGAGTTGCGCGCTGGTCGTTGAAGGAGGCTTGGCCGGCGGCGCGTACCACTTGTCCTTCGGCACCACGTGCGACTCCTTCGGCTCCATCATGTAGTGGGGCGAGGTGATCTGCACGCCGTATTCGTGGAACACGTCCTGGATGTTGGCGTGCAGGCGGTTGAGGACGTCCGCGCGCACCAGCGGCTTCTCGGCCGGGCTGTAGGCGATCAGCCGATACTCGGCGTAGAAGTCGGAGAGCGCGGTCTGGCGCACCATGGGCTCGGGCGCCTGCGCGATGTCCTCGGTGCGCCGCGCGGCTTCCTTCAGGCATGCCTCGACCTGCCGCCAGGGCGTGCCGTAGCCGATGGTCACGGTGGTATCGAGGACGAAGCCGGTCCCGGGAACCGCGCGCGAATAGTTCTTCGTGGTCGCGGTGAGCACGGCGGCGTTCGAGATCGAGATCTCTTCGCCCAGCCCGCTGCGGATGCGCGTCGCGAACATGCCGAGCTCGATCACCGTGCCTTCGTGCTCGCCGATGCGCACGTAGTCGCCGCGCCGGAAGAGGCGCACGTACATCAGGATGATTCCGCTGAAGGCCTGGCCAATGACGCTCGCACCGCCGAGCGAGAGCATGAGTCCGATCAGCACCGAGAGGCCCTTGAAAGCGTCGGTCTGGGCGCCGGGAAGATAGGGATACGCCACCGCGAGCGCGAACACCCAGACGACGAAGGAGAAGATGCGCCGGGTCGGCCGCGCCGTGTCGCGGTCGAGCCAGGTGAGCTCGAGGCTGCCTTTCTCGACGCGGTCGAAGAACGCGCCGCCCAGGCGGATGAGCAGGCGCGCGAGGAAGAAGATGACGATCGCGAACGCGATGCCGGGCAGAGCGCCGAGGATCGCGAGCACGATCTGCCGCGCCATGTCGACCAGGTTGATCTGCAAGTCCTCGCCCCAGCGCCGGGTATAGGGGAAGCGCTGGAGCACGAAGGCGACCCACCACACGCTCGCCGTGAGCCCAAGCAGCCAGGCGAGCACCGCGACGAGGCGCCTGGCGAATACCGGCACGTTGCCGAGCTGGAACCTGCGCACCTTCTCTTCCGCGGCGTGGGAGACGAAGCCGCCCACTCGGCGGTTGCCCCAGACCAGCAGCCACAGAAGCGCCCCGTAGACCGCCGTCGCCGCGGCTGCATAGGCGGCCGCGATCGCGAGGTAGCGCAGCGAATGCTGCTCGCGGCGCTCCGCGATGGCGCGCTCGAGCCGCCTGGCGCTCTCCTTTGCGACGATCTGTGAGGTCTCGCCGGAGAAGGCGTCGATGTCGATCTTCGTGACGATATAGGCGAGGGTGTCGCCGAGGAGTACCCGCGTGCCTGGTTCGGAGTCGTCGAAGGAGATCTGGGCGTAAGGATTGGCATCGAGGGCTCCCTCGATGCGGTCGGTGGCATTGCGCACGCGCTCCTCGGCCGTGTAGCCGGCGATCGGGCCGCGCAGCACGATGACGGTGCGGTTCGCGATCACCAACGGCGCGCTCTGGCGGGGCGCGTCCTGCCGCGCGGGCTCCTGCGCGGCGACTACAAGCGGCAAAAGCAGCAGGATGGGCGCGAAGCGGCCGAGGTTCATGGATTCCACGATAGTCGAGGCCCCGCCAGGGCCGATATTGGACGTTGGTCCAATGCGCCGGCCGGCCGCTAACGGCTATGGGCCAGGGCTCCGGCGACGTAGGTCGCGCGCACGGCGCGGTCGTCGCCGAGCGTCATCTGGATGAAAAGCGCTTCCTCCAGGTCCCGGCAGTGGCGCATGCGAAACTCGATGACCGGCGTCGACTTGAGATCGAGCACCACCAGGTCGGCTTCCATGCCGACCGCGATGCTGCCGATCGTGTCTTCGAGGCCGAGCGCCTGCGCGCCGCCGCGGGTCGCGAGGTAGAAGGCGTGGCCGGCCGAGAGCGCGTTGCCGGCAAGGTGCGCCGCCTTGTACGCCTCGGCGAGCGTCTGCAGCATCGAGAACGAGGTGCCGGCGCCAAGGTCGGTCGCTACGCCGATCCGGACCGGCCGCTCGGCCCTCTTCGCGTTGGCGAGGTTGAAGAGCCCGCTGCCGAGGAAGGCATTCGAAGTGGGACAGTGGGCGAGGGCCGTGCCGGTCTCGTGGCAGCGGCGCAGCTCGTCCTCGGTGAGCCAGACGCCGTGGCCGTAGATCGCCCGCGGGCCCAGCAGCCGGTAGTGCTCGTAGGTGTCGAGGTAGCCTTTGCGCTCGGGATAGAGCGCCTTGACCCACGCGACTTCGGCGCGGCTCTCGGAAACGTGCGACTGGAGGTATGTTCCGGGATGCTCGCTCCAGAGCGCGCCTGCCGCCGCCATCTGCTCCGGGCTGCTAGTGGGCGCGAAGCGCGGGGTGATGCAATAGAGCTGGCGGCCTTTGCCGTGCCAGCGGCCGATCAGCGCCTTAGACTCGTCGTAGCCGCGCTTCGGCGTGTCGGTGAGCGCCTCGGGCGCATTGCGGTCCATCAGTACCTTGCCGGCAATCATGCGCATGTCGAGCGCCGAGGACGCCTCGAAGAACGCGTCGACCGACTGCGGATGGACCGTGCAATGCACGGCCGCCGTGGTGGTGCCGGCGCGCAGGCATTCCTGCAGGAACACCTTGGCGACCGCGCGCGCGTGCTCCTCGTCGCCGAATTGCTGCTCGGCGACGTAGGTGTACCGGGTCAGCCAGTCGGTGAGCTGCTTGCCGTAAGCGGCGATGATCTGGGTCTGGGGATAGTGCACGTGGCAGTCGACGAAGCCGGCGATGATCAGGCTGTCCTTGCCGTAGTGCCTTACCTTGGTCCCGCGCGGTAATCGCGCACGCACCTCGCCCGCCGCACCGAAGTGCGCGATCCTGCCGCCCGCCATCGCGACGATCGCGTCGGGCTCGTAGCGCATCGTGCGCTCGAGCCCCTCGGCGAAGGCGTCGCCGGTGTAGGTCAGCGCCGGTCCGCGGATCGCTGTGGTGTTACCGACCCTCGTCCTGACCGCCATCGTCCGTTTCCGGGTTCGCGAGTTGTCGACAGGCCGATCCTAGCCTGCCCTTTGGTCCCATACTCGGCGCGTGCGAACGCGCGTACACTCGGCGGGAGTCTCATCCGAGGGGAGGCGAGACCATGACGCGTGGCAAGTTCCTGTTCTGGACCCTGGCGGTGGCGATCGTGGCGCCCGTTGCCTATTTCCTCTTCGTGTTCAACTGGAGCTACGCCGACGGCGAGCACGCCGGCTGGGTGCAGAAATTCTCCAGCAAGGGGTGGCTGTGCAAGACCTGGGAAGGCGAGATGGCGATGGTCTCGCTGCCGGGCTCGACGCCGGAGAAGTTCTACTTCACCGTGATGGACGACAAGGTTGCCGACGAGGTGGCCAAGGCGATCGGCAAGCGCGTGTCGCTGCACTACGAGCAGAAAGTGGGAATTCCCACCTCGTGCTTCGGCGAAACGCGCTACTACGTCAAGGGCGTGGAGGTGGTGCACGAGATCCCGGTCTTGCCCGGGGTGGTCATGCCCACGGGCGACCCCAGGGACGCTCCCGCCGGTGCTCCCGCAGCCCCGGCGCAGAGTACGGTCCCGGCTGCGCCGGCGCAGAAGTAGCATTCAGTCCGCCATATCAGGCTCGAAGAAGAGCCACTGAATCTCCGGGAACTCGGCGCGCGTCGCGGCCTCGGCGCGGTTGATCGCCGCGACGAGCTCGGCGGCGCTTTCCGGCGCCATCTTCGCCTTCACCGCGACCATCAGCGAAGTGCCGAGCTGGAGCGTGAGGACGCGCAGAATCTGCTCCACGCCCGGCTGGCGCTGCAGGAATTCGCGCAGCCTCTCCTCGGTCTCGCGCTCGGCGCTCTGGCCGATAAGCAGCGCCTTGATCTCGATGCCGATGCCCGCGGCGACGACGATCAGCACGGCGCCGATCGACATCGAGCCGAGCGCGTCCCAGACCGGATTGCCGGTGAAGACTGTCAGCAGGACCGCGAGCAGGGCGAGCGCAAGGCCGAGGAGCGCGGCGAGGTCTTCGCCGAGGATCACTACCAGCTCGCTCTGGCGGCTCTCGCGGAACCAGCGCCACAGGCTGCGTGCGCCGCGCACCTTGTTCACTTCGTGGAGGCAGGCGCGCAGCGAGACCGTTTCGGCGGCGAGGGCGAAGACGAGGATGCCGACCGCCACCCACGGATACCGGATCGGCTCGGGCTCGATCAGCTTGTGCCAGCCTTCATAGAGCGAGAACAGGCCCCCGAGCGAGAACAGGACCAGCGCGACGATGAACGACCAGAAGAACACCGCCTTGCCCCAGCCGAGCGGGTAGTCGGCCGAGGGCGGACGCTTTGCCTGGCGCATGCCCCACAGGAGCAAGCCCTGGTTGCCGCTGTCGGCATAGGAGTGGATTGCCTCGGCGAGCATGGCGCTCGAGCCGGTCGCGATGGCGGCGGCGGTCTTCGCCGCGGCGATCGCAAGATTCGCGCCGAGGGCGTAGAGGATGGTGCGGAGCGAATCGGCTTTCACCTGACCTATACTATTCGAATGCGGTTTCTTTGCATGACGAGGACGACCGAATGAAACTATCCCGCGAGCAGCTCGAGCAATTCGACCGGGACGGATACCTGTTTTTCCCGTCCTTGTTCACGAAAGATGAAATTCGAGTCCTGAACGACGAGGTTCCGGCGCTCTATGCCCAGCGCCGGCCGGAGAACGTGCGCGAGAAGACCGGCGACGTGGTGCGCACCAACTTCGCCGCGCACATGTACAGCTACCCCTTCGCCAAGCTCGCGCGCCACCCGCGCATGGTCGAGCCGATCCGCCAGCTCTTCGGCGAGGACCTCTACATGCACCAGTTCAAGATCAACGGCAAGGCCGCGTTCGACGGCGACGTGTGGCAGTGGCACCAGGACTACGGCACCTGGCGTGCCGACGACCAGATGCCCGAGGCGCGCGCGATGAACGTCGCCATCTTTCTCGACGAGGTGAACGAGTTCAACGGCCCGCTCATGTTCATCCCTGGCAGCCACAAGCTCGGCGTGCTCGAGGCCGACCACGATACGAGCACCACCAGCTACCCGTTGTGGGTCATCAATCAAGACACAATAAGACGTCTGGTTGATCGAGGCGGAATCGTTGCGCCCAAGGGTCCCGTCGGCTCGATGATCCTGTTCCACGGCTGCCTGGTGCACGCCTCCACTTCCAACCTCTCGCCGTGGAACCGCGTGAGCGTCTACCTCTCGCTCTGCGCTGTGTCGAACCACATCCGGCGGTTCAAGCGCCCGGGCTATATCGCGCACCGCGACTTCACGCCGATCCGTCCGCTGCCCGACGACTGCCTTCTCCGGCATTACGACGTCGCGCTCCCCTGGAAGGACGGCACGCCCGCCGAGGAGCTGCAGCCGTCCCTGAAAGCCGCTTGATGAATCTGTACGCCAAGCTGCTGGAAAGAAAGGACAGACCGCTGCGCATCGGCGTGATCGGCGCGGGGAAGTTCGGCGCGATGTACATCGCGCAGGTGCCGCGCACGCCGGGCGTGCACCTCGTCGGCATCGCGGATCTTTCTCCCGACTCCGCGCGCAAGAACCTCGAGCGCGTGGGCTGGCCGAAGGAGATGCATTCCGCTTCCTCGCTTGACCATGCTTTGAAAGAAAAGCGAACGCACCTGTCGGAGGACTGGGAAGCGCTGGTCGCGCACCCCGCCATCGACATCATCATCGAGTCGACCGGGAATCCGCCGGCCGCGGTCGAGCACGCATTGGCTGCTTTCAGGAACGGAAAGCATGTCGTCATGGTCACCGTAGAGGCCGACGCCTTCTGCGGGCCGCTCCTCGCGCGCAAGGCCGCCGAGGCGGGCGTGGTCTACAGCCTCGCCTACGGCGACCAGCCGGCGCTCATCTGCGACCTGGTCGACTGGGCGCGCACCGCCGGCTTCCCCGTGGTCGCCGCGGGCCGCGGCCACAAGTGGCTGCCGCACTATTCGCAATCGACGCCCGACACCGTGTGGGGCTACTACGGCCTCACACCCGAGCAGGCCCGGGCGGGCGGGCTCAACCCGAAGATGTTCAACTCGTTCCTCGACGGCTCGAAGCCCGCTATCGAGACCACTGCGGTGTGCAACGCAACCGGCCTCACGCCCGCGCCGGACGGGCTCGCATATCCCGCCGGCTCGGTCGACGAGATTCCCTCGCTGATGCGCCCGGTGTCCGAGGGCGGAGTCCTGCACCACAAAGGACAGGTCGAAGTCGTCTCGTCTCTCGAGAGAGATGGAAAGCCCATCGCGTACGACATCCGCTTCGGTGTCTGGGTGGTGTTCGAGGGCGACTCCGAGTACATCCGCCGCTGCTTCATGGAATACGGCGTGAAGACCGATCCGTCGAGCCGCTATGCCTGCATGTACAAGCGCTGGCACCTGATCGGCCTCGAAGTCGGCATCTCGGTGGCAAGCGTCGGCCTGCGGCGCGAGCCTACGGGGTGTGCGACCGGTTGGCGCGCCGATGCCGTGGCAATTGCAAAACGTGACCTCAAAACCGGGGAAATGCTCGACGGCGAGGGCGGCTACACCGTGGTGGGGAAGCTGATGCCGGCGCAGGCTTCGCTCGCCCAGGCCTGCTTGCCGCTCGGGCTCGCGCACGGCTGGAAGGTGCTGCGGCCGATCGCCGCGGGGCAGCCGGTCAGGTGGAGCGACGTCGCGTTCGACGCCAATTCGACCGCAGTGCGAGTGCGGCGCGAGATGGAGGCATCAATCCGCGCTAATGCCGGCCGCCTTGATGAGGCGGCCCCAGCGCTCGACTTCCGCGCGCACGAACTTCGCTAGGTATTCGGGGCTGCGCCGCTCGGGCGCGACGATCTCCAGGCCGAGGTCCTCCAGGCGCTTGCGCAGCGTGGAATTTTCGAGCATGTCGTTCATCGCGCCGTTCAGCCGGCGCACGATCGGCTCGGGCGTTCCCTTCGGCAGGAAGAACGCGTTCCAGACGCTCGCTTCGACCCCGGCGAGGCCCTGCTCGCCGCTCGTCGCGAGCTGCGCGACGACTGACGCGCGCTTCGCCGCCATCAGCGCGATGCCCTTCACAGTCTGCGCGTTGACCTGCGCTGCGCCCGCCTGGATGGTGTCGCACATGTAGTCGATGCGCCCGGCGATCAGGTCCTGCATGGCCGGACCGGCGCCGCGATAGGGAATGTGCGTGACGTCGACGCCGATCGCGCGGTTGAGCAGCACGCAGGGCAGGTGCGTCCCGGAGCCGACGCCGGCCGAGCCGAACTGCATCTTGCCCTGGTTCGCCTTCGCATACGCGATGAACTCGCGCAGGTTCGCCACCGGTAGGGTCTTGCGCGCGATGAGGACCCGCGGCGACTCGGTCGCGAGCCCGACCGGCGAAAAATCGGCCGCGGCATCGTAAAGCGGGCTCTTGTACAGCGACTGGTTGTACGCGTGGGTGCCGGTGTTGCCGATGAGAAAGGTGTAGCCGTCGGGTGCGGCGCGCGCCACGCGCAGGCTTCCCGCCATGCCGGCGGCGGCGCCGATGTTCTCGACCACGACCGATTGTCCGAGCAGCTCGGAGAGGCTCTGGGCCTGGATGCGCGCGCTCGAGTCGATGCCGCCGCCCGGAGCGAACGGCACCACGAGCGTGAGCGGCCGCGCGGGCCACGCCTGGGCCGCGGTGACGCCGGCCTGTACGATCAAAACAGCAGCGAATAAGAACCGCAGAGCGAGGCTCACGCCTAGTCCCTTCGGGAAGCCTATTCCTTGAAAACTTCCCGGGCGCAGCGGAACGCGACCACCGCGGCGGGCACGCCGCAATAGATCGCGACCTGCAGGAACACCTCCTTGATCTCGTCCTTGCCGAGGCCGTTGTTGAGCGCGCCGCGGATGTGGAGCTTGAGCTCGTGCTCCTTGCCGAGCGCGCACAGCATGCCCAGGTTGAGGACCGAGCGCATCTTGCGCGGTAATCCCGGCCGGTTCCAGATGTC
>Ga0207704_10001015_pt1 | contig 12453 bp, 8 predicted proteins | sample KBSMisM12_FD_184308 | JGI IMG/M metagenome (GOLD analysis project Ga0207704, IMG submission 184308) | Miscanthus rhizosphere microbial communities from Kellogg Biological Station, Michigan, USA - KBS Miscanthus M1-2 (SPAdes) (version 2) | ecosystem: Host-associated > Plants > Roots > Rhizosphere...
ACCGCTTCGGACGCGGCTGATGGTCGAGGAAGCGAGCCTCGAGCAGCTCGACGCGGGCCTCACGCCTGTGACCGACGGCTGGTTCGTCGTGAGCGTGCCCGAGGCGGCCTGGGTCACCAACGAGGTACTGGGCGACGCTTGCATCTTCGAGGGGGACGACGCACCATTCCCCGACGTCGGCTTCACCATCGGGGTGCTGAAGCCCGGGGCCTCCGGGGGCAGGTATCACCGCGAGGCGAACCAGGAGAACTTTCTCGTGCTCGCCGGCGAGTGCATCCTTCTGATCGAGGGCGAAGAACGTCTCCTGAAACAGTGGGACTTCGTCCACTGCCCCGCGGGCACCGAGCACGGGTTCGTCGGTGGAGGGACCGGCCCCTGCGTGATCTTCATGACCGGCGCGCGGAGGGGCTGGCCCGAGAAGGGAATCGTGTACCCGCGCTCCGAGCTCGCGCTGCGTCACGGCGCGGGCGTCGAGACCGAGACGAGCTCGCCGGCGGAGGCGTATGCGCCGTACCCGAAGTGGCTGCCCGGGCGACCGAAGAGCTGGGCCGGGCTGCCCTGGGCGTAGCAGGCGCTGCCAGACGCGCCCGGGTTACCCTCACGGGGTGGGCGAACTTCACTTTGGTCCGGCCAGGGTGCCCTCCCGAGAGAGTCCCGAACAGGCGATTGAGCTCCTCCAGGAACGCGGCTTCACGGCCTGCGAGATCGACTTCGAAGGCAAGTTCTGGATGGACTACCCGTGGGCCGAGCAGTTCGGCGAGCTTGCACGCGATGCGGGGATCGTGCTCTCGGTCCACGCCCCGATCGCCGGCTTCATGGGGCACGCGGAACGCGGCAAGAAGCTCAACATGGCGGTCGGGATGCTCGACCACTCGGCCGGCATCGCGAAGAGCGCCGGCGCCGAAGTCGTCGTCTTCCATCCCGGCTTCCTCCTCGGACGTGAGCGCGAGGTTGCGATCGATTCGGTCGTCGAGCAACTCGGTGAACTGCGCGAGCGATTGGAGAAGAAGAACCGGGCGGTGCCGTTCGGCGTCGAGATCATGGGCCGCGTCCGCGAACTGGGGACCGCCGGCGACGTCTTCGCGATCTCGGCGCGCTTGGGGTGGGTTCGACCGGTGCTCGACTTCGCACATCTGCACGCGGTCACGGACGGCGGGTTCACGGAGACGTCTGCCTTTGCGGAGATCCTTGCGGGCGCAGACGCGGTGCTCGAGCCCGACGCGCCCTTTCATATCCACTTCTCCGACATCGCGTACGCGAACCGCAACGAGACCAAGCATCTTCCCTACGGCGAGGGGACGTTGCGCGTCGCGCCGCTCGGCGAAGCGCTGCGCGACTTCGACCGGCCCGCGACCGTGATCACGGAAGCACCGGACCCTGCGTCGGATGAGGCGATTCGAGAGGAGCTCTACGCTGCGGCGGGAACACGCGCAGCCAGCCGCGCCTCGAGCTCCGCCGCCTCGGCGTCGCGCTCGAGCCCACGCAGAAAGTCTGCATAAGGAGGCAGCACGTCGAGGAGGATGCGACAGTGCTCGCTGGTGCCGATGATTTCTGCAGCCTCGGCGAACAGCGTGTCGGCTTCCTCGTAACGACCCTGCGCTGCGCGCACCTGCGCAAGCGCGACGCGGGTCGTCGCGCGTGACGTCACGTCCTCGGCGCTGACGGTCTCGCCTGCGGCGAGCGCGAACTTTTCGGCTTCGTCGATTCGGCCTTCGGCGAGCAGGAGCTGTGAGAGCAGGCGCTGGCTCTCGCACAGCGTGCCGCGCTCCTTCATCGGCGCGAGCAGACGGATCGACTCGCGAAAAAGCTTCTCGGCTTTTACAGGATTGCCCGTCTCCCACGCCACCTGGGCGAGCTGCCTGGACGTCCAGGCAATCTCGGGCACCGATGCCGTCTCACGGTAGAGGTCGAGCGCCTTCGTCAGCCAGCCTTCGGCCTCCTCGTATTGCCTTCGCACGCGATGAAGGCCGCCTTTCGACTGTGCGGCGCTCGCGCGGGCGACGATGCTGCCGCTCTCTTCGGCGAGCGCGAGCGCCCGGTCGATGAGCGGCGCGGCCTTGTCCTCTTCCATGCGGCCGACGTAGATCCCGGCCAGCTGAAGCGCCGCCCTCGCTTCGTGGTCCTTCCGCGCCGCGGCTCGCGCGGCCTCGAGAGCCTGCTGCAAATACTCTTCGGCCTCCGCCTCACGTCCGGCCCATCTCGCCACACGAGCACGGCGGTCGAGCGCCCTAAAGCGACCGTCGTGGTCGTCGGCTTCGACGACCGCGAGTGCCTCGTCTGCTAGCTCTGCCGCCCGTACGAGCTCACCGTCCAGAGAGGCTGCAACTTCGGAGAGCGCTGTCAGGGCTCGGCTTTGAATAGCGCGGTCGCCCTCGGCTGCGGCCTCCGCGACGAGGACGGTCATCTCGTCGCGTACGACCGGAAGATCTCCGAGCTGCCAGGCAGCGCGCGCGGCGAGAAATCGCCGCCCCAAGGTCGACTCGAGCTCCACGGAGCGAAGCAGAAGCTTCCGCGCCGAGAGGTTCGACTCCAGCGCGAGCGCTCGCTTGCCTGCGGACGCGAGTGCCTTCGCCGCGGTGCGCGCAAGCTCCTCTGGAGGATGTCCGTCGAGCTCGGCGTAGAGCAGGCACGCCTGGTCGAGGTGATACGCACGGATCTCGATCACTTCCTTGTCCGCCTTCTCACGCAGCCACTCGGCGAAGCGTGTGTGGTATTCGGCGCGTCCGGACTTCGACAGACCGCCGTAGGCGACCTCGCGGATGAGAACGTGCTTGAAGCGATAGGCCGCCTCTCCCCCGATCGTCGAGCGCTCTTCCCGTGTGACGAGGTCGCGCAGGAGCAGGTCGTCAAGGAGGTCCTCGAGCTCGTCCGCGTCGTACTCCGGTGAGAGGTGGTCGATCGCGCCTGCCCAGAAGGTTCGTCCGATCACCGAGCCACGCTGCAGCACGATCTTCGCCCCGGCCGGCAGTCTGTCGATCCGCGCGCCGATCATCGCTTGGAGCGAATCCGGGATTCTGTCGCCACCGTCGGCTCCTTGCTCGAGGAGCATCCGCACCGTCTCCTCGACGAACAGCGGATTGCCCTCGGCCTTGTCGAGAAGGCGCGCACGGATGTTCCCGCTCACCTGGTGTTCCTCGAGCAGTGCGTCTGCAAGCGCCTCGCTGTCATCGCGCCCGAGCGGCTCGAGCTCGATCGCAGTCGAGCGCACGCGCCCCCCTCCCCAGCCCGGCCGCACGTCGAGCAGCTCCGGCCGTGCAAGGCAAAGGATCAACAGCGCACGCTCGCGCACCCACTGCGCGAGATGGTCGATCAGCTCGAGCAGCGGCTCTTCGGCCCAGTGGATGTCCTCGAAGACCATGATCAGCGGCTGGACGTCTGCCAGCTCGTCGGCGAACTCGCGCGCAGCCCAGGCGATCTCCGGCGCGCCACGCTCGCCCTCGACCGCTTCCATCACGCCGGACGCAAGGCCGAGCAGCTCGGCGATTGCCTCGTCGCCGCAGCACTCGATCAGCTTCTGCTTGGCCGTCTCCATCGGATCGTCATCCGTGATTCCCGCGGCCGACTTGACCATTTCTGCCAACGGCCAGTACGTCACGCCCTCCCCGTACGGCAGCGCGCGGCCGCTGAGGATCGTGGTGCCTTCGACACCCGCGAGGAATTCACGGATCAGGCGGCTCTTCCCCACTCCCGGTTCCCCGTAGACCGTGAAGACGTGCGGACGCCGGTCGCGGATCGTGCGCGCGAGGGTGTTCTCGAGCAGGTCGAGCTCAGATAAGCGCCCAACGAATGGAGCAGACACTTTCGCGTGCGGCTGTCCGTCGCGCACCGCGATCGCGCGGTAGGCAGCAATTGGATTGCGAAAACCGCGCAGCTCGAGCGGACCAGCCGACTCGGCTTCGATGCGTCCCACGGTGAGACGGTGCGCGGACTCGCCCATGAGGATCTCGCCCGGTGCCGCAGCCTGTTGGAGGCGCGCGGCGACATTCACGGCCTCGCCCGTCGCGAAGGTCGAGTCCGTCTCGTCGACGACCACCTCGCCCGCCTCGATGCCGACGCGTGCCTCGAGACCGAGGTCGCTGACGTGATCGAGAATCCCCAGCCCGGCCCGGACGGCGCGGTCGGCGTCGTCCTCGTGCGCGATGGGGATACCGAAGGCGGCCATTACAGCGTCGCCGGCGAACTTCTCGACGGTACCGCCGTGGGTCTCAATACAGCGCTGGACGCCGTCGAAGAAGCTCGTCACCCGACGGCGGGTGATCTCTGGATCTTGGCCGTCCAGCAGCTGCGTCGATCCAACGAGGTCCGCGAAGAGAACAGTGGCGAGCTTTCGCTCCATGACCAAATTCTAGGTGTGCGCGCTGAGGTCACCGAGACGCAAATCCAGGTTGAAACAGACAGGGCCGCGTCGGGCGCCCTGAGTCGGCTAGCGCGGCTCCCGGCGTCGGTAGAGGTACATGCCCGGAACGATCACCGCAGCGGTCCCGACTCCACCGAGGAGCAAAGCCCACGGAAAGGAGTCTCCGCTCGGAGCATCAAGCGACTTGCCCGCTTCCAGCCGCGTGGCCAGGTCATTCGGGACCTTCACGAACTGAATGCTCCGCCAGAGAACGTTCTTGCTCGGCGAGTACTCGAGGTTGGCGGCGTGCGAGCTCCAAGGGCCGGCCGCGCCTGTGTCGATCCTGATCGGCTGCCAGTCCGGTTCGTCCGGAAGGCTCTCTGCCGTCCCTTGCAGAGTGAAGAGGCGGGCGTACGAAGCCGGGCCCTGAACAGGCTTGCCGCCGATCGTCACACGGGAGATCCTTGGCTTGGCGAACGGCGTCACGCCGATGGTGGCTCGGTCGAGCAAGGGCCGAAGGTCACCCGCCGTTACCCAGGTCCAGGCGTCAGGGTCGGTCTGGAGCAAGACAAGGCCGCTCAACGGTGCGTAGTACTGGACGAAGCTCGGGCCGTGCGCCTGGTCACCGCGAACCCAGAATTCGAGACGAAGGTAGGCGGTCGGCGCCGGAATCGGGACGCTGACCGGGTTGCCCTGAGCCTCGGCCGAGCGGATCAGCTTCCGCAGCAGGGCGGCGTCCTTCACCGTCTCGCACCCCGCCGCACCGCAGGCTTTGAAGGCCGAGAGCTCCTTCGCCTGAGCCGGGGCCGCCACCGCGAGCGCGCACGCCGCGCTGATGGTTACCAGGAGAGCTTTCATGACGGCCTTACACCAGCGGCCCGAAAGGGGTTCCGGCGGTTCCGCGCCAGTAGCATCACTCAAGTGCTCGACCCGAAGATCTTCAAGGCCTACGACATCCGAGGCATCTACCCGGATGAGCTTGACGAGGCCGGGGCCTATGCGATCGGCCGTGCCTACGTGAACGAGTTCGAGCCAAAGTCCATTGCGGTCGGACGTGACATGCGCCTCTCCTCGCCCTCGATCGCCGAGGCGCTCACGAGAGGTGCGGTGGACGCCGGCGCCGACGTCGTCGACATCGGAATGGTCGGGACCGAGATGCTCTATTTCTCGGTCGGCGACCTGGACCTCGAAGGCGGAGTCATGGTCACCGCCTCGCACAACCCCAAGGAGTACACCGGGGTGAAGATCGTGCGCCGCGGGGCGCTTCCCGTCGGTGGCGACTCGGGTCTGCTGGACATTCGTAGCCGGGCCATGGCCCTCGACGACGTGCCGGAGGGTCAGACCCGAGGACATGTCCGCGAGGAGAACATCTGGCCGCGCTGGGCCGATGCCGTCCTATCCTTCATCGACGTCGACGCCGTCAAGCCCCTCCGCGTCGTGATCGACGCTGCGAACGGAATGGGCGGAGTCATGCTGGGGCCGATTCTCGAGCGCCTGCCGATCGACGCTGTGCGCTACTTCTTCGAGCCCGACGCGACCTTCCCGAACCACGAACCGAACCCACTGCTGCCCGAAAATCGTCAGTTCATCATCGAGAAGGTGCATGCAGAACAGGCCGATCTCGGCGTCGCCTTCGACGGAGACGCGGACCGGTGCTTCTTCGTCGACGACACCGGCGAGTTCGTTCCCGGCGACTTCGTAACGGCTTTGCTCGCCGAATCGATTCTCGAAAAGGAACCGGGCGCGAAGATCCTCTACGACGTGCGCGCTAGCTGGGCGGTGCCGCAGACGATCGAGCGCGCCGGCGGCATTCCGCTCATCAATCGTGTCGGCCACGCCTTCTTCAAGCACCGCATGCGTGAGGAGGACGCCGTCTTCGGCGGCGAGGTCTCCGGCCACTACTACTTCCAGGACTTCTCACGGGCCGACTCGGGCGTCATTCCGTTCCTGCTCATGCTCGAGCTGATCTCGAAGCGCGGCCAGAAGCTCTCGGAGCTGCTGGCCGCGTACCGCGCCCGCTACTTCATCACCGGCGAGCTGAATACCCCAGTCCCGGACGTGGCGCTCAAGTTGCAGGAGCTGAAGGAGCGCTTCGGCCAAGAGGGCATCGTCTCCCACCTAGACGGCCTTTCGGTGGACGCACCGGACTGGCACATGAACGTCCGGCCGTCGAACACAGAGCCGCTGCTCCGTCTGAACCTCGAAGCCCTCTCTCCCGAACTGATGGAGCGCAAACGCGACGAAGTCCTCGAGGTGATTCGGAGCTGAAGGAGAAGCCCCCGTTCAAGTTCAGCGCGCAGACACGGGTCGGCTTCTCTGATACGGACGCGCAGGGAATCGTTTACTACGGCCGGTATCTCCCCTACTTCGACCTCGCACGCGTCGAGTACCACCGCAACCTCGGGCTTCTCGGAATGGACATCGGCGAGGAAGGTGAGGAATTCGTCATGCGTGCCTGCACGATCGATTACCTCGCGCCCGCCGTCTTCGACGACCTGATCGAGGTCTACGTGCGCATGGCGCGGATCGGCCGCACGAGCGTTACGTACGAACTGGCCGCGTATCGGGCTCGCGACGACGAGTTGATGGTGACGGCAACCCAGACGCTCGTGCTGGTCGACCTCGACGAGCGCAAGGCCGTTGCGATCCCGGAGTCGTACAAGGACGCGATCTGTTCGTTCGAGGGCGAGACCCTCGAGGTGTGAGCACGAGCCCGAGCGCGGTCGAGGAGGTCGGCCGGCTCATCGAGCAGGGCAGCGAAGCCGACGAGTTGCTGCGAGGAGTCGTCGCCATTCTTCACGAGCGCCATCCGTGGGTCGGAATCTCGTTCCTCGAGGAGGGTGACCTGATCCTCGGCCCGTCGGAGGGAGAGCGAACAGGAGACCCGGTGCGGATCCCGATCTCCTACGACGGCAACGTGGTTGCAGAGCTCGCAGTCAGCGGTGACGACCAGGACAGGACGTCCCTCGAACAGGTAGCGGAGCTGATCGCGCCGTATTGTCTCGTCGGGTGGGACACCGGCGGCGAGGCGTGGTCGCCCTAAAACGCGCGAGGCACCTGGACCACCAAAGCCGGAAGGTAAGACCAGGCGAAGCCGGGCTTAGCTGCAGGCGAAGCGATGCGGGCGCGGCCGCGTCAGCGCCCGTGCCCGCACGGAAGGGAACCACCGCCAAGCGTCAACACCAAAGGAGTGCGCGGGCTTGGCCCGCGCACGTTCCCCGCGTAGCGGCGTAGCTGAAAGCCGAGCGAAAGCGAAGCTTTGGCTCGGGTCGCGCGGGCTCCGCCCGCGCACGTTCAGCGCGAAGCGCCGTACCCAAAACCCGAGCGAAAGCGAAGCTTTCGCTCGGATCGCGTGGGCGACGCGAACCAAAGAGGCCGCGCGCCCGCCCGTTGTCCTCAGAACGGTCGGGCGCCGCAGCTTGGTGCCCTCTCCCCCGTGGACTCTTTGTAGTCGCTTTTCGGGCGAGCGCTATCCCTTGAACGAGGTACCTCGCCCATACGAGGGATGATCCCTCCATCGAGGGAGCCCGTTACGAGGGCGTCACGCGGTACGCGTCGAACACGGCTTCGATGTTGCGCAACGCCGTCAACAGGCTGCGCAGCTCTTTCACGTCGCCGACTTCCGCGACGTACCAGTTCTTCGCCATCTGATCCTCGACGGTTCCGCCGTAGGAGACGATGTTGGCGCCGTGCTCCGCGAAGGTCCGGGCGACGTCCTCGAGCAGACGAGGACGATCCCACGAGTCGACGGCGACCTGGACGCGGAAGCTCTGTGAGGCACCACCGTCCCAGCTGACCGGCGTGAAGCGTTCGGGCTGGCGCGCGAGCGCCTTGACATTCGGGCAGTCGCCGCGATGGATCGTGATGCCCTTGCCGAGCGAGATGTACCCGACGATCTCGTCGCCCGGCACCGGTGTGCAGCACTTTGCGAGCCGGACCAGCACGTCGTCCACGCCGTGCACGTTGATGCCGTAGTTCTCGCTGCCGACCGCGTGCTTGGCGCGGGGCGCCTTGAGCGGAACGGCCTCCTCCTCGGCGACCTGTTCGGTCTTGAGTCGCTGGAGGACCTTGTTCACGACCTGCTGGGATCCGATCTTGCCCGAGCCGAGCGCGAGATAGAAGTCCTCCGCCTTCTTGAAGTTCATGTCCCGGATGACCTCCGCGAGCACGGCGGACCCCGCGAGCTTCCGGTACGGCAGCTTCGCCGCTTTGAGTGCATGCTCGAGCGCGTCACGGCCCTTCTGCTCCTGGTCTTCCCGCGTCTCGCGCGAGAACCACTGGCGGATCTTGTTGCGCGCACGCGAGGAGGCCGCCAGCGAGATCCAGTCACGCGAGGGCCCGCGGCCGACCTTCGACGTGAGGATCTCGACGAAGTCGCCGTTCTTCAGCCGGTAGTGCAGGGGAACGATCCGGCCGTTGATCTTCGAGCCGACCGTGCGGTGGCCAACGTCGGTGTGGACCGCGTAGGCGAAATCGATCGGAGTCGAGCCGGAGGGAAGCGTCTTCACCTCGCCTTTCGGGGTGAAGACGTACACCTCGTCGTCGACGAGATCGGTGAGAAATGCGCGCTTGTACTCTCCGGGCTCGTCGATCGTCTCGGGCTGGGCCTCCATCAGCTGCCGCACCCAGCTCTCCCAGGCCTCGTCTGTCTTCAGCCGGCGGCCACCCTTGTAGCGCCAGTGCGCGGCGATGCCGAGCTCGGCGGTCTCGTGCATCTCGCGCGTGCGCACCTGGATCTCGAGCGGACGGCCCTCGGGTCCGATCACCGTCGTGTGCAGCGAGCGGTACCGGTTGAACTTCGGCATCGCGATGTAGTCCTTGAAACGGCCTGGCATCGGCTTCCAGAGCGAGTGGATCAATCCGAGCGCGCCGTAGCAGTCGCGCGTTCCCTCGTCGCCCGAGCGCTCGACGATCACGCGCATCGCCGTCAAGTCGTAGATCTCGTTGAACTCGCGGCCCTTCTTCGCCATCTTGTCGTAGATGGAATAGAAGTGCTTGGCGCGGCCGGAGATCTCCGTTGGGATGTCTACCTTGCCGAGCTCGAGCTGCAGCACGCGCGCGGCTTCGGCGACGTGCCCCTCGCGGTCGGCGCGGCGCTCGCTGACCATCGCCTTGATCTCTTCGTACTTCCGAGGATGGAGTGTCTCGAATGCGAGATCTTCCAGCTCCCACTTCATCGCGTGGATGCCGAGCCGGTGGGCGAGCGGTGCGTAGACCTCGAGCGTCTCCTTCGCCTTCTGGATCTGCTTCTGCTTGCCGAGGTACTCGATCTCGCGGAGGTTGTGCAGCCGGTCGGCGAGCTTGATCAGGATCACGCGCACGTCGGCAGCCATGGCGACGATCAGCTTGCGGTAGTTCTCCGCCTCCGCCTGCTCGCGGCTCTGGAACTGCACGCGCGTCAACTTCGTCACGCCCTCGACGAGTTTCGCGATCTCGTCTCCGAACTCCGAGCGCACCTCCTCGAGGTCCACGTCGGTGTCCTCGACCACGTCATGGAGCAGGGCGGCCGCGATCGTCTCGTCGTCGAGACGGAGCTGTGCGCAGATCTTGGCGACGCCCCAGGGGTGGAGTACGAAGTCCTCGCCCGAGCGCCGCTGCTGCCCCTCGTGGGCGTTAGCAGCGAAGAGGAAAGCCCGTCGGAGCAGGTCTCGGTCGACCTCCGCGTTGTAGGCGGAAACGTCCGCAATCAGCTCGTCGATGAGCTCCTGATGCTTCTCGTGAGTCTCAAGGACCGCCATACCTTCAGTGTACTCCGGGGTTCCATGGCTCCCTCCCCCGGTCGAGGCTCCGTAACTAAAGGGCAGGAATGCGCGTTCCGATGATGAAGGGGAGTCGTCCATGCACTGGTACAGACGCCGACAAGAACGCAGGGCCGCAGCGCGCGCAGCGCGCTTGATCCTCGCGCTCGACGCACTGTCCGGCTCTCGGCCGAAGGCGCGCCGGGTACGCCGGGCGTCGCTCGGCCACGCGCGCTAGCTGGCCGCCAGAAACGCGTCCGAATAGATCGCTTGCCCGCGGAGCGCCGGGTCGTGCGCGGTCAGCGTGCGCGCCATGAAGTACTCGCCGCTCACGCCGGGCGGAGGTTCGATGCCGGCGCGGGTCGAACGCTCGAAGCCGAACTTTCCGTAGTAGCGAGGGTTGCCTTCGATCAGGATCAGCGGCTCTTTGCGCGCGTCCGAAGCACGCAGCGCGTGCCGCATCAGCGCGCTGCCGACGCCGCGGCCCTGGTGCGACGGAAGCACCGCGAGCGGACCAAGCTGGAGGACGGGATGTCCCCCGGGCTCGATCCGAACGTAGCTCAGCAGCACGTGCCCGATGAGCTCGCCGCCTTCCTCCGCAACGAGCGAAAGCTCGGGGACAAATCGGTCCGATGCGCGAATCGCGTCGACGAGATCGGCCTCGACCACCCTGCCGAATGCCTCCTCGTTGATCTTCCAGATGGCGGCCTGCTCCCCATCCCGCTCGGGGCGGATCTTCACGCGGCGCGCAGCAAGGCGGGCTCGGCGAGCAGTGAGCGGAACGTCTCGGACTCGAGCGGATGTCGTTTCGGTCCACCCTCCTCGACCTCGAGCTCGTCGAAGATCGCCTGTGCCTGGCCGTCGCGCGACGCTGCCTGCCACTGAATGCGCAGCCACGCGTACACCTCGTCGAAACGATCGTCGGCGTCGAAGACGCGGCGGACCAGCAGCTGTGGTGAGACGGTGCCGTTCCAGTGGTTCTCCTGCAGCCGGAACGCCACGTCGTAGCGGCCTTCTCTTCGGAAGCGGTCGAGTTGCATGCCCTGACCGAAGGCGATCGCACCTCCCGCATCGCGACCGTCGCGCTGCACGCGAAAGCGAAGATGCTTGCCTTCACCGACGGTCGCCAGCTCACCGAGCTCGCAGCCGGGTGCCAACAGCGTGACGTCCGGATTCGCGAGCCCGAACGGCGCAAGCTGTCGTAGCTCCTCGCAGAGCTCGAGCGTGAGCTTCGCGCCGCGGGGGAGCACTGCGTCGACCATGGTTGTGGGGACGAGGTCTTCGGGGTCGAGCAGGCCCTCGGCTTGCTTCGCGAACGCCTCCGCGAACTGCTCGATGCGTTCCGGCGCGATCGAGAGGCCGGCGGCCGCACGATGGCCGCCGAAGCGCTCGAGGAAGGTCGAACAAGCATGGAGGGCGCCGTGCAGGTCGAACGAGGAGATCGAGCGGCCCGACCCCTTCCAGAACCCTTCGCCGCCGGCGATCAGGACGACGGGCCGGTTATAGCGCTCGACGAGCCGCGACGCCACGATCCCGATCACGCCTTCGTGCCAGTCCTCTCCCCAGACCACATAAGCGCGCCGACGTCGCTTCGCCTCGGGCCACTCTTCGACCTGTGCGATTGCCGCACGAAGGATCTTGTTCTCGACCGCCTGCCGGTCGCCATTCAGCTCCTCGAGACGATCGGCGAGAAGGCACGCTTCGTCGGCGTCTTCGGTCAGAAGCAGCTCGAGCGCCGCGCGAGGGTGGCCCAGCCGCCCCGCGGCGTTGATGCGGGGCGCGAGCCGGAACCCGACCTTGCCGGCGTCGACTGCCGCCGGGTCGACGTGCGCGACCTTCATCAGTGCGCGTAGGCCTAGCTTCTGCGTACGGGCGAGCGTTCGGAGCCCGGCAATCGCCAGCGACCGGTTCTCACCCACGAGCGGCACGACGTCGGCGATGGTCGCGAGCGCGACGAGGTCGAGGTGCCGTCGCAGAAAGTCGGACTCCGGCCCGAGCAGGGCCTGGCCGAGCTTGTAGACGACGCCAGTGCCGCAAAGCTCCGGGAACGGGTAGTCGGAGGGGCGAGTCGCGACGATCGGACAGTCCGGCAGCTCGTCGCCCGGCCGGTGGTGATCGGTGACGACGACGTCGAGACCGAGTTTGCGCGCCCGGCGCACCTCCTCGACCGCGGTGATGCCGCAGTCGACGGTGAGGACGAGCCCGCAACCTTCCGCGGCCAGTCGTTCGAGCGTCTCGCCGCTGACTCCGTAGCCCTCGTCGAAGCGGCTCGGCAGATGCCACTCGACGTCGGCTCCGAGCTCGCGCAGGACGAGCACCGCGAGGACGGTTGCGCAGATCCCGTCGACGTCGTAGTCGCCGTGGACGCAGATCCGCTTG
>Ga0207704_10001016_pt1 | contig 12447 bp, 13 predicted proteins | sample KBSMisM12_FD_184308 | JGI IMG/M metagenome (GOLD analysis project Ga0207704, IMG submission 184308) | Miscanthus rhizosphere microbial communities from Kellogg Biological Station, Michigan, USA - KBS Miscanthus M1-2 (SPAdes) (version 2) | ecosystem: Host-associated > Plants > Roots >...
GCGGGTGGGTATCGCCCGCGCCCTCGCTTTGGACCCGAAGCTGCCGGACTGGGTGACGCTGAATTTCCGGATCCTGATCAGCGACCCGTACAGCACGCCCTGACGGCCTGGCAGGTTTCGAAAGCCCCTGGCGCCCAAGACCGCTTGGCGTAACGTCTCGGCGGACCACCTGACCCCGGAGCCTGCCATGGCCCGCCCCGCGAACTTCCAAGTGGAGCCGCTCCCCGCCTCGTTCGGCGCGACGGTCAGCGGGCTTCGGCTGGCCGACCTCCCGGAAGACGATTTCCGCGCCCTCTACGCCGCCTGGCTCGAGTTCGGTTGCTGATCTTCCCCGGCCAGCACCTGTCGCGAACCGAGCAGGTGGCCTTCGCGCGCCGGTTCGGCGAGCTGGAGTTCGACCTGGCGCCGATCTCCAACGTTCGCGCAGACGGGACCGTGCGCCCCGACGACGGCAGCGACGACGCGGTCAAGGTGCTGCGCGGCAACATGGGCTGGCACTGCGACTCCACCTACATGCCGGTGCAGGCCAAGGGCGCGGTGTTCTCGGCCGAGATCGTCCCCGACGAGGGCGGCGAAACGGAATGGGCCGACATGGCCGCCGCCTATGAGGCGCTGGACGCGGCCACGCGGGCGGAGATCGGGCCGCTCCGCGCCCTTCATTCGCTGCGCTACAGCCAGGGAAAGCTCGGCCACGAGCACAAGGAAGGCAGCGCCTATTCCGGCTATGGGATGACGGTGGCCGAGCCGCAGCGGCGGCCGCTGGTCAAGACCCACCCGGAGACCGGCCGACCGTGCCTGATGGTCGGCCGCCACGCCTTTGGCGTCACCGGACTGCCCCCCGAGGCGTCCGAAGCCCTGCTGGAGCGCCTCTGCGCCGAGGCCTGCCGGCCGCCGCGGGTATGGCGGCACAGCTGGACACCCGGCGATGTGGTGGTTTGGGACAACCGGCGGCTGATGCACCGGGCCATGCCCTGGGACATGGCCCGGCCGCGGGTCATGTGGCACTCGCGGATCGCGGGCGATTCCGTCAGCGAGGCCGCAGAGGCAGCCTGAGCGACGGGAGCGGGCAAAGAAAAGCCCCGGCCGAGGTGTGACGTCTCAAGCCGGGGCCATATCCTGCGCCAGCGACTGGAGAATAGCCGGCGATCTCGCGCCTGGCGCCACCCGGGGCGGCGACACCTGACGAGGTCACTCTAGCACTGAACCGCAGGACGCGCCAATTCGCTCGCGCGCAAGGGGAGTTTCCGAGGGAGATGGCGACCTGCGCGGCCCTGGACGATGTCCTGTCAGGGCCGCGCTAGGCCGGACGCCGCGCGGAGTTGGGCTCGGATCGCGTGACGCTGCCTTTGCCCCCTGCGCTCAGGGATGTGAGGGGACGCCGAAGAGACGTTGCGGCGAGAACCGATCCCCAGGTCGGTCGGCGAAAATTCAGTAGGTCGCGTAGAGCGTCACGCCCAGGGTGCGCGGCCGCTGGGGCGTGATCTGCGGCGTCAGCGACGGATTGAACTGGTTGCCGAAGGCGAAGGTGTCGTCGAAGGTGTTGGTCGGGTTGGTCAGGAAGATCTGGCCGCCGTAGCGTCCCCGCCGGAGCTCCGCCATCAGCTTGGCGCGCAGATAACCGCCCATTTCCGGGAACTGGGTGTCGAAGGTGACCCGCGAGCGGCCGACGTAGGCGGCTTCGCCCGACAGCCGCATGCGCCAGCCGCCAAGCACCGTGCGCTCGTAGCTGATCAGCGCGCCGCCGGAGAACGGCGGGGCGTTGGGCAGGCCGTTGATCAACAACGTCAGGAAGCTGGGATTGGGGTTCATCGTCCGCGTCTGGGTGAAGCGGGCGTTCATCTGCGCCGAGAGGCCGTCGGCGGAGGCGAACCCGAGCTCGGTCTCCACGCCGAGGATCCGCGCGTCGCCGGCGTTGGTGGTGAACGGGATACCGGAGGCGCGGTACTGGTCGGTCTGGATATCGTGCCACTCGTCGTAGAAGACCGCGGAATTGAACGTGAGGCGCTTTTCGAAGCCCTGCAGCTTGAGGCCGATCTCGTAGTTTCGCAGCTGGTCGGGCGCATAGGTCTCCCGCTCCGGCGGCAGCGGATTGACGCCGCCGGAGTTGAAGCCGCCGGCACGGTAGCCCTCGGAATAGACCGCGTAGAGCAGGTCCCCGCCGGCGAACTCGTACTGCAGCGACACCTTCGGCGAGAAGTTCTGATAGGTCGCCGACAGGTCGATGTCGCGGGGGTCGTTCCGTTCGGACTCCACGTGCGAGCGGGTGTGGGTGTGGATGCGGAACGCGCGGCCGCCCAGCGCCAGGGTCCAGTCCGGGAGGAACTCGTAGGACACCTCGCCGTAAGCCGCGAGCTCGTCGATCTTGTCGTGCCGGTCGTCGCTGTAGACGGGCACGTTCGGCGCGAAGGTGTGCTGGGCGAGGAAGGCGCTGGGCGAATGCTCGGTTGTGCGCGAGCCGTAGACGCCCACCAGCCACTGGAACGGACTGCCGCCGCGCGAGGTCAGATAGAGGTCCTCGACCAGCATCTGGGTGTCGGTGTGCTCGGCGTAGGCCGAGGTGTCGGCGAAGTTGGTGAAGAGGTTCTGGGCCTCGGTGGCGTCGTAGAAGCTGCCGTACGAGTGGCGCACTAGCCCGGTCGAGGAGGTGAGCTGGCCCCAGCCCCACAGACGCTCGAACTTGGCGGTGGCCAGCGAGATGTCGTTGACGTGCGGCTCGGCGATCCGGTTGTTGCGCCGGTAGCCCTGGCCGGAGGTGGTGTACTGGGTGTCGTCCGAGCGCAGATGCTGGGCGGCGCCGGTGAGCAGCAGAGTCCAGTCTGTGCTGGGCTGGACGGTGACGGCCAGGCGCGCGCCCTCGCGCTGGGTGCGGTTCGCGTTGTTCCAGTTGAGCCGCACGTCGTCGAGGTAGCCGCCCTCGATCTCGTCGTAGGCGGAGAGCCGGATGCCGATCCAGTCGCGCCAGATAGGCGAGTTGATGTAGCCCTCGATAGCGCCGCTGGGGGCGCCGCGCTCGGTCACCGCCCCGGTGATGCGCGCCTCGGCCGTGAGGCCTGCCAGGCTCGGCTTGTTGGAGACGATCCGGTAGACGCCGCTCAGGAACCCCGCGCCATAGAGCGCGCCCTGAGGGCCGCGCGCGATTTCCACGCGGTCAACGTCGGAGAGCCGCAGGTCGGGGTCGGGGGCGTTGTAGTTCAGCGGGATGTCGTCGAGGTAGGTGGCGACCGTCGAGCGGGCGCGACCGGTATAGGCGCCGTCCGAAAGTCCCCGCAGCAACAGCTTGTCGCGGCCAGGGCCGAGGTTGGTCGAGAGCATGCCCAGCTTGGCGCTGCTGTCGGCCGCGTCGGTGGAGCCGTCGGCTTGCAGGTCCAGTCCGCGCACGGCGGTGACCGCCACGGCCAGTTGGCGCGGGTCACGGACGCGCTTGGTCGTGGTGACCAGGAGCTCGGAGACCGTCACCGGCGCAGACGGGTGGACCGCGGCGGCGGCCCGGGCCACGGGCGTGATCTCGATCGCGCCCGGGGCGAGGATGCGCCAGGTGCAGGAGGCGCCCGCGCCGAGCAGGCGGTCCAGCGCCTCCTCCAGCGTCATGGCCGCGTTGAACCGCTGTTGCGAATAGCCGGCGCAGGCGCCCGCGCCGATCAGGGTCACATTGGCCTGAAGGGCGACATCGAGCAGGGCCTCGGAGGTGGCCTTGGGCTCGATGTGGAAGTGGATGCGGCTGGGCGCCGTCGCACCCCAGCTGTCGCCGCCGTACGCCAGGAGGCAGCTCGCCAGGATGGCGGCCGTTGCGCGGCGCGACAGATGGGACAGCTCAACCCCCCGACGAGTTCGACTTGCTACTTCCTTAGAAGCATCAGGCCCTTGTCGGAAGGTACTGCCTTGACTGGAAGCATCAAAGACAGACGCGCCATAACAGCGCGGGGGTTGTCGAGCACGATCACGCCGGTGATCGGCAGCTTGCCGAGCTCAGGATCGGCGATTTCGGTCTGCTCGACGAACTGCCGATTCAGATCGGCGACCACGTCGGCCAACGGCTGGGCGCGGTAGACCAGCCGTCCGGCGCGCCAGCTGAAGGTCTCTTCCGGATCGACCACGGTGAGGCGGCCGACGCCGGTGTTGTCGAGGGTCAGGCGCTGGCCGGGGCCCAGAAGGACGCCCTTGCCGGGCGCGGCGCCGGCGGAGGGTTCGACCTCGACCCGGCCGCGGGCGACGGTGACGGTCAGCTGGTCCGGGCGCTGGCGGACATCGAACTGGGTGCCGACGTCCCGCACAAGGCGCTGGCCGGCCTGGACCACGAAGGGGCGGGTCTCGTCGTGGGCGACGTCGAAGATCGCCTGGCCGTCGCCCAGCACGATGCGGCGCTCGGTGCGCGACATCGAGACGCGAAGCTGGGTCTCGGCGTCGAGGTCGACCGTCGAGCCGTCAGCCAGGGTGATGTGGCGATGCTGGCCCTTGCCGGTGGCGTAAGCGGTGACGGTGGCTGATCCCATCAGCGACGGCATGACAGCGAGCGCCAGGCTGGCGGCGACGGCGACGCCGCCGATCGGGATCGCCCAGCGCATCGGCGAGGCGCGGCGGCCGTCCCGCGTTCCACGGACCCGGCGGGCTGCGGGGGGACGTGCGGGCGCCTGTCGCTGAATAGCGTCCAACTCCGCCAGCACGTCCCCGGCGCGGGCGTCGAATTCCTGCACCAGCAGGACAGCCTGGTTGAAGGCGGCGCGATTCCCCGGCGACGCCTCCACCCAGGCGTCGAACTCGACGCCATCCTCCCCGGCGACGTCCCCACCCAGCCGCGCGACCCAGGCGGCGGCTTGCGCCATCGCCTGGTCATCGTTCGGCAAAGGGCTCTCCATGGAGCGCGTCATCGGTTCGTTTGCCTGATCTGCGCCCGTCCCAGGGAACGGGAAGGCGCGGAACAGCCGAAGAGACGGCGCCGAGGCGCCCCATCCCCAGGTCGGCCCGGCGATCCGTGTGATTTTTGTGTCGGCTTCACGACCGAAGCCTCTCGGCCAGGCGGCGGATGGCGACGCCGATGTGCTGCTCGACCATCTTGCGCGAGACACCCATGGCCTCGGCGGTCTCGGCCTGGGAGAGCCCCTCCAGCTTATGCAGGCGGAAGGCGCGGCCCATCTGCGGCGGCAACTCGGCCACCGCCTGGGCCAGCAGGCGCACGCGCTCCTTGGCGAGTAACGTCTCGTCGGCCGCCGGCTCGCTGACGATGTCGGTCCCGCCCAGGGTGGCGTGGGTCTCCAGCCGCCACTCGGCGCTGCGCCGGCCCGAGCGCTGGACGCTGCGCACGTGGTCGACCATCAGGTTGGCCGCCATGCGGTAGAGCAACGCCGTCGGCGACTTGACCTCTGTGTCCGCCGGCATGGCGGCGATCTTCAGGTAGAGATCCTGCACCAGGTCCTCGGCGCTGGCGGCAGAGCGCATCCGCGCGGCCAGGAACAGCACGAGGTTCTGCCGCTTCTCGAGGAAGGCGGACAGTAGGGCGCCGTTGTCGCCAATGCCTGTGTTCTGGGGCCGTTCGGACGGCCCAGACGAGGCCAATGCCATTCCCCTCCAACGCCCCCGGGCCGCAAACGGGTCCCGTGACCCGGATATGGCTCAGGCGCGGGGAATAGCCAAGGTCGCCTGGGCGCCCCTGACCCCTAGGTTTATGCCAGGGCGGTCTGCGGCAGGGCGCGGACGAGGCCAAGCAGGTGGTTGCGCGTCGCCGGGCCCATGGCTTCGAAGGCCTCGAGCAGTTCCAGGGCGCCCGGCAGGGCCAGACGCTGGTGGACGCCCAGGTCGCGCGTGGAGGCGGCTTCGGACTCGTCGATCGCGCCCACCAGGTCGCTCACCCGGCAGTGCAGCGCGCCGGCGATCAGCACCAGGCGCGAAAAGGAAATCCGGTTGGCGCCGTTCTCGTACTTCTGGATCTGCTGGAAGCTGACGCCGCACTTCTCGGCCAGGACTTCCTGGCTCATGCCCAGGGTGCGCCGGCGCAGGCGCACGGTGGCCCCCAGGGCCACATCCAGTTGGTCGGGCGCCTTGGCGCTGATGACGTCGATCATGTCGTTCAACTCATTCACTCGGTGTCTCACTTTGAGCCACCCCCCGTCGCACAGCCGCAAGTAGAGGGCCACAGCCGGGCGGTGCGGCTGTGGGTCGCACGGCAAAGCTTGCCGGGTCGGGAAACGCCGCACGCGCCTCCGGCGTCGGCCCGATGGCGGCGCGGGTGCGATCGTGCGGCCCTGAGCGCGCGGCGGGCATGGAGGGCTGCTATGCGCAGAGTGTGTCGCCTCGGACTTGCGGTTCTGGCGGTCGCCCTGGCGGCGGCGGGACACGCGGCGGCCGAGCCCCTGCCCCCGGGCGTGGCGGCGATGATCGAGGCGGCGGCGAACGACCCGGCGGCGCTAAAGACCGTCGTGGCCCTGGCGAAGAAGACCAATCCCAATTCGGGCAAGGAGATCGACGCTCAGGTGGCGGCCCTGACCGCCAAGGCCGAGGCGCAGAAGACCGAGCGGCTGACGCACCTGGGGTTCTGGGACGGCTGGGACGGCAAGGGCCAGGTCGGGATGTACGCCCACACCGGCAACACCGAGGACGGCGGGATCTCGGTCGGCGTGGACCTCAACCGCGAGGGGCTTCGCTGGCGCCACATCGTCGCGCTGGTGGCCGACTACCAGCAGGAAGACGGCAATACGACCAAGCAGAGGTTCTCCGGCTCCTACGAGGGCGACCGCCAGATCGGCGACGGGCGGTTCTACGCCTACGGCGTGCTCTATGTGGAGCACGACCGGTTCGCCGGAATCCGGCTGCGCACCTCGGAGGCGCTCGGCCTCGGCTACTGGATCGTCAAGCGCCCGACGATGCGGTTCAACCTCGAAGGCGGGCCGGCGGTGCGCCAGACCGACTACATCGACCTCTCCGACGCCAACACCGTCGACCTGCGCCTGGCGGGCGAGTTCCGCTGGACCTATCGGCCGGGCGTGACCTTCACCCAGACGGCGACGGCCTATCTGGAAGAGCGCAACACGACGCTGACCTCATCGACGGCGCTGACCACCAGCCTCTTCGGCGCGCTCGCGGCGCGCGCCTCCTATGACGTCACCCACGAGGACCACCCGCCGCCGGGCCGCGAGCGGACCGACACCACGAGTCGGCTAACGCTGGTGTACAGCTTCTGAGGAGCCACTACGCTGGCGCGGCGGGGGAATCGGATGATCGACAGGCGTTGGGTGCTGGGCGCGATCGCGGCGGGGCTGGCCGGGCCCGCGCCGGCGCGCGGCCGGGTGAAGGCGGCGCAGGCTGCGCCAGACCTGACCGGCACCTGGACGAACGCCTGGTACACCAAGCTGGAGCGGCCGAAGGGCTTCGCCGGCCTGATTGCCACGCCGGCCGAGGCTGAAGCTTACGAGGCGCCGCGGCGGGGGCTGCACGGCGAGCTGCCGGGCGGACCGAACGACGAGGACCTCGGGCAGAACGAGGCCGAATTCCCTGAGAACGGACCGGGCCTGGCGCGGATCAAGGGCCAGATCCGCAGCTCGTGGATCGTCGATCCGGCGGACGGAAGGATCCCGTGGAGTGAGGCGGGCCGCAAGCGGCTGCACATCGGGGAGAAGCCGCCCGAGATATTCGAGTGGTTCGACAATCCCGAGCAGCGCGACGCCGAAGAGCGGTGCCTGACCGCGCCGGGCGTCGGCCCGCCGATGATCAACACCCACGACGGCAACGTGATCGACGTGGTCCAGGCCCCAGGCTGGCTGGTGATCGTGGGCGAGAAGCTGCACGACGTGCGCATCGTCGAGCTGCCGGGCGCTGGCGCGCCGGCCCCGACCTGGGCGCCCGGCGAGTGGCACGGCCGCTCGGTCGGACGCTGGAAGGGCGCGACGTTGGTGGTCGAGACGCTGGGCGGCTGGCGCCCCGGCCTGACCAAGAACCACGACGTGCTGACCCTGTCCGACCGCAGCCGGGTCGTGGAGCGGTTCACGCGGACGGGACCCGGCGAGCTCGCTTACGACTTCGAGGTGGCCGATCCGGATCTGTTCACGAGGACCTGGCGGGCGGAGATGGTGTTCCGGCGGTCCGAAGGGCGGCTCTTCGAATACGCCTGTCATGAAGGCAACTACGGACTCCCCGACATCCTGGCGATGCATCGGCGCATGGAGGCCGCGGCGAAAAAGTAGGGCCGCTCGGCGGGACGGCGGCTGGAATGGTTGGAAGTTCGTCCGGGCGGGTGGTTTACGGCCCCGCTTGGCGGGGGTGAACTGGCCTCCCCTCGCCGCCCCGTCAGGAGTCCGGCCATGCCGACCAGTCCGATCCTTCAGCCCGTCATCGCCCTGGTGCTTTGGACCTTCGTGATGTGGGCCTGGCTCTACGCCACGCGCATCCCGGCGATCGCGGCGGCGAAGAAGCCGATGGACCCGACCATGACGGCCGCAGACCTCAACGCCGTGATCCCGGCCCGGGTGCGCTGGAAGGCCGACAACTACAATCACCTGCACGAACAGCCGACGCTGTTCTACGCCGTGGCGATCACGCTGGCCGTGGCGGGCGCCGGCGCGGGCTGGAACCTGTGGCTGGCCTGGACCTACGTGACGATCCGCGTGGTCCATAGCCTGGTCCAGGCCCTGGGCAACGTGATCCTCGTGCGGTTCTCCGTGTTCATGGTCGGCAGCGTCGTGCTGCTGATCCTCAGCGTCAGGGCGGCGATGGCGGTGTTCGGGGTGTGACTCCTAGCCGTTGGCCAGCGCGTCCAGGGCCTCGGGGCGCTCGACACGGAGTTCTGAAAGCGAGACCTGGCTGAGGACGCCGCGGCGCTTCAGGGTGCTGAGCGCCCGGCTCACCGTCTCCAGCGTCAGGCCCAGGTGGTCGGCGATCTCGCCGCGGGTCATGGGCAGGCGGATCTGACCGGGCGCGCCGGGCCGCATGGGGTCGATCCGCGGCAGGTCGCAGAGGAAGCCTGCGAGCCTCGGCAGCGCGGCGCGGCCGCCCAGGCGCAGGACCTGGGCCCGGCTGGCCGCGAGCTCGGCGCCGGCGCGGCTGAGCAGCGCCGCCTCCAGGTCGCGCCGCTGGGCCGTCAGGGCCTCGAAGGCGGCGCGCGGGAAGCGGCAGACGGTGGCCGGCTCCATCGCCTCGGCGGTCCCGACCCAGGCGGCCTCGCCAGTCAGGCCGATGAAGTCGCCAGCGAACAGGAAGCCCAGGATCTGGCGGCGGCCGTCGGCGGCCAGCCGGAAGAGCCGCAGCGACCCGGACGAGACGTTGAACACCTCGGTGGCCGGGTCGTCCTGGCGGAACAGGGCCTCGCCGGGGGCGAGCGGGCGCACCTGCGAGAGCGCCTCCAGCTCGGCCAGATCGGCGTCGGGCACGGCGGCGCAGACGCTGAACGGACGCGCGAGGCACTCGGCGCAGCCGCCGGCGGTGCGGCCGGGCGCACAAGGAGCACGGATCGGGGCGAGCGCGACCATAGGCCAATGTGGCCCGAGCCGTGTGCGCCGCGCAATGCGGACGCTCGCCGCACGCTTGATCGGGATCAAGGCCGCCGGGCGACAGAGCGCGGATAGGGAGCCATCCGCGGCCCCGGCCGCACCCATCGCTCGGAGCCTTGAGATGCCCGCCACCTCCATTCCCGGCGTCGCCCTTGTGGTCGGCATGTTCGCCGTCTTCATGATCGCCCTGGGCGGCGTGCAGCTGCGCGTGTTCCTGGCCGACCGCCGCGACGCGACGTTGGCGCGACCGAAAGCATGAGCACCAGCGTGGAGGCCGCCATCACGGTCTTGCGACTTCGTCGTACGGGCTCCGCAAGCTAGCGTTCGAGCCGAGGGACGACTTGGACAGGTGGGGCTGGTCCATGCCGAGTCGGACTCTGCGCGCGGGCGCGCTGGCCTTGGTCGTGGCGCTGAGCGGCGCGGCCGCCGTGATCGCAGCCCAGACTCCTTCACCGATCGACGCCTCCGGCCAGCTGGGCGAACCTCGCGCCGCCACGCTGGCGGCCATCCCGGCCGACAATCCGCAGACGCCGCAGAAGGTGGCGCTGGGCCGGGCGCTGTTCTTCGAGCGGCGCCTGTCGGCCGACGGCACGGTCTCGTGCGGGAGCTGCCACCAGCCGGGCCGCGCCTTCACGGACGGGCGGGCCGCCGCGGTCGGCGTGAAGGGCCTGGTGGGCCAGCGCAACGCGCCGAGCATCCTGAACGCGCTCTACTTCAAGACCCTGTTCTGGGACGGCCGGGCGGTCACGCTGGAGGAGCAGGCGCTGCTGCCGATCGTCAACACCAGCGAGATGGGCCGGCCCGACCTGGCCTCGGCTGTGGCCGCCATCGCGGCCGAGCCGCGCTACCGCGAGGCGTTCGCCGCCGTGTTCGGCCGCGCGCCCAACGCCCCGGACCTGGCCCGCGCCATCGCCGCCTACGAGCGCTCGCAACGGGCCTTCGCCTCGCCATTCGACGCCTTCCGCGCCGGCGAGGCGGGCGCGCTCAGTCCGGCGGCGCGACGCGGCTTCACCCTCTTCATGGGCAAGGGCCGTTGCGGGGGTTGCCATGCGCCCGACGCGCCGGGCGGTGCGCCGCTCCTGATGGACCAGCGGTTCCACAACACCGGCGTGGGGGTTGGCCCAGGCAGGAGCGCGCGCGACGTGACCGAGCTGGCGTGCCGGACCGAGGCGCGGCTGGTTGCGGGCAGCGTCATCGCCCTGGACCAGGCGGCGATCTCGTCGGAACTGTCGGCGCTGGGCTCGTTCCTGGTGACCAAGGAGCCGGCCGACATCGCCGCCTTCCGCACGCCGTCGCTCAGGAACGTGGCGGTCACCGCGCCCTATTTCCACGACGGCTCGGCCGCAACGCTGTGGGATGTGGTCGACCACTACAACAAGGGCGGGACAGCCAACCCCTGGCTGGACCGGGGTATGCGGCCGCTGGGCCTCACCGAGGCGGAGATCGGCGACCTCGTGGCCTTCCTGGGCAGCCTGACCAGCGCGCCGTACCGCGACCTGGGCGAGCGCGAACTCGCCCGCCAGCAGGCGATCGCGCGGGTGGCGCGGCCGGCGCGCGACATGGTGCGCGCCTTCGCCCCGCCGGGGCCGCGGCCGGACCCGGCGGCAGCGTGCGCGCCGCGGTCGGCTCCGCGGACGATGGTCGCGGCGACGGCGCGCTGAGGCCGGCAAACGCCGCCCTTTGTCTCAGTCCGCGTTGCAGATCCGCAAAGGTCCGGACCAGCTTCCCGCCCACGGTGAACCGCGTTGCCGACGCCGGGCCCGGCGCCTAGCGTCGCGCCTTCACCTGGGGGCGGGTGCGGCTGGCTCAGGGAGGTTCTGCGATGGATGGGCGTCTGGCTTGCATCGCGGCCGCAGCGTGTGCGGCGTTCGCCATCGGCGGCACGGCTAAGGCGGCGGTGGTCCTGCCCGCCTTCCACGGCTCGACGGAGTGCGTGAACGGCGGGACGGGCGTCGTCGACGCGGCCGGCCCGTGCACGAACGTCGGCGCCTCGGCCTTCTTCACACCCGCGCCCTTCGCGACGGTCCAGGCGACGGCCAGCGGCCCGGCCAGCGACTTCAGCAACGGAGCGCTCGCGTTCCTCACCTACTTCTACACGATCGACGGGCCGGACAACGGGCCCGTCGCCGTCGACATCGTCGCCAACCTGCTGGCCACCAGCAGCAACGGAATCAACCTCGGGTTCGCGGCCCTGAACGACACCGAGGGCCACCAGCTCTGCGTCCAGATCGGCGCGAGCGGCTGCAACGGCGTCGCCAGCCTCAGCGGCGGCAAGCTGGTGGAGATGGAGACACCGGGAGTCGTCTATTCCATCGGGCTGGAGGTCGAGGCCTCCGAGAACGGCTTCTTCGGCGGCTCGGCCTTCGCCTCGGCCGACCCGTTCATCGGCATCGACCCGATCCTGACCCTCGACCCTGAGCTCTATTCGATCCGGCTGAGCGACGGTGTGGCCAACGGCCTGCCGTCGGCCGCCTTCCTGCCGGAACCGGCGGGCTGGGCGATGCTGCTGGCAGGCTTCGGAGCCCTGGGCGCGAGGCTGCGCGGGCGACGCAGGGCGGGTCTCGCCGCGGGCTGAGGCGGCTTGACCGCATCGGCGCCGGCGGGCCCAACTGGGCCCATGAGCGACCGATACGCGAGCTACCAGCGCCTTCTCTTCGACCGGCCGGAGCCGGGCGTCCTGCGGGTGACCATGAACAATCCCGGGCGGCTGAACTCGGCCGACGCGGTGATGCACGCCGAGCTCGCGCGCATCTGGCGCGACGTGGACGAGGACGACGCGGTGGCCGCCGTCGTGCTGACCGGCGCCGGGACGGCGTTCTCGGCCGGTGGCGACTTCGACATGATCGAGACGATCATGGACGATTTCGAGACCCGCGCGCGGATCTTCAAGGAGGCCCGCGCGATCGTCATGAACATCATCGAGTGCGAGAAGCCGGTGGTGAGCGCGATCCGCGGGCCGGCGGTGGGCGCGGGC
>Ga0207704_10001017_pt1 | contig 12443 bp, 12 predicted proteins | sample KBSMisM12_FD_184308 | JGI IMG/M metagenome (GOLD analysis project Ga0207704, IMG submission 184308) | Miscanthus rhizosphere microbial communities from Kellogg Biological Station, Michigan, USA - KBS Miscanthus M1-2 (SPAdes) (version 2) | ecosystem: Host-associated > Plants > Roots >...
CCCGACTTCGCAACAGAAAAGCAGACTGTTGCAACACTGTTGAACGCACTTCAGTGAGTCGGTCGTTTCAATGACGAGGCCGACGTTGCCGGGTTTCCCAGCTCCTGGGTGGCGGCCCAACTGGCAAGCAGCTTGAGTCCGTCCTCGGACGGTGTCCCAGGTTCGGCGGTGTAGGCGAACAACATCAAGCCGGGATCGGACGGCAACTCCATCCCCTCGTAGGTGAGCTCGAGATCACCCACCACCGGATGATGGAGGTGTTTCACTCCGGTGCGGTGCAGACGCACGTTGTGTGCAGCCCATCGAGTACGGAAATCTTCGCTGCGGGTTGATAATTCGCCAACCAGCTTGGTGAGCTTTTCGTCGAACGGGTCACGCCCCGCTGCACCGCGCAGGATCGCGACGGTGTTGTCCGCAATCTGCTCCCAATCCGGATAGAAGTCCCGCGATCGCGGATTGAGGAACATGAACCTGGCACTGTTCGCTGGCCGGACCGGATCGGTGAAGAACTCCGAGTACAACGCGTAACCGAGCCGATTCGCGGCGAGGAAGTCCAGCCGGTCGTTGTGCACCCAGGCCGGCGCTCCGGACATCGCGTCGAGCACACGTTGCACACTCGGGCGCACCGCGCCAGCGCTGTGCCGCCGCCGCGTCCGCGGCGTCACACTGGCCGCACGGGCCAGGTCGAAGAGGTGCTCGCGTTCGGCGTCATCGAGTTGCAGCGCCCGTGCCACCGCGTACAACACGCTCTCAGATGCTCCCGTCAGATTCCCGCGCTCGAGGCGCGTGTAATAGTCGACGCTCACCCCGGCCAGCAGCGCGACCTCCTCGCGGCGCAGCCCGGCCACTCGGCGCTTTCCGCCGTATGCGGGCAATCCGGCATTCTCCGGCGTGATCCGTGCGCGCCGCGAGGTCAGGAAGTCGCGGGTGTCCTTGCGATGGTCCACATACCCAGGCTAGGAGCGTCCGCCGGGTCCTGAGGGGTTCTGTCATCACCTGGAAAGGCGGTCACTGCCAGCCCACAGGAAACCGACGTTGACTGGGTCCCATGAGAGCAACCGTCATGTACCAGGCCGGAGACGTGCGTGTGGAGACCGTGCCCGATCCCGTCCTGCGCGAGCCCACCGACGCCATCGTCCGCGTCACCGCCGCCTGCATCTGCGGCAGCGACCTGTGGCCGTATCAGTCGATGCCAGCCAACGAGCAGGGCCGCCGGATGGGCCACGAGTTCATCGGCATCGTCGAGGAGGTCGGCTCCGAGGTTCCCGGCTTCGCCGCTGGTGACCTGGTCGTGGCGCCATTCGTCTGGTCGGACAACACCTGTGACTTCTGCGCGGCCGGGCTGCAGATCGCCTGCCGTCACGGGGGCGGATGGGGTGCGCCCGGCGTGGACGCCGGACAGGGCGAGGCCGTGCGAGTGCCGCTGGCCCAGGGCACACTGGTCAAGCTCCCAGTCGCCCCGGACTCCGCGCTGATGCCGTCGCTTCTGACCCTGTCCGACGTGTACTGCACCGGCCACCACGGCGCGGTCACCGCGGGCGTCCAGCCCGGCCACACCGTGTCCGTGATCGGAGACGGGGCGGTCGGACTGTGCGGCGTGCTCGCCGCCAAGCGACTCGGGGCCGAGCAGATCATCCTGATGGGCAGGCACACCGACCGCACCGATCTGGGCCGTGAATTCGGCGCGACCGACGTGGTCGCCGCCCGCGGCGACGAGGGCGTCGAACGCGTCCTGGAACTGACCCGCGGTGACGGCACGCATGCCGTGCTCGAGTGCGTCGGCACGCTGCCGTCCATCGAGACCGCCGTGAAGATCGCGCGCGCCGGCGGTGCGATCAGCCGCATCGGCGTGCCGCAGTACACCGAGGGCCCGCTGGGGTTCGACACCGTGTTCCGGAACGTCACGTTCACCGGCGGCGCTGCCCCGGCCCGCGCGTACATCGAAGAACTGATGCCCGACATCCTCGACGGCACGGTCGAGCCGGGCAAGGTGTTCGACCGCAGCGTCGGTCTGGACGAGGTCCCCGACGGGTACAAGGCCATGGCCGCACGGGAATCACTCAAAGTCCTGATCCAGCCCTAGGAGAAATCAGATGACGACGTGGACCGACGCCGACCTGGCACGCTACGGCGGCGCAGAGGAGGTGCGCGTTGCGGGCATGCGGCGTGACGGCTCGCTGCGCACGCCGAGGATCGTGTGGGTGGTACGGGTCGGCGACGAGCTCTACACCCGCTCGGTCAACGGACCGGACGCTGCATGGTTTCGTGGTGTCCAGGCCCGCCACCGCGGACAGCTGAGCGCAGGCCACGCGGCGGCTGACGTCGACTTCGTCGACGGAAGCGATCGAGCCGACGACGACGCGATCGACGCCGCGTACCAGCGCAAGTACCGCCGCTACCCCGGCCCGGTCAAGTCCATCACCAGTGCGACGGCTCGCTCGACGACGCTGAAACTGGTCCCCCACCAACCCGATTAGGAACGACATGCAGAAGATCCCACGCGGGACGTCCACCAAGGGACCGGCCGAGATGTTCACCGGCGACGTGTACTTCGACGTCATCGCCAAGGGCGAGGAACCGTCGCGGATGCGCGTCAACACCGTGCGGTTCGCCCCGTGCGCGCGCACCGCATGGCACACCCACGCGTGCGGCCAGACCCTGCACGTCACCGACGGCGTCGGCCTGGTTCAATCGCGTGGCGGTGACGTCGTGGTGATGCGTTCCGGCGACACCGTCTACACCCCACCCGGTGAATGGCATTGGCACGGAGCGGCTCCCACGCACTTCATGACGCACCTGGCGATGTGGGAGACGCCGGATCCCGCGTCGGGGCAGGCCGAGACCGAGTGGGGCGACCACGTCACCGACGACGAGTACGGCGTCCCGACGGCGTCGAACTGCGATTAATAACCAAGCCAATTAGGACCACCTAGCCTCCGCCAGACGAATTGCCAAGCGGCACAACGAAGGGATCACACATGAAGAACGCAAGACTCGGCGACCTGACAGTAGCGCGCATCGGCCTTGGCGCAATGGGCATGTCGCACGGCTACACCGGAGCCGGCACCGACGACGACGAATCCATCCGCACCATCCACCGCGCCCTCGACCTCGGGGTGAACTTCATCGACACCGCCGAGATCTACGGCCCCTACGTCAACGAGGAACTCGTCGGCCGGGCACTCAAGGACCGCCGCGACGACGTGGTACTGGCCACCAAATTCGGGCTCGTTTCGCACGCCGGCCAGGGCCCATGGAATCGGGACAGCAGCCCCGCCAATATCCGCACCGCCGTTGAGGGTTCGCTGAGGCGGCTCGGAACCGACCGGATCGATCTGTACTACCAGCACCGCGTCGACCCCAACACCCCGATAGAGGACACCGTCGGCGCCGTCGCCGAACTGATCGCCGAGGGCAAGGTGCGCCACATCGGGCTGTCGGAGGCGTGGGTCTCGACCATCCGCCGGGCGCATGCCGTGCACCCGATCACCGCGCTGCAATCGGAGTACTCACTGTGGACCCGCGACCAGGAACCCCAGGTGCTGCCGCTGCTGCGTGAGCTCGGCATCGGCTTCGTGCCGTACTCGCCGCTCGGCAAGGGCTTCCTGACGGGCACCATCCGCTCGATCGACCAATTCGACCCCAACGACTTCCGCGCTTCCAATCCCCGCTTCACCGGCGAGAATTTTCAGCGCAACCTCCGCATCGCGGACGAGGTGCAGGCGGTCGCCGCCGACGCTGGGGTCACTCCGGCGCAGGTCGCCTTGGCCTGGTTGTTGGCGAAGGGCGACGACATCGCCCCAATCCCCGGCACTCGTCGCGTCGCCCGGCTCGAGGAGAACGTCGCCGCGGACAATGTCGTGCTGACCGCCGATCAGATGAAGCGGCTGGACGAGCTCACACCGGCGTCGGGTGGGCATCACAACGAGGCGCAGATGGAGATGATCGAGCGGTGACACTTTGCGCCACGTGAGTCCCTGGGAGCTAGCGGGGAGGACCTGCGTTAGGTCACGTAGGGACGCTCCGGTGTCGTTTGGCCTATCAGACCTTCGCTGGGGTCCAGTCCGGCGCATCGACCAAAGCCACATGCCTGAGTAGATCGGCGGCTCGGCCTACGCCTTCGACCGAGTTCACCAGCGCATCCTCGTGCTCGATGTTCAATGTGCCGTCATAGCCAACGGACCGGAGGTTGTAGACGAAGTCGGCCCAGAACGTCGCGCCGCCGGGATGACCCAGTCCGAGCGTTACGTAATTCCATGCGCGCGAACCCGGTTCGGTGATGGGCACCGTGTCCAACAACCCGTCGCGCGCCGCGATCCAGTCGTTGATGCGAATGTCCTTGGCATGCACGTGGAAGATCGCGTCGCCCAGGGTTCTGATCACCGTCGGGATGTCCGCACCCATCCACATCAGGTGCGAGGGGTCGAGGTTCGCGCCGACGACGTCGCCGCCCGTTGCCTCGATGAGTCGCAGCATCGTCGACGTGCTGTGCACGAGTTGCCCACCGCAAGCCTCCACCGCCAACTTCACACCCTTGTCGAGCGCGAACGCGGCCAGTTCCTTCCAATATGGGACGGCGACCTGATTCCATTGGTAGTCGAGGATGTCGAGGTTCTCTGGCGGCCACGATGTGGTGACCCAATTAGGGCTGGAATCGCCATGTGCGCCAGGCAGACCCGACATCAGGACGACGATCGGCACCCCCAGCCCACTGGCCACCTCGATCGTGTCGTGGACAACCTGATCCTGCTCCTTGCCCGAGGTGGGATGGAGTTGATTTCCGTTGGCGGTCAGTGCGCTGAGCGCCAACCCGCGCGACGAGATCTTGCCGATGAATTCGGCGCGCGCCTCCTCTGATGAGACGAGCGCGTCGAGGTCGGCGTGCGGAGCCTCCGACCAGTTGCCCGTTGCGACCTCGACAGAGGAAAGGCCGAGCTGCTGGGCCAGGTCGAGCGCCTGCTCGAACGGGAGATGGCTGACGGAGTCCGTGATCAATCCGATCTTCATATCGGCCTAACTTCCTGGTGGTCGAAACATGTGGTGAATCCTCGCGTCGCGCATGTGGCGAGCCCGCGGCAGCTAGGCGTCGGAACCGCCGACGCCCGGAGGTTGAGCAACGCACCGGCACACCCACGGCGATCTCGGGATGGAGGCCGCGACTTTCATGTGAGGTTTGTATCAAGCAGCCCGACAAGAGTCAATAATTTGACAGGACATTCTTACATTTTGTCAGACGCTCAGCCTTGTTCCGACGGTCAGTCGACGATCTCGAAGATCGCCGCGGCGGACGTCACGGCCTTGTCGCCATTGCCCTCGTGAGGTCGAGGCTGCGGTTTCGAGCGCGACGCGCTGCGGGCCGATGTGCAGAGCCGCATCAGGCGATGCCAGTTCGAGGCTGAGCGCGGGCAGCACCCAATGGCCGTCGGGCCGTTTGAACGCGCCGAACGCCTCCCACAGCGGCGGCAGATCGGGGGCGAGTCCTCAATAACCAGCTCGTGCACGAAACATCCATCTTGCCAAGGCCTTCGGGCGGGGTACCGATGGCGGCCCTCCAGTTTGGTTTTCTTCGCCGTCTTTCGACACACCACCTTTGCAGCATGTTCAAAGCTTCTTCCAAGGTAAGCCATCGGCGAATCCACATGCATGACAATGCCCGCCCTGGTGACGATCGCGAATACCGCTCTGAACTGTCACTTCCTTTGCTATATGACCTCCACCGACGGTGGTGGCCAGCAAACGCGGTCGGACGACAACGTCGGGTGCAGTGAGACCGAGGCCACATTCCGTGGTTGAACAATCCACCGTCTTTCACCGTGTCTCGATTAGTACCGGCAATTAGCCGTTGAAATTAAGTTCGTCCTGACAGAGAGCGGATCTTGCTAAAGCAGATTGCACGGATGGCGATCACCTGTCCACGACGCGTCATCGTCGTGGCCGCCTTCCTGACATTGGCCCTGGCCATCTTTGGTGTCCCGGTCGCAAATAGCCTGTCCGCCAGCGGATTTCAAGACCCGACATCGGAATCGGCGAGGGCGACCCAGCTCCTGACGGACAAGTTCCGCCAGGGCGACGCGCAGCTGCTTGTCACCGTCTCAACACCAGACGGCGTCGACAGCCCGGCCGCTCGGGCCGCAGGCACCGAAATCGTCAACCAACTGAGAAGCTCGCCACACGTGGTCGATGTGGCCTCGCCGTGGACAACACCGCCGCAGGCCGCCGCCGATCTCGTTAACAAGGATCGGAACACCGGGTTAATCGTCGCGGGCATCAAGGGAAACGAAAGCGACCAGCAGAAATACGCGGAGGAGCTCTCCGCACAGGTGACGCACGACCGTAACGGCGCCACCGTGCGGACAGGCGGCGTCGCAATGGTCAACGTTCAGATCACCAAGCAGTCGCAGCGCGACCTGCTGGTGATGGAATCGATCGCGATTCCGCTCAGCTTCCTCGTGCTGGTCTGGGTATTTGGCGGTCTGATCGCAGCAGCGCTGCCCGTGGCCGTCGGCGGAATGGCGATTTTCGGCGCCCTTGCGGTGCTGCGCACGATCTCGTTTGCCACCGACGTTTCGATATTCGCGCTCAACCTCACCACCGCCATGGGTTTGGCGCTGGCCATCGACTACACGCTGTTGATTATCAGCCGCTACCGCGACGAGTTGGCCGACGGCGCAGACCGCGAGGTTGCCGTCGTCCGCACCGTGGTCACTGCGGGCCGCACCGTGTTGTTCTCGGCCACCACGGTCGCCCTCTCAATGGCGGTCATGGTCTTGTTCCCGATGCATTTCCTGAAGTCCTTCGCCTACGCGGGTGTCGCCGTCGTTGCGTTCGCCGCCGTCGCCGCCGTGGTTGTCACGCCTGCCGCGCTGGTCCTGCTCGGCGACCGGCTGGATTCGTTCAACGTCCATCGGCTCGTTCGCCGCCTGTCGGGCCGGTCCGAGCCCGTCCCGCAGCCCTTCCAGCAGCAGTTCTGGTACCGCTGGACGAGGTTCGTCATCCGCCGTGCCGTGCCGATCGGACTGGCAGGCGTCGCCTTCCTGGTGTTCCTTGGTTTGCCGTTCCTGAGCGTCAAATGGGGCTTCCCCGACGACCGCGTGCTGCCTACTTCGGCCTCCGCGCACCAGGTCGGTAACCAAATGCGCGACGACTTCGTCATCAACTCCGAGACCGCGGTGACCATCGTCATCCCCGATACCGACGACCTAGCCCGCGGCGAGATTGAGCAATACGCCGCTGACCTGTCGCGTGTGCCCGACGTCTCCGCGGTCTCCACCCCGACCGCAACCTATATCTCGGGCGCCGCCGTCGGACGACAGTCAGCACCGGCGGGCCAGACTCAAGGCAGCGCGTTCCTCACCGTCGACAGCACAGCTCCGCTGTTCTCCGACCGCTCCGAAACCCAGCTCGACCGCCTGCACGCGGTCCCGACCCCGGGTGGCAAGGAAGTCGATTTCACCGGCACCGCCCAGATCAATCGAGACAGTGTCAACGCCATCGCATCACATTTGCCACTGGTGCTCGGGCTGATCGCCACCATCATGCTCATCCTGCTCTTCCTGTTGACGGGCAGCGTCGTGATGCCCCTGAAAGCGTTGGTGCTCAACGTCCTTTCGCTCACTGCCGCATTCGGGGCGATGGTGTGGATCTTCCAGGATGGGCACCTCGGCGCGTTCGGAACGACGCCCAGCGGGATCTTGGTCGCCAACATCCCGGTGCTGCTGTTCTGTATCGCTTTCGGCTTGTCGATGGACTACGAGGTGTTCCTGGTCTCCCGAATCCGCGAGTTCTGGCTGGCTTCCGGAGCCGGCGACAACGACGAGAGTGTGGCCCGCGGAATCGCCCGCACCGGTCGGGTCGTTACCGCTGCCGCATTGATCATGTCGATCTCCTTCGCCGCGCTGATTGCGTCCAACGTGTCGTTCATGCGGATGTTCGGTCTTGGCCTCACGCTGGCCGTCCTGGTCGACGCCACTTTGGTGCGAATGGTTCTGGTGCCGGCATTCATGCACGTCCTCGGACGACGGAACTGGTGGGCTCCCGCGCCCCTGGTCCGCCTGCACAAGCTTCTCGGGCTCAACGACGGTCACTCCGCCGCGATACCCGAGCAAGGGTTGGACGCGAGCCCAACCCACCAACAATTCAATGCCGAATTGACCAATGGGTTGGGCGTTGAACCCAATTACGCCACAACCACGTTCTAGGGAAAATTGATATGAGTGTTATCGCAGCAGTGCAGGGTGTGCTACCGCCGCACCGCTACACCCAAAAGGAGATCACCGACGCGTTCGTCCGGTTTCCCGGTTACGAAGCCCATGAGGATCTCCTCCGGAAACTACACGAAAATGCCAAAGTCGACAGTCGCCATTTCGTTCTTCCACTGGAGAGATACTCCTCCCTTACCGACTTCGGTGAGGCGAACGACATCTTCATCGAGAACGCGGTCGAGCTCGGAAGTGCCGCCCTGTCCAGCGCGCTCGACGAGGCGGGCCTCAAGCCGGCGGACGTCGATCTGATCATCACGACGACGGTGACCGGCTTGGCGGTGCCGTCGTTGGACGCCCGCATTGCCGGCCGCCTGGGTCTGCGGCCAGATGTGCGCCGCGTGCCGCTCTTCGGCCTGGGCTGCGTCGCCGGGGCGGCCGGCGTTGGGCGGTTGAACGACTACCTGCGGGGTGCGCCCGACGATGTGGCGGTACTGGTGTCAGTCGAGTTGTGCTCGCTGACTTACCCCGGTGCCGAGCCGACGGTCGCCACCATGGTCGGAAGTGCACTGTTCGGTGACGGCGCCGCGGCGGTGGTCGCCGTGGGCGATCGACGCGCCGAGCGGATCGGCGCCTACGGGCCCACTGTGGTGGACTCGCGAAGCCGTCTGTACCCGGACTCCCTGACCACGATGGGGTGGAACTTCGGCGCGTCGGGACTCTCGCTCGTCCTGTCTCCCAACGTTGCCACCCTCATCGAGCGGCACCTGGCCGACGACCTGACGGGATTCCTGACCGGCCATGGGCTGACGATCGACGACATCGGCGTCTGGGTGAGCCACCCGGGCGGCCCGAAGGTCATCGAAGCGATCAACGATGCCCTGGCGTTGCCCGATGAGGCGCTCGAGCTGACGTGGCGTTCGTTGAGCGAGGTGGGCAACCTGTCGTCGTCGTCGGTGCTGCACGTATTGCGCGACACGCTTGCAAAGCAGCCGGCCAGTGGTAGCCCAGGGGTGTTGATGGCAATGGGTCCCGGGTTCTGCGCAGAGCTCGTGCTGCTGCGGTGGAATTGACCTTCGCTGCTCATGTCCTGGTACATATTGCTGATCGCCGCGGTCGCGGTCGAGCGCGTCGTTGAACTGGTCGTCTCGACCCGTAACCTCGCGTGGAGCCGCGCCCGTGGCGGCATCGAGTTCGGCGCTCACCACTACCCGACCATGGTCACACTGCACACCGGCTTGCTGGTGGGATGCCTGGTGGAAGTGATTGCGCTGCACCGTCCATTCGTTCCATTGCTCGGCTGGCCGATGTTGGCGCTGGTGGTCGGGGCTCAGGTCCTGCGGTGGTGGTGCATCACCACGCTGGGCCCTCAGTGGAACACCCGCGTCGTCGTCATACCCGATGCGCCCCGGGTCACTGGCGGCCCGTACCGGTTCTTCTCGCACCCGAACTATGTCGCCGTGGTGGTCGAGGGAATCGCGCTGCCATTGGTGCACAGCGCATGGATCACAGGACTGGTGTTCACGGTGCTCAACGCTGCACTGTTACGCACGCGGATCGGTGTCGAGAACTCAGCCCTTACGAGCCTGAAATGATCGACGTTCTCGTGGCAGGTGGAGGCCCGGCTGGGCTCGCGACGGCGCTGTACGGCGCCAAGGCCGGACTCGAGGTCGTCGTGATCGAAAAACGTTCGGGCACAATAGACAAGGCCTGCGGTGAAGGATTGATGCCGCATTCCTTGGCGCATCTCAACCGCCTTGGCGTAGATCCCCCGGGTAAACCGTTGCACGGCATTAGCTATCACGACGGACATCGGAGCGTCAGCGCGGCGTTTCGATCCGGTGTTGGGCGCGGAGTGCAGAGAACGGCATTGCACGGCGCACTCCTGGACGCGGTGGCAGCGGCCGGCGTGAAGGTCGTGCAGGGCGACGTCGGCGAGGTCAGTCAGGATGCGATGTCGGTGCGGTGCGGTGGCTTTCGCGCCCGCTACCTTGCCGCTGCCGACGGGCTGCACTCGCCGATCCGCACCGCGCTCGGGCTGGCTGTGCCAACAAATGGCCGGCGCCGGTGGGGAATTCGCCGCCACGTCCAAATCGCTCCCTGGAGCGAGAACGTCGAGGTGCACTGGTCCGACGACGACGAGGCGTACGTCACCCCGGTGTCCGACGACTGCGTCGGGATCACGATCCTCACCTCCCGCCGCGGGCGATTCGACCGGCACCTCGAATCGTTCCCGACGCTTGTCGATCGCGTAGAAGGCCGGCCGCACAGCCGCGACCTCGCCGCGGGCCCGCTGCGGCAGAAGGTGCGCGGCCGGGTTGCCGGCCGGGTGTTGTTGGTCGGTGACGCAGCGGGATACGTCGACGCACTGACCGGCGAGGGATTGGGCATTGCGTTCGGCGGTGCCGAGTTGCTCGTCGGGTGCGTGGCCGCCGACCGGCCCACCGACTATGAGCGCCAATGGCGCCGTATGTCCCGCCAGTACCGCATGCTGACGGCGGCGGCACTGCAGGCCAGCGCCTACCCAGGGGTGCGGTCACGGATCGTGCCGGCGGCGACGCGGCTGCCCACCGTCTTCACGGCTCTCGTCAACCGGCTCGCCGAGTAGCCCGTTGCTCGCGTCAGCCGACGCAGGGGAGCTAGTGAACGTGTCGCCGCCACTCTGAACGCGCACCGAACCCGTTCTGCGTGAACGCTTTACAGTCAGTGGGACATCGACTAGTCCGGGCGTCGCCGACACGACGCGACGCGACGCTTCGGCATACCCGGCAGGCGCATTCCTGCCAGGCCCGAACAACATCCCGCCATCCCGGAACTAGTGTTGATTCACAAAGGCCCAGGCGGAAAATCCATTCCTGACCTGGGGCCTTTTTGGTGGAGCTGCCGGGAATCGAACCCGACGCAGAAATCGGGCTGGCCTGCGGAAGGCTGGATTGACTACGCTAAGCGACCGGAAAGGACGCAAATCGACCTGCGGATACACCGAACGGTGTTGACGGCGTCAACAGATCAAGTGGAACTGCGGGCACAACTCGGGCGGTCGTCACGTCCGCTTCATCCGGATGGCATTTGACTCAGAGCTCTTCAGAAAGACGTAATGGTCGTAGCCCCTTGACGATTGTTGGTGACGAGGGACCCCTGGAGGAGACCGCCATGACTTCGCCACCACCTGCCGGGTGGTACCCCAACCCCAGCGGCGCTCCCGGCCAGCGCTACTTCGATGGCCGGGACTGGACGGCGCACCACCGGTCGGCGCCCACATCGATGCCCATGTCACCCCAGCCGATGCACCCGCCGGTCCCCACGTACCCGGTGCCCGTGCCGACAACTGTTGTAGTGACCGGCCCGAACCACGCATTGCACGCCGTACTCACGCTGCTGACCATCTGGGCGTGCGGCGGCTGGGCATGGATCTGGCTGATCGTCGCATTGAGGGACCGTCGTCGCGTACACGTACACGTGATCATTGAGGCGCCACGGGCGCCTCGATGAGCGGCCCCCCACATGCCGGGCTTAGCTCGGCACCCGGTCCAGGATCCGGTCGGCAATCGTCTGGAGGCTGTCCCCGAGGTTGTATCCCTGCGCGTCCAAATCGATGACCACATTGGCTTTGGCCGCGATGGCCCGGTCACTGCTGAAGCCAGTCACACTGTCGCGTAACGTATTTCGCAACACCATGACCGTGTCGTGCTGAATCGGCTGCCCCACATCGAGGGTCAGCGGCTTGCCGTCGGCGATCAACGCCACCGATTTGCCCGCGCATCCCCGCCACTGGCCGACCACCAGTGACACCAGTTGGGTTGCGGCCGCGGTATTGTCGAACGTTGTCATCGTCTCGTTGAACAAGATCAGGCCGTCGTTACCGTCGCCGGTAATGGCCCGTGTGAACGCCCCTCGGGCGGCGCTACGTGCATATGCCGACGTGCCTCCACCGAATAACGAGCTGACGCATTCGCGGGGGGTGACATTGAGGCCCTGGTCACCGCTCAGGCCTGACGATTCCTCAACCTTGGCCAGGGCGGGTGCGTTGACCGCCTGCTTGACCTCGTCGATGCTCAGCAACAGCTTCGGCAGTTGGGAGGCAGCGACCAGCCGCTCGTCCGGACTGGCTGAACTCGTTGCAGGAGGAAGGGACGCCTCGACCGTCGAGGACCGCTCCGCCTCCCTGCCCACGACAAGCCAAATCACCAGCACGACGACCCCGACGAGAATGAACGAGTAGGACAACGTCAGCCCGATCAATGC
>Ga0207704_10001019_pt1 | contig 12430 bp, 14 predicted proteins | sample KBSMisM12_FD_184308 | JGI IMG/M metagenome (GOLD analysis project Ga0207704, IMG submission 184308) | Miscanthus rhizosphere microbial communities from Kellogg Biological Station, Michigan, USA - KBS Miscanthus M1-2 (SPAdes) (version 2) | ecosystem: Host-associated > Plants > Roots >...
CCGGTGATCGTGCGCCGAGTTCGACGTTTGGTGCGATCCACTCTTGCGCCCAAACGTGAGTTTGGGCGCTCAACGCCGCCGGCGAGGGCGTCAGCCGGTTGACGTGCCGGTCCAGTATTCGACGAAGCGGCCGTCGGCGAACCGCAGGATGTCGTTGCCGGTGAATCGCACACGCCCGTCTGCCGTCGCTCCGGTGCCGATCCAGCGGGCGGCCAACAGATCGCCGTCGACGAACGGCTCGACCTCGACCACGAACATCAAGTCGGAGAGCATCTTCTGCGTCTCGTCGACGATCGCCTGCAACTCGTCGGGACCATTCACCTCACGATTCGGCCAGTGCCCGACGAAATCGGCGGAAACCAGCTCGGCGGCGACGGGCTTGCCCGCCCACAGCTCGTTGATCCAGCGTTCGTACATCGCCTTTGCGGTGGTCATATGCACCGTCTACCCCACGGTGACGCAGACTATGCGGCCGTGCGGTGATCACGAATATCGCACCCAAGATGTGCACTTCGACGCGCATCATCGGGCCGCCGAACCAAAGGTGAGAAATGCGATTCCGGTGAAAGCCCCGGCGATCACCTGGCTTACCAGATATTCGCCGCCGAACAGCGCAGCAAAGTCCACCGTGCCCGCCACCACAGCGATGCCGACAGCCAGATGCCACACTATTCGGAGCATCTCGACGCGGCTCGACGCAGCTATAAACCACATATGCCAGTACGAATGCGAACAGCAGTTCTGCCGTGAATGCCGCCACCAGAACACGCCCGCTCAACATCATTTCCATCACGGCCTCGGATTGGCCGGATCCGACGATGAGTCGAGTTGCGATCGCCGCGCACAGCCCGGCGGCGAGCTGGGCCAACCAGAACGCTGCCGCCTCACCGAACGGCATGCGGCCCCACAACGCCGCGGCCAGTGTGATCGCCGGGTTGAAATGCGCGCCGGTCCCGAGCCCTCCGGAGTAGATGAGTGCCATCAGGACCACGCCGATGCCAAGTGCCGCCATCGGGGTGCGGCTGCACAGACCCACGCCGACGGTCAACACAAGGCCGAACGTCCCGAGTGCCTCGATGGCGTACTTGTCGAGCGTGCGAGGTCTCGCGGCGAGTGCGCTCGGCGTCGGGACCTCATCCAGCCAGTGCGGGGCGACCGTCATGGAGTACTACTGTGGCGGGTGAGCGGGCCGAAGTCGTCAACGTTGACCGCCATCCGACGTTCCCACTAGCCCGAGAACGCCATACCCGCTAGCGGTAATTCTGCTGCCTCAACTGTGAGTTCCGTGCAAGATTGTTGAGTCTGCACCGTTGTCCCGGCGCCGGAAGGATTGAACATGTCTGCCGTGCAGGTCGTCGTCGCGGACGACGATGTGCTGTTGCGCGAGGGATTGGCCAGCCTGCTCGAACGATCGGGCTTTGAGGTGGTCGGACAGGCCGCCGATGCGGCGGAGCTACTTGCCCTGGTGCGTGACCGCAAGCCGCAGCTGGTCGTCGTCGACATTCGCATGCCGCCGACGCACACCACCGAGGGCCTCGATGCGGCACGTGTGATCCGCGCCGAACTGCCCGACACCGGCATCCTGGTGCTGTCCGCGCACGTCGAAGTGGAACACGCCACCGAATTGCTGGCCAGCGGGCACGCCATCGGTTACCTGCTCAAGACCCGCATCACCGACGTCGCGGACTTCGTCGACACCCTCGAACGCGTCTCCAAGGGGGCGTCGGTAGTCGACCCCGCGCTCGTTCAGGAACTGGTTTCCGCGCGCCGCCGCGACGACCCGTTGGCCGTGCTCAGCGCGCGTGAACAAGAAGTGCTGATGCTGATGGCCGAGGGCCGTTCGAACGCAGGCATCGCTCGACGGCTCTGGGTCACCGAGGGCACGGTCGAAAAACACGTCCGAAGCATCCTGACGAAGCTCAACCTGCCCGAAACCGGCGACGACCACCGTCGCGTCCGGGCCGTGATCACCTACCTCGAGGCCCGGTGACGTTCAGCAAGTTCGCGGATGGCGTCGGGTGACAACGAGAACTTCTGCAGAAATCCCACCGCCGGGCTCGCATTGATCATCTCTTCGAGGTCCGACTCGGCGTAGGTGGAGACCAGGATGACCGCCAAGGTGGTGCTCGTCGCGCTCACGCGGTCGAGTAGCTCCGCGAGTGCGAACCCGTCCTCGCCGCCGAGGTCGATGTCGACCAGCGCCACATCGGGATGCAAGTCCTCGTAATACCTAAGCGCCTCAGCGCTATTCGAGGCCTTACCGACTACGCTGATTCCCGCACGCTCGAGCATGGCGCTCGCGGCGTCGCGAAAATCCGCGCTGTCGTCAACGATCAGACAGCGCATATCGCAACCCACGGCAATACACATTGGTCAGCCTCGCAGATGTCGAGCAACATTACATTCCGGCTAGCCGGAACTCTTGCCGTCGAAACGCGCTCGAACGCGCACTTATCGCCGCCATCACAGAATCGCCTGGCACCGGCAATAATCGAGGGGCCATTCTGTGTTGAAGAGGCAAGATGAATCAGCAATCCATCACACCACCGCAGCGGGGAGCCGAACCCAGGCCTCCGTGGGATGTTCGACTGCTGGGGCTGGTCGTGCGGCCGACGGCACCTCCACTGTGGCTCGGCATCGTTGTCGCCGCTGTTTTCATCATCAGCGAGACCCTTCTTGTGCATGGACTGAAGGAGACCGCGCCAGAAAACGCGTTCGGCGTGCTGTTCCTGGTCGGCGTGCTGGTCGTCTCGGCCGCGTGGGGATTCCGGCTCGCGGTGGCCACGACACTGGCCAGCGCGGCGGTCTACGTCCAGTTCCATATGGACACCGGCGTCGGCTTCATACCGACGCACCCGCAGGATGCGCTGGCGATCCTCATCTTCCTGCCCGTCGCGCTGCTGGCCAACGTTCTCGCCGGGCAAGCCCGGTTGCGCGCTGCCGAATCGGAGCAACGCAGGCGCGACGCCGATCTGTCGGCCGACTTGGCCCGACTGATGCTGCGTGCGGGCGACCTGCGGCCCGCGTTGGACACCGCAGGCGAGCGGATGGCACAGGTGCTGGGGCTCCCGTTCGCGAGGCTCGTACCGGATACCGTCGCCGCGGGTGAGCACCAATCCGCGATTCCACTGCGTGACGGCGACACACCGCTGGCCACCCTGTTGGTCCCCGCGGACCTGCCCAAGCACATGCAGTATCGCCTGGATCGGCTGGTGCCGTCTCTCGAAGCCATGCTCGCCGCCGCCCGCGACCGCGAGGCGATCCACGCGGAACTGGAGGCCAGCCGAAAGGAACTCGAGCGGTTCTTCGACCTGACGTCCGACCTGTTCTTCATAGGCGACGAAACTCATGTCAGGCGCCTCAACCCTGCTGCGGAGCGCATATTCGGATACACCACCACCGAACTACTGTCCAAGCCGAACACCGAGTTCATCCACCCAGACGACCGCAACCGCACGCGCTCGCTGGTGGACGCACTCGCCCGTAGCGGTGGCACAGCGCAATTCGAGAACCGATGTGTGCGCGCCGACGGCGCCGTCCGGTGGCTCGAGTGGAGCATCGTCGCGGAAAACGGCCAGCTGTACGGTGCCGCTCGCGACGTCACCGACCGGCGACGCGAGCAGGACCGGCTGCGCGAGGCGCAGCGCATGGTGGAAGCCAGCCACACTGAAGTCAGCGCTCTCGCCGAACAACAGGCCGCATTGCGTCGCGTTGCAACGCTGGTCGCGCGTGGGGTGGACCCGGCACAGGTGTACCCGGCAGCCGTTTCTGAGCTGTCTCGTGGACTCGGCGTCGACAACGTGGCACTCCTGCGTTACGAATCCGGTGAGGCGCTGGTGTTACTGGCAGCACGCGACGAGAGCGAGCGCACGAAAATGTCTATCGGAGAGCGGATTCCGCTGGACGGCGACAACGTGGCGGCGTTGATCGTGGCCAGCGGAGCGCCGTCACGCATCGACGACTTCGACGGCGCCGAAGGCGAGACGGCCGAGCGCATCCGCCGCCTCGGGTTGCGGTCTGCGGTGGGTGCGCCCATCATCATCGACGGCAAGATCTGGGGGGCGCTGGTGATCGGTTCGTCGCAAGCCGTGCCGATGCCGCCCGAAACAGAAACGCGCATAGGAGATTTCGCAGACCTCGTGGCGACGGCCATCTCCAATGCGGAAACCCGTGCTGAGCTCACCGCGTCAAGGGCGCGCATCGTCACCGCAGGCGACCAGGCTCGCCGTCGCTTCGAGCGCGACCTCCACGACGGTGCACAGCAGCGGATCGTGTCGCTCGGTCTCGAACTGCGGGCGGTCGAGGCATCGATACCCGCCGAGCACCAACAGTTGCGAGAACAGCTGTCGAACGTCGTCGATGGTCTGGTCGGTGTGTCGACGGAATTGCAGGAGATTTCGCGCGGCATTCACCCCGCGATCCTGTCGAAGGGCGGGCTTGGACCTGCGATCAAGACGCTCGCCCGACGCTCCGCAATCCCCGTCGAGCTCGACATCAACGTCGATCGCCGATTGCCCGAATCGGTGGAGGTCGCCGCCTATTACGTTGTCGCAGAAGCGCTGACGAACGCCGCCAAGCACGCACAGGCATCCGAAGTCAAGGTGTCCGCCGACGCCGGCGACTGTGAGTTTCACCTGACCATCAGCGACGACGGGATCGGTGGCGCCGTCGCAGGCACGGGCTCAGGCCTGATCGGACTCAAGGACCGGGTGGAGGCCCTGGCGGGCCGGCTCGGCATCTCCAGCCCGATCGGTAGTGGGACGACCTTGGACGTTGTCATCCCACTCCAGTGCGAATAGCTTTGCGGCACTGCCAGTCTCAGTGGTGTCCGCCGTGGTGGAAGATCAGCGCGTTCCCGAAGAACGGGTACTGAGCCTGGTAATCGATCGGCGGCGGCGTGGCACTCACTTGCGCATTACCGTCCGACTCGCAGATACTTGCAGTTCCAGTCGAGGTGCAGGTGGGCGCGGCTTCAGCGAGCGGTGCCGCCGCGATCGCGACTGCGCTCGCGCCGGCCAGCACCAGCGGTGGGATGACGCTCAGGATTCTCATGACGACGCTACTCCTTTTTTGGCCTCCCCGTTGTGACAACTCCAGGATTGCGCGTGCGCCACGCGATGTCGTCAACGCTGACACCCAGCGGGCGATAGCAGTTATCCCCCAGTCGGTGTCAGTCGTCGAAGACTGCCGAGAACGGAACACGGGTGAAGCCTGGCGGAGTGGGCTCATCGGGACGCGCAACTCGCGGCTTGTTCCTGGTAGGCTTGTCGTTCGCCCGGAATTTCCAGTCGTCGTCGAAAACACCTGCGAGGTATTCCGCGATCTCGCTATCGAAGAAGATCAGGCTGGCGTCACGGTTGGCGGCAACGCCTTCGTTGGACCAGTTGTGGCTGCCCACCATGGCGACCTTGTCGTCGACGATGATCGTCTTGTTGTGGCAACCCTCCTGGAACCGAATGGTATCGCGCGGAAAGCCCTGCACCGTAAGCAAATCCAGCTTGTCTTCGGTCATCAGGTTCCGGAAGATGAACCGCACCTCCACGTCGGGATCCAGCACCTTTTCCTTGAGCGCTTCGACCAGGGCAAGCAGCTCGGGAAAGTCGTCGCCGTCGCCGCGGAGGTTGATGTACTGGTTCTGGAAGCGAAGACTCTTCTTGGCGGATTTGATGAGTTTCAGCACGTTCTCGGCGTAATTGTCCGGCGTCAGCAGCGGTTGCACCTTGACGATGCGATTGACACGTAGCGGCTTAAAGAACTGGCCGCCTTCGCCGAAGGCTGCTGGCAGTTCGACTGCCTCCGGGACGAAGAGGTCCGGTGCCGCGAATTCGACGGGTTCCCCCGCCTGCGCAGCGCACAGCTCGAAGTCACGTCGGATGTACTGCTCGAAAATCTCCGCCAGGGTTTTGCTTTCGAAGATGGCGTGATATTCGCGGTTGTACTCACCGGGAAAACCATCGGGTAGGGGCTGGCCGGGATCTGCGCCATCGCCGAACAGATGAACGTTCGGCTGGTTCGACGACTGCCAGTTGCCGCTGGACAACCAACCCGCCCTGCCGTCGCGGACCGCGACCTTGATGTGATACGCGTTCGCCCACAGCCCATCGGGTCTCGCGCCCGTCTTGAACGTCGCCCAGGTGTGCTCGAACCGGTTTGTCATCTCTTTGTCGAGCGGCTTGAGCACTTGGGTCTTGGTTTTCAGATCGTGTTCCTTGACGCCCTTCGTCGGTGGTTCGACAAAGGGGTGGAGCACCAGTTCGAAGGTGCGGTGTCCTGGCGTGACCGCCTCTTCGACGGCCTTGAAGACGTGCGGAGCGGTGAATTGGTACATCGCGACGGTCAGTCGCTTACGGGTTCTGCCGAGAAAGCTCTCGAGTTCGCTCCAACCCGCCTCGGGGCTGACGCAGACGGTCAGCACCATCTTCTCCTCGACGAGCGGTAGGTTGGGCCGAGCCGGGGGTTCATACGTGCCTCGCTTTGGCGGCGCGAACGCGATAACCACCTCATCACGAAGCATCGACTCGAGCGGGGACACAGTCGCGCCTCCCGGCGTTCCGAATGCCACTGGCGCCGCGTCGATCTGGGCCAGCTGCTCATCGACGGTGGCGTCGGTCACCACCACCGGCACCCCGAATTGTCCTTGGAGTTCCTGTGTGCTCACCGGCGCGGTGCCGGGGATGACCGCGACAACGGCACTCGGTACAGGGTCACCGTTCGCGGGGTATTGGTAGCCGGGCCGGACGGTGACGACGTCCGGCTGACCCGCAACGGCTTCGCGGATCAGCGGAAGCGCCTGCAATACCGGCTGGAACGATTCGCGTACAGCGTCCGAAACCGCGAAAGCATCAGATTGGGCCATGATGTTCCTTTCAGAGATCGTTGCTACGCACCCGCGCCGCGGGATCGCCGATGACGACATAGTTTTGGGCGTCGTTGCGCTCGAGCCAGTGCAGCACAAGCTCGCGATCGCTCAGCCGCCCACCCGCAGGAGCGGAAGGCGAGGTGGCGCTGGCGAGCGCGGTCGACAACACCGCGAACCGAGCGCCGAACGCCCCGCTGACGGCGTGTCCGATTGGCATCCCTGTCAGGACGTTGCCGATGGTGTTGCGAAAGGTGCCGATCTGGGCATCAGGAATCTTGGGTGTCTTGATCGAGCATCCCCAGGCCCGGTCGACATGACCGATGACCGCAAGGGCGCCGCCGTTGGGGTGTCCCAGCAAGCGTTGAGGTAGCGCCGCTACGAACGGTGACGGCGCTAGCGGGGGCGCCTCGCCGGTGTCGGACAAGTCCGTCAAGAATTGGTCGGCATCCGGAGTGCCTGCTCCGAAACACGCGAACGTAAAGGCGATCAGGCCGTTGACATTTGCGTCATCGCCGATATCCGCTGCGGTGAGAAAGTGTTGCGGTCGGGTGTCGCCGAAGCCGGACCAGTCTTGGCACAACAGCGCGCCTTGATCGGACTTCTGCCTCGGGTCGCCCGAATCCACCGCCATCCCATGCGAGGCCGTGAACAACATCGCAGGCGCCTTCGGTGCGTGCATCACGTCGAGCAGGGCCGCCCGCATCGCATCGTCCGCCAACAGCAACCGGCTGTCATAGCCAACGTCCACATGGATCGGCCGTTTGAGCGCGCCTCGCGCATCCGGGATGCCTTCGGCGAGCGGCGTTATCAGCAGCGACGCACTGAGTTGCGTGGCGGGATCGGCGGGGTGGCGGGTTCCCCAATAGACGATCTCCCGCGAGTTGGGAACAGGTCGGGCCTCCTCGTAGCCGACAATCGAGCGCGCGTACCTCTCGTATTCGTCCGCCGTGTCGAAGGCAAGGCGGCCTACCGCGTATTCGATGCCGACGAGGTACTGGAATTCGAACGGAATGAGATCTGGCGGACCCACCAGGAGCAGGTAGTAGGGAACGATCTCCGGATCGACGCTGCCTGCCGAGATTCCATGGCGGTCATACCAATCGCGCATTTGTTCGCCCCGCCGGTAATCGAGTTCAGCGAATCGATCTCCTGCCTGCGCTCGGCGCCGTGCCAGCAGCGGTTCGAGCGCCGAACGCACGTCATCCGCCGCATCCTCATGGAAAACAACGCCCCAGCCCGATTCGTCCAACTTGAGCGGATCAACGCCGAATCGAATTCCGAACATCGGGGGAAACAGCTCGTCCGTATGGTCAAGTGCCCGCGGCCGGGGTCGGTTCACCAAATGACGGGCGAGGTCTTCAATTGTGCGCGGGGTAAAGGCGTATTGGCCGGTTTCGATGTCGATACCGTTCACGACGACGAGATCGTCGTCCCCCGCAGGAATGAGTGCGTTCACTCGAAACGCCCTTCTTGGAAAGGTTTTCGTAACTCCCGCATACGGCAACCGCCCTCCCTGCGGCTCGATACAGAATGACACCAGCTTATCGCCGGCAGCCGCCGCGAGATGACCAAATGCGCTTTTTCAGAGTTGACGCCCTATTTGGCTGGTGAGCGTGTCGACTAGTCGGTCGACGTCGTTCTCGGTGTTGTACAAGTGGAAACCCACGCGCACCGCCCCGGCCCGTGTCGAGGCGCGAATACCCGCGACCCGCAGCTTGTCGGCGGCTTCGGCGATCGGTACCGACACGATGGCCGAATTCTGCTGCGGCAGGCCGAGTTCAGCGCACACCCGGTTGGCCAACCCGACGGCGTGCGCCTCGACCGCAGCGGCATCGAGGGACGCCAGCCACGGCAGGGTCAGGCCGGCACCGAGCGCGCTGAACCAGGCGGGCGAGGCATCGAAGCGCCGCGCGTTATCGGCCAACCGCAGCGGCAGCCCGTAGATCGTCTGCCACGGGTCCTCACCCGCGTACCAGTTCGCGGCGTGTGGCGTCATGATTCGGCTCACCCTGTCGCTCAGGGACATCCACGCGGTGCCACGCGGTGCCAGCAGCCACTTGTAGACCGCGGCGGCCGTCACGTCGGCCCAGCCCACGTCGACCTGTTTCCAGCCGAGCGCCTGGGTGAGGTCGATGACGGTCAGTGTCTCGGTGCCCGCCAGGGTCTTGCGCAGGGTGTCGACGTCGAGGACGGCACCGTTGGCGGACTGCACCAGGCTCGCGGTCACGACGTCGAAGTCGGCCGCGGCGGACACCAACTCATCGGCGGTCAACTCGGTGATCGTCACACCCCTTCCGGAGTGCGCGGCGAACGGGAATGTGGTGCTGGTGAACTCGCCGGCCAGAGTGGCCACCCGGCTGCCGTCGGGAATCGCGGCCGCGACCAACCCGAGCGCCGCGGAAACGTTGCCGCCCATGGCCACGGAGTCGACAGGCATCCCGGTCAGAGCGGCGTATCCGGCGCGGCCGGCACGCACCGGTTCGTCGAACGACGACGCCTCCATGGTGCCTGCCTGCCATTGGCTGATGCAGTCTTGCAATGCATCGATCAGAAATCGCGGCGGCAGGCCATACGTCGGCGAATTGAGAAACCCCTCGGCACCCACGAATTCGGCGCCGAAGGCTTCGCGCATCAAGACGTCCGTCACGTCGCGGGCGGCTCGTCGCCGGCGGACGTCTCTTCACCGCGCAGTCTGGCCTGCAACTGCTCTCGATCCTTGCGGCGGCGTTCGTCGAAAACGGCGATGCTCGCCGTGGCGCGACGTCGCAGCGGGGCGAAGATCCAGATGCCCAGCGGAAGCGCGATGACCAATGCGAACAACAGCGCAACGACGAGCGGAAAATCGCGCACGCCGAGGATGTGTCCGGTAGCGAAGATCAGCGCGGTCAAGACGACGACGAGCAGCAGACGGGCCAGGACATAGGCCAGCACGTCGACCATGAGGCTGGATCGGGGCGGTCTATCGGGCACGGCCCGAGCCTACCGACGGCGCGTATATTCAGATAAAGGAGGTTTTTGTGGCGTATTTGCTCCTGATACTCGTCTTGGCCGGTTTGATCTACGCCGGCTGGCGGCTGACGCGGATGTCCGCTGCCCGCCCGAAGACGCGCGTGATCGGCCCGGACGATGACCCGGATTTCCTGCGGCGGCTCGGCCACGACGACAACAATCCTCGCCAGTAGCGACGACGCCCTGAGCTAGCCGGACTGGGCGTCCGGCCGCTTTGCGCCCGAAAAACCATCGGCGACGACCGCCGCCAGTTCGACCAAGGCGTCCCGGGTCTCGGGCTTGAGCCGGTCGAGGCTGATCTCTGCGCCCTCCTCCAAGTGCGGGTCGAACGGCACCTGCTTGACAGCGCGGCACCGCCGCGAGAAGTGATCGACCACCTTCTTCATATCGACTTTCCCCGACCGCGGCCGCACCGCGTTGATGACGGCGATCGAGTTGCGCACCATGTCCTGGTGCCCGTGCGCGTCCAGCCAATCCAAGGTGGCCGACGCGCTCCGGGCACCGTCGACCGATCCGGAGCTGATAACGATGAGCACGTCGGCCTTCTCCAGGACCGCCGACATCGCCGAGTGCAACATGCCGGTCCCGCAGTCGGTCAGCACCAGGCTGTAGAACCGCTCGAGCACCTCCAGCGTGCGGGTGTAGTCGTCGGAGCTGAACGCCTCAGACACCGCAGGGTCGCTCTCGGACGCGAGCACCTCCAGCCGGCTGGGGCCCTGTGAGGTGTAGGCACGGACGTCGCTGTAGGCCTCGATGCCCTCGGCGTCGCGCAGGAGGTGCCGCACGGTGGCCGGGGTTTCCAGCGGCACCTTCTGGCTCAGCGTGCCGCGGTCGGGATTGGCATCGACGGCGACGACGCGGTCACCGCGGATCGACGCGAACGTCGCGCCCAGCGTGGCGGTGATCGTCGTCTTGCCGACCCCGCCCTTCAACGACAACAGCGCGATCCGATAGCAGCCGCGCAGCGGCTTCTTCACCTGGGTGACCAGGCTGTTGCGGCGATTGACCTTAGCGCTTTCGCCGACGTTGATCAGCTTGAACGAGGCGACGTACAGCCACTTGCGCCAGCCCCGCGACGGTGCCTGCTTCGGCTGGCCCAGCAGCGCAACGGTCGACAGATCGAGGTACGACGGCGGGTCGTCCTGCAGCGCCACCAGCGGGCGCGACTCGTCGCCCAGCGGCAATCCGTTCGGCGGGGTGGTGGCGATCCATTCCGCCGGCGGTTCCTCAGCAGGAACCGACTCCGCGGGATCGACGAACCGCTGCTGTGCGCGAAAACCCGCCTGGTGGTCAGACAACGCGCTAGTCCTCTCTCATTGGGGAATTCGTCGCTTCGACCGGTCAGCTCACCCCAGCGTACGAATGCAGCCCGACGGTCACCAGATTGATGAAGAACAGGTTGAAGACCATTGCTATGAAGCCGACGACGTTGATCCAGGCCGCCTTCTTGTCGCGCCAGCCCGCCGTCGAGCGGGCGTGCAGGTACGCCGCGTACACCACCCACGCGATGAACGACACCGTTTCCTTGGGATCCCAGCCCCAGTACCGGCCCCACGCCTCCTCGGCCCAGATCGCGCCGAAGATGACACCAAACCCGAATACGGGGAACGCGAAAATCGTTGTGCGGTAAGCGATGCGGTCCAGCGTCTGGGCGTCGGGCAGTCGCTGCACGATGCGGCGGGCAGCGCTTTCCGGCCCCGGCTGGCCCAGCGGCGACATCTTGAGCAGGAACAGGATGCTGGCCACACCCGCCACCAGGAACACGCCTGAGCCCAGGCTGACCACCGACACGTGGATCGGCAGCCAGTAGGACTGCAGGGCAGGCATGACGGGTGCGGCATTGGTGTAGAGCCAGCGACCCGACACGGTCAGCAGGATCAAGACTGGAACGAGCACGAACACCCACAGTGCGCGGTACTGCGGCTTGCGTAGCACGATCGCGCCTGCGACCAGACCCGAGAAGCACGTCAGGTTGATGAACTCGTACATGTTGCCCCACGGCACCCGCGCCGTGGCCAGGCCGCGCAGCACAATGCACACAAGCAGCAGCCCCATGCCGACATAGACCAGCGCCAGCCCGGCCTTGCCGACGCGCTCGTCCAGCGGGCGCTTCGGCGCGTCGGCGACGACGCCAGGGGTGACGCTGTCCGCGCCGACCGTGGCGCTCGTGCCGGACGCCGCCGCTGCTCTACCCAATGTCGCCGCCGCTGCGGCTCCGACGAGTTCGCGGCTTTCCACCCTGCGGCCACGGCTGTACGCGAGCTCCACGGCGAGCAGCAGCAGCGCGGCAACCAGCACCACCACCGACGAGGTGAAGGCCCAGTCGGAGTAGCGGGCCACCCCGATGTCGACGTGCTCGGTGTTCATGCCTCGACTCCCGCTCGCTCCGGTCCTCGCTCGTCCCTCGCTGCGATCCTCACTCGCGATCGTCTTCGGGTGTTCATGCCTCGACTCCCGCTCGCTCCGGTCCTCGCTCGTCCCTCGCTGCGATCCTCACTCGCGATCGTCTTCGGGTGTTCATGCCTCGACTCCCGCTCGCTCCGGTCCTCGCTCGTCCCTCGC
>Ga0207704_10001023_pt1 | contig 12414 bp, 12 predicted proteins | sample KBSMisM12_FD_184308 | JGI IMG/M metagenome (GOLD analysis project Ga0207704, IMG submission 184308) | Miscanthus rhizosphere microbial communities from Kellogg Biological Station, Michigan, USA - KBS Miscanthus M1-2 (SPAdes) (version 2) | ecosystem: Host-associated > Plants > Roots >...
GACGAGGGCCAGGGCCGCGTTCCAAGACCACACCGCGACGGGGAAGTTGAAGGCGCTGATCACGCCCACGACGCCCAGCGGATGCCAGGTCTCCATCATCCGGTGCTGAGGCCGCTCGGTGGCGATGGCCAGGCCGAACAGCTGGCGCGACAGGCCCACGGCGTAGTCGCAGATGTCGATCATCTCCTGCACCTCGCCCAGCGCCTCGGAGACGATCTTGCCCGCCTCCAGGGTGACGAGCGCGGCGAGGTCGGGCTTGGCGGCGCGGAGCTCCTCGCCCAGCAGGCGCACCAGCTCGCCCCGGCGGGGCGCGGGCGCGTCGCGCCACACCAAGAACGCGGCGTGCGCGGCCTCGATGGCGCGGGCGGCGGTCGCCGCCGAAGCGTCGTGGACGTGGGCGATGACCTCGCCGGTCACCGGCGAGCGCACGGGGCGGCTGCCGCCCGTGGTGAGGGCCGGGGGAACACCCAGGCGGGCCAGAACTTCAGCCGCCTCGGCGGCGGCGGAGCCGATCTTGCTTTGCAGGGTCATGGGCTACTCGGCGGCGCGAAACATCTGGTCCTGCGGAGCGTAGAAGGCTCCGAAGCGGTTCGCGAGGAAATCCGCGAGCGGGATGTCCTCCTGGCGGATGAAGCCCCGGGTCGGCAACCGGCCCTCGGCCAGCATGTCCAGCACCGCGCAGATGGCGCCGGCGGTGGTGATCTGGATGGCGCTCTTCATCACGCCGCCCACGGGCTGGGCGAAGACCTTGTTGACATAGGTCTCCTGCATCAACTTGCCGTCCTTCAGTCCACTGACGGTCACGAAGACGATGACCACGTCCTGAAGGGTCGCGGGCACCGCGTTCTCCAGGATGTCCTTCAACAGAGGCCGGCGGTTGCGCAGGCCGAGGTCGTTGAGCAGCGCCTTCATGATCGCCGCGTGGCCGGGGTAGCGGATGGTGCGGTAGTTGAGGTTGCGGACCTTTCCGGCCAGGGTCTGGCACAGTGTGCCCAGGCCGCCGGAGGTGTTGAACGCCTCGTAAGTCACGCCGTCGAGGGCGAATTCCTCGCACTCCTCCAGCGCCGGGACCTCGCGCAGCTTGCCGTCGACGATAGCCTCGCAAGGCTCGCAGTATTCGTTGATCACCCCGTCCGTAGACCAGGTGAGGTTGTAGTTCAGCGCATTGGACGGATAGCGCGGCAGCGCGCCCACGCGCAGGCGCACGTCGTGCAGTTCGTCGAAGTGCTTGGCCAGGTCCCAGGCGGCGATGGTGATGAAGCCGGGCGCCAGGCCGCACTGCGGAATGAAGGCGGTGGCGGCGCCCTCGGCGAGATCGCGGACCACGCGGCTGGCGGCGACGTCCTCGGTGAGGTCGAGGTAGTGGGCGCCGGCGTCGCGGGCGGCGCGGGCGACGGCGGTCGTCAGGTGGTAGGGTGCGGCGTTGAGCACCGCGAAGCAGCCCTTGAGCGCCGCGGCCAGGGCGGTCGGGTCGTCGATGGCGAGGGCCGCCGTGGCCGGCGCGGGGTGCGCGTCGAGGGCGGCCAGCGCCGCCTCGCTCTGGTCGATGACCAGCACCTCGTAAGCGCCGGCCAGCAGGCCCGCGATGGTGGAGCCGATCTTGCCGGCCCCGATGACCGCGATCTTGTGCATATGCGCCTGGCTCCCAGTCAAAGTCGTTCCCGGAAGAATGATTCGCGGCGGCGCCGGTTTCAATTCGCAAGTCGGCGATATTCAGGATAAGAACGGACAGATTGACCGCAGCATTCGGCGAACTGACGAATGGATGACCTCGACGAGCACCTTCTGGGCCGGCTCAGGGACAACGCCCGGGCCCCGGTTTCGGAGCTGGCCCGGGCGCTGGGCCTGTCGCGGACGACCGTGCAGAGCCGGCTGCAGCGGCTGGAGCGCAGCGGCGTGATCGCGGGCTACGCCGTGCGGCTCTCGGAGGCGCGCGAGGCGGCCCTGATCCACGCCTTCGTCATGCTGACCGTCGAGCCAAAGGCGGCGGCCGCGGTGACCGCGGCGCTGAAACGGATGCCGGGGGTGCGCAAGCTGCAATCGGTCAGCGGGCCGTTCGACATGATCGCGGCGGTCGAGGCGACCGACGTAGGCGCCATGGACGCCTTGATCGACGAGATCGGCGCGCTTCGCGGCGTGGAGCGGACCAATTCGTCCATCGTGCTGGCGACCAAGTTCGACAGGTGACCCACCGCCCCGCGCTCCGCCCCGTTACGGCGTAAACCTCAATTCAATAAACGTCTTACAGAATGGCGCGTTAGCCGGAGTTGCGCGCCCCTCATGAAATCCCTTTCGCGTCGGTTCCTGATCAGCGTCGGCCTGATGTCGCTGATCATGACGGTGCTCGGCACCTTCGGCGCCTTCGTCGTGTTCGAGCGCGAGCTCAGCAACCGGCAGATCGACTACCTCACGGACTACGTCCGCGAGCGCAGCGGCAATGTCGACAAGCAGTTCACCAACCTCTCGACCCTCCACCGTGCGGCGGCGGACGAGCTGGAACGGCGGATGGACCATCTGGCCGACGCCGACGTGAAGAAGCTGGCGGATTCCTATATGCCGCTGCAGGCCGACGGCACGCGCCGCTCGGCTCCTGCCTACTTCGACGGCACGGGCGAGCACGGCGGCTACACCTATGGCATGGGCGCCTTCGTGGGCCACGCCGAGGAGACGCCGTCTGAGGAGATGCGCGCGTTGGTGGCGGCCTTCCGGCTGGTCTCCAACTTCGGGCAGGCCGCCCGACAGCAGTACGACAACCTCTACTTCTTCACCCCGGCGACCCGGCTGGTGATGTTCGCGCCCGACCGGCCCGACCACCTGATGTTCTACCGCCACGACGCCCCGGCCGATCTCTCGATCGCTCAGGAGGAGATGGCCAAGATCACCCTGCCCGCCAACGATCCGATGCGGGTCACCCGCTGCACCAACCTGCAGCGCCTGGTCCAGGATACGGTCGGCAAGCGGCTGGCGACGGCGTGCCTGACCCCGGCCTACTACCACGGCCGCTTCGTCGGCTCGTTCGGCTCGTCCATGGAGCTGACCCACTTCTTCATGAATGCGCTGGCCGGCACGCCGTCGGGCGCTTCGCCGATGATCGTCACGGAGAAGGGCGAGCTGATCGCCTGGCCGGGCTTCACCGACCAGTCGCGCTCGCCGGAAAAGACCCTGGCCGAGTACGAGAAGCGGTTCGGCCTCAAGGCGCTGGTCGCCACCATCGGCAAGCAGCCCCGTGGCGAAGGCGTGATCACCAGCGCGGACGGCAGCCAGATCGTGGCGTTCGGCCGCCTGGTCGGCCCGAACTGGTACCTGCTGCTGACCTATCCGAAGGCCAATGTGGTCGCCTCGGCCGCTCGTTCGGCGTCCTGGGTGCTGCTGATCGGCGGCATCGCCTCGGCGCTGCAGGCGCTGGCGGTGGTGCTGGTGGCGCGCAGCAGCATCGTGCGCCCGGTGGAACGCCTGGCCGCGTCGTGCACGCCGGGCAACGAACGCCCCGACGTCCGCGACGTCGAACTGCGCAAGGACGAGATCGGCGTGCTCGCCACCTCGCTGCGCAGCGAGCGGGAGAAGGTGGAAGCCGTCCTGGCCTCGCTCGAGGACCGGGTCAGCGAGCGCACCGCCCAGCTGGAGCGCGCCAACGCCGAGAAGTCCCGCTTCCTGGCCAACATGAGCCATGAGCTGCGCACGCCTCTGAACGGCGTGATCGCCATTTCCGAGACCCTGGCCGGTCAGCAGAAGACGCCGAAGGGCCGGGAGCTGGCGGCGCTGATCGTCTCGTCCGGCCGCCTGCTGGAGCGGGTGCTGACCGACATCCTCGACTTCTCGAAGATCGAGGCCGGCGAGATATCTCTGGCCCAGGACGATTTCGAGATGGAGCGGCTGGTGGGCGGCATCGCCGAACTGCACCGCGCCTCGGCCTTCTCGAAGGGCCTGGACTTCCACTGGAGCGTCGCGCCCGACGCCCAAGGCCGCTTCGGCGGCGACACGGTGCGCCTGACCCAGGTGCTCTCCAACCTGCTCTCCAATGCGGTGAAGTTCACCGAAGCCGGCGAGGTCAGCCTGACCGTCGGCCGCGACGAGGCGGGGATCCGCTTCGAGGTCTCCGACACCGGCATCGGCTTCGACGACGAGACCGCCAAGCGCCTGTTCCGCCGCTTCGAGCAGGCCGACGCCTCCATCCGCCGCCGCTTTGGCGGCACGGGCCTGGGCCTGGCGATCAGCCGGTCGCTGGTGGAGCTGATGGGCGGGCGCATCGAGGTGGCCTCGCAACCCGGCCGCGGCTCGACCTTCACCATCCACGTGCCGCTGGAGCTCTGGACAGGCGAGGCCAGCGACGAGGCGGGCCCTGCGCCGGCCGAGATCGATATCTCCGGCGCGCGCGTTCTGGTGGCCGAGGACCATCCGACCAACCAGAAGGTCGTCGAGCTAATCCTGGAAGCAGTCGGCGTCACCCCGGTGATCGTCGAGAACGGCCAGCTGGCGCTCGATGCGCTGAAGGCCGAGCGCTTCGACGTGGTGCTGATGGACATGCAGATGCCGGAGCTGGACGGGCTCAGCGCCACGATCCAGCTGCGCGCGTGGGAGGCCGCCGAGGGCCGGCCGCGCACGCCGGTGATCATGGTGACCGCCAATGCCCTGGACGAGCACGTGCGCGCCAGCGACGAGGCGGGCGCCGACCTGCACCTCTCCAAGCCGATCCACGCCCAGGCGCTGATCGAGAGCATCCTGGCGGCGATGACGGCCGCGTCCGCCACCGCCGAGGGTTCAAAGGTCGCCTAGCCCCTACGGCGCCTCGTTCGAGAACACGATGGTGCCGGACGCGGCGAACATGCCGCCGACGCCGTGGGCGATGCTGATCTTTGCGTTCGGCACTTGGGCGGGCGCGATCCCACGCATCTGCCGCACGCTCTCCTGCAGGGCGTACATGCCGTACATGCCCGAGTGCATGTAGGAGAGCCCGCCGCCATTGGTGTTGAGCGGCAGCTTGCCTCCGATGGCGGTGTTCCGCTCCCGGATGAACGCCGCCGCCTCACCGGGCTTCACGAACCCCAGGTCCTCGAGGCCATAGAGCGGCAGGTGGGCGAAGGCGTCGTAGATCATCAGGTGGTCGACGTCGGCGTGGGTGATGCCGGCCTCCTCAAACGCCGTCTTGCCCGAGACCCGGAAGGCCTTCGACGTCGTGAAGTCCTCCATCTGGCTGACCATCGGTGTCTCGACGCTCTCGCCCGTGCCCAGGATGTAGACGGGCTTCTGCGGGAAGTCCTTGGCCCGCTCCGCCTTGGTCAGGATCAACGCCCCGCCGCCGTCGGTGACCAGGCAGCACATCAGCTTGGTGAAGGGCCAGGCGATCATGTCGGCGTTCATGACGTCGTCGACAGTGATCGGGTCGCGGTAGCTGGCGCGCGGATTCTTCGCCGCCCATTCCCGCTGGATCACCGCCACAGGGGCCATGTCTTCGGGCTTCAGGCCGTAGGTCTTCAGGTACCGGAGCACCGGCACGGTGAACATGGTCGGCGGACCCGACGGGCCGTAGGGCATCTCGAACTGCCCGTTCAGGCTGGAACCGCCCATGCCGAAGCGTCCGCCCGCGCCGACGCGGCTGCGGCCGCTCTCGCCGTGGGTGATCAGGACCGTCTCGCAGAGCCCCTCGTTGATCGCCGCCGCCGCGTGGCGCACGTGCAGCATGAACGAGCAGCCGCCGACCTGGGTGCCGTCGGCCCAGGTGGGCGTGATGCCCAGATAGTAGGCGAGCTCGGTGGGGCTGGCGCCGGCGGTGGCCACGCCGTCGATGTCGCTGGGCTTCAGGCCCGCGTCGGCCAGGGCGTTGAGCGCGGCGTCGGCGTGCAGCCCGATCACAGACATGTCCGGGATGCGGCCCATCTGGGTGGTTTCCGCGGCCCCGACGACCGCGATGGATTTCTGTTTCATCTGGGCTGCTCCTACTTGGCCGGCGCGAAGAGGGGCAGGCTGATGTCGTCGTTCTGTTTGGCGAACGAGACCTGGAGCGGCATGTCGAGCTGCAGGGCCTCGGGGGTCTGCGGACAATCGACGATGTTGGTCATCATCCGCGGGCCCTCATCGAGCTTCACGACCGCGATGGCGTAGGGCTCGGTCCCCATGTCGGGGCGCGGGCGCATGTTGATGACGTAGGACCAGAGCACGCCCTTGCCGCTGGCCTTGTAGGTCTCGACCTTGCGGCTGCCGCACTTGGGGCAGAAGGGCCGGGGCGGGAAATAGCTTCCGCCGTCGCAGTCGGTGCAGCGCTGCAGGCGCAGTTCGCCCGCCTTGCAGCCCTCCCAGAAATGCCGGGTCTCCGGCGTGGGCTCGGGCAACATCCTTGGTGGCATGAAAAATCCGTCCCTGTCGAAATGAAATGGCTGAGGTCGCGCCCAATGGCGGGCGGTGCAGCAAAGCCGAGGACTTCCCCGTTGTCGATGGGCGGCTTGTCGATGGCGACGCCGGGGCAGGCGCCGCTAGTCGGCCGTGGCGACCGTGGCGCCGAAGATCTGGCGGAAGGCGTCCAGCCCGCGCTCGCTGAAGCTGACGACGCGGCTCTGCGGCTCACGCGCGGCCCAGCCCAGGGAATAGAAGCGTTGCAGCAGCGCCGCGCCGAGCGCGCCGGCCAGGTGCGAGCGGCGCACGCTCCAGTCCAGGCAGCCCTTGCAGAGCGGCCGCCGAAGACCCGAGAGCGCGCCGACGTCCAGGCCCAGCGCGGTCATGAAGGTCTCGCCGTCCTTGGTCAGCACCAGGGTCTCGCCCGAGCCCACGATGAAGCCACGGTGGGTGAGGCTGTCCAGCATCGCCACGCCCAGGTCACCCGCCAGGTGGTCGTAGCAGACCCGCGCGCGCCGCAGCGCCGGCTCCTTGGGGCCGGTGCGTACGCGGGTGTGGCCAGTGCGTTCGGCCAGGCCGGTGATGGCCTCGAGCACCCCCGCCACGTCGGGGCCGGAGATGGCGTAGTAGATGTGGCGGCCCTGCTTGCGGCCTTCGACCAGCCCGCCGGCCGACAGCTTCGAGAGATGCGAGCTGGCGGTCTGAGCGGTGACGCCGGCCTCGCGGGCGAGTTCCCCGGCGGTGAGCGCCTGGCCGGCGCTGAGCGCCGTCAGCATGTTGGCGCGCGCCGGGTCGCCGATCAGGGCGCCGATGCCGGCTATGTCCGGACCCACCTTCATGGCGCCAGACTACGCCAGTCGGCCGGCCTCGGCCAGCGTCCAAGCTTCGGTTCGGGTCGAAGTATCGGGCGCTCTCAGGAGCGCAGGGTGTTCTCTTCGCGCATCGCCTCGTGGATGCGGCGCAGGGCTTCGGTCGCCTCGTCCAGCTTGGCGCGGAACTCGGCCAGCTCGCGGTCGTAGTGGCCGTTATCCAGCCGCACGACGACGGGATCTTCCTCACGCACGGCGCGTCTCGCGGAAGGCATCGGGGGCGCAATCCTCGTCTGTTGAGCGCCGAGAGTGGACCGACAAGGTTTCAGCCGGGTTGATGTTTCGTCCCTTTGGCCGGGCCGGGCCGGGCCGGGCCGGCGGCCGGCGGGTCGGCAATCGCCTCGACCGGCGTCGAAACATCGGGGCGGGCGCATCGGCTAGGACGGGCGGGTTCGCCAACCGGAGCCCGTCCCATGACCGTCGTCTGCTGCATCCGCTACGTCATCGACCCCTACCAGCGCGACGCCTTCGAGCAGTACGCGCGGACCTGGCTGACCATCATCCCCAAGCTGGGCGGAGACTTGCTGGGCTACTTCATGCCGCACGAGGGCACGAACAACGTCGCGCTCGCCATGATCGGCTTCGACTGCCTGGCGTCCTACGAGACCTATCGGGGCCGGCTGCGGTCGGACGCCGCCTCGATGGCCAACTTCCGGTTCGCCCAGGAGAGAAGGTTCATCCTGGAGGAGACGCGGACCTGGCTGCAAACGGTGCGGCCCGCATGATCGCGGTGATCTTCGAGGTCGAGCCGCACGCGGCGCGCCGTCAGGACTACCTGGACGCCGCAGCCCGGTTGAAGACCGCGCTGGAGACCGTCGACGGCTTCATCTCGGTCGAGCGGTTCGAGAGCCTCAGCCAGCCCGGCAAGCTGCTCTCGCTGTCGTACTGGCGCGACGACGCGGCGGTGGCCGAATGGCGTGGCGCGGGCGAACACCGCCGCGCCCAGGCGGCCGGCCGCGCGGGGATCTTCGCCGGCTACCGGCTGCGGGTGGCGAGCGTGATCCGCGACTACGGCATGTCAGATCGGGCTCAGGCGCCGGCGGACCTGCGCGCGCGTCACGGGTAGCTATTCGTGCGCGGCCCCGGCCACGGGGTCCGGCGGCAGCGGCGGGGCGGGCTTCAGCAGGAGCAGCGGCGGCGCCAGCAACAGGCAGACGATCGCCAGGGCGGCGAAGACGGCGTCGTAGCTGATCATGGTGCCCTGGCGGGTGACCTCGCCGTTCAGGAACGCCAGCGCCGGACCGTGCAGGTCGAAGAACTGGGGCAGCGACCAGCGCACCACCGGGTCGGTGACCGTGATGTGCTCGGTCAGCCCCGAGTGGGCGGCGGCCGCGTCCCGGATCAGGGCCGCCGAGACCAACGAAATGCCCAGGCTGGACCCCAGGCTGCGGGCCATCGTCGCCACGATGGTCCCTTCCGTCCGGTGGATGGGCGCGAGCTTCGCGTAGGCCAGCACGTTCAGCGGCGCGAACAGCAGGCCGGTGCCGAGCCCCTGGACGAAGCCCGCCCACTCGATCGGCCCGGCGGTCATCGAGAGGTCGAACTGGCCCATCATCCACAGGGCCCCGCTGGAGAGCAGCAGGCCCACGAACAGCACCAGGCGAGGTCCCAGGCGCGGCACCAGCATGGGCACGCCGAGGAAGGCGATGAGCGAACCCACGCCGCGGGTCATGCTGGCGACCCCGCTCTGCAGGGCCGAGTAGCCGAGCAGGTTCTGCATCATCGAGGGCAGGAGCGCGCTGGTGGAGAACAGCAGCACGCCCACGAACATGCCGAAGAGCGTCGTGCCGACGAAGTTGCCGTCCTTGGCCAGATCGCGGTGGAAGAAGGGGTGCTCCGCCGTCGCCGTCTGGATCACGAAGGCCCAGAGGCCGGCGGCCGCCAGCGCCGCCTCGATCCAGATCTCCTTGGAGTCGAACCAGTCGTTTCGCGGGCCCCGGTCGACCATCACCTGGAAGGCGATGACAAAGGTGATCAGCGCCACGAAGCCCACGAAGTCGAAGGGACGTTCCCGTCCGCCCTCGTCGTGGCCCATGAAGGTCCAGATGCCGAGGAAGGCCAGGATGCCGATCGGCACGTTGATGTAGAACACCCAGCGCCAGGAGAGGCTCTCGGTCAGCCAGCCGCCGAGGGTGGGCCCGGCGATCGGCCCCAGGATAACCGCCGCGCTCCAGATGCTCATCACTCGCGGGATCATCCGCTGCGGATAGACGTCCAGCATGGTCGCCTGACTGAGCGGCATCAGCGAGGCGCCGGCCAGGCCCTGGAGCGTCCGGTAGAGCACGATCTCCGGCAGGCTGGTGGCGATGCCGCAGAGGATCGAGGCCACCGTGAAGCCGGCGATCGAGAACAGGAACATCTGCTTGCGGCCGATCTTCTGCGACAGCCAGCCCGAGAGCGGCGTCATGATCGCGGTCGCCAGGATGTAGCTGGTCAGCACCCAGGTGATCTGGTCCTGGCCGGCCGAGACGCTGCCCTGGATGTGCGGCAGGGCGACGTTCGCGACCGTGGAGTCGACGGTGTACATCAGCGTCGCCAGCATCAGGGCGCCGGTGATCGGGACGCGGTTCTCGATGTCCTGCTGGCTGGCCATCAGTTTGGTTCGTTCGACAGCCGCCGCCGCTCGGTGGACGCGATCAGCTCGGCCCAGATGGCGTCCTGGCGCGCCGTGTCGCCGGCCTTCTCGGCGGCGACGTGCGCCTCGATCAGCCGCGCGCGGAGCCGCACATTCTCGCGCTGCAGGGCCGAGACGCGCAGGTCACCCTCGGCGGCTGTGTCGGGGAGCAGGGCGGCCAGCGCCCGGTTCTCGGTCACAAGCTGGTGGGCGGCGACGTCCCACCGCTCGGCCGCCATGACCAGCAGGCCGGCGGACATCCTGAGCGCGTGCGCGCGGTCGGCCGCGGCCACGCCGGGTTCGGCGCTGCGGCCGAGCAGCCCGGCCATCTCATAGAGGACCGAAGGGACCTGCGGCGTCATAGCTTGCCCATCACCTGCAGCATTGCTCGTTCCTGGGCGTTGAGCAGCCACCACGCGGAATAGACCATGATCGGGTCGCGGTTGCCGCCATCGATGAACGCCCGGGCCGATCCTACCCAGATTCCCTGGCCCTTCACGCAGTTGAACAGCGTCCACCACTTAAGCGCGTCGGGGTCGGCGGAAAGGCCGCTGGCGCGTTCCCAGATCGCCACGGCCTCGGCTTCCGGCTTGAGGCCGCCGGCCAGGTTCCGGCTGAACCGCCACACCGGGTTGAAGCCCCAGGCCAGGTCCTCCAGCGGGTCGCCCAGGTGGGCCATCTCCCAGTCCAGCACGCCCTTGATGTCGCCGGTCTCGTCGTAGAGGAAATTTCCGGTGCGGTAGTCGCCGTGGACCACCGAGAGCTTCTGCGCCGGCGGCGGCGGATTGGCGCGCAGCCAGCGGATGGCGGCCCGCGTGATCGGCTGCGGCTCGGGCTCGTCGCTGTCGATGATCGCTTCCCAGTGGTCGAGCTCGCGCCGCCAGCAGGCGTCGAGCGCCGGGGTCTCCATCCAGCGGTCCAGGCCCAGCGCGGCGGGGTCGGCGCGGGCGATCTCGCCCAAGATGGTCCACTTGCGCTCGGCCACCTTCGGCAGCACCGCGTCGTAGGCGCCGGAGAACAAGAGGGCCGGCGCCGCCTGGAATCCGCTCAGCTCCTCGGCGATGAAGAACGGATGGCCGAGGGCCTCGCTCGCCTCCTCCAGCCACAGCATCTTCGGCACAGGCACCGCCGAGCCGTGGAAGGCGGCGTAGGCTTCGAACTCGATCCGCCGTTCGGTGTCGATCAGGCTGGCGGGCGGATCGCGCCGCAGGATCAGGCGCCGTTCATGCTCCTGGCCGCCCTGGCGATAGCGCAGGCGGAACCGGTAGGTCTCCCGCGAGGCGCCGCCCGAGATCCGCTCCATGGCCTCGGCCGCCACGCCGCTGGCGTCGGGCATCCGCGCCGCGATGTAGGCCGCGACCCTGGGTTCGAGAGGGTGGGCCAACGTCAGCTCAGCTTGAAGCGGACCGGCAGGCGCTTGGGGCCGTTGACGAACAGCGACTCGCTCATGGCCGGCGCGCCGTCCAGCTCGAGGTCGGAGAGGCGCGGGAGCAGCTCCTCCCAGAGGATGCGCATCTCCATCTTCGCCAGGTGCTGGCCCAGGCACAGGTGCGCGCCGTAGCCGAACGCCAGGTGCCGGTTGGGCTTGCGATCGACATGGAAGTGGTCGGGATCGTCGAACACCGCCTCGTCGCGGTTGCCGGAGGCGTAGCAGAGCATCAGCCAGTCGTTCTTCTTGAAGTCGCGGCCGGCGAATTCGGTGTCGGCGGTGACCGTGCGCATGAAGGTCTTCACCGGCGTGGTCCAGCGGATGCTCTCGTCCACCAGGCTGGGGATCAGCGAGAGGTCGGCCTTGACCTTGGCGAGTTCCGCCGGGTTCTGGGCCAGGGCCCACATGGCGCCGGCGGTCGACGACGAGGTCGTGTCGTGCCCGGCGGTGGCGACAATGATGTAGTAGCCCATCGCCTCGAAGTCGCTGATCGGGGCGCCGTCGATCTTGGAATTGGCGATCAGGCTGGCCAGGTCGGACGTCGGGTTGGCGCGGCGGTCTTCGGAGATCGCCCGGAAGTAATTGAAGAAGTCGGTGATGACGCCCATGTCGAAGCTGCGCTCCTCGACGGGCTTTTCGATCTCGTCCGGCTTGCGGGTGAGCTCGGGGTCCGCCGCGCCGAACAGCTCCTGGGTGAGCTTCAGCATGCGGGGCTCGTCGCTCTCCGGGACGCCCATGATCGTCATGATCACGTGTAGCGGATAGTGAAGGGCGACCTCCTTGACGAAGTCGCAGCGGCCGCCCAGCCCGGCCATCTTGTCCACCGCGGTCCGCGCGATTTCGCGGATGCGCTCCTCGAGGCTGCGCAGGTTCTGCGGCACGAACCAGCCCTGGGTCAGGGCGCGGTACTTGGGGTGGTCCGGCGCGTCCATTTGGACCAGCGTGCGCAGGAGGTGCGGGCTGCCGCCCATCATCTCGCGGACCTTCTGGTCCACCGCCTTCGAGGTGAAGGTCGTGGCGCGGTCGCCGTTGTGGAACAGGTCGTTCTGGCGGCTGATCTCCAGGATGTCCTCGTGGCGCGTGACCACCCAGAAGGGATCGATCCCCTCGATGTCCGCGACGCCCAGCGGCTCGTTCTTCCGCAGCCACCGGTAGGTCTCGTAAATGCGCCCGTC
>Ga0207704_10001024_pt1 | contig 12410 bp, 10 predicted proteins | sample KBSMisM12_FD_184308 | JGI IMG/M metagenome (GOLD analysis project Ga0207704, IMG submission 184308) | Miscanthus rhizosphere microbial communities from Kellogg Biological Station, Michigan, USA - KBS Miscanthus M1-2 (SPAdes) (version 2) | ecosystem: Host-associated > Plants > Roots >...
ACGTGAACTGGGGGGAGGTGAACAATATTGTCCGCTCTGCGCTTAACTCGCCTAAACCTAAACCCAAACCTAAACCTTCAACTCCCCTTCCACCGAATCGTCCATCGTCTTCCCAAGCGCAGCGCCGACCATCATCTTGATCCCGGCGATCGCATTCCCGTGCTTGTTATCCCAGTAGTAACCGTCTTCCGGCGTCACCCGAATCACGCTGATCCGCGGGTCATCCTTCCCTTCCGTAAACCACGTCTTGATCAATGGCATCCACAACTCATCGATCTTCGCGCGATCCGAAAGAATCGTCGCACTACCGCTGATCTCCATGAAATCGGAATGCGGCGATCCCTGGAAAAACAACTTCACCGCCGAGTCTTTACTCAACTCCAAATTCTTGTGACTGTCATTCGCACTGAGAAACCATAGCGTGCCGTCGTCATCGACTTTGCGCACATTCATCGGCCGCGAATTCAGCCACGTACCGTTGCTCCCGCGCGTGCAAAAGAAACACGTCTTCGCATGATCCACGATCTCTTGAATCTTCTCGACCGCCTTACTCGCGGTCAGCGTTTCGAAATTATCCTCGGATTGATTGTTGTTAATGGAGTCCATTGTTTGATTCCGCCTTAATGTATTTCTCCATTTGGGCGAAATCGCACCGCGCAGGTTCCCATGGTTCGGACGCACCTATCAACTTGTCAAACTTCTGACACGGCAAACAAGAGCAACCTTATGGTAGGAGCAAACAAACGCACTTTATCGAGAGACCGATTCAGGTCAGAGCGCGCACCCGAAGGGGTCGAAGCGATTAGCCGGTGGTCGAGCGAAGTCGAGCGTCAGCGAGATCCCGGATGAGCGACAACGTCGCGACCTCGGGGCGCAGACCACCGGAAAGCCCGCCAACAAAAAGGCGAACCCCGTGTCTGAGCAAGCGCACGCGCTCAGACCGACGTTCGCCCCAACACAACTTACGAGATCGTAATCGTGCCCGCGTCCGTGTTCTGTTGCGCGGTAACGGTCTCGCTGTCTTCGCTTCCCGTTTCGGCCGCGCCTCCGCCGGAAGGCGTGAACGTCACGCTCACCGTGTAGGAACCGGGCATCACACCCCAAAACTTGAACGTTCCATCCGCCAAGGTCAACACCGTTGGATCCGTATCCGAAGGCGCTTGTCCCGTCGGCGTCAAAGTGACAACCGCGCCCTGCACGGGACCACCCGAATCGGTAACCGTTCCCGTCACCGTGCCGGAAAGAACTTGCACCGTTCCGCGCACAACTGGCTTAAGCGTGTACGAACCGTTCCCCGTTTTGTTAAACGACTTGTTTACGTCGAAGTCGAGCAGCAAATCGGTGACGTCGTTCGCACTGATATCGTAATCGACCAACACTTTCAATCCCGTTTGCGCGCCGCTCGGGATCGTAACATCATGAGTGCCGGTGGAATCCGTAATCGTTGCGCTCGTGATGAAAAGACGAACTTGCGTGTAGTGTCCCGTGGGAAGAGTCATCGTTCCAAGAGGACTCGTCGTCGTCGCGAGATTCAGCAAGTTACCGCTGAACGCGGGTGATGACGAGCTAAGCGTCTGCCACTGACCATCGACATTCGCCTGCACATGATCGATCGTCACGTCGACTGATGAAACGGTTGGATCGGGAGCATCCGCCAAACTCATGCTGAGCGTTCCGCTACCGGACGACACGCTTCCGCCGCCGCCACCACCACATCCAATCGTCGCAACGCCAAGAGTCAAGGCGGACGCGACTGAGAACAATTGAGCCAGAGTTCTTCGCATTCGATTGCTTCTCCTATGAATAGAAAGACTGGGGTTTTATTACCGCCTGTTGGACGAAAATCGACCCTGCAAGTTGCCGAGTTCGCCCAGAACCCGTCCATTTGCCAGCCTGCAGAGGTAAAACACTCCCCCTCTGGATTCCGGAGGGGGTCAGTGAACGAGACAAGCCTGCGACGTCGATGTGAACTGGGGGGAGGTGAACAACATTGTCCGCTCCGCGCTAAAGTCCAAAACGACAAACCGCCAGCTGCGCCTGCGCCTCACTCGCCCGCCTTCCCCCAGCGAACCTCTGCGACCTTTCCGACCTCAGCGTGCCAATCCGGGATTGGCTCATCGCAAAACATCGAGGTAGCGTCGGCCAACGTTGTGTCCCGCTGTGTCGCCGTGTCGTTGTGGTGATCCCCCGGGTCCGAAAACCACGAAAACCCCAAATCTTCCGGCTATTTACGATTTACCACTTACCATTTACTCCCCCTTGAAGTACGATTGACAAATGATCGCCCAGGCGCATTCCGCCACCCTCCTGGGCATCGACGCCCTCCCCATCGTCGTCGAGGTCGACCAACGCACTTACACCGGAGGCGAAGGCGAAAGCACCGTCACCATGGTCGGCCTTGCCGACAAAGCCGTTCAAGAATCGCAGGTCCGCGTAAGACAAGCGATTAGCAACACAGAAGACCTAAAATTTCCCTTCAATAAAATAATCGTCAACCTCGCTCCCGGCGACATCCGCAAAGAAGGGCCGTTCCTCGATCTCCCCATCGCCATCGCAATTCTTGCCGCGAACGGTCACATCGCGCTTGAAGAATTGGAAGGCACTCTCATCCTCGGCGAACTCGGTCTCGATGGCGCGCTACGAAAAATCGATGGCGCCGTCAGCGTTGTTCTCATGGCCGTCGAAAAAGGATTCACGCGCGTCATCCTTCCCGCCCAAAACGCACATGAAGCCGCCATCACTCCCAACGTCGAGATCTTCGGCGTGCGTACCCTTTTAGAAGCGGTCGAACTCCTCAACGGTGCGCCCCACGAACCCATCCGCTACGTCGACACTCCCGAATCTCGACTCCCCGAATACGGCGTCGACTACTCCGACGTGAAGGGCCAACGCACCGCCATCCGCGCGCTCGAAATCGCCGCCGCCGGAGGACACAACGTCCTCATGGTCGGCCCGCCCGGCTCCGGAAAAACCATGCTCGCGCGCCGCCTTCCGACCATCTTGCCCGCGCTCAGTTTGGAAGAGGCGATCCAGGTCACCCGCATCTATTCCGCATCGGGAAAGAAGGGCGACCGCATGGGTCTCATTTGGGAACGACCGTTCCGATCTCCTCATCATTCCGCGTCGCACGCCGCGATTGTCGGCGGCGGAAAGAATCCAAAGCCCGGCGAAATTTCTCTCTCTCATCACGGCGTTCTTTTCATGGATGAGATGCCCGAGTTCGACCGCCAAGTTTTGGAAGCACTTCGTCAACCACTCGAAGACGGAGTCGTAACCGTGTCTCGCGTGCAAGCGTCGATCACCTTTCCCGCCGAAACAATTCTCATCGGTGCGATGAACCCCTGCCCATGCGGATTCCGCGGACTCCCTGAACAGAAGTGCGTTTCTTCACCAACGCAATGCATCAAATACGCGGGCAAGATTTCCGGACCACTGATGGACCGCATCGACTTGCACATCGAAGTGCCACGGCTTAAACCGGACGAACTCTTAGGCGCATCTTCTGGCGAATGCTCCGACGCGATTCGCGAACGAGTGATGTCGGCCCGCGAACGACAACATTCCCGACTCGGAAATCATAAGGTGAACGCGAAGATGCAACCGCGCGAAATCCGCGAACTGATTGTTCTGAACGAAGAGTGCACCGACTTCATGCGCAACGTGACCAACCGCATGAACATCTCCGCCCGCGTCTTCGACCGAATCCTAAAAGTCGCGCGAACGATTGCCGACCTAGCCGACGCCCCCGAAGTCACCAAAGCCCATCTAGCAGAAGCCACCCAGTATCGGGAGAGAACGTGAATGCGTACCCAACGATTACTCGCTCACACAAAGCACTTCGAGCCTCTCATCAATATCCGCGACCAGTTCTGAGCCCATATGTTTCCCCGGGTCAACACCCGCTTTTGCCTGCGCAAACGCCCTGACTACTGTTTGATGAGTTCGCGAAAACCACTGCGTGCGACCCGGGACCTTACCTTTCCCTTCCAAAATTTCTTGCCTCGCTTGAAAGTAGTCAGCGATTCCGAAGAGCGCCGTTAGTGCGTATCCTTGATTGGCTTCGTGGCCCCGAGGGAGGGCCATAAAGTATTGTTGCAACGTCTCATTCCAGGATGCAGACGACTTAGGTGACTTATCTCTATCGAGAAGCACTTCCCATAGAAATCCTACTTCTAGCGATGCAACATCTAAAATCATCCTTAGACACAAAAGCCGCCAAAACTCAGAATGCTTGCTCGGCGAACTGATACGGGCCTGTCTCTCGGAATGACCATATTTTGCTCTCTCTATGCATCCCTTCCAAAACCCGAACCTAGTTCCAATGATCTCCAAGTAAGAAGCACCCATGGGCATAATTGTATAGCTGCTCGAGCGAGGGTCTGCTCCGTACAATCCAAAACGCTCATTGCAAGATTCAGCGTATGCTGCTGCATCTTCATCTCCGCATACGCGCACTAGCGACGAAGCTATCTGATCCTCGGAATAACCAAGACCATACAATGGACTAGCAATTTCTCCAAACTGCGCGACACCCTGTAAGCCGGTGCTGTTTGGAAATTTTCTTGTCGCATTGTGGATACTAGATAGAACCAGCCGGTCGACTAATGCACGCTTTGCTCCTTGGGACAGAAAAGTCGTGTGCCATACCACGGGATCGCAGACTGCCATCAGATCGTTCCTTCTATTTGCTGATAACTTACAGCCTGACAAGGCATGTGCGCCGCTGTAGCCGATCTGCTCATAAAGGAACGAGGCCGAGGCATGAGTTCTCTCTTTGCCATCCCCGCCCTTCGCATTTCTGGAGCCCGCCGTAAACGGTTTTCGCCCCTCGTCTATGCGAGCCTCGATGACGTTCCCTAGAATGGCTCCCAAATACCTCAAGTTGTAGTTGGCAATACCTGCGACAGATTTCAGAACAACGTCATCATCGACCATCTGGCGACATTCTTTGGCAATCATTTCAAATGCTGGACCGTCATCGGCACTGAGCAGGGCAATCCTCTTCGCTACGATCCTCTGGGCAAGCTGAAAGAACCTATTCAATGAAATATCAAGATTCCCGGGAATATGTAACGTCTCCACAGGAATCGCGCCCAAGCTGATCTTTTGAGACTGCCACAATTCTCTAGGTCGTTCATCAGAGAGACTGCTTTGTATTGCGTTACCTTCATCGGAATCCTTACCAAGGGCACGCACCGATGTGTATCGCATAGTTAGAATAATCCGACCGCATGGTGCTAGCTGTTCGGGCAAGTCCAACAACGCCTCTCTCATTTCCTGAATCGCTTCGAACACACGTGCATTTTCAATGTTGTCAAGGAAGAGGTGGACATACTTCGTATGATTGTTGGTCTTCCAAATGCTCAGTGCTTGAAGCAGGCACCTTATCTCACGGGTACCACCAAGCGTGTCGAGATTCTTTTGCAGCCCAGCATCACCGCTTTCGTAGACGTCCCAAAGCCATCCTACAAAGGGTCTGCCCGAGCTGCTTCGACGATGGCGCGTTGCTATTTCGTTGTACACCTTGAGCAAAGGATCACGCATTTGCGGAAGGAATGTCTTGTGCGAACCTGCGTAGGCAAGAACTTTCAGCCATATATCATCGAAACTTGGACTGCTTTCAGTTAAGACTCCCCTTGTCGTATCCACAATTTCCCGTGCGAGCAAAGTTGGCAATTCTGCAAAGTCAGCGCTGTCCGCACCCTCCCTGATAAATGGCACCCGCACGAAGGGATACTGTTTCTTCGATTCAATTTGCCGTAGGAGCGAAGTAATGAAGGTTGTCTTTCCAACGCCAGCACGACCTAGGGCCAATACCGCGATCATCGAATGTTGCTCCAAAATACTAAGCAACTCACTTTCCAGATCCTCGAGAGACGTGTAGTACGCGGTCAGGAAATCGTCCGCTGGCAACACATCTGTCGTCTCAGGCGCGTGCAAATCGAGGGTCCTACTCAGGTGCTTCTTCAGCGGGTGAAGCGCTCGCAGTTGCTCATCCTTTGTGAAACTGGCTGCTGCCATTTTATTCTTCTCCTTCGCCAGCGAGAAGTTCTGAGATGCGACGCGATTGCCAGGCCTTACTTACCTTTGTTGAGCCCTCCATCGTGCGCCTCGCGGCCGCATAAAACTTGGATATCCCTGACCCTGCTTGTGGTGCAGGCGAACTTTCATCCGAAATGGGGCCCACAACAAAAGCGCGACCCATTTTGAATCTCGCGGCATCTTCCAATTGTTCTAGCTGTCTAGGCGTGAGACCCAAGGTGGGCGCTGCTGCTTCCAGCGCTCTCGGACTCCCCACCCGCATCACAATCTTGTTTTGACATTCAGACGCAACCAAAGGATCGAGCTTGTCAGGTCTCTGTGAGATAAGAAATAGGAAGAGGCCGTATTTCCTTCCTTCGGCAGCGACCCTGCGAATGTTCTCCCTTATTGAAACCAAAGGGCTGCCGGGTTCTAAATCTCGTGGCGTCAAATTGTGGGCTTCATCGATGACCAGGATCGTTGGATGCGGGATATAACCGCTTGCGTACATACCCTCGTGAAGACTCCACAACTGATTAAGAACATATTGAATCGCCGTGTATTGAAGGTCTTTTAGACTTGGCTTGTCCACAACGTAAATGGATGGGTCATGGAAGAGATTCTGATCCTCCTCCGTGAGAAGCAACTTATCTCTACTCCTCCTAATAGCGTAAGCCAAATTGTTTATGGCAGTTGTGCCCGTTAACTGCCTTAGGTATTCAATATCATCAAGACTTGTCTGGTTTTGGTCTCGCAGTTCCGCAAATGCCTCAAGCGTCACGTCCTCGCTCCTGAGTTTTCCCTGCCAAAAGTTCATGTAGAGCTGGTTCTCGTTGCGAAACTGTGCGCTATTCGATTCAACACTCAAAGAAAAATCTCTAACCTTCGTGAGCAGGTCTTCAATTGAAGGTCGCAGCATAGAGGAGTTCGCCGCCCAGTTCCGACACATATACTTAGACAACTCCACGATTAGTGAGTGACCGTAAGTGATTTCCGCCGCACGTCTATCGTTCGATGGGTCAAGAAAGAGTCGTGAATCCAGGGCGGCGATCGGTATACGTAAACTTTCAGACACGTGCGCCTTGGGAATTGAATTCCACAGTTTTGTGAACTCCGTAGCGTCCCTTTCGGTCGGCAAGATACCAATCCCGCGAACAACATCGTAGTGAGCGTTTGAATAGATGCTTGGGTTGACATCGTCAAGGTGAATGTAATCCGAATTGGGATCAATCACAACAACACGAGCTTGGGTTTTTATTCCAAGCTCCTCAATAAGGCGCCCCACCAAGAACGACTTTCCCGAACCTGACTGAGCGAACAATATCGAGTGGTATTCAAAAGCACGAGCCCTCACGCTGAATAACCCCTCTTCCAATCTCGGAAGGTCCTTGCCTTTTTCCGGCAGCCACTCTATGGGATGATTGTCTTCATTCATCTGCCATCCCAAAACCAAATCGATACTCACAATAACTATCGTACCATTATTATATTTGCGGGACACAGCTACTCTCCTCGCTAAGCTCGCCCGAATGAGAGGGTTCGCGAATCCAACGAACAAACTCGCGTAAGCCCCCTACAGAATCACGCCGGAAGGGGTGAATCAGTGAGCGAGGTTGGAGCAGACCTTCGGAACAAAGTGGAAGAGGAACTGATTCCACCAAAACTTCGCCACCCGTCTTCCCATCCGAAGGGCCGCAGAAAAGAAAAAGTACGCCCCCTGCCGGCAACTCTCGAGGATTACTTGACAGGGCTGCTAGTTTGTATAGAAATTCTTGCCAACTGAGAACCATGCTACACCTCGCGATAACCATCCCGAAGGGATGGCAGCGATTAGCCGGTGCGTCGTAGCAAATTCGCCGTAGTCCGCGAAGGCGAATCGCGAAGACCACCGGTTTACACGTGCGTATGACCCGACCCTGAAGGGGTCGCAGAAACAATGCCGCAAGAAAAGCAACCCCAAAACCTAAACGTGCAAATCGCCGCTCGATACATGAATCGAAAAGTCGGCAACCGCACGGAACCCGATCTTCTCATACAAACTCCGCGCCATCGCAGACGAATGCAGCATCCCTAATCTGTGTCCGCGCTCACGCGCGTAATGCAAAGCGTGCAAAGTCAGAACGCGAGCCAAACCACGACCACGAGCCGCCGGCTTTGTCGCCACCCCGTGAATCCCCGCCGACCCATCGATCATGTTGAGCAGCACCTTGCATACCGGTTCTCCGTCCTCATATGCCGCCCAAGCCCGATACGGCGACGAGGGATCGCCAAGACCGAACGATAACGTGATCCCGAAGTGAACATCGCGATCATTCTCCGGCACATCCCATCGCTCAACGATCATCTCCTGAATCGGCCTTAATTGATCCGGCGAATTCACTTCACGAATTTCAAATCCGAAAGGACACTCCTCGCGCGTCGGCAGATCGGCAAGATCCATCGTCATACCCGGCAAAGTCTCTGCGAGTTTCACTCCCCGTTCCTCCAGAATTCTTGGCAAATCCCTCGGAGTGGCCGACGGATGCACCACCCAGAAGAACGGCACATTCCGCAAACGAAAATGCGAAACGATTCGATCCACAACAACCGGCGCGTCTTCTGCCAAATGCGCGCGGATCACGCCGTTGTAAGGAAGATTCGTCAGAGGCGTCTCAAACCAAACCACGTCGCTTTCGTCGTGCAATTGGCATCCGGGACCGCGACCGAACTGGGAATACACCGCCCAGAAATTCTCTTCGGTCGCCCGAACCTTCTGCTGGAGCAATTCCTCCGTGCTTCCCGAATCCATGACGATCATTATTCCCGTTCAAATAGGGAAGGGCCACAAAGAACTCGTCGCCCAGAAACAACCCGAAACCACCCTCCCAAGCCCGCCAAAAGGGTTGTCGCCTAGACCATCCGTAGGGATGGCAGCGATTGGCCGGTGTGTCGTAGCGAATTCGCCGTAGTCCCCGAAGGCGAATTGCGTAGGCCACCGGATCGATCACACCACACAACCCACCCTGAAGGGGTGGCAGCAGTCAAGACGCCCAACGTCACAAACCGAAGTTCTAAACTGGCATGAGCATGTCCGCGAAGATTGTCGAATGCGATCCAACTGCCTCGGCAAAATCCGTCGCCGACATGCTCGGTCTCCAAGAGTTCCGCGCCGCGATGATCCTTGCCGGCAGCGCGCAATTGCACTCCCAAGCACACGAAGAAAAGGCTCGCTCGATCATAGAAATGATCTTCGAAGTCTCGAAAGATAGCGACAGCATCTGCATCCTCGACGGCGGAATCGACACCGGCATCATGGCGATGGCGGCGCACGCACGAGCAAAGGCAAAATCGAACGTCCCACTCATCGGCGTTGCTCCAAAGGGAGTTCTCACGGATGATCCTAACGCACCGCGCCTTCAACAAGACCATTCTCACCTGATAGTTGTCCGAGGAGAAACTTGGGGGTCGGAAACGCAAACCCTTATCGACTTGAGTAAAGAGTTTGGCAAAGGCTCCACCATTCTGATCCTCCTGGGAGGAGGTGAGAACGCAACGGTTGAAGTCGTCACCGCAATAAGAAGTGGCATTCCGGTTTATGCAGTTGAAGGCACGGGCGGGATAGCCGAAGATCTGGCTCTGAGGCGTCATCCTCAGACGAACGCAGCACACCTTATCAAAAAGGATTGGCTGCAAACCATGGTCCACGCGATCGAAGCGAGCGAAGCTCCTCGCGACCTGGCAGTACTGCTCTCCCAGCTCAGCAGTCGCTGATGACGGCGCACGATGCACTGCCCAACATCCTCTGCAACGATCGCCCTATCTACAAAATTCTCCGCCGAGAAAAAAAGTGTCGAAGCGACGAGAAAATGCGAGTTCTTCACACTCGAAAACCTCTAAACATGCGAGTCCTGCAATCTATTCGCTGTATGCCCCAGCAAACCGCGCAATCCGGCTATTTGAAGCCCTTTACATAAATCAGCGGGGTCGACGGCCCTTGAGCCGCGGACCGTATCAAGTTCACCGTGGTCAAGCGAGCTTCCTCGTTTGTTAGGACATGCGGCAACTGAGTAGCAACCACAATGCCGCGATAGAAAGTGACCGCGACTCTAACTTCTCCAATCGTCATGATGGAAACTTGGGCGGAGTCCAGGTCAACTTCTTTCATGTCGTCTGACGAAAGGGCCCTGTCGCCGAACACAAACAACTTGCCCGCCATCGGAACGCCATCATGAGAGAGTATCGCCTTCAACTTGTTGAGAGTGCGCTCCTCATAGACCCTTCGCGCTACGTCGCCCACGGAACTGGCCGAATACGCGGACGATGGGTGCTCAGAGATCGCCCAACCAGCCGAATACGTGACCGTGTCATCGTAATCTGCCGAGTACATCATCGTCGCTAAGCCCAGCGTTGACAAGTCATGATGCACGGTGACATGCGAGAGGGTTAAGGGGTTGTCAAGATAATGTTCCATTGACGCAACCGCTCCGCTTTGTGGGCGAGTAGCTAATAAGTAAAGGTTCTTGACATCGCCTTCGACGGAATCCATTTTTGTCCAAATTATCTTGTCTCGTTCAGCCGCATAAACCTCCGTACATTGGTCGCCAACCATCTTAAAGCGCAACACCACAATATCAGGATCGCGGTGCTCATCGCCAACGATCTGTTTTCGAAATACGGTGTTGTTCACCAAATTCGGAGAAGCAATCAACTGCCTGCGTAGAGCAGACAAGTAGTCGCCAGCGAGCACGACTTCCACAAATGTCGGGGCCTGGGCGCCTCGAGAACCGGCTACGATCAATACCCCTAATGAGCAAATGGATATGGCGCTCAAAGCTTTTGCAAGTTTCACTTCGTCCCTCCAAAATCAAGATCAATCGATCGGGGCCAAAACGGGTTTATCGAGAACTCGTTGTTTAGCGTCGTGTCCTTTACTAGGACCTTAAGATGGATAACATTGTGTGTTTCGGCAAGGCCGAGCATCACCCCTTTCGGATTTCCGAACTCATCCGGCACGATGTAAAGTTGCTTCGTCTCATCCGACCTCGCCTCCAGGTCATTTGCGCGAAAACTATTGGGCTGAACATTGCCGAATGGAATGAAAATGTATGGTGCCGGCCACAAAAAATAAACAATCCCAACGAAGAAAGCGAATAGAACCGCAGGCCCACCAATATGGGCTACGACTTTTAAAGCATCGCCCTTTTTGATATCGACGTCAAGCGAACTCGGAGCATCAAACAGTAACCCGAAACCGACAGCCATCAAGAGCCCTCCACTGAGGGCGAAGCCTAAGGAAGCCTGAGAGTTTCCGACTTTCAAATTTCCGAGCGCTAACCGAATAAAAAGCATCACTGCTATTGCAATGCAAACGCCTCCTAAGAATCGGAGGGCGAGTTGAACCTTTGTGTTAGGAGGACTTCCGCCGCCAGAACCTGCGGAGGCGGCTGGACCGACCGCCGCTCCGGAAGGTTGAGGATCCCCTGGACTCGCGTTTGGCGTACCTACGTCTGTCATCAAGTACTATGATATCACATCCGGTTGACTGTGCTTCACACGCAGCAGGACGATTCGAGTTCTGCGCGATGGAAAGATTTCGTAGCAGAGCCTAGGGTGCGAAGCAACCCTAGGAAAGAACCTATCAACGTCCATACCAAGCGCGACCGCGCCCCCGAAGGGCCAATCCGATCTACTGTCGGAGCATAGCTGCGATCTGTTGAATCCTGCATGCGTCCAAACCGCGCCACTAATAAACTTCGCGGACCGAATCCGCATTCAGATCAGATGTCGCATTGGTGCTGGGCCATCGACCTAAATCGACGGCCCCGCACAACACCATTCACTTCCGACGCATCTTCCGCGCCCCCTTCGATGGACGCGGAGGCCGCATCAACTCCACGATCCGCTGATCAGCGAGCTTCTTGATCGCCTGCAAATTCGAGATCTCCACATCTCGACCAACCGCAGGATCAAGCGCTCGAGCCGTATCCGCCAAGTCCTCCAACATTATCATCTGCGCATAGACCGGGAACATGTAATCCAGACAAATGTGAAGCCGAGGAATGTACCAACGGCAATGCGGCGGCCGGGGTGGATTCGGAGGGCACTCGCAACAATCTCCATCTTCGACTTTGATTGCCTTAAACACGCCCGGATCAATACCAAGTGGTCGATAAGCGAGATCGAACTTGTGTCCGATCGGATCGTATTTGAAAACCTCCGAACTACCTTCCGTGATGTAGAGCGCGCCCGTGCTTTGACTAAATGACAAGCCACCTGACTCCTTGCCCATGTCAAACCACTTCACAAAGTCGAACGGAGGACTGATACTCACCCCGGTAAACAAGGGATAAAGGCTGCGATCAATTCGATAGATCGCCGTTTTATCGTCTTGTCCCGGCTCCCGGTGAACA
>Ga0207704_10001027_pt1 | contig 12401 bp, 13 predicted proteins | sample KBSMisM12_FD_184308 | JGI IMG/M metagenome (GOLD analysis project Ga0207704, IMG submission 184308) | Miscanthus rhizosphere microbial communities from Kellogg Biological Station, Michigan, USA - KBS Miscanthus M1-2 (SPAdes) (version 2) | ecosystem: Host-associated > Plants > Roots >...
GGTCGAACACCATCACTGCCCGGTCGGCGCTGGTATACGCGGGCCAGCCCTCACCCGGCACCCCCGTGCGGGAGAACGCGCGCCAACGGGACTGCACGTCGTCGCTGACCCGCAACGCCGAGCGCCTGTCGACCGCGGCAGTCAGCAGCCTGCCGAACTTGGTGCGGTACACGTCGAACACTGCCAACAGCTCGGTGGCATGCGTGGCACCCAGGCCCGACCAGCGCAGCGTGCGCGGCGCGTAGTCGTACCGGTACAGGTAGGTCGGGGCGTGGAGGCTGTGCGCCTCGGCGATCTGCCATGCGGCTGACCCGAACGCAAAGTCGCCGCCGAACTGGATGCAGGCCACAGGGTCCGGGTAGCCGGGATACGCGGCGGTAATGCGTTCGCGCTCACCGGGTTCCGCCCCCGCCAGCAGCCGTTCGATCATCGGCTCGGTCATAGGTAGGAGCTTGAGGAAACGGCCGAACAGCCGGGCCTCCTCGGCGTTGGTGCCGATGATCAGCGGCACACGGTGCGCGGCGCCGCTGCGCATCGCCTCAACCGGCTCCAGCGGCAGATAGTCCGTGCTCTGGGTGGGGCCTGCCGCAAACGCGCCGATCATCTCGCGCTGGCCTTGCCGCACCAGCCGGTCGAAGGCGTCGATGAGCTCGGCCGGGCGTGCCGTCATCACGGCGTTGGCGCCGTCCTCCTTGCGTGCGCCGAGCAGCGCGGCAAACCTTGTTGCGTACTCGGCCGCGATCTCCGGAGTGCGAACCATTCCGGCCGCGGGCGACTCCGAAATCACTTGGGCGAACAGGCCTTTGGCGGCAGGCACGGCCAACAGCGTGGCGACGGCGTGCGCACCAGCGCTCTCGCCGAAAATCGTGACGTTATCGGGGTCACCGCCGAACACCGCGATGTTGTCGCGCACCCACCGCAGCGCCATCACCAGATCGCGCAGGAACAAGTTGTCGTCGAAAGTGATGTGATCGTTGGACAACGAGGACAGATCCAGGCAGCCCAGGGGACCCAGCCGGTAGTTCACCGAGACATAGACACAGCCCTTGCGCGCGAGCGCTGCGCCGTCGTAGATCGGCGTCGCCGAGCTGCCCATGAAGTACCCGCCGCCGTGAATGAACACCATCACGGGCAGCGGGTGGTCGGCAGCGCGTTTGGGCGCGACGACATTGAGTGTCAGGCAGTCCTCGCCCATCGGCTGGTATTTGCCGGGTGCGAGGATCGTGTACATGCGGTGCTGCGGCGCGCAATAGCCGAATCCGTGGCAGTACCGCACGCCCGGCCACGGCTCTACAGGCTGAGGGGCCCGCAGCCTCAGCGGACCCACCGGCGGTCGCGCGTACGGAATCGACCGCCATCGATTCACGCCGTCGCGGGTGAACCCTTCGACCGTGCCCGATGCGGTGGTTGCGCGGACGACATGTTCGTGCATGACCCGACGTTATCGAAAGAGCCTCGTCGCCGCGCCTGGCAAGTGATCGCGTGTCGGCCCGCTAGCCTTGGCCGTTATGCGGATTGCTGCCTTGATTGCGGCGTCTGTGCTGGTGGCGGGGTGTTCACAGTCGGTCGGCGGGGATGCCCAGCGTTCGACGCCGTCGTTGACGGTGCCGCCGGGCACCACGCGCGCCGCACCATCGACGACGTCGCTTGCCTCGACGCCCCCTGCCCGACCGCCCGGCCCCGGCGCGCCGATCGGCGACGTCGTCACCTGGGTCCAAGCGGGCGCGCCTGCCGACGCGAGTCGGTATCACTCCGCGTCACGTGACGGCGCAGCGACAGACCTTGGTGAGGACGTCGCATTCGTCACGCCGTCAGGCAAGGCGAACTGCATGACCGACTCGAAATCCAGCGCGGGTGCGCTGGCCTGCCTGGTGGACCTGAAGAATCCGCCGCCGCGGCCCGAGGACGCGTACGGCGAGTGGAAGGGCGGCTGGATCGACTACGACGGCATGAGCCTGCGCGTCGGTTCGGTGCACGGTGACCCTGGCCGCTTCGCTGCAGGCTCGGGGCCGGAACTGCCGTACGGTCAGTCGCTGGCGTTCGGCGACTACCGCTGCCGCAGCGACCAGGCCGGCTTGGTCTGCGTCAACTACGCGCACCAGTCCGCGGCTAGGTTCAGCGACGCGGGCGTGCAACCGTTCGGATGCCTGCAACCGGCCACCGCGCCACCACAGGTCGGTGAGATGTTCAGCTGCTGAGCACGGCGTCGTGCGCCGGATAGGCATGCACGATCACCGAGCCGAGCTTCGGAATGGCATGGGCCAGTTCGTGTTCGGCACCGTGGGCCACCGTGTGCGCGTCGGCAAGGCTCAGTGACGGGTCGACGTCGAGTTCGGCATCTGCCTCGAGTTGATGACCGACCCAGCGCATCCTGACCCGTCGAACCGCGCGCACCCCCGGCCGGGCGGCCAGCACCGCGACAGCGTTGTCGACAAGGTCGGGATCGACGCGGTCCAAAAGCCTGCCGAACACATCGCGGGCAGCGAAGACCAACACGACGCCGATGGCGCATGCGATCACCAGACCGACGATCGGGTCGGCGGCCGGAAACCCCAGCGCCGCACCAATGGCTCCCGCGACAACGGCCAACGACGTCAAACCGTCCGCACGCGCGTGCATTCCGTCGGCCCGCAAGACGGCCGACCCGATGCGGTTGCCCACCCGAATGCGGTACAGGGCCACCATTTCGTTGCCGAGGAACCCGACGACACCGGCCGCGGCGACCCAGGCCAAATGGGTCAGCGGGACGGGATCGATGAGCCGTCGAACGGCCTCGACGGCGGCTACCAACGCGGAGATCGCGATCATCGCCACGACGAACAACCCCGCCAGATCCTCAACTCGCCCAAAGCCGTATGTGTACCGACGGGTGGCCGCCCGTCGGCTCATCGCGAAAGCGATCCACAGTGGCACCGCGGTCAACGCGTCGGAGAAGTTGTGCACGGTGTCGGCGAACAATCCGACCGACCCCGACGCCGCGACGATCGCGAGCTGAGCCACAGCCGTGAGGCCCAACACGACCAAACTGATCTTGACGGCCTGGATGCCTGCGGCGCTGTCGCGCAGAGCGTCGTCGGCGCTGTGAGCGTGGTCGTGGCTGTGATGACCGTGGCCGAGCCACGAAAGATGTGCTGAGCCCATCAGCGCGTCGCCTCCTCATGCAGCGCCCTCAGCTCCGCGTCGTCGAGGTGGTGCGCGGGCACGCCACCTGCGGCGTGCTCGGCGTTGTACACCGCGTCGGTGAGGAGCTGGCGGACGTGTTCGTTCTCCAGCCGGTAGAACACCTGAGTGCCCTCCCGCCGGGTGCGCACGAGCCGCGCCATCCGCAGCTTGGCCAGGTGTTGCGACACCGACGGCCCCGGCTTGCCCACCCGCTCGACGAGTTCGTTGACCGACAGCTCCCGGTCGGCGAGCGCCCACAGCAGCTGTACGCGGGTCGAGTCGGACAGCATCCGGAACACCTCGGCGACGAGGTCGGCTTGTTCGTCGGACAACCGGCGTCCGCAGACCTGCCTATCTGCATTCATACGCAGATAATAGCAATTGGTTCAGGCCGGCCTGGCGTTCTCCCGTGCGCGGGCGGGATAGATCTGCGTCATGCTGATCGCCCCGATGATCACGACGACAGGGATCACGGCCTTGGTCCAGTCGACGGTGAAGGGCGCCTCGACGGCGACGTATCCCAGCACGGCGATCAGCGCGAAGACCAGCGCCCACATCAGCGTCAGTACCTGGTTGGTGCGACGGAACGCCGCCTTCTCCCAATCCCGTTGCGGCCCGGATTCAGGCGCGTACTGCGCGGTGAAGGGCGTGAAGGCCAGGGACCCCAGCGACATCGCCGCCAGCGCGCCGCTGGACAGTGTGGTCGCATGGGTGTCCATCCAGTCGCGGTCCTCGGCCCCGACGACCATGCCTGCGATGGTGACCGCCACGAAGAAGACGACGGTGATCACCTCGAGCAGGCGGGGTCCGCCGCGGCCCGCCGACACCCCGAGAGTCAGCGCCGCGATCACCGCGCATATCGCGCCGAACATCCAGGTGCTGGGTCCGTCGGCGACCACCCAATAGATGATCCACGGCGCGAACCCGATGAACGGGCTGCGCTCGAACCATTCGTCCACACCTCAGCTTTACCCACTGCACCGGGCGAGCAGACGCAATAGCAGCCAACACGCCGCGAAAATTGGGAACTTTGCGTCTGCTCGCGGACTATGCGACGCCCTTCTGCTTCAACAGGGGCAGCACGCCCTCTGCGAACCAGTACGCCTCCTCCAGATGCGGGTAGCCCGACAGGATGAACTCGTCGAACCCCACCGAGTGGTACTCGTAGATCAGGTTCGCGACCTCCTCGTGGCTGCCGACCAACGCCGTGCCCGCACCTCCGCGGACCAGCCCGACGCCTGCCCACAGGTTTGGATAGATCTCGAGTCGATCCATCCGGCCGCCGTGCAGGGCGGTCATTCGCCGCTGGCCTTCGGATTCCGACTTGGCGTGCAGCTCAGTGGCTTTCGCTATCTGGTCCGGCGTCAGCTCGGCCAGCAGCTCGTCAGCCACCGCCCACGCCGCCGCCGACGTGTCTCGGCTGATGGTGTGCAACCGGATGCCGAAGCGCACGTCGCGGCCACGCTCCTCGGCGAGCTTGCGTACCTTCTCGATCTTGGCCGCCGCCGCCTGCGGGGGCTCGCCCCACGTCAGATAGACGTCGACATACTGCGCGGCGATCGGTAGCGCCGCAGCCGACGATCCGCCGAAGTAGATCTGCGGCAACGGATCCGGTGGTGCCGATACCCGGGCATCGGCGACCTTGTAGTACTTGCCCTCGAAGTCCAGGGAGTCCTGGCGCCACAGCGAGTTCACGATGTGCAGGAACTCCCCCGTGCGGGCGTACCGCTCGTCGTGGCTGAGCCAGTCGCCGAACCGGCGCTGCTCGAGATCGTCTCCTCCGCTGACGATGTTGAGCAGCACTCGGCCCTCCGAGAACCGCTGCAGCGTCGCGGTCTGCTGCGCGGCGAGCGTCGGCGGCACCAGGCCTGGCCGGAATGCGACGAGGAACTTCAGCCGCTCGGTTTCGGCCAGCAGCGCCGAGGCGGTCAACCAGGCGTCCTCACACCAGGTTCCGGTCGGCGTGAGCACCCCTTCGTAACCGAGCCGATCGGCGGCGCGGGCGACCTCGGCCAGATATCGACGGCTCGGCCCGCGGTAGTTCGCGGGCACGATGTGATGCGACGACGCGTGCGATGCGCCGACGATCGACCGGCTGTCGCCGTTGGTGGGCAGGAACCAGAAGAACTTCGCCGGCGTAGCCGGCGATTCGGACTGAGCAGACATGCGGCCTTCCTCAATTGGTGCTGACGAACAGGGCTCGAAGCGCGTCGTTGTAGCGACGATCCACCCAGTTGTCGAACTTCGGTGCGGGGGAAGCGATCTGGCCCGAGGCCGCGAACAGGTCGGCCAGCTTCTGCTCGGATGCGACGATATCGTCGTCCAGCTCGGTCGGCAGCCGCAGGCTTCGTCCCTGCACGACCGCTGCGACCTTCGGATCGAGGCCCACCGCGGCGGCGTAGCTGTCCGCCCACTGTTGGGGGTGGTCCTGCGCCCAGCGCACCGCCTTTTCGAAGCGCACCAGCAGGTCCTGTAGCGCGGTGTTCCGCTTCGGGTCCGCCAGCGCCTGATCCGACGCGACGCCGAACCAGTAGCCGTTCGTGACACCCTTGGCCTGCGCGATGCTGCGCACCGGCAGCTGCGCCTCGGCTTGTGCGGTGTACGGATCCCAGATCGCCCACGCGTCGGCCTGGTGTTGGGTGAACGCGGACAGCGCGTCGGCGGGTTGGAGGAACACCAGCTTCACATCGGATGTCGTCAGCCCAGCCTTGTCGAGTTGGCCGAGGATATTGCCGTGTCCGGAGCTGCCCTTGCCCACGGCGATCGTCTTGCCCCGCAAGTCGGCCACCGTCTTGATCGGCGAATCCGCGTGCACCAGGATCTGGTCGCCCGTACCGCCGCCGTCGTAGGCCGACACCACCTTGACCTTCGCGTTGGACGCGGCGCCGAAGATCGGCGGCGTGTTACCGGTGATCGCGAAGTCTATCTTGCCTGCCGTCGCCGCCTCGACCTGCGGTGGACCCGACGTGAACGTCGAGAACACCACCCGGTACGGCAGGTTGTCCAGCGCGCCGGCGGCCCGCAGCAGCGCCTCGGTATTGCCCTTCTGATCGCCGACTTGCAGTGTGACACCGGCTAATTCGGACAGGGCCACGGTTGCCGGGGCTTGTGTGGCACCCGAGTTGTCCGTGCGTGACACGCAGCCGGCCAGCAATGCGACCACGGCTATCAGGACAGCGACCAATCGTGCGTTGGACATGAATTGCCTCTTTCAGATCGACACACCGAGCTTGTCGAGCAGCTCGGCGCGGTAACGCTCAGTGTGTACGCCCGGTGCGTGGCGCGGTTCGTCGATGGTCAGTGTGTGGATCACGCGGCCTGCCTCCAGGACGAGCACGCGGTCGGCAAGCGCAACCGCCTCGTCCACGTCGTGCGTCACGAGCAGCACACCGAAGCCGTGTTCGCGCCACAGGTCGAGCAGCAACCCGCGCATGCTCAGGCGGGTCAGTGCGTCCAGCGCGCCGAAGGGCTCGTCGAGCAGCAGTAGCTCGGGCTCAGCCACCAGCGCGCGAGCCAGCGAAACCCGTTGCGCCTGACCGCCCGACAGCGTCAGCGGCCACACATCGGCACGATCGGCCAGTCCGACATCCGCCAACGCCCGATCTGCGCGGGCCCGCACCTCGGACCGCGGCAGCCGACTGCGGGTCAGCCCGTAGACGACATTCGTCCGAACGTCGCGCCATGGAAACAGGCGCGGCTCCTGGAACGCCAGCGCTGGAGCCCCCGAGACCACGCGCTCGCCGGTGTGATCGGTCGACAGCCCGGCGAATACTCGCAGCACAGTCGATTTTCCGGAACCGCTGCGACCGATAAGCGCGACGATCTCGCCGCGCTCGACGCGGACCGAGACCTCGGTGAGCACGTGATGGTGGCCGTACCACTTGTTCACGTCGCGCAGTTCGCCCGCGATCACGGTCTGACGTTCGGAGGCAATGGTCATGAGCGGTACCTCAGTGCTCGGCGTTCCAGGGCCCGGACAATGGCGTCGGTGCCGATGCCGAGAAGCGCATAGACGATCAGCCCAAAGATGATGATGTCGATGCGGAGAAAGTCGCGCGCGTTGTTGATCAGGAAGCCAATTCCCTTGTCGGCATTGATCTGTTCGGCCACGATCAGCGTCAACCACGCGACGGCCAACGACTGCCGCACGCCGACCAGCACCTGCGGTGCGGCGCTGGGCACGATGATGGTGCGGAACCGCTGCCAAAACGAGAAGCCCAGCACCTGCGCGGTTTCGAACAGCTTCGGGTCGACCTGGCGGATGGCGGAAAAGGTGTTCAGGTACAGCGGGAAACTCACGCCGAGCGCGACCAGCAACACCTTGGGCAACTCGCCGATGCCGAACCACAGGATGAACAACGGGATCAGGCCGAGGTGCGGCAGTGCGCGAATCATCTGCATCGGCGGGTCGACGGTCGCCTCGACCCACCGCGACAGCCCGACAGCGGTTCCCAATGCCACACCGAGGAACCCGCCGAGCAGCAAGCCCTCGACGACCCGAATGCCCGACACCCGCAACGCGTCAGCCAGCTGTCCGTTCTCGATCAGCTCGATGCCCGCCTCGACGATCAGTGACGGCGCCGGCAGCACATCCTGCGGGATCAGTCCGAGCGCGCTGCCCAGCTGCCACACGCCGAGCAGAACCAGTGGCGAGAGAAGGCGGATCAACCCCCACTTGCGTTGGGCCCAACGGCGATTGGGGGCGGCACTCGCCGACGCCAGCGGCACAGTCAGCTCGGCGGGGATAGTCACGGTGCGTCGACGCTACGCATGACCGCACGTGCGCTGAAGGGTTTGATTCTGCGTGATGCAAAGACCAACGGCCCAGCCGGTGCGACCGTTGACAGCGTCGCGGGCTGGCCGTTGGGCGAGAAGGCGTTATGACAGCCGGAACGTGCCGGTGACCAGAGTGGGCGTCACCTGGTGACCGTTGATCGTGGAGCTGAACGACCCGTTCTGCAGCTTTGTGAGCTGCTGGGCCTGCTGGAGCTTACGGGTGTTGCGCACCTGAGCACGGAACTGGTCGTCGGCGAGTTTCTGTAGGTCGGACTGCTCGAGCTTCTGGCCGGTGGCCGGGCTGAACTGAACACCGGTCGCGCTTCCGTCGGGACGCACCACCCACGATGCGCGCGCACCCTCGAAGTCCGCGGTGTACATGCCGGCTGCGCCGGACACCGGCGCGGCGGTGAACTTGTAGGCGACGCCGTTCATGGTCAGATCGCCTGCGACGTCGGTGCCGTTGAACTCGCCCTGCAGCGTGTCGCGGAACCGGGACTTGATGTCCACCTTGCCGTCGGTCTGGTTGCCGAAGAACCAAGCTTCGTCGTCGGTGCCGTTGCAGGCGTACGCGGCAACCGATGAGCCGTCGACGGAGATGCCGATGGTCATGGTCTTGCCGTCGGCCGCCTTCATATCGGCCATGTATCTCGCCGACTGCGGAAACGGTTTTGCGGTCGCGGCCGGTGGTGTGGTGACCGCCTCGGAGGTGTTCGTCGCTTCGGTGGTCTTCCCACCGGAGCACGCGGACAGGGTGCCAAGGGCGAGAAGCGCGCTGACACCCACAAACAGGGTGCGGAGGTGCTTTTTCATGTGACCAGCATGATTGGCTGCGGGAAGCCGCACATGAAGAATGTGTGGAGATTGCGTGGAGATCTCGGCGCGGGGCTTTGGCACAAGACGGGCACGCCGCAGCTAAGCCAGGAAGGCGTCGACCTCTGCCCTGAACACTTGCCACGCAGGCTCGGTCGCGGTGAGCAGATGGTTGTTGCTCGACAGCGCGACCAGCCGGGAGTCGGGAATCAGAGCCGCCAGTTCCTCGCCGAAACGCATGGGCACGCGGTGGTCGTCCCGGGAGTGCATGATCAGCGTCGGGCACGCGACCTGCTGCGCTTCGTCGCGCACATCGATGCGACCGAATTCCTCGAGGAAACGCACCGCGTTCTCCGGTGAGGTGGTGCGCCGCTGCAACTGATCGAAGGCGGCCCAGTCCGCACGGGTGCCGTCGGGCAGGAACTGCGCGGCGAAAACCTGGCGAAACGCGGGATCGTCGCGTCCCCAGCCGACCCTGGCGAGCTCGAGATCCAATGCCGCTGCGCGCTTTTCCTCGTCGCCCACCGCACGCACCGCGCGGCCGCGCGGATAGGCGCCGCACAACACCAGGTGGCTGACCCGCTCGGGGTGACGGGCGGCGTAAGCCACCGCGACCGCGCCGCCTTGAGACACGCCGAGTAACGGAAAGCGTTCCAGGCCAAGCGATTCCACCACCGATTCGAGGTCGGCGACCCAGTCATCGAAGGTGAAGTCCATTGCATCCCAATCAGATAGGCCACAGCCGCGTTCGTCATAGCGGATGAAGCGATACTTCAGGGACAGATCACGCACCCAGTGCTTCCACACCGGGCTTTCGATGTCGTAGCCGAGATGGGTCATCCAGTTCGCCGCCCTGACAAGCGGCGGTCCCTCCCCCGCCACCCCGTAGGCCAACCGGACGCCGTCGGCGGCACGGCAGAACGCGATGTGCTGGCGGGGCGCCGCCGGCTCCGGTTCTGGAGGCGCCCCGGGCGGTTCGGTGTCGGTGTCGGTGTCGATCGTGCCGACGAACTGGTAGCCGCGGCCGCGAACAGTCCTGATGTAACGCTGCGACTCGCCGTCGTCGCCGAGCGCCCGCCTCGCGGCCTTGATGCGGCTCGTCAGCGCGGCCTCACCGACGAAGCGCCCGCCCCACACGGAGTCGAACAGCTCTTCCTTAGAGACGAACCGGTGGCAATTGCGGACCAGCTGCGTCAGCACGTCGAACACTTGCGGCTCGACGCGGATCACGTCATCGCCGGAGCGCAGCTCGTAGCGCTGCGTGTCGAGGACAAAGGCGTCGAAGCGCCACACGCCGGTTTCTGCAGGTGATATGGACACCGCGTTCCCATCTCGGGTTTTGTCGTTGGCAATCGTAGAACGGGTGTCCGCCCGGCAGTGTTCACCGCGAAATCAGGTCGCAGGCTACCGCCAGCCGTCGGCCGCCTTCGCTGCCTGCATCAGCGCGTCGCACAGCTCGCGCAGTTCTGCCCCTTCTGCTCCCTCTTCGATGGCGATCGCAACGTCCTCGGCGGCGCATCTGACCTGGTAGACACGGTCAGAGAGCAGCGATGCCTCTTCTGCGGTCAGCACCACCGAGTCCGGGGCCACCGAGGTCCCCTTGACCGTGGCGCGTTGCTCATACGCGCGCTGACGGCACGACTGCCTGCAGTATTGGCGACGCCGACCAAGCCCGACGTCAGCGACTTCACGACCACACCAGCGACAGGGCTGAGGCTTGAGACGACGTACCACGGACCAGACTGTAGACGGCGGTGGCCGAAGATCCCGGTATCATCAACGGTCGAGTCGGGAACTGCGCGCCATGTTGCTGCGTTGATCATCCGGACAAATTGTGCAATTGAGGAGTGTTGACGATGGCTGATCGTGTCTTGAGAGGCAGTCGCCTCGGAGCCGTGAGCTACGAGACGGACCGCAATCACGACTTGGCGCCCCGTCAGGTTGCCCGCTACCGCACCGACAACGGCGAGGAGTTCGACGTTCCGTTCGCCGACGACGCCGAGATTCCCCACACCTGGCTGTGTCGCAACGGCATGGAGGGCACCCTGATCGAGGGTGACGCGCCGGAGCCCAAGAAGATGAAACCACCGCGCACCCACTGGGACATGCTGCTAGAGCGTCGCTCGGTCGAGGAGCTCGAGGAGCTGCTCAAGGAACGCCTGGATCTCATCAAGGCCCGCCGCCGCGGCAACTGATCGGGCGAGTCCGGCGGCTCGGCCGCCGGCAACCTAGCGGGTAACGCCGACTCCGCGGGCCCGGTCGATGCGCCCGCGGACACCCCACTCCGCGACCTTCAACAGGGCTTCGCGGATGTTGGAGCCGCTCATCTTGGACTGGCCGTACTCGCGTTCGGTGAAGGTGATGGGCACCTCGACGACGATGAACCCGTTGTTGATCGTGCGCCAGGTCAGGTCGATCTGGAAGCAGTAGCCCTTCGAATCGACGGCGGCCAGGTCGATCTTCTCCAGCACCTCTCTCCGGTAGGCGCGGTAGCCGGCCGTGATGTCGTGGATGTCGACGCCGAGCAGGATCCGCGAGTAGCTGTTGGCGGTGCGGGACAGCACCAGCCGGCGCCTCGGCCAGTTGCGCACCTCCCCGCCGGAGACGTAGCGCGAACCGATCACCAGGTCCGCGCCGCCATCGATGGCGTCCAGCAGCCGATGCAGCTGTTCGGGCGGGTGGCTGCCGTCGGCGTCCATCTCGACGAGCACCGAGTACTCGCGATTCAGCCCCCAGGCAAACCCGGCCAGATAGGCGGCACCCAGACCTCCCTTGGCCGCCCGGTGCATGACATGAACGCGGTCGGTATCGGCCAGGGCCAGTTCGTCCGCGAGCGCACCCGTGCCGTCGGGGCTGTTGTCGTCGACGATCAATACGTGCACATCCGGGCGTGCTTTGTGCACGCGTCCGACGATCAGCGGCAGGTTCTCCCGCTCGTTGAAGGTGGGGATGATGACCAGAGTGCGCTGACTCGGGCGCTGAGCTTCGCCCCTTGGGACGCTCATGTCGCTCCTTTATCGCTTCCGCGTCGACCGAGCCGACGCACGAAACTCCCATTGTGCAGCATTGCGGTGATCACGGCCGCGACGCCGAGGACGACGAGCAGGCCCTGAACGATCGGCCCCCATCGCGTTGCGGGCGTGAGCTGTGTTTTTAGCCGCACCTGGTGGTCGAGGTAGGCGGGTTCGAAAAATGACGTGCGGGCAAGCTCGCGGCCGTCGGGTGCGATGACCGCGCTGATCCCCGTGGTCCCCGCTACCACGACATACCGGTCGTGTTCAACCGCGCGCAGCCTGGCGAATGCGAGCTGCTGCTCGCTCATCGCCTCGGTGAAGGTGGCGTTGTTGGACGGCACCGTTAGTAACTGGGCGCCGTTGAGCACCGACTCGCGCGCGGCGCGGTCGAAGATCACCTCCCAGCACGTCGTCACACCGATGGGCACGCCAGCCGCGGTCACCACCCCGTTGCCGGTGCCGGGCACGAAGTAGCCCGCCCGGTCGGCGTACTTCGACAGATGGCTGAACAAGCTGCGCCAGGGCAGATATTCGCCGAACGGCTGGACGATCTGCTTGTCGTGCCGGTCGGCGGGGCCGGTGCCGGGATTCCAGACGATGACCGAGTTGGTCGACACCGGGTTGTCGGGGCTGTAG
>Ga0207704_10001029_pt1 | contig 12386 bp, 9 predicted proteins | sample KBSMisM12_FD_184308 | JGI IMG/M metagenome (GOLD analysis project Ga0207704, IMG submission 184308) | Miscanthus rhizosphere microbial communities from Kellogg Biological Station, Michigan, USA - KBS Miscanthus M1-2 (SPAdes) (version 2) | ecosystem: Host-associated > Plants > Roots > Rhizosphere...
TCAGCGCGGTGGCGCTGGAGGACTGCACCAGTCCCGTGACGCCGAGGCCCGCGAGGAACGCCGTGAAAGGATTCGACACGCTGGTCGCCAGCACCCGCCGCAGGCTGCCGCCCAGCACGCGCAGCACGCCGGAGCGCACGATGTGCGTGCCCCACACCAGCAGCGCGATTCCCGACAGCACGGTGACCAGTGTTTGCATTACCAGGGGATCGAATAGGTTTTCACATTGGTAAAGCTCTTCATCGCTTCGACCACACCCTCCTTGATGCCCAGCCCCGAATCCTTGATGCCGCCGAACGGCGTGCTCTCCAGGCGGTAGCCCGGCACTTCCCAGATGTTGACCGTGCCGACGTTCAGCGCCGAGACGAACCTGGTGACGTAGTCCATGCGGTTGGTGCACACGCCGGACGAAAGCCCGTAGGCCGTGCCGTTGACCATGCGGATCGCCTCATCGGCATCCTTGAACCTCAAGACCGGAGAGACCGGCCCGAACGTTTCCTCCCGCACCAGCTCCATGTCCGGCGTAACGCGGTCAACCACCGTCGGCGAGTAGGAAGCGCCGTTGCGCTTGTTGCCGACCAGCAGCTTGGCGCCGCGCGCGCAGGCGTCGTTCACCCGGCGCTCGAACAGCTTCGCCGCGTCCTCGTTGATCACCGTGCCCATGTCGACCTTGGGGTCGAGCGGATCGCCGTAGGACCACGCCTTGGTTTGGTTTACCAAAGCTTCAACAAAAGCATCGGCGATTTTCTCGTGCACCAGGATCCTCTTCACCGCCGTGCAGCGCTGGCCCGAATTCTTGTACGACCCCTGCGCCGCCAGCGCGGCGGCCTGCGCCGGGTCGGCGTCTTCCATCACGATGATCGGATCGTTGCCGCCGAGCTCGAGCACCATGCGCTTGTAGCCGGCCTTGGACGCGATGTATTTTCCGACCGCCACGCCGCCGGTGAAGGTGACGAGATCGGCGTCCGCGTTGGTAATCATCTCGTCGGCGATCTCTTTCGGGTCGCCGGTGATCACCGACAGCATCTGCGGCGGCAGGCCGGCCTCGTACAGGATGTCGGCCAGCACCAGCGCCGCGAGCGGCGTCTTCTCGGTCGGCTTCAGCACCATGCGGTTGTTGGTGGCGACCGCGGGCGCGACCTTGTGGATCACCTGGTTCAGCGGGTGGTTGAACGGCGTGATGCCCGAGATCGCGCCGAGCAGCGGCTCGCGCAGCGTGTAGACCTTGCGGCTCTTGCCGTGGTGCGTGAGATCGCACGAGAACACCTGCCCGTCGTCGACCAGCGCCTGGTTGGCGGCGAACAGCAGCACGTCGCTCGCGCGCCCGACTTCGTAGGTGGAATCCTTGAGGCAGAGCCCGGCCTCGAGCGTGATCAGGCGCGCGATCTCGTCCCGGCGGCCGGCGATGATCTCTCCGGCGCGCATCAGGATGCGGTAGCGCTCGTAGCGCGTGAGCTTCGGCTGGTACTCGCGCGCGATGCGGAACGCGCGCTTCACGTCCTCGACCGTGGCCTTGGGCACCGTCGCGACCACTTCGCCGGTATAGGGGAAGCGCACCTCGATCACGCGATCGCGGCGCACTTTGTCGCCGGCGATGCGCAGCGCCTCGTGCATCACCGAGTGCTTGAGCACCGCGCTCATGCGGCCACCTTTTCTTCCACGTTGTTCAGCGCCAGGTCGAAGATGTCGAAATTGCGCAGCCGGCGGTGCGCTTCCAGCCCGCACAGCTTGCGGTTGAAGAGCAGCGGCACCTTCTGCTCGGAGATGCCGCCGTGCGAGCGCAGCGGCTCCTTGAGCCCCGACAGGTCGTGGCGCGCCTTGCTCGTGCCGATGACCACATGGCGCGTGCTCACCACCACCAGGTCGCCGATGCGCTCGGGCGGCAGCTCGAATTTCTGCGCCGCCTCCTCGCGGGTCAGGACCACTTCGACCCCCGGCAGCTCGGCGATCCTGCTCCGCACATCCGCGTCGAGATACACGGTGGCAAATGAGCCCAATGCGCCGTGGTGCACGACGTACGGATCGGTGATCGGCAGGATGACGCGCGCCTTGCCCGCGCCGAGCCAGCCGTCGAGCACGTCCTGCAGGTAGATCACGTCCGGCGAGCCGTCTTCGCGGTGCTTGGCGTTCATGCCGTGGTCGGCGGTGAGCGCGATGCTGCAGCCGAGCGCGTCGAGGCGCGCCAGGTACTTGTCCATCATCGCGTAGAACGCGTTCGCCGCCGGCGTGCCAGGCGCCGCTTTGTGCTGCACGTAGTCGGTGGTCGAGAGGTACATCAGGTCCGGGCGGTCGCGCTCCATCAGCTTCACGCCCGCCGCGAACACGAACTCCGAGAGCTCCGCGCTGTACACCGACGGCACCGGCATGCCGACCAGCGCGACGGTCGCCGCGTCGGCCTTCTCCGCGGAAAAGCAGGTCCCCTTCAGCTTGTGGCCGAGCAGCGTGCGCAGCTTGTCCTTCGCCGTGACCACCGCCACCTTGGCGCCGGCGTCGGCGAACGCCGCGAGCAGCGTGCCGCAGCGCAGGTATTTCGGGTCGTTCATCATCACTTCGCTGCCGGCGTCGCGGTCGTAAAAATAGTTGCCGCAGATGCCGTGCACCTCGGGCGGAACGCCGGTGACGATCGACAGGTTGTTCGGGTTGGTGAACGACGGGATCACGCAATCGGCGCCGAGCACGGTGCCGGTGTGCTGCATGTGCGCGAGGAACGGCGCCACGCCGGCGCGGATCGCCTCGGGAATGTAGGCCGGCTCGCTGCCGTCCACGCAGACCACCACCAGCGGCCGGTCCATCCAGCGGTAGGACCTGCCGTTCGTGCTGACAGACTTCATTTGATCCCCTTGTGCATGCGTTTACGGCTGGCGCGCACGTGATCGCGCATGCGCTTGCCGGCTACGTCGGCATCGCCCGCCTCGATCGCCTTGACGATCACGCGGTGCTCGTCGTTCGACACCGGCAGCCCGCCGCCCTTGGTCAGGCCCTTGAGCCGGAAAAGATGCAGCTCCTTGATCAGGCGCCGATAGGTGGAGATGAGCTTGGCGTTGCCGGTCGCTTCCACCAGCGTGTCGTGGAAGCGCAGGTTGAGCATGTGGTAGGCCGCGGCATCGCCGCGCTTCGAGGCGTCGTCCATCTCGTCGAGCAGCGCGTGCACCGCCTTGCGCGCCGCCGGCGCGAAGCGCTTCGCCAGGCGCTCGCCCACCAGCTCGTCGAGCGCCTCGCGCAGGTCGTATATTTCGTCGGCTTCGGCGAGCGAGATCTCGCGCACGAACACGCCGCGGTTCTTCTCCAGGCGCAGCAGGCCGGACTCCTCCAGCCCGCGCAGCGCTTCGCGCACCGGGCCGCGGCTCACGCGCAGGCGCGCCGCGAGCTGGCTTTCGTTCACCCGCTCGCCGACCGAGATCTCGCCCGCGAGGATCATGCGCTCGAGCTCGCGCGCGACCAGCATCGGCAGCGAATGCGACTGGACCAGCTCCAGGGCGGTGGGAGTGTTCAAGGGGGCGATTTTCCGCGCCCCCGCCGCAAACTGTCAACAGTTTACGATCTTGCGCCGCTCCGGGTCATAGGGCGCCCGCTCGCTCACCTGCGCCGGATACCGCTTGCCGAAGCTCTCGATCTCGAACCCTTTGGTGACGCCCACCGGGACGAACCCATAGGCGATCGACTGGCCGACGGTATGACCGTAGCCGCCGCTGGTGACGGTCTCGATCACTCTGCCCTCGTGGAGGATGGCCTCGCCGCCATGCAGCGGCACGAAGCCGTCCATAAGGAAACACATCAGTTTTCGCCTTGGACGATCCCGTTTGATTTTTTCCAATGCTTCTCTGCCGATGAAGTCGCCCTTCCCCAGCGCCACGGCGAAGCCGAGGCCGACCTCGTAGGGATTGGTGTCGGGCGAGAGCTCGCTGCTCCAGTAGCGGTAGCCCTTTTCCAGACGCAGCGAATCGAGCGCACGGTAGCCGGCGTTGGCCACGCCCAGGTCCTGCCCCGCCTCCCAGAGCGCTTCATAGAGGTGCAGGGCGTATTCGCTCGGCACGTGCAGCTCCCAGCCGAGCTCGCCGGCGTACGTGACGCGCAACGCACGCACCGGCGCGTATCCCACGCGGATCTCGCGCGCGGCGAGATAGGGGAAAGCATTGTTGGAGACGTCATCTTCGGTGACGCGGGAAAGCAGATCGCGGGAGCGCGGCCCCTGGACGTTGATCACGGCGCGAGACGAAGTGACATCTCGCAGCGCCACGCCCTGCTCGCGTAACCATCCGCCATCGCGGATGGCGAAGCCCGAACCGGTCACAACGTAGAAATGCTCGGCCGAAAGCCGCACGATCGTGAGGTCGGCCTCGATGCCGCCTTTCTCGTTGCATAGCTGGGTGTAGATCACCGAGCCGTCGGGCTTGTTCAAATCGTTCGCCGCCACCCGCTGCAACGAGTCGAAAGCGCCCTTCCCGGTGACTTCGAATTTGGTGAACGAGCTGAGGTCGAACAGCGCGACGCGCTCGCGCGTGGCGCGATGTTCCGCGGCGACGTGCTCGAACCAGTTGGGTTTGCCCTCGAAGCTGGGCTGGTCCTGCATCGCGGGCGTGCCAAACCAGTTGGGGCGCTCCCAGCCGAACTTCGAGCCGTAGACCGCGCCGCGGTGCTTGAGAATCCCCCACAGCGGGCTGCGGCGCGCGTCGCGCGCGACCGTCAGCTCCTCGCCGGGATAGTGCAGGTGATAGTACGAGCCGTAGGCGTGCACGGCGCGCTCGTGCAGCGCGCGCGTGCCGGAATGGAAGTCGCCGAAGCGCCGCAGGTCGAAGGGCCAGAGGTCCATCTCCGGATAGCCCTGCACGATCCACTCGGCCATCGCGCGCCCCGCGCCGCCCGCCGCGGCGATGCCGGAGGTGAAGCCGCACGCCACGAACACGTTGTCGCGCTCGACCGCCTGCCCCATGATCGGCTCGCCGTCGGGCGAGACCGGGATCGGGCCGTTGATCAGCTGCTTCAGCCCGAGCTCGCCGAACTTCGGGATGCGCTCGGCGGTGGCGAGCGCGATCTCCTCGAAGCGCTCCATGTTCGGCGGCAGCAGCTCCTGCGCGAACTCGAACGGCACGCCGCTGGGATGGAACGACGGCGTGCCCATCTCCCAGCCGCCGACCGCGAAGCCGCCGACTTCCGGCTTGAGATAGAAGTTGAGGTCCGGGTCGCGCAGCGTCGGCAGTTTGGGGTTCTTCTCCTTCATTGGCTCGGTCACCATGTACTGGTGCTCCAGCGCCGCCGCCGGAATACGCACGCCCATCAGCTTGCCGACCGCGCGCGACCAGATGCCGGCGGCAATGACGACCGTCGCGCAGTCGATGGGGCCTTTGTTCGTCAGTACCCGGGTAATTCTTTTCTTTTCAAAATCAAAACCGGTGACGAGTGTGTCTTGCTGGATCTTCACCCCGCCGGCGCGCGCCCCTTTCGCCAAGGCCTGCGTCAGGCTCGACGGGTCGACGTAGCCGTCGCTCGGGACCCACGCCGCACCAGCGATCTTGTCCAACGTAATGTAGGGAAAGCGGTCCTGCGCCTGTTTCGGCGAGATCAGCTCCATCTCGAAGTTGAAGCCGCGCGCCGTGGTGGCGGCGCGCTTCAGCTCGGACCAGCGCTCCTGCGACGAGGCGAGGCGCACGCTGCCGACCTCGTGCCAGTCGATCGCCTGTCCGGTCTCGCGCTCGAGCGTGCGGTAGAGCGCGACGCTGTTCTGCATCAGCCGCGTAAGGTTGCGCTTGCTGCGCAGCTGGCCGACCAGGCCCGCGGCGTGCCAGGTCGAGCCGTGCGTGAGCTGCGCCTTCTCCAGCAACAAAATGCTTTTCTTGCAAACCTTGGAGAGGTGATAGGCGATCGAGCAACCGATCGCGCCACCGCCGATGATGACGACCTCGGCGTTCAGGCGCTCGCCCCCGCCGCCAGCGTCTTCACGTACCAGCGCACGAAAGCGTCGACGTTGTATTCCTTGTACTTCGAGTACGGGCCGGGCTCGTAGGCGCTCGACTCCACGCCGCGCTGCTGGCGCTCGCAGATCGCCCAGTCCTGCTCGGAGGTGAGCTGCCAGAAGGGCATCAGCTTGTCGAGCTGGTAGTCGCGGCCTTCGAGCGCTTTTTCGTCCACCAGCCAGGTGACGCGGGCGAGCGTCTTGTACGGCCCGGCCGGCAGCAGCAGCGTGCTCACGCCGTGGTCGCAGCTCGAGTGGTTCCAGAAGTTCGGCAGCGTGCGCGCGCGCACCGTGCCGACGTCAGGGTCGCGGTAGTCGCCCATCAGGGTCGACACCTGTTTTCCGTCCATCGATTCGCTCACCCAGCCTTCGACCAGCGCGGTGCGGTTGGCCGAATACCAGATGCCGCGCTCGGCGTCCGGAAACTGCGTCATGCCGGTGTCGCGATGAGAGACGGCAAGGCCCGCGCTCGCCCATTTCGCTTCACTGTGGGCCACGGCGCGCGAGATGGCAGCCTTGACGTCAGCAGAAGTGTCGTCGGCGTTGTAGTGGTCCCAGTTCGCCTTGATGTACTGCGGGTGGTTGACGTTGCAGTGGAAGCACTCGCGGTTGTTCTCCCACACCAGCTTCCAGTTGGCGGCGATCTCGTAGTCGACCTGCTTCGCGACTTTGGCGCGCGCAAATCCCTGCGGGCGCAGGAACGGCGCCATCAGCTCGCGCGCCGGGCCGAACGGCGGCGCCGGGTCGGCAAGCGAGATGAAGATCAACCCCTCCACGGTCTCGCAATGCACCTTCTTCAGCGAAAACTGCGACTTGTCGATCTCGTGCATGCCGCGGCAGAAGGTGAGCGCGCCGCCCGTGTCGTAGGTCCACTGGTGGTACGGGCAGACGATGCGCTTGCTCGAGCCGCGCCCGGGCGCGACCAGCTGCGAGCCGCGGTGGCGGCAGACGTTGTGCAGCGCGCGCGCGGCCCCGTCCTCGCCGCGGATCACGATGATCGAATCGGTGTCGACCTGCAGCGTGAGCCAGTCGCCCGGGTTGCGCAGCTCGCAGTCGTGCCCCGCGAACAGCCATCCGCGGCGCCAGATCTGCTCAATATCAGTGCGGTAGAGCGCTTGTTCGCGGTAAAAGGCGCGCGGCAGGCTCCAGCCCGGCCGATACGCGGCCAGATGGTGCGCCAGCTCCCCTTGCAACCCCTGCTTCATCCGGTAACAATGCCTTTAGACAATAAGAATAATCCAACGCGTAATTTGGGAGACTATCCATGTTGAAGCACCTGCCGCAACTCTTGGCCCTGTCACTCGCCGCCTTCGCCACGCTCGCGCTGGCGCAGAAAACCCCGATCCTGGTCTACACCGCCATCGAGACCGACCAGCTCAAAGCCTACAAGGACGGTTTCGAGAAGCAGGTGAAAGACGTCGAGATCCGCTGGGTGCGCGATTCGACCGGCGTGATCACCGCCAAGCTGCTCGCCGAAAAAGCCAATCCGCAGGCCGACGTGGTGCTCGGCCTCGCCGCCACCAGCCTGCTGGTGCTCGAGCAGGAAGGCATGCTGACGCCGTACGCGCCAAAGGGCGTGGAGAAGCTCAACCAGCGCTTCGTCGACACCAAGAAGCCGCCGATGTGGGTCGGCATGGACGTGTGGGGCGCGACCATCTGCTTCAACACGGTGGAGGCACAGAAGCGCAACCTGCCGAAGCCCGAGTCGTGGAAGGACCTGCTCAAGCCGGTCTACAAGGGCCAGATCGTGATGCCGCACCCGGCATCGAGCGGCACCGGGTTCCTCGACGTCACCGCCTGGCTGCAGATCTACGGCGAGGCGGAAGGCTGGAAATACATGGACGCGCTGCACGAGAACATCGCGCAGTACGTGCACTCCGGGTCCAAGCCGTGCCGCCAGGCCGGCACCGGCGAGTTCGTGATGGGCATTTCGTTCGAGTACCGCGGCAACGCCACCAAGGCTTCGGGCGCCCCGGTCGATCTGATCTTCCCGAAGGAAGGCGTGGGCTGGGACATGGAAGCCTCGGCGATCATGAAGGCGAGCAAGAAGCAGGACGCGGCGAAGAAGCTCCTCGACTGGTCGGTGACCAAGGAGGCGAACGAGCTCTACGCCAAGAACTACGCGATCGTGGCGATGCCGGGCGTGGCGCAGCCGCTGCCCAACCTGCCGAAGAACTACGAGTCGATGCTGGTGAAGAACGACTTCGGCTGGGCGGCGAAGAACCGCGACCGCATCCTCGCCGAGTGGGAAAAGCGCTATAACGCAAAAGCCGAACCGAAGTAGTGACGAACCGGCGCGCAGCGCCTCGGCCACCGCTCTAGCTGTCGAGGGGGTTTCCAAGCACTTCGGCAGCTTCGTCGCGCTGCGCGACGTCAGCCTGTCGGTCGGCCAGGGCGAGTTCGTCTGCCTGCTCGGCCCATCGGGCTGCGGCAAGACCACCTTGCTGCGCATCATCGCCGGCCTCGAAACGCAGAGCGCCGGCCGCATCGTGCAGAACGGCCGCGACATCTCGGCGCTGCCTCCCGCGAGCCGCGACTACGGCATCGTGTTCCAGTCGTACGCACTGTTCCCCAACCTCACCGTCACCGGCAACGTCGGCTACGGCCTGGTCAACCGGCGGATGTCGCGCGCCGACGTCCGGGCGCGCGTCACCGAGCTGCTCAAGCTGGTCGGCCTGCCCGGCAGCGAGCCGAAGTATCCGAGCCAGCTCTCCGGCGGCCAGCAGCAGCGCATCGCGCTCGCGCGAGCGCTCGCTACGTCTCCCGGCCTGCTCTTGCTGGACGAACCCCTGTCGGCCCTGGATGCGCTGGAGCGCGTAAGGCTGCGCGGCGAGATCCGCGGCCTGCAGAAGAAGGTCGGCGTCACCACCATCATGGTCACCCACGACCAGGAGGAAGCGCTTTCGATGGCCGACCGCGTGGTGGTGATGAACAAGGGCGAGCTCGAGCAGGTCGGCACGCCGCGCGAGATCTACGAGCAGCCGGCGAGCCCCTTCGTCGCCGATTTCGTCGGCCGCATCAACGTGCTCGACGCCGTCACGGTCGGCCCTGGCGAGTACCGCTCGGGCCGGCTCGCGCTCAAGGCCAATGGCGCGACCTATCAGACCGGCAGCCGGGTGCGGCTTTACCTGCGGCCCGAGGACCGCGTGGTCGAAGGCTCGCTCGACGGCGAAGCCAACCGCGTACGCGGGCAGATCGCCAAGGTCGAGTTCCTCGGCGGACACTGCCTGGCCGAGGTGCAGGTCCCGGAGCTCGAAGGCCAGCCGCTCTCGGTGTTCTTCTCGCTCAACCAGATCCGCGAGCTCGGCATCCGCGAGGGTGCGGCGCTCGAGCTCGCGCTGCGCCCCGACCGCATCCGGGTGTTTTCAAAATGAGTCTCTCATGAGCGCCGTGCTGCCGGCGCCGGCGGCGGCGCGATTCCGCGTTTCCGACTTCGTTGCCAGAGGGCTGCTGATTCTGGCCGGCATCGGCCTCGCGCTGTTCCTGGTTGCGCCGATGGCGTCGATCTTCGAGCGCGCGGTACAGGATAACCAGGGCAACTTCGTCGGCCTGCGCCACTTCGCGACCTACTTCGCCACCCCGGCGCTGGCGCGCTCGGTGTGGAACTCGGTATGGGTGTCGCTCGCCGTGGCGGCCGTCACGGTGCCGGTCGCGTTCCTGTTCGCCTATGCGCTGACCAGGAGCTGCATGCCTTACAAGGGCTTGCTGAGACTGATCGCGCTGATTCCGCTCCTCGCGCCGTCGCTGCTGCCCGCGATCGCGTTCATCCAGTGGTTCGGCAACCAGGGCATGGCGAAAGGGCTCATGCAAAGCCTCGGCATCGCCTCGGTGTATGGCGCGCCCGGCATCATCCTGTCGGAAGTCTTCAACTGCTTTCCGCACGCGCTCATGATCCTGATCGCGGCGCTCGCGCTCGCCGACGGCCGGCTCTACGAGGCGGCCGATGCGCTCGGCACGCGCCGCCTTCGGCGCTTCTTCACCATCACCCTGCCCGGCTGCAAGTACGGCCTGCTGTCGGCCTTCACCGTCGTCTTCACCTACACCATCAGCGACTTCGGCGCGCCCAAGGTGATCGGCGGCAACTTCAACGTGCTCGCCGTCGACGTGTTCAAGCAGGTCGTCGGGCAATTCAACTTTTCCATCGGCGCGGTGGTCGGCCTGCTGCTGCTCGTGCCCTCGGTGTTCGCCTTCGCCGTCGACTGGGTGGTGCGCCGCCGCCTGACCGCCAACCTCAGCGCGCGCTCGGTGCCGTACGCCCCCAAACCGCGCGGGGTGTTCGACCGGCTGATGCTGTCGTATTGCGCGCTGGTCTGTCTGCTGCTGCTCGCGGTGCTCGGCATGGCGGTCTATACCTCGCTCATCCAGCTCTGGCCATACAACCTGACCCTCACCCTCAAGCACTACCGCTACGCGCTGATCGACGGCGACTTCGCGCCGGCATTCTGGAACAGCCTCAAGCTCGGCGCCTGGACCGCGCTGATCGGGACAGTGTTCGTGTTCTCTACTGCGTACCTGCTGGAGAAGACGCGCGGCCTCGGGCCACTGCGGCCGCTACTGCGGCTGCTCGCGCTGCTGTCGATGGCGGTGCCCGGCCTGGTGCTCGGCCTGGGCTACATCATGTTCTTCAACCATCCGCAGAACCCGCTCAATTTCCTCTATCAGACGATGGCGATCCTCGCGATCTCCACCGTGGTGCACTACTACACCTCCGGGCACCTTACCGCGGTCACCGCGCTCAAGTCGCTCGATGACGAGTACGAAGCCGTCTCGGCGTCGCTCAAGGTGCCGTTCTACAAGACCTTCTGGCGCGTGACGGTGCCGGTGTGCCTGCCCGCGATCCTGGAGATCGCGCGCTACTACTTCGTGGTGTCGATCTCGACCCTGTCGTGCGTGGTGTTCCTGTACGCGCCGCACACCATCCTCGCCGCGGTCGCGATCATGAACATGGACGAGGCCGGCGACATCGGGCCGGCGGCGGCGCTCGGCACGCTCACGGTGCTCGCGTCCGCCATCGTCTGCTTCCTGTACGCTCTGATCGCGGGCATCCTGCTGTCGCGATCGCAGCGCTGGCGCTTCAACGTGGAGAAGCCATGAAAGAGCCGATCCTCCTCACCCCCGGACCCCTGACCACCTCGACCGCGACCAAGCTCGCAATGGTGCGCGACTGGGGCTCGCGCGACACCGGCTTCATCGCCATCAACCGCCGCGTGCGCGAAATGCTTCTGGAGATCGCCGGCGTACGGGAAAGCCATGTCTCGGTCCCGCTGCAGGGGAGCGGCACCTTCGCGGTGGAGGCCATGCTCGGCACGCTGGTGCCCAGGAACGGCCACGTGCTCATCCCGCAGAACGGCGCCTACTGCAAGCGCATCGCCAGGATCTGCTCGATCCTCGGGCGCCGCACCACGCTCATCGACTACGAAGAGCGCCAGCCGGTGAAGGCGGTGGACGTCGATGCCGCGCTCGCCAAGGATCCCTCCATTACGCACGTGGCCCTGGTGCATTGCGAGACCAGCACCGGTGTGCTGAACCCTTTGGCGGAGGTCGCGGCCGCAGTGGCGAGGCACCAGCGCAGCCTGCTGGTGGATGCGATGAGCTCGTTCGCGGCGCTGCCGGTCGAAGGCACGTTCGACGCGCTGGTCGCGGCGTCGGGAAAATGCCTCGAAGGCCCGCCCGGGATGGGTTTCGCCCTGATAAGAAAGAGTTCCCTTGAGCGTTGCGCGGGTAATTCTCCGTCCCTGGTGCTCGACCTGCACGACCAGTGGGTCAACATGGAAAAAACCGCGCAGTGGCGCTTCACGCCGCCGACCGTGGTGGTCGCCGCGCTGCATGCGGCGCTGGAGCAGTACCTCGCCGAAGGCGGCCAGCCGGCGCGCCTCGCACGCTACAAGCGCAATTGCGAGGTGCTGATCGAGGGCATGACCAAGCTCGGCTTCAAGCTGTTCCTCGACGCGCGCCACCAGGCGCCGGTGATCGTCACCTTCCACGCCCCCACCGATCCGCACTACGACTTCCAGAAGTTCTACGACCGCGTGCGCGAGAAAGGCTTCGTGCTCTACCCGGGCAAGCTCACCCAGGTCGACACGCTGCGCGTGGGTTGCATAGGCGCGATCGACGAGCACGCGATCCGCGCCGCGGTGCACGCGATCGCCGACACGCTCACCGAGCAGGGCATCCGTCAGGTCGGGCCGGCGGCTGCCGCCAGAGCAGCATCAATTTCGAAGTAGATACCCCGTCCAAGCAGGACGAGCGACAGCAGGACGACGCCCGGCGGGCCGGGCGGAGCCTGCTCGTGGCGAAATATCTGCAATTCGGTGATCAAGACCAAGGCGGCTGTCGCCATTGAGCGACCGGCACGTGATTTGCTCGCGTTATTCGTTGTGAAACATAGAAGCGGCAGAACGTGCCATGCGCGGGTCCCCGAAAAGGCACGTTCTGC